>JADMIO010703232.1_pt1 | contig 45746 bp, 38 predicted proteins | sample 8958161 | NCBI WGS metagenome assembly JADMIO01 (sample SAMN16585339, study PRJNA669376) | soil metagenome | isolation source: Crop rotation soil | place: USA: Cullars Rotation, Alabama | collected 2011
GCCGCGACTTCAAGTCACGTGAATTCCAAGCTTCGGATCCCACTGTGCTGGAAAGCCGCGATGACCTCGGCGCCGCATTCACGCAGCACGTCACAGAGCGCCGGTCCCATGAAGGTGCCGGCCTCGGTGACCAGGATGCGCTTGCCGCCCAGAGCAATGCCCGTCATGTCTGCCCCCTGTTGTTGTTTTGTTGTTGAAGCGAAGCCTGACAGGAAGTTTGCGCACGGCAAAGTGCCAGGCCGCGGTTACCATGGCGGCCCATGAAGAAGTCCGCCCCGGCAGCCAGTCCCGACGCCTACGTGGCCGCGCTTTCCGGCTGGCAGCAAGCCACGGTCAGGCAGCTGCGCAGCGCCGTGCGCGCCAACCGCGCGCTCGATGAAGTCATCAAGTGGCGCAATCTCGTTTACCTGTGCAACGGGCCGGTGCTGGTGATCCGCGCCGAGGCGCATCGCGTGCTGTTTGGTTTCTGGCGAGGACAGCGCCTGCACGAAATCGAGCCGCGCCTGAAGCGCGGCGGCAGGTACGAGATGGCGACGATGGAATTGCGCGAGGGCGGCAAGATCGCCCGCGCCACGGTTCAGCGGCTGGTGAACGAGGCGGTGATGCTGAACCAGGCGCTGGGCGATCCCACGGACATCTGACCAGCGAAATTGGGGTCAGAACCTGAGCTTTCCCCTCATATTCACGCTCGCTGAGCGTCTGGCGCAAGCGGCGGAGGTGGGTGTAGCGCCGCTGCGATGTCGTGCTCCGACAGATGTAGCCCGATCATCCGTAGAGCCATCCAGCCGAGCGTGATGATTGAAAGGTTTTGCTGGTTGCGATCGGCATTTGATTTCAGTCGCTGGTGGAGTCCGCTGCGTTGCGCCGCCCAGCCTGCGATCCAGGCCAGCAGCAGCGCCAGCGCATGGATGACCAGAAGCACAGCGATACGATCGGCACTGCGACTTTGTGAATCCTCGAAGGCAAACCCAAACTGATGCGACTTGAGGGTGCGGAAGCTGTGCTCGATGCGCATGCGGATTTTGTAGAAGTTGATCAAATCGAGCGCTGACTTTTCTTCAAGTGATATCGAGGCGGCAATCAGCCAGGGCTCACTTTCGCGTTGCGCGCTCTTGCGACTCGCGGAGTTGCGGGCGACTTTGCCGTAGCGGTTGATGTGCTGGCGCCCCTTGGGAGGTTTGCGATAGAGACACAAGCGTCCTGACACCGGATTGGCGTGCGTAATCCCATGCTCCCCCAGGTCGCGTGGTGTGGCCGTGGCCTGCGGATAGAGTTTTTTGCAGTGCCTCCACTGGCCTGAGAATTCCACCATCGTGCGGTTACGTATGCGGCCGACCCAGTGCCACCCGAGCCGTTCGACCTCCTGAAACCACGGACTGCGAAAGCCTGCATCGGAAACGACGATGGGACGGACGTCGCCTGTCAGCAGCATGCGCAGCGTCAGCAGGAATTCTCGCTGCACGCGCGGCGAGTGCTGCAGGCGCAGTGGATGGACTTCTTCATAGATTGGCAGCGCAAAGCCATGTATCCAGACACATGCGCGCAGTAGCACCCAACGACGATCTGCTTTCAGATCGGACCAGTCCACGATCAGGATCGGTTCATGCTGATGGCCAATCAGCAGATCGCACAGCAGGTGATAGAGCAGCAGGCGTTCTTCTTGGAGCTGGCGGTTGCCTAGCAAGCGATCCACGCACTTGATGCGATGACGCACGGCGCACCGACTATCCAACGCACGCGCCAGCGCTGACAACGTCAGCCGGCCGCCATGCAACGCGCTGCCGACAACGGCGGTCAATGTCGTCAGGCGCTTGAGATGAATCGACGGAATCGAACGGCGCAACAGCTTCTGCAATACTGCAACGGCGCGCATGGCATGGTCTCCGATGACGAGTTGGTCGCTCATCACCAGAGATACGAGCCGTGCCATGCGCGTCTTTCGATGCGCCGTTTTCCGACGAAACTACTCGCTAACTCGCTGAGTGAAAAGACCCTTCATCTGCGAATATGAGGGGAAAGCTCAGGGTCAGAACCCAATTTCTTCAATTTATTCTTGTCGCAATACCTGTCGCAGTTCGGCCAGAAACTCGCGCAGGCTGCCGCGGTACAGCCACAGCACGCCGCAGATGCCATACAGCGCGAGCGACGCAGGGAAGTTGGCGCTGCGCATCTGGGCGAGCGCGGCCGGGTCCTGGAAGCTCCAGTAGATCCAGTAGCAGCCGTCGACTGAAAACCAGGTGGCGAAAAGCGCCGCGGGCCAGAGCGCCCAGCTGCGATTCAGGAACACGCGCAGTGACCATGCAGCGGTGAGGTAAGTGAGCGTGGCCATGATCAGGCTGATGGGGATGTCCCAGTCCGGCGCGTGGTAATGGAACGAACCGGCAATGAGCAGCGCAACGCCCGCGGCAAACGAGAGCAGCTTCCAGGGACGCAGCAGTTCGCGCAGGTGCGATTTGTCCACGAAGGCGCTGACATGCATGCGCCATTACACGCCAGCGCTGCAGGCCCCACAAGGCGCGCCGGTTTTTCGCTACGCTGCGCACCCCAAGCCTCATGCCGGTTGCGCCGGCCTAGCCCCATCCTGGAGTGAATCTGCACATGCGCATGCCCCCTCAGTGGAAGAACCGCGTCCGCGTTCCCGCCATCGCTGCACCGATGTTTCTGGTATCGAACCCGAAGCTGGTAGCGGCCTGCTGCAAGGGCGGTGTGGTCGGCACGTTTCCGGCGCTCAACCAGCGCAGCACCGCGGGTTTCGTCGAATGGCTGGATGAACTCAAGGGCACGCTGACCGATGCCGACGCGCCGTATGGCGTGAACCTGATCGTGCACAAGACCAATCCGCGCCTGCAGGCCGACCTCGCCGAAGTGGTGAAGCACAAGGTGCCGCTGGTGATCACGTCATTGGGCGCAGCGTCGGAAGTGGTCGACGCGGTGCACAGCTACGGTGGCCTGGTATTCCACGACATCGTCAGCGTGCGCCACGCCGAGAAGGCGGCGAAGGCCGGTGTCGATGGATTGATCCCGGTGAGCGCCGGTGCCGGCGGGCATGCGGGCACGGTGAATCCATTCGCGCTGGTGCCTGAAATCCGCTCGGTGTTTTCCGGGTACATCGCGCTGTCGGGCTGCATCGGCAGCGGTGCGGGCATCGCGGCGGCCATGGCGCTGGGCGCCGATTTCGCCTACCTGGGCACGCGCTTCATCGGCACGCAGGAAGCGGCGGCGCCGGCGGAGTACAAGCAGATGCTGCTCGACTGCAGTTCGGCCGACATCTTCTATACGTCGGCCATCAGCGGCATTCCCGCCAGTTTCCTGCGGCCCTCGATCGTGAAGGCGGGATTGAATCCCGAGACCATCAAGCACGAAGGGCCGATCGATCTCGGACTGGAACTCAGCTCATCGAAAGCCTGGCGCGACATCTGGTCGGCGGGGCAGGGCACCGGCCAGATCCGCGATCTGCCGCCGGCGGGTGAATTGTGCGAGCGGCTGATCACCGAGTACCGCGCCACCTGCGGCATGCTGGGCGCAGCGGCGTAATCTGCAGCCGGCTTCAGGCGCGACGCAGGTAGAAATACAGCGGCATGCTGTCGCCCTTGCGGTCCATCACGCCGAGCACGGTGCGCTCGTTCACTGCGCGAAAGTGATCGAACACGGGGTGCTTGTCGTAACACATCGTTGCTGTAACCACGCCGCGGTATTCCACGCGGCGCAGCGAGGCGGTGCCCATCACCGGGTTGGCGGCGCGGCCCTTGCCGCCTTCACCCGGCGAGACGATGGGATCGACATCGTTGCGGCCGCGAAAGGTTTTGCCCAGCCAGCGCATCGCGGTTAATTGCTGTTCGCCGGGATGACCGGTGACGAACACGCCACCGTTCCATTCACCGAGCATGAACTCTTCAGGCACCGGCGGCAGTGCGTCGAACAGCGCATCGAGCTCGGCCAATTCAGTTTTGCTTTTGCGTGCGGCGAGCGTTTCGAATTGCGCTTGCAGATCCATGATGGGTTCCTGGTGTGATGGCTGATGCGCTGATTCTAGTCCGCGGCTTGCAGCGGTTATCGAGGCGTGGTTTTGGGCCTAAAAATGCCTTAGCGCCCTGCCATTTTTGATGTGATTAATTATCTTAGTTATTTAAATAAGTTAAATAATAAATCTCGTTAAAAATGGAAGGGCGCTAGGTGCTTTTTTTGCTGTTTTGTCAGTGTTTGTTGTCATTCCGAACGCTTCCAGATTCGATGGACAGGAAGCCCGAATGACGCGAGCGCAGGATGCGCTGCAGCGGCCTCACTGCGTTGGGAATGACGACCGCGGCACCTGCGCCGCCTAAAATCTGCGCATGCCGAAAACACAACACAGCTTGCGCGTGATCTGCATCGCGGCCATCGCCACACTGCTCGCCGCATGCAGCAGCCATGACGCCAGCGACAACAACGGCATCACAGCCGCGCCCTTCATGGCACGCCCCGATCCCGCGCTGGCATTGCCGCCCTGCGAATTGCCCGGCGGCACCATCGGCGTGCCCGACCTCGTGGCCGATCCGCTGCCGCTGCCCGACCAGGGCAACGGCCTCGCCGCGAACGCTGTGAGCGATGCGCCGCCTGATCTGCCGCAGCAGGTTGCATTGCGCAACGAGCGGCAGACGTATAACCGCCGCTACGAATTCGCCCTGCGCGCCGGCAGCATCTGGTATCGCTCGCATGCGGAGGTCACCGGCATCGTGCAGCCCTGGGCCGCACTCACCATGCCGGCCTGCCTCATAGGAACCGTCATCGGCATTTCTGCAGACGATGACGAACTGATCGCGCTGCGGGCCAACGGCGCGGTCTACGGCATGGACAACGTGCTCAAGGATCGCGCGCTGTTCAACTGGAGCACGCGCTGGGGGCCGCCGGTGTGGACCGGCAGCGGCCGCAGCGTGCCGGCCGATTTCCTGGCGTGGACCTGGTCGGTGATCTCGCCAGCCGAAGACAAGAACTGGATCGATCCTGCGGGCAACGCGACCGCGGTGGGGCAGGGCAAGGTCTCGCACATCTGGCTGCTGCGCGAAGGTGGCCAGCGTTACACCTACATCGACCCGTGGCTGCCCAAGGACGAGGCCTACGAAATGTGCGGACCGCAACGCGGGCGCGTGATCGCGCAAAACCTTGCTGCCAGCGGCTCGACCATCGCCAGCATCGACAGCGGTGGCAACATCTATACGCGCAACTACGACTTTGACCTGGGCGGCAACGACGCGCTGTTCTTCAACTACAGCTACGACGATCAGCGTGGCGTATCGAATCCCGCGATCCAGCTGCCGACCTTCGACTGGGTGCTGCAGCCGCGCGTGCCGGGGCGCATCACTGCCTCGATCAGCCTGCACAAGCTGGGCGAAAACATGCAGCACCGCGTGCTGCGCGTCGAAGGCATCGACGCTGCGGCGCACACCGGCTACTGGGAGCGCGACGTGGCCGATGCCGCCCATCCACCCTGGCTGTTCACCATCACCGGCGCGCCGCTGCGTGGTGAACTGCTCACCGCGGGCGCCTCACCGCTGGGCCAGGCCGAAGACCTGTACTACCGCCACGCGCGTGGCAGCGGCGACGACGACTGGAGCGGTGAGCTGCTCGATTTCAATGTCTATTGCTCGCCCGCGCGCCTGCGCATCCAGGTCGCCAGCGATCCGCCGTTTGAACTTCGCCTGCACACCACCGACAAGATCCGCCAGACGCCGCGCGCACGCGGACTCGACGACAACCCGCGCGCGTTCTCAGGTGCCCTCGAAATTCCGTCGCCACTGCTGGAAACGCTGGCGCAGCAGCCGGCGGCGACGCAGGCCTTCATCCAGCAGCACCTCAAGGGCCAGCGTTTCACGATGGTGGGCGTCACCGGCATCACCGGCGAGATCAGCGTGGATGAACTCTCCTGGGTGTTTTCCGCCCGGTAGGAAAATTCCCGGCGGCCCGGGAATTAAAAACGCATTTCGCCATCCAAGCGAAATACGGGAAAAGGGGGATGTCATGGGAATGCTGCGTCTTGCGCTCGCGCTGGCGGTGCTGCTCACGCACCTGCCGCTGGCCACGTTCAAGTTCATCGGCGGTGGCCTGGCGGTGCAGGGCTTCTTCATCGTCTCGGGCTTCTACATGGCGCTGGTGCTCGACGGCAAATACCGCGATCGCGCGCTGTTCTACTCCAACCGCCTGCTGCGTTTGCTGCCGGCGTATTTCGTGATGATGCTGATCTGCGCCATCGCCCTGTTCGGCTACGGCGTCAGCGCCACGGCCTCACCTGATCTCTTCGCGCAGGTTTACACCAACCCGTTTGCTGCGGTGGTGATGGGCCTGGAAAACCTGGGCCTGCTGGGCCAGGAACTGCTCTACTGGTTCCGCATCGATGGCGAGGGATTCAGCTTCGACGCCAGCGGTGCCACGCCCACGGAAACCGCGTCGGTGGCCTGGCAGGCGCTGCTGGTGCCGCAGTCGTGGAGCCTGTCGATGGAGCTGCAGTTCTACCTGCTGGCGCCGCTGCTCGCGCAGCTGTCGTGGCGCCGGCTGCTGCTGATCGGCATTGCCAGCGCCGCGCTGCGTTACGCCGGCCACTGGCTGCCGGTGGGTTACGGCATCTGGCAGGGGCGGCTGTTTCCCACGTCGATCTTCCTGTTCGTGCTGGGCATGCTGGCGCACCGCGCCCTGCCGCGCGCGGCCGCGGCGCCGCTGCCGTTGCAATGGGCGATCACCGCCGCAACGCTGGCGCTGGTGGTGTGCGGCCCCATGCTGCACCTGCCCGACGAAGCAGCGCGCGCGCTGGTCTACCTGGCCATCGCCGCGGCCACGCCTTTCATCTTCAGCGCCTTCAAGCACAACGCAGTCGACCGCTGGCTGGGTGACCTGAGTTACCCCATCTACCTGAGCCACCTGCTGGTCGTGGCCCTGGTGCTGCAGCTGGAACCGCCGCAGCCGGTATGGGTGGCGCTGGGCGGCACGCTGGCGCTGTCGGCGTTGCTGCTCATGCTGGTCGACCGTCCGGTCGACCGCTGGCGCCAGCTGCGCGCGCAGCGCATGCACCCGAGCGCCGCCTGATCAGACCTGTAGTAAAAATCGCTGGCTGCGCCGATCGCCAGCCGCACCGGCCAGTACACTACGCGGCCCCCAAGGCCTGGGGGACAAAAAAGTCCGGACTGTAAAGAGAGGAGCGGTAGCGATGAACATGAAGAATGCAGCGGCGCTTGCGTCGCTGGTGCTGCTGTCGCTGTCCAGCGGCTGCGGCAATAGCCTGCCGGGGTCCATCGACCGCACCTCCAAACCCTCGACGACGACTCCGCCGCCGTCTTTCGCTGCCGAAAACAGCATCATCCAGGTGCTGTCGAACCGCTCCGACCTGATCAGCGGCGACGACGCGCTGGTGGAGATCGTGCTCAAGGGCTCGGCCACCAAGGCGACGGTGCGGCTCAACGACAAGGACGTGAGCGATGAGTTTGCGCTGCGTCCCAACGGCCGCTACATGGGCCTGCTCACCGGACTCAAGCTCGGCGAAAACACCATCGGCGCTACGCTGAGCGGCACCGACATCTCCGGCAGCGCCACCATCATCAATCATCCCAACGGCGGGCCGATCTTCTCCGGGCCGCGCATTCCGCGCTTCTCCTGCCAGGAAGGCGCAGTCGACGCGCTGTGCAACCAGCCCGCCGAATACACCTTTCTCTACAAGTCGACCAACCCGACCAAGATCGGCCTGCAGCCTTACGATCCGGCCAACCCTGCCACCGACGTGGCCGACGCCACCACCGACGACGGCACGGTCATGCCCTTCATCGTGCGCCAGGAGCGCGGCTACCAGGACCGCGACGAGTACCGCATCCTCACGCTGTTCGTGCCCGACCAGCCCTGGGCGGCCTGGGCACCGCAGGCGCAGTGGAACCACAAGCTGCTCATCACGCACGGCGGCAACTGTGGCGCCGACTACAGCACCGGTACGGCACCGCTGACCGATTACTCCGGCACGATTCCCGAAACGCCGCTGTTCGAGCAGAGCTACATCCGCGCGCTGGGCCGCGGCTTCATGGTCATGTCGACCGCGCTCGACAACACCGGGCACAACTGCGACGTGGCGCTGGGCGCCGAGTCGGTGATGATGGCCAAGGAACGCCTGGTCGAGCAGTACGGCCTGCTGCGCTACACCATCGGCACCGGCTGCTCCGGCGGCTCCATCGCGCAGGCCACCATCGCCAATTCGTACCCCGGCATCTACCAGGGCCTGCTGACCATGTGCGCCTACCCGGACACCTTCTCGGCCGGCTTGCAGTTCACCGATTTTCATCTGATGCGCGCCTACTTCGAGCACCCGCAGACCTGGGGACCCGGCGTGGTCTGGTCACCGACGCAGTGGGGCCAGGTTGAAGGCCACATTGCTCCGCTCGACGCCATCGCCGCCGACGAACTGCTGTACAAGGCGGCGACCAATCCGGTGGGCGACTGCTACGGCGCGCAGAGTTACGAGCCGACCACCAATCCGGGCGGCGTGCGCTGCGGCATCATCGACTGGATGCCGGAAATCTTCGGCACCCGCACGCCCGATGTCTGGTCACCGATGGAAGTGGCCGCCGGCCACGGCTTCACCGGCCTGCCGCTGGGCAACGTCGGCGTGCAGTACGGCCTGACGCTGGTGCAGCAGGGCCTGATCACGGCGGCGCAGTTTGTCGACCTCAACGCCAAGCTCGGCGGACTCGATATCGACATCCAGCCCATCGCCGCGCGCTCGCGTGCCGATCACCCGGCGGTGGCCAATGCCTACCGCAGCGGCACCATCAACATGACCAACAACATGAGCACGGTCGCCATCATCAATTTCCTCGGGCCCGACCCGGGCATCGCGCATGACTCGGTGCACGCCTTCTGGGTGCGCTGGCGCCTCGACCGCGAGCAGGGCCACCACAACAACCACGTGATGTGGGCCGGCCCCACGCCGCTGATCGGCGACCTGTACGACGTCTACAACGGCCTCACCGCGATGGACAACTGGCTGTCAGCCGTCGAAGCCGACACCAGCGACAAGCCGCTGGCCGAGAAGATCGTCAACGACCGTCCGGGCGACGTGCACGACCAGTGCACCGACGGCCTGGGCCAGCCGCTGCTGGGCGAGGAATGCGTGAACCTGGTCGAGCCGCTCTACGCCTACGGCACGCCGCGCACGGTCGCCGGCGATGACGTCACCTCCGACAACCTCGAGTGCCGCCTCAAGCCGCTGAACCGCGACGACAACTACGGACCGCTGGGCCTGACCGATGACCAGTGGGCGCAGATGCAGGCCACGTTCCCCGATGGCGTCTGCGACTACAGCGTGCCCGCAGTCGACAAGCAGCTGACCATTCCGTGGATGACTTACCAGGACGCCGGTGGCGCGATGATCGTCGGCGGCACGCCCTTGCAGCCGCGGCCGGCGAATTCGCGCGGCGGCTGGATGGCGCCGTCGTTTGTCTACCCGCAGTAGCGGCGCAACCCGCTACCGCAGCACGTCCAGCGGAATCGCATTGGCCATGACCATCAGCCCCACCGGGTTGGGGTGCAGGTAATCCACGGTCAGTACCGGCAGCCAGGTTTCGGGGTTGAGTCCGGTGCTGACCGCGGCGTCGAAGTCGATGATGCCGTCGGGCTCGCCGCTGCCCAGCACCCATTCGTTGAACGGCACGCGCTGCGGCTCGTTCTGCGTGTAGGCCAGATCGGTGGGGTTGCCGAAGCAGGGCGTCAGCGTGGAGACGATCACCTTGATGCCGCGGCGATGCGCCTCGGCAATGATGGTGCGCACGCCGTCGATGATCGCGGGGCCGGGCACGGCCTCGCCCACATCGTTGATGCCCTCGAACACGATGATGTGCGAGACATTGGGCAGGTCGAACACATCCCAGGCCATGCGCGTGACCGCACCCTGGCCCTGCGTGGCATTGCCGTCGCGGTCGGCCGTGACCATGTTGCCGCTGATGCCGGCGTTGACCACGCTGCGCTTGCCGGCGAGGTCTGACGCCGCGATGCGGTCGGCCAGCAGGTCGGGCCAGCGCTGGTCGCTCTCGGGTATCTCGAAGGCGCCGTCGGTAATGGAATCGCCCAGCGCCACCACCGTGGTCGCTTCCGGCGCCACCACTTCGAGACTGTCGAGAAACGGCCAGCCGCCCTCGACCGAGGTCAGCGCCAGGCCCGAAGCATCGGCCGAGGCATCGCCGCCGCCGGCGCCGTTGGACCATGAAGTGGTCAGCGAGAGCCCCTTGGCGGAAACGTTGGTGATGGCTTCCGGCGCGTAGAACGTCACGGCGATGTCGGCATCCGCCGGCAGCGCGAAACTCACGGCATCCGACCGCAGTTCCTGGCCTGCCGGAATGCTCGCCTCGTTCTGCCCGCCGAACGTCACCGGCGTCACGCTGGCCGCGTCGACCGGCGGCAGCTTGCCCACCAGCGAGGGCCGCGCGAGGCTGACATTGCGCAGCACCAGCGGTTCGGCGCCATAGCGGTTGCTGAAGCGCAGCCGCACCTTGCCGCCGCCCACAGCGTTGTGGATCCACAGGCGGTAGGTGATGTTGCCGGTGCCGGCCTGGCGGTCGACCACGCCCGAATGCCAGGTGGCCACCCAGTGCTCGGCCGCGTCCTGCACGGCGGCGCGCTGCGCACCGGGCAGGCTGTGCCCGCAAGCGCTCAACCCGGCTAGGACCAGCAGGCAGATCAGGGGGCGGCAGCGGTACATGCGATCCTCGAAAGTTTGAATGGGGGGCCAGGCCGCGAGGGCTGGCGCTTGCCGCCAGTGTGCACCCGGAACGCGCAGATCGGCTGTCGCAGGCAGGACAGCATGATTTTCTGCAGCAAGATTGAAGCAATCTTTTTCCCGCGCAGAGGTCAGATTGACGGCAGGAATGAGACCAATAGAAGACCAATCAATACGGACTCGCGGGGCTGCGCACGAGACCAGCGTGCTAGAGTCCGCTCTCCAAGGACGGAGTGAATGATCAAATGGCCGCTACAAAAATGATCGGCGGCGTGCTGAAGAAGCGCCGCAAGGAATTGCAGGATCAGTGGCTTAAAGAGCTTGCCGGCGCTTCCTCAAGCATCAAGGGGCGGGTTACCGGGGAAGAGCTGGCCACGCAGACCGGTGAGTTTCTTGATCTGCTCCTTGCAGCGGCCTCGGGCAAGGGTGCGGATGATCTGGACTCCGCCGGGTTCAAACCCCTGCGCGATTTTCTCGAGGGCATCTCCCGCTCGCGCGTCAAGCAGGGTTTCTCTTCTGAGGAGACCGCCACCTTCATCTTCTCGTTCAAGAAGCCTCTGTTCGAAGCCCTGCGCGTGGAAGCAGGCAAGGATGCCGGTCTGCTGGCCGACGAAGTCTGGTCGGCCACCGTGCTGCTGGATCAGCTGGGCCTGCACACCGTCAATGCTTTCCAGCGCGCCCGCGAGGATGTGATCAGTCGCCAGCAGATGGAAATGCTTGAGCTGTCGACTCCGGTGGTAAAGCTGTGGGAAGGAATTCTTGCGCTGCCCATGATCGGCACGCTGGATTCCGCCCGCACCCAGATCGTCATGGAGTCGCTGCTGCAGAAGATTGTCGATACCGGATCCGAGATCGCGATCATCGACATCACCGGCGTACCGACCGTCGACACGCTGGTGGCGCAACACCTGCTCAAGACGGTGACGGCGCTGCGCCTGATGGGCGCCGAATGCATCATCAGCGGCGTGCGTCCGCAGATCGCACAAACCATCGTTCACCTGGGGGTCGATCTTCAGGGAGTCGTCACCAAGGCCAATCTCGCCGACGCGCTTGCCCTCGCGCTCAAGCGCAGCGGCTTCAAAGTCTCGCGCTAAGAGACTGCTCCCATGGAACGCATACCCATCCTCCGCATGGGGGAGTTTCTGCTCGTCACCATCCAGGTCGACATGCACGACCGCCTGGCGCTACAGCTGCAGGACGACCTCACCGCGGCGATCGAGCGACATGGCGCCAAGGGTGTGCTGATCGATATTTCCGCGCTGGAAATGGTCGACTCATTCATCGGCCGCATGATCTCCGACATCTCGGGCATGGCGCGCATACTCGACGCGCATACGATGCTGGTGGGCATGCAGCCTGCGGTTGCCATCACGCTGGTCGAACTGGGGCTTTCGCTGCCGGGTATTGCAACCGCGCTCAACGTGGACCGGGGAATGGCCTTGCTGCGCCAACGTATGGCAGGAGCGGGCGCCGATGACAGCAGCCAGCAGCGGTGAAGCGCCGCTGGCCTGCGAGCACGACATCGTGCTTGCGAGGCAGCTGGTGCGCAGGTTGAGCCAGCAACTGAGCTTTTCCCTGGTGGACCAGACCAAGATGGTGACGGCCGCCAGCGAGCTGGCGCGCAACGCATACATCTATGGCGGTGGCGGCAAGTTGCTGTGGTCCATCGTCGAAAGCGGCGCGCGCGCCGGCCTGCGGCTCACCTTCAGTGACGAAGGCCCGGGCATTCCCGACATGGCCCTGGCCATGACCGATGGCTGGACCTCCGGCAACGGCCTGGGCATGGGGCTTACCGGCGCACGCCGCCTGGTCAACGAGTTTGAAATCGATTCGCGCGTCGGCGAAGGCACGCGCGTGACCATCACGCGCTGGAAGTAACCGTGGAAATCCAGGGCATCAGCACACAGATCAGGTGCCTGGTAGACGAGACCACCAAGGTGGGCGAGGCCCGCCGTGCCGCGCAGCGGCTGGCCCAGCAGAGGGGATTCGATGCCACGGCAGCGGGGCGCGTGTCGATTGCCGCCACCGAGCTGGCGAACAACCTGCTGAATCATGGCGGCGGCGGCGAGCTGTTGATGCAGCCGATAGTGGCCGGCAATACGGAGCTGATCGAACTGCTGGCGATCGACCGCGGGCCGGGCATGGAAAATGTCGACCGCTGCATGGCCGATGGCTATTCCACCGGAGGTACGGCCGGAACCGGACTCGGTGCCGTGCGGCGCCTGGCCAGCGAATTCGATGTGTATTCGGTGCGGGGAGAGGGCACGGTGGTGATGGCGCGGATCGCGCCGGCGGCTGCAGCGGTGCGGCCTGCTGTTTCGTTCGGCGCGGTCAGCGTCGCCCTGCACGGTGAGCATGAATGCGGTGACGGCTGGCGCCTGGCTGCGCGCGATGGAATCGTGGCCGTGATGGTGGCCGATGGCCTGGGCCATGGCGCCTTTGCCGCAAAAGCGTCCCGCGCCGGCCTGTCGGCTTTCGACCAGGCGCCGTTTGAAACCCCGCGCGCAACCCTGGAATCGGCGCACCGCGCGATCGCCGGCACGCGCGGGGCCGCAGCGGCCTGCGCGCGTATCGCCCTAGACGGCGCCCTGTCGTATGCCGGTATCGGCAATATCAGCGGCGCCCTGGTCACGATGGAAAAATCCCAGGGACTGGTCTCGCACAACGGGACCCTTGGTTCCCAACTGCGGAAAATGCAGCAGTTCGAATACCGGCGGACGCCGCACACCCTGCTGGTGATGCATTCCGATGGACTCTCGGCGCGCTGGAACCTGGGCAAGCATGCCGGCCTGATGGCGCGGCATCCTGCGCTGATCGCCGGGGTGCTCTACCGCGATCATGGGCGCGAGCGGGATGACGCCACCGTTGTGGTGGTCGGCTGATGTCGGCGCAACTCGACGCTGCCGCGCTGCGACAGGCACTCGCGGTCAGCCAGGCCGATATCGAGTCCCTGCGGGCGGAGCTGGAAGAAACCAACAAGGGCGTGGTGGCGCTCTACACCGAGCTTGACGACAAGGCGACCCAGCTGCGTGAGGCGATCGAGCTCAAGAGCCGTTTCCTCTCGTACATGAGCCACGAGTTCCGCACGCCGCTGACCTCGATCACCAGCATCTCCGGCATTCTCCTGCAGCGGCTGGATGGGCCGCTCACGCCCGAACAGGCGCGGCAGGTCGAGTTCGTGCGCAGCTCGGTGCGCGAGCTCACCGAAATGGTCGATGACCTGCTGGATCTCGCCAAGGTGGACGCCGGGCGCATCACCATCTCGCCGGAATGGTTCGAGATGATGGATCTGTTCTCGGCCCTGCGCGGGATGTTCAAGCCCATCGCCGCGAACACCGACACCTCCCTGGTGTTTGAAGAGCCGGCCTCGCTCGGCCGCATCTATACCGATGACAAGAAGCTGTCGCAGATCCTGCGCAATTTCATTTCCAACGCGCTCAAGTTCACCCCTGCGGGCGAGGTGCGCGTCACCGCACGGATGATTTCCGGTTCGGACATTGAATTCGCGGTCGTCGACAGCGGCATAGGCATCTCGCCGGAGCATCTCCCCCGGCTGTTCGCCGATTTCGTGCAGATCGACACCAAGCTCCAGCGGCGCCTGCGTGGTACGGGCCTTGGCCTGTCACTGGCGCGCAGGTTCGCCGAACTGCTCGGCGGGCGCGTGGGCGCGGAAAGCGAGCTGGGCAAAGGCTCCCGCTTCTGGGTGGTGATCCCTCTCAAATACCGCGGGCCAAGCGAGGCCGGGGAGTTGTCGTGAACGTTGTATTGCCCGAGGACGTGCTGCGTCAGAAAATACTGGTCGTCGATGACAACCCGGCCGGGTTGTATGCGACCACCCGCGTGCTGCGCTCGGTGGGATTCGATGTGCTCGAAGCCGCCACCGGCGCGGGCGCCTTGCGCGCGGCTGTCGGCGATGACATCGGCCTGCTCATACTCGACATCAACCTGCCTGACATGGATGGCTTCGAGGTCTGCCGCAAGCTGCGCGAGCGCGGCAACACCGCGTATCTGCCGATCGTGCATCTGTCTGCGACGGCGACCAGCGAAGCGGACATGGCGCAGGGTCTTGCGGCCGGTGCCGACAGCTACCTGACACACCCGGTCGATTCGGCGGTGCTGGTGGCCACGGTCAGGGCGCTGCTGTTTGCACGCAGGGCCGATATCAACCGGCGGGCGGTGGATGCCCGCTTCAGGACCGTCTTCGAACTCGCTTCCAGTGGTATCGCGCTGCTGGACCATGATCTGGTCTACACCGACGTGAACCCCGCGTTCTGCAGGATCGCAGGACGCCCGCGCGAGGACATCGTCGGACACCCGGGTCCGAGCCTGATCGCGCCGGGACACGATGATGAAATCGCAACGATCAAGGCCCATCTCGAAATCACCGGGGGATGGTCGGGCACCATGCCCGTGCTGCGCGGTGACAGCAGCGTTGCCGAGGTCGAGTGGCGCATCGTCCGCGAAGCGCAGAGCGGGGCGCGCATCGCCATTGCCACCGACGTGACCGAGCGCCGCAGGGCAGAGGCGGAGCGCGAGCGTCTGCTGGCCAGCGAGCGTGCCGCGCGTGCAGACGCAGAGCGCAGCAACCGGATCAAGGACGAATTTCTGGCGACGCTGTCGCATGAGCTGCGCAACCCGCTCAACGCGATCCTGGGCTGGGCCGCCGTGCTGCGGCACGCGCCGGGCACCTCGCCGATGCTGGCCCAGGGCATAGAAGCCATCGAGAGAAACTCGCGACTGCAGGCACACCTGATCGCCGACCTGCTGGATTTTGCCGGCATCAGGTTCGGCAAGATGCGCATCGATCTGGAAGCGATCGATCCTGCCGGTCCGATCAAGGCAGCTCTCGATGTGGTCGCCTCGCTCGCGAAAACAAAGTCGATCGACGTGCAGTGGAATATTTCGAATCGGGGCGTGCGCGTGCTCGCCGACGAATCGAGGCTGCAGCAGATCATCTGGAACCTGCTGACCAATGCCATCAAGTTCACTCCCAACGGCGGCCGCATCAGCCTCACCACGGGCAGCGCCGATGGCGCGTACGAAATCACGGTAACGGATACCGGACGCGGCATTTCAGCCGATTTCCTGCCGCACGTCTTTGACCGGTTCCGCCAGCAGGACAAGGGCAATGCCAAGAGTTACTCCGGTCTGGGTATCGGGCTTTCCATCGTCAAGCACCTGGTGGAAATGCATGGTGGAACCATCAAGGCCCTAAGCGAAGGCGAAGCCCAGGGCGCCACCTTCGTGATTGCCTTGCCGATCACCACGCAGCAATCCCGCGCAGCACCGGAATCGAATCACGCAGTTCCATTGGCGGGGATCAGTGTCCTGATCGTTGAAGATGATCCGGATGCGCGGGCGCTGATCGTCCGGATCCTCTCCGACGCCGGCGCCACGGTGAATGAGGCGGCGAGCGCGGAGGAAGCGCTCGCGCTCGTTGCCAGCCGTCTGCCCGACATCCTGGTGAGCGATATCGGCATGGCCAAGCAGGACGGCTACCAGCTGGTGCAGCTGCTGCGTTCCGGCGGATACCCGCCTGAGCGTCTGCCGGCGATTGCGCTCACGGCCTTCAGCCGCGCACAGGACCGCGAGCAGGCGCTGGCTGCAGGCTTCCAGGTGCATCTGACCAAGCCGGTGAATACGAACACGCTGATTTCGGCGGTTGCCGAACTGGTTAGGGACAAGCGGGGAACGTAAAGCGGCAGATGCGCCCGCTGCCGTTAGCGGCCGGATCGGAAGAAAAAGGCATGTGGCAGACTGCGGACTCATGCGCATCAAGCCGGCAAAATTCCTCGCGTCGCAGCTCTATGCCGGCGGCGCACAACTGCAGGCGCGGGGCATCGCGTTGCCGATTCCGCACCTGACCTGGGTCGGGCGCTACGAGGCGCGCATCGACATGGCCAGGATCCGCGGCGGACGCGGGCACATCAATTTCTTCTTCCTGCCCGGCGTGCTGATGATGTTTGGCGAAGGTGCGAATTTCATGCCGCTAGGCGGGCCGGCATTCGTCATCGACGAGCCTGCGCTCGACTTCCTGATCAACCTGGGCGGAGCCACCGAGGCACGCGGCGGTGTGCAGACCGACGTGCCCGGCATCACCGGCTTTCTGCGGGTAAGCCGCAAGGCGGCGCCTGCAAGAGGACGGCAGACGCTGGCGCGGTTCGTTTATTTTTCCTGCCTGCTTTCACGCTTTGCCCGGACTTTCGATCTGGCGCGCGACGAGCTGCCAGCGCCGCTGCGGCAGGCGCTGGAATCGCGGCCCAAGGCCAACCGGCTGCTGCTGCATGGCCCACTGGATGGCCTGGTGGCCGCCCTGGCTTCGGATTTGCTCAGTTGTCCGTTTGCCGGCACCAGCCGGCGCCTGTTTGTGCAGGGCAAGCTTGCCGAGATCATGGCCTGGAGCCTGCGCGCCATGGGCGAAGCCTCGTCGCAACAGCCGCTTCCGGAACAGGCCACCCGCGACCAGGCCGCCATCATGCGCGTGCATGGCGTGCTCAGCCGCAAGTACGTGCGCCCGCCGCCGATCGAGGACCTGGCCCGCATGGTCGGCGTGGGCGAAACCAAGCTGCGCGCGCTGTTCCAGAAAACCTTTGGCGTGAACCCGCAGGAGTTCTGCCTGGAACGGCGCATGCAGGAGGCGCAGGGCCTGCTGCTGAACAGCAAGCTGAGCATCGAACAGATCGCCGGGCGCCTGGGTTATGGCAACCAGAGCTCGTTCACCAATGCCTACACGCGCCGCTATGGCCATCCGCCGCGGGAATTCCGTTCGCGCCGCATCGCCTGACAAGGATTCGCCTAAAAACCACGAGGTTTCCCGTAAATACGGCTTCGCCCCCTGTAATAGATTTTGACCGCCGCATGCTGGCGGCTGACGGGGGCGCTGCGGTGAGACCAGACGCAAGATCGATGGGCACGCGCAGGGCGATCTGCCTGGCTGCCGCTGTGCTGCTGCCAGCGCTTGCTACAGCTGCCGAAAATGAAGAGGTGCAGACCATCCCGGTGGCAGACAGCGCGGCGCAGCGGCCGGCTGCCGTTGCGCAGGAAGCGCCAGGCGGAGCGGTGAAGCTGGACGACATCATGGTCACCGCGACCAAGCGCGAAAAATCTGCGCGCGATATCCCGGTGAGCATCAGCGCGGTGCGCGGCGAAGACCTCGAGAAGATGGGCGCGCGCGACATGAAGGACTACATGATGCAGGTGCCCGGCCTGACCATGGATGAGGACAACAAGGGCGAAGCCGGCGGACGGCGCCTGACCATCCGCGGCGTCGGGCCCTCCGGCACCGACGGCAACCAGACCGTGGGCCAGTTCGTCGGCGACATCCCGATGACCGATCCGGTGGGCAACCGCATGACGCCCGATCTCGATCCCTTCGATCTCAGGACAGTCGAGGTGCTCAAGGGGCCGCAGGGAACCACCTTCGGTGCCACCGCCCTCAACGGCGCCATCCGCTACGTGCCCAACCCGGCGGAGCCGGGGCTGTGGCACGCGCGCGGATTCGTCGATGTGAACCGCGCGAAGTTCGGCGCCCTGAGCAAGGTGTACGGCGCAGCGGCCAACGTGCCGCTGGGCGGCACCCTCGCGTTGCGTGCGGCCGGCGTGTTGCAGGACGCGGGCGGCCTCTACGACAACCTGCAGCGCAACGACATCGACGCCGACAGCCGCCGCAAGTGGAGTGCGCGCGGCCTGCTGCACTGGGCACCGTGGGAGCCGCTGACCGTGGGCCTGATGTACCTGAAGCAGAGCAGCAGGGCCAACGACCTGCTCACCGCCGACAACGCCGATACCTTCACCAACAGTTTCAAGCCCGGCCCCAGCCACCTGGCCACGCAGTTCAGCCTGGCGAACCTCGATATCCGCTACACCCTCGGCGACTGGGGCACGCTGGTCGGGCAAAGCTCGCGGCAGACCAAGCATGTGGAGATCGATGCCGACGCGTCGCTGCGCGCGCTGGGGCAATACGGCATCGAGTCCGTGCGCGGCTACACCTCGAGCGGCATCGAAGGCCGCATGCATGAGTTGCGCTGGGTGTCGGCCGATGGCGGCCGCTGGAACTGGATCGTCGGCGGCTTCATGCAGGACTACCGCCTCGACAACAGCGACGACACCTATGTCGCCACGCCGGAGCAATTCGCGCAGGTCAATCCGCTGCTCTCGCTGATCACCACGCCGCTGTTGCCCGGTTTGATCAAGCCCAACGGCATCCTGCTGTTCGGCAGCAGGGTGGCGCCGCTGAAGGCGAGGGAGCGCTCGTTCTACGGCGAGCTCTCGCTGCGTGTGTTCGACGACTGGGAACTCACCGTGGGCGGGCGGCGTTACCAGACCAGCATCGACGCCACGCTGGAGGCCACCGGCGCCGCAGTGGCCACCACCCTGGTCGACAACGGCGGCGAAGTGGTCAGCCATCGCCAGCAGTCCGACCAGGGCTTCAGCCCCAAGGTGTCGCTGGCCTGGAAACCGGGCAAAAGCCTGATGGTCTACGCGCTGGTGGCCAAGGGCTTCCAGTTCGGTGGCGTCAATTCGCCCCCGCTGCTGAATTTTTCCAATCCGGTCACCGGCACCCATCCGGTCGAATACGTCTCCAGCCGCCTGTGGAACCGCGAGATCGGCGTGCGCACCGACTGGTTCGACCGCACGCTGCGGTTTGATGCCACGGTGTACGACATCGACTGGTCCGATGCGCAGATCCGGCAGTATTCGCAGAACACGATTTTCACCATCGCCTACATCGACAACATTGGCCGCGTGCGCAGCCAGGGCGTCGAAGCCGCGCTGACCTGGCTCACGCCTTTACCCGGCGTAACGCTGAATGCCACGGGTGCCTACAGCAAGGCGCGCACGGCGGAAGCCACCGTCAACAACGGCGAAACCACTCCGGCGGGTGCACCGCTGCCGGCGGCGCCACCGGTGCAGTTTTCCACCACCTTGAATTACTCCACCTACTTCGGCTCGTGGGTCAGCAATGCGGGACTCACGTATTCGCACTGGAGCAAGACGCACAACGATCTGCAGCAGACCTTCGAGATCTACGATTTCGGGCAAGTGAGCCTCAACTTGAGTACCGCTCGCCCCGACTGGGCCGGAGCACCCACGCTGAGCCTGGGCGTGCAGAACCTGACGGATACACGAGGTTTGATCGGCCGCTTCGGCGTTGCCTCGGAAGGAGTCGTCGACACCAGCGCCGTCAGCAACGCCGGCGTCGGCCAGGGCTGGACCTACATCCGCCCGCGCACCATCAGCCTGCGGCTGACGGCGCAATTCAACTGATTGGTGAGCACGACGATGGTCCACGCCCTGGGCGAAAAGCAGCTGCTCGACACCGGCAGCGGCCGCATGTGTGTCTACGTGCGCGGCGAGCGCAGCGATCTGCCTGACCTGGTGCTCGAGCATGGCAACGGCGGCAACTCGATTCACTGGGCGCAGCTGGTGCCCCTGCTCGCGGCGCATGGCCGCATCTACAGCTACGACCGCGCTGGATCGGGCGGGAGTCCCGCCGATGGCCTGGGCTATGGCGCGGCAGCGGCCACGCAGCGCCTGGCGCAGCTGGTGGAGCGGGCGGGCGTGCGCAAACCATTCGTGCTGGCCGGGTATTCGCTCGGCGGCCTGTATGCGCGGCACTACGCCGCCAGCCATCCGCAGGATGTGCTGCGCCTGGTGCTGGTCGACCCGACACCGGAAGCCTGGGAGGTGCGGGCCGATCAACTGCGGCGCACGCGCCGCGTGCTCTGGGCACTGCACTGGGCGGCGCGCGCCGGTCTCGTCTCTGCGTGGTGGAAAATCACGGGGAAGAAGGTCGAGCCGGGTTTCCGGCGTGACCTCAAGGAATTTTCCGCACCCGGCTCGCTGTCGCGGCTGGTCGAACAACTGGATGCCGGCATCCAGGTGCGCGCCGAGGTTGCCCGGATGGCGCCGCAGCTGCGCCATCCGGCGCTGGCGCTGATCGCGGGAAAACGCCCCGGCATGTCAGCCGCGGAATCCGCCCGTCTTGGCGCCATGCACCACGAACTCATCGCCCGCGCGCCGGCAGTCAGCCGCCTGGTGGAGATCGCAGAGGCCGATCACGGCAGCATCCTCAAGAACACCGCGGCGGTGGAGCAGTGTGCGAAACACATCCTCGATTTTGTCCGCGGCTCACTGGCGTTGGCCCGCGCCTGATTGCGCAGCAGTAGCGATGCCCGGCAGAGGCGCGGCCTGCCTGCGTGCCAGAATCCGTGCCGGTTCATTGATTCCGCCCACCCGCAAAGCTCCGGCCACAATTTCCCATCATGCGTCTTGCACTCATCACCGGCGGTTCCAGGGGCCTGGGCCTCGCGCTGTGCGAATTGCTGGCCAGCAGTGGCTACCGGGTTCTTGAGTTTTCGCGCAGCGCGCCACACGCCTGGTCAACGCGGCTCGATCTTTCGTCGCCCGGCGATTGCCGTGGACTCGCCGCCGCTGCACTGGCTCCCTTCGCGGGTGCACGCATCGAGGAACTCCTGGTCATCAACAACGCAGGCATGCTCGAACCGATCGGGCCAGCGCCGCGCAAGGACGCAGCCGCGGTGCTGGCCAATCTGAATGCGAATTTCACCTCGCCGATCCTGGTGCTCACCGAGATCGTGGCGCGCTTTCAGGCGGCGGCCTGCCGCAAGGTGCTGGTGAATATTTCGTCAGGGGCCGCGCAGAAAGGTTATGCCGGATGGTCGTTGTACTGCGCGGCGAAGGCGGGGCTGGACAACTACATCCGCGCACTGGCGCTGGAACAACAGGCCGAACCGCATCCATTTATTCCCATCAACATCAACCCGGGTGTCATCGACACCGGCATGCAGGCACTGATCCGCAACACGCCTGCACAAGATTTCCCGGAGCTGGAGCGCTTCATCAGGCGCAAGCAAGAGGGCGAGCTTGCCGCACCCGCGTACGTTGCCGCCGCCATCTGCCGCATCGTTGCGCTGCCGTCGCTGTCGTTCGGCGCGCGTTACGAGGTGAGTGACTACCAGGCCTGAGCGGAGCGCTGCATGGCCGGCCGCAGCGGCTGGCGTTCAGACGACGGGAATCTCGGTATCGAGCGTCGCGACCTTCTGCGCCGCCGCGAACGCCGGCCCGATGACGGTCATGGTGCCGGGATCACCCAGCTGCTGCAGCGGCATGGCGCCCACCGCTGCGCCGGCTTTCGACTGGCGCATCCAGCGCAGCATCGCCTTGTGGTCGCCGCGGAAGACGATGTCACCCGTCTGCCCTGGCGGCGCCAGCGAGAACGCCACGCCGGTGGCGGGATCAAAACTCATGGTCCACCACACGGTGTCTGCACCTTCGCTCAGTTCATACACCAGGTTCCAGCGCCGCTGCAGTACCGCGCAGGCGGCCTTGCTCGGTGCATCGGCGGCGAGGATCTCGTTCATGCGCGCGACGTGCTCGGCAGACATGAAGACCGGCTTGCTCATGCCTTTTCTTCCTGGTGGTTGCCCAGGTGCTGGTCGAAGAAGACGGCGAGGCTGCGGAAGAAATAATCCTGGTGCACCGAGTCGAAGCCGTGGTACTGCTCGGGCAACACCACGAACTGGTGCAGCTTGCCGGCGCGGATCAGGGCTTCCGACATCTTCATCGCATCGGTCCACGTGGCGTGGTCGGAAGTGCCGCCCGCAATCATGAGTTCGCCCTTGAGCTGCGCGGCCATCGGATACAGGTCGGCCTTGCGGTAGCCCTCGGGATTGTCCTGCGGCAGGCCCAGGTAGCACTCGTAGAGCACGCACGACATCGGATCGAAGCCCGGCGCCAGCGCGACCGCGGCCTTGTAGAGATCGGCCTGTTCAGCCAGGCAGCGGAATGCGGAGTAGCCGCCCCAGCTGCCGCCGGCGATGCCGACCCGGGTCAGGTCCATGTAGGAATGCTTGGCGCCCAGTGCCCGCAGGGCAGCGGCATGATCCGCCGTCATGGTGCCGGAGAAGTTGCCGTAGCAGGTGTCGTGAAACGCCTTGCTGCGCTCCGGGGTGCCGCGCGCGTCGAGCACCACGCAGATGTATCCGTACTGGGCAATCGACAGTCCGAGCCGCGACATCGATGCGGCGCCGGTGAAGCCGTGTTCGGCCAGCGCCACCTGCGGGCCGCCGTAAATGTATTCGACCACCGGGTATTTCCTGTTCGGGTCGAAGTCGTAGGGTTTGTAGATCACGCCCCACAGGTCGGTCTGGCCATCCGCGGCCTTGACCGAGAACTGTTCCGGCGCGGTGAAGCCGATTTTTTCGAGCTTGCTGATATCCGCCTTCGATATCTCCGCGTTCAGCAGCGCACCATCGGTGCGGCGCAGCGCGGTGACCGGCGCGGTCGAAGGCGTCGAATGCGTATCGATAAAGGTCTTGCCATCGGGCGCGATCATGCACACATGCTTGCCGTCGCCCTCGGTGAGCACCTGCATGGTGCCGCCGCCCAGCGGAACCTTGCACAGGTGCACGTCATAGGGGCGCTGCGGGTTCGAGTGCGCGGTGAAGTAGACGTCGTTGCCGACGACGCGGCTGACATCGCAGGCCGCCCATTCACCTTTGGTCAGCTGCGCGACCAGCTTGCCGTTCAGGTCGTATTGATAGATGTGCTTCCAGCCATCGCGCTCGGAGGTCCACAGCAGGTGCTTGCCATCCGGCGTCAGCGTGAGACCGGTCTTGCGGCCGTAGTAGATGTCGTGATGGATGCGGACAAAGGTCGGGCCTTCTTCGGTGAACAGCAGCCGCGTCGCGCCGGTCACCGCATTGGCGGCGTAGATGTCCACGCGGCGGCAATCGCGGCTCATCAGGAACACCAGCACTTCGGAGCCATCGGGCAGCCAGCCGGCGAAGCACGGATACTTGTCGCGCGTATCGCCCAGCTGGATTTCAACAGTCGAACGTCCACGCACATCCAGCACGAACAGGCTCAGCTTCTCCAGCACGCTGCCGGCCTTGCAGAAATAGCGGTTGACCACCTCGTCGTGCGGCTTGAGGTAATGAACCTGCTTCGCCTGCGGCACTCCACGGTAGTCGACGCGGTATGCCGCAATGCGGTTGCCCTGCGGCGACCAGTTGGTGGCCGGCACGCCCAGGCCCATGAGCACGTACAGCGGGTTGGTCCAGTCGAGGTTCCACTCCACTTCGCGGGTGCCGTCGCTGGTGAGCGGCAGGCTGCGTCCATCCACCGTCGCGCGCAGCGACAGGTTGTGGTCCTGGATCGACAGCAGCCATTGCCCGTCGGGCGAGGGGATTTCATACGCATCGACCGGGTCGACCAGCGGCATGCTGCGCTTGAACGGGCGCGGCGTGGTGCGCGCTTCAACCGAAAGACCGAGGTAGGTGTCGAGCATGCTCGCGGTGGGCGCGAGGTAGGCGCGGCCGCCGGCGATGTCGTAACTGAAACGGTCGCTGCCCACGGCGAACGCGATCATGTTCGGTGCGATGAAAGCGAAATGCTCGAAGGGCACGCCCTTGCCGGGCGGCGTCAGGCCAGAAGCGTCGAGCAGCGCCTGCCGCAACACGGCGACATCGAGCAGCGGCGATTTCTTGCCGGTGGCCAGGTCCACGCGCCAGGCCTGGCGCTGGTCGCGCGGGCCGGAAACGAAACCCAGCGCGGAACCATCCGGACTCCAGCTGGGCATGAGGCTGGCGTCGCTGATCAGCGTGCCCAGGTCGTTGTACGCCATCACGACGGCGTTCCTGCTGTTCGCTGCGCCCATTTGCATGCTCCTTCTTGCAATCCCGGAAATTGATGGATATTTTATAGCAAGTAAAAAACATATCCGTCAAATAGGTTTTTGCATGGCCGCGCGCAAACTAAAGCTGGTGCCCAAGGCAGTACCGAAGGCGATTGGCGGCAGACCCGCCAAGATTTCGCGCGAGCGGATACTCGAAGAAGCGCGCCAGCTCGGCGCCGGCGAACTGAGCTTTCCGCGCATTGCGCAGCGCCTGGGCGTGCGGCCACCGGCGCTGTATTACCACTTTGCATCGCGCGAGGAATTGCTCAACGCGCTGGCGGTGGAGCTGGCCAAGGAATTCGATCTGAAACCGGGCCAGCCGAAGCGCTGGCGCGCGTGGCTGGAAGAAACCACGCTGCATTTCTACGACATGCTGCGCGCCAATCCCGCCGTGTTCGAGGTGGGCAACTGGCGCGGCCTGGCCATGTTCGGCGTGCCGGTGCTGGAAACCGTGCTGGCCACCCTGGAGGCTGCCGGCTATTCGCTGGAAGACGCGGGCCGCGCCTGGGAAGTAGTCAGCCACCTGGCGTACTCCGAGGCGCGCATCCTCAACGACATCCAGAAGGCCGGCCCGCTGCTCGCGGTGCAGGCGCCCGACCAGATCGCGGGGCAGCCCGTGCCGCGTGCGCGCACCTGGCACGCCAGCAACAGCACCGATCCGCGCGAACACTTTGCGCAGACCTTGCATTGGATTGTGTCCGCCCTGCCGCGGCCCCGGAGCTGACATGCGCACCACACCTGTTTTCGCGTCGATGCTGCGCGCCTGCGCCACCAGCCTGCTGCTGATCACCGCCGCCGCTGCGCAGGACGGCACCGCTGACGCGCCAGCCAGCGCGGCGCCCGCAGCCCCGTCCGAAGCCGCGTCCGGCGCGGCGGCCGAAACGGTGCCGGTCATCCCGGTTGCGGTCAAGGACGATGCGCAGCCGGTGCCGGCCGCCACACCCGAGGTCAACACGCAGCGGCTCGAAGATGTGATCGTCACCGCCACCAAGCGCGCCAAGTCGGCGCGCGACGTGCCGATGTCGATCACGGCCATGTACGGCGAAGCGCTGGAGAAACAGGGCGCGCGCGACATCCAGGACTACATCAGCCAGGTACCGGGCATCCTGTTGCAGGAAGGCCAGTTCGGCGACGCCGGCAGCCGCAAGATCACCATCCGCGGCGTCGGCCCCAGTGAAATCGATTCGTACTCGGGCAACCAGACCGTGGGCCAGTTCATCGGCGACATCCCGATGACCGATCCGTATTCCAACTTCGTCACGCCCGATCTCGATCCGTTCGATCTCGAGACGGTCGAGATTCTCAAGGGGCCGCAGGGCACCTACTTCGGCGCCTCGGCGCTCAACGGCGCCATCCGTTACGTGCCGAACAAGCCCGAGCTGGGCAAATGGAGCGCACGCGGCTTCACCGAGTATCAGAGTGTGCGCTACGGCGGCGCCGAGCCGGTCTACGCCGCGGCGGCCAATGCACCGCTGGGCGACACGGTTGCGCTGCGCGCTTCGGGCGTGCTGCAGAAATCGCCAGGCCTGATCGACAACCTGCAACGCGATACCCGGGACGCCGACAGCCGCCGCAAGTGGAGCGCGCGCAGTTCGCTGCGCTGGAAGCCCACGGAAAAGTTCGACGTGGTCGGCATGTTCCTCAAGCAGTCGGCCACCAAAAACGACCTGCTCGACGTGGACAACGACGACCAGCAGTTCACCAACAATTCCCACCCTGGCCCGAGCCAGATCACCACCGGCTTCCAGCTGGCCAGCATCGACGCACGCTACAGTTTCGACGACTGGGGCACGCTGATCTTGCAGAGCTCGCGCCAGGAAAAAGACGTGCACAGCGAGCTCGACGCCACGCTGCTCACCGGCGCGCAGGGCATCGAAAATTTTCGCGGGTACACGCTGACGCACGTCAACGGCACCACGCAGGAGCTGCGCCTGGTTTCGCCCGACGGCGGCAACTGGAGCTGGATCGCCGGCATCTTCCTGCTCGATTACGCAGCCGACGTGACGCAGGACGCCTATCTGCCCGGCACGACGCTGCCGGTGACGCTGCCGCCGCTGCTGGGCCTCGACGTTTTTCCAGGGCCGCGCGGACTGTCGTACGCGTTGATCCATACCGAGCCGGTGGCCAAGGAAACCTCGCTCTACGGCGAACTGGCGCGCAAGCTGGGCGACAGCTGGGAAGTGACGCTGGGCGCGCGCGTGTACCGCACCAAGGTTGGCGGCACCGTCGACTTCAGCGGCCCGACCTCGGTGCTGGTGAAGGATGTCGACATCAACCTGCGCGACAAGGGCGTGAGCCCCAAGTTTTCGCTCACCTACAAGCCCAGCAGCGGATTCATGATGTACGCCACGGTCGCGCGCGGCTTCCAGTTCGGCGGCATCAACGTGAGCACTTCGCTGCTGCCATTCCAGAACCCGTTGACCGGTCCGCCGGTGCCGCCGAGCTTCGACTCCAGCACGCTGTGGAGCCGCGAGATCGGCCTGCGCACCGACTGGTTCGAGCGCCGCCTGCGCACCGACTTCACCGTGTATGACCTTGACTGGCGCGGCGCGCAGTTTCCCGAATACAACGACAACCTGGTCATCGACACGACCTACATCTCCAACGTAGGACAGGTGCGCAGCCAGGGCGTCGAAACCTCGATCCGCTGGCTCACGCCGCTCAATGGCCTGTCGCTGAACCTGGCCGGTGCCTATTCGCGCGCACTCACCGCCAGCGACTACACCGCCGCCAATGGCACCGTGGTGCCGTCCGGCAGCGTGGTGCCCAACGCGCCGCGCTGGCAGACCTCGACCACGCTGGCCTACAGCAATTCGCTGGGCGCCTGGCTTGGCAGCGCGAGCCTGATCCACACCTATTCGAGCAAGGCCTGGACCACCGTGGTCCACGATCACGAGGTGTACGGCTTCGGCAGCCTGTCGCTGAACCTGAATGTTTCGCGTCCCGACTGGGCGCTTGCGCCGTCGCTGAACCTGGGCGTCTCCAACCTCACCGACGTGCGCGGCGTGGTCGGGCGCAGCAGCAGCAACGGCACCTCGGGACTCACCGGCGGCGGCACCACTTCGTACATCTACACGCGGCCGCGTGCGATCAGCCTGCGCTTCTCGGCCGAGTTCAACTGAGGCTCTGCCGGCACCGCAACCGGCGCGCACGTCTTCGCAAGAGCGCTGTTTGGTGTTATCAAGCCCGGAACACCACCGGGCCTGCTCCATGACGCACACCCCTGACGCACCGCGCAGCTTCGGCGAGATCCGCCAGCTGGGCTACATCGTTGAAGACGTCGACGCCGCGGTGCGCGCCTGGAGCACGCAGCTGGGCGTGGGACCGTGGACCCTGTTCCGCAACGTGCCGCTGCACAGCACCTGGCGCGGCCAGCCCAGCACGCCGGTGATCGACGTGGCCATGTCGTACCGCGGGCAGATGCAGATCGAACTGATCCAGCAGCGCAACGACGCGCCGTCGCCGTACCGCGCCATGATCGACGGCCGGCGCTACGGCCTGCACCACACTGCGTATCTCTCCACACGCATCGAGGACGATGTGCAGGGCGCGCTCGCCACGGGCTTCGTGCTGGCCTGCGACATCCGCATGCCCGGCGGCGGTCGCTACGTATACCTGCAGTCGTCCGCACTGGGCGACGAGGTCTACGTGGAACTGCTCGAAGCCACGCCGCAGATGCTGGGCATGTTCACCGCGGGCATCGCTGCGGCGGCGGCCTGGGACGGCAAGGGTGAACCAATGGTGCTCGACTTTGCGGCGAAGCCTGCGCGGGCGTGAACGCGCGTGCACGTCTCTGAAAAGAGACGCCGCACATTTGCCGGCTGACGCTCGCTCCGGTGAGACTAGCGCGGCGTGCAGACTTCAAAAATAACGGAGAAAGAACATGGCGAACGTGGGCTACGTGTGCATAGGCACCAACGATTTTGACCGGGCGACAGCCTTCTACGATGCGCTGCTGGGATCGGTCGGCGGCAAGCGCCTGATGCCCACGCCCAACGGCCTGATCTATGCCCTCGGCGGCGGCGCCATGGTCATGATCACGCGCCCGCACAACGGGCAGGCCGCCACGGTCGGCAATGGCGGCATGGTCGCCATCAAGGTCGACAGCAAAGAGCAGGTGGCCAGCTTCCACGCCAAGGCGCTGTCGCTGGGCGGTACCTGCGAAGGCAAACCGGGCCCGCGCGGTTCGTTCGGCGAGTTCGCTTACTTCCGCGACCTCGATGGCAACAAGCTGGCGGCGTTCCACACCGGCTAGGGCGGAGAAGGGAATCGGGGGATCATGCGTACCGTCTACAAGCTTGGCCTGATCGGCGCCCTCTACGCCTCTGAAGGCTTGCCGTTCGGCTTTTTCACCCAGGCGCTGCCGGTGCTGCTGCGCCAGTCGGGTTTGTCGCTCACCGAGATCGGGCTGTCTTCGATACTCGCGCTGCCCTGGGCGCTGAAATTCATGTGGGCGCCGATGGTCGATGGCAACTACTCCAGAAAATTCGGCCGGCGCAAAAGCTGGATCGTGCCGGTGCAGATCTGCACCAGCGCCATGCTGCTGTGGGCGGCGACGCTGTCGCCCAAGACCGACTTGCGTTTCATCTTCGCCGCGGTCGCGCTGTCGAACCTGTTTGCGGCCACGCTCGACATCGCCACCGATGCGCTGGCGGTGCGCCTGCTGGAACCGCACGAGCGCGGCTGGGGCAACGGCGTGCAGGTGGGGGGTTACCGCGTGGGCATGGTGATCAGCGGCGGACTGCTGCTGATCGTGTTCGAGTGGCTGGGCTGGGCCGGCAGCTTCCTGGTGATGTCAGGGCTGATCCTGCTGCTCACCTTGCCGATCCTGTTCTACCGCGAGCCACCGCCGGAAGAAGCCGCGCCGCGCGGCGATGCGTGGTCGTGGAGTTATTTCCGCGAGCGCGGCGTCATCACCTGGCTGCTGGTGATCCTGTTCTACAAGTTTGGTGATGCGTTTGGCGCGGGCATGGTGAAACCCTTTCTCATCGACGGCGGCATGAGCCTGGCCGACGTGGGCTGGATCATCGGCACGGTCGGATTTGCCGCGAGCCTGTGCGGTGCGCTCGCCGGCGGCGCGCTGGCTTCGCGCATCGGCTATTACCGCGCGATGATCGCCTCGGGCATGTTGCAGGTGGCCGGCATCGCGGGCTACTGGCTGCTGGCGGTGATGCCGGCGGGCAAGCCGCTGTACTTCGGCGTGATCACCTTCGAGCACCTGGCCGGCGGCATGGCCACGGCTTCGCTGTTCACCATGATGATGGACGGCTGCAGGCCGGGCAGCGAAGGCATGGACTACACGGTGCAGTCGTGCGTGTTCGTGGCGGCGTCGGGCGGCGCTGCGATCGCGTCGGGATTCGTGGCGGACCGGCTGGGTTATCCGTCGTACTTTGCGCTCAGCTGCGTGACGGCGTTCTGCGCGATCGTGCCGATGATGGTGGCATTTCGCGCGGGAGGTTTCCGCGCGTTGAAGCTGAACCGCGCTGCACAAGCGGCATAAAAAATCCCGGCATGAGCCGGGATTTTTTCACCGCAGTGTTCTCTTCAGCGCGGCACGCGCTTCACCACCGTGGCATTGATGGTGTAGTTCTCCGGCGTATTGGTGTAGCCGTTGACCTGCACCGTGTACTTGCCCGGCACCGGGTTGCGGATCGACACGTACTCGAACGAGCCGGCGCCGTTGCCCGAGGTGCCGACCACCGAGCCATCGGGGCCGAGCACGGCCACGTCGAGATCGTCGACCAGCAGGGTCCAGCTCACATCGAGCTTGAGACGCGTGTACTTCTGGCCGGCGGGCAGTTCCGGCAGTTCGATCTCGGTGCTGCCCTGCGCTTCGAGCAGCTGGCCGACTTCGGGTACGTTGATGCCCAGGCTGACGCTGCCGGTGTACTGCGTGGTTTCGGCCACGGTCTTGAGCGCGGGAGCGCCGGCGACCATCTTGGCCACGGCGGCCTTCACGTCGACGAAACCGGCGCCGGCTTCCCATTCCTCGTAGCGGCGGCCGTTGCCGTCGAACATCGGGCGCGCGGTGCTGGTGAGTGCGTTGAGCACCTGCGCGAAGCTGGCGTCGGGGTTGGCTTCGAGCAGCAGCGCGACGATGCCGGCCAGTTCAGGCGACGACATCGAGGTGCCCGAGAGGCGGTAGTACGACGCAGTCCACGCCGGATGCGCGGGATCGACGTAAGGGCCAGCGCCAGCGCCGGCATACAGCACCGCGCCCTTGGGGTTGTAGGCGCTCGCCACCTGGTCGCCCGGTGCGGTGATGTCGGGGTGATCGAACACGTCGCCCTTCTTGCCGCGCGACGAGAAGGTCGACAGCTGGCCGCGCAGGTCGGCCTTGGGCATCGGGTATTCGGAAATCGGTGTCGCGCCCAGCGGCGCGTAGTTGAGCGGATTGACGTCGTAGTAGCCGGCGTTGGCGATGCCCGAGGCCACCGAGATCACGCAGGGCGAGGCGCCGTAGTCGCTGTGGTTGCTCACCGTGCCGTCGTCAGTCGGGCTGCCGCTGTTGCCGGCAGAGAACACGGCGATGATGCCCAGGTCGTGCACGCGCTTGGTCAGGATGTTGAAGGTGTTGAACGGTGAGAAGCCCGCGCCCTCGGGGCCGCCGTAGGAATTGTTGGTGACGCGCACGTTGTACTTGTCGATCACCACCGGGTCGAGCAGGTACTCGTAAGCCTCGACCGCGTATGAGACGAAGATCGCCTCGCCGGTGCCAAAACCCAGCAGCGTCGCGCCCGGTGCGAGACCGGTGTTGTAGCCGTCGCTCATGGCTCCGGTGCCGCCGACCGCGCCGGCCACGTGCGTGCCGTGGCCCGAGCTGGTGTCGGAATCAAGACCGGTGACGTCGAGCGCCAGCACACCGCTGGTGAAGGGCAGCGAACCGGCCACGCCGGTGCTGGTGCCGACCAGCTTGATGTTGAGCGCCACGTTGGCAAAGTCGCCCTGCAGCTGGTTGATGCCCGAGTCGATCACCGCCACGCCGATGCCCTTGCCGGTCACGCCGTAGGTTTCACGCGCCTCGCGCGCGCCGGTGTACTCGTTGGCGTCGTGCAGGTGGAACTTGAGTTTCTGGTCCGGGTAGATCGACAGCAGGCGCGTGCCGGCGAGCAGGTTCTTCAGGTCGGACACCACGTGCTCGGTGATGAGATCGGAGGTCACGGCGATCAGCGGCAGGTGTTTGTACACGCGCACGGTCTTGAGCGCGGCCAGCGGCTGGCTCTTCAGCTTCGCGCCCGCGGCATCGCGCGCGGCATCGCTGGCAAAGCCCAGGAAGATCAGGCCTGCCTTGTTGAAGTCCAAGGCGGTGAGGCCGACCACCGGGGTGGTCAGCGCCTTCTCGGCCTGCGCCTGCGCATAAACCTGGTCGCATTCATCACCGGCCTTGTCGGCGGCCAGCGCAGACACCGGCGTGTCCTTGTTGGGCGTGATGCTGCCGGGCAATGAAACGCCGCAGCCGGCGGTGACCACGACGGACGCGAGCGCGAGCGCCAATGCAGGCGATTGGTACGGGTGACGCATGGAACTACCCCCTGAAGAGAAAACGAAAATCCTCGATGATCGAGTGTAAGGATTTTGCCTGCGCAGGGGAGGGGATTAGCCCCCAGAAGACTCCGTCAGGTAGGCGGCAGTGCCAGCAGCTCGCGGATCTTCGGTTCGGGCTTCCAGTAGTTGGGGCCTTTCAAAAATTTTCCGTTGGCGTCGTAGATCGGTTTGCCATCGGCGCCCAGCTTGCTGGCGTTGCTGTCCATGATGATGTCGAGCACGGCCTCGAGCGGAATGCCGTACTTGAGCGCCTCGGAGCGGCAATACACGATCACGTCGCCGAGCAGGTCGGCGAGCGCGACGGCGATGTCGGCCTGCGGCGCATTCTTCTCGGCCAGCGCGACGATCTCGTCGATCTCGTGCACCTCGTCCATCAGCGTTGCCTTGAATTTCTTCAGGCGGTCGGCCACGTCCTGCGGAATCACCGGCGCGGCGTGCGCAGGCAGCTTGTACATGGCATTCATCTGCGCGATGCGCTGGGCGAAGTTTGGGTTCACGTTTTTCCTGGGTGAAAAGGTCTTTTTGGGGCCTAAAACCTGCCTGGCGCCCCCTTGTTTTAGATGAGATTAATTATTTGTATTTATAAATTAATGAATACAATAAATCTCATCGAAAACAAGGGGCGCTAAGAGGTTTTTTGGCGTTTTCGACGGTGTTTCAGTGCACCGGAGCGGGTGGCGGAATGTCCGGACACGGCGCGCCATCGAACTCCACCGGCAGCACGTTGATCAGCGTGCCACCGGTGCGCAGGAAATGCGCTTTCTGGCAGCGGCCGGAAAATTTCTTCGACGAGTCGTCGTGCGGATCGCGGTCGAGCGGCGGCTCGGGCCGCGGCGCCACGTTGCCCACCGGCGGAATCGCGCTGCGCTCGTCGTCCCACACCACCAGCGCGCCGCCGGCGGTCTGCTGCGGGTTGGCGTAGTCCAGCGGCGCCAGGCCCAGGCCGCGCTTCAGGTCTGGGCTGCGCTGGCCGGTGCCCAGGTTCTTCGCCACGCGGTCGCTCATCGAGTAATCGGCGGGTATACCCATGGTGCGCGCCATCACTTCGGCGGACCATTCGGTGACCTGCTGGTCGCCAAAATTCGGATCGAGCTTGACGATCTTGGGCGCGCCACCAAAGGCGCTGTTGTCGGTCAGGTGCGCGGCGTAGCCGTTGTTCTCGCTGCGGTCCCACAGCATCTGCTGCAGTCCGTAGAGCAGCTGGCGGTCGAGCGAGTCCTGGTACGCGCTGTAGAAGAACAGCGCGAACTGGTCGTAGTCCTTGCTGCGGTTGAGCAGCGTGGAGTAGTTCATGCCCAGCGAGCCGAGCGCGCCGCGGTGGATGTCCTGGCTGGCGGCGATGACCACGCCGCCGAGGATGCCGCCCTGCGAGTTGCCGTCGTAGAACACCTCGCTGCGGTCGAACACGGGACGTCCATCGGCGCCCTGGAATTCCGGGTTCGAGGCAAAACCCTGCGGATGCCGCAGCAGCCGCGCCAGGAACATGAAATTCAGAATGCCCTGCTGCGAACCATCGGGCACCACCGGGAACAGCGACACATCCATCAGCGCGGTCAGCACGTTGGCCAGATCGCCGGTGGCAAAGCCGAAGAAATCGACCGCGCAGAACATGTAATTGAATTCGCGCGACACGTCGGGCACGCCGTCGTAGTTCACCGCCAGGTGCGAGTCGAGCAGGCCGTGGCCGTAGACACCCACGCGCGCCGGGTGATCGGCCGTCGCCTGTTCGGGAATCTGGCACATGTAGCGCGTGGTCATGCTGCCCAGCGGCGCGGGCAGGCGGTCGGGCAGGCCATCGCCGTAGCGCAGGCCCAGCGGATCGTCGAGATTGTTCGCGTCGGCCGTGCCACCGGTGGGCGCGTAGTACAGGCGGTTGGGCGGCAGGCTGCCGCTGCTCGCAATCGCCGCGCCGATCTCCATCACGTCGCAGGCGGCGTTGGCAAAATCGGGCAGCTTGTCGCAGGTGGAGTTCAGCAGGTTCCCCAGCTGCGGATACGACTCCAGCGGCGACGGGTCCGACGGCACCACGTAGCTGGGCACCGTGATCACGCCTTCGATGCGCTTGGCGATGCCTTCGCGCGGATTGGGCGTCACCGTGTCGACGGTGAAGGTCGGCGCATTGCAGGGCGCGTCGTCGCGGTGCTGCAGGCAGTCTTCACCCGGCGCGGTGGCGAGCGAGGCGAAGGCGTCGTCGCGCATGTGGCGCAGGCGGCCGATCTGGTTCTGCGTGCTGGCCACGGTGAAATCCCAGGCCAGGTAAACGCTGTCGCGCGCGATGCCGGCGGCTTCGAGCACCGGGAACACGTTGGCTTCGAGCTCGGCGCAGCGGTCGGTGACCGGCGGCAGCGCCGACTCGAAGTGATCGCGGCAAGCGCGGAAACCCGCAGACGCCATCAGCGTCTTGCCATCGGCGTCCTTCAGGTTGCGCAGCATCACCACGTAGCGCCGGCCCTCGCTGAAATTCTTCGCCGGGCGGATCAAGAGCGCCGCGCGCGGATTCGGATTGGGGATGTGGAACTTGGGCAGCGGTATGCCCTGGAACTCGCCGTTGGATTCGATCAGCGTGCCGGCGCTCGAATCGATCTCGCTGTACACCAGATGGCGCGCGGGTTTGCGCTCCGGCGACAGCGGCACTTCCAGCACCTGGATCGGTGCGTCCGGCGACTGCGACAGCGCCGGGTTGGCAACGCCGGTCTGCTCTTCGGGCAGGCCATAGGTTGCGGCCAGCGACAGGTCGGGCACGAAAGTCATCAGCAGGTTGCCGGGCGAGAAACCATCGTTGCGGTTCCACTCGGTGGGGTCCACCGGCCGGCCGAGGATGTTGCGCGGCATGGCGGTGAGCTTGAAGTTCACGCGCCGCCCGGTGCCGCCGCGCGCGGTCGACTGGATGCTGCCATCCGCCGCCGCCACGGTGAAATGATCGTTGGGGAATGGATACAGGCAGGCGGCGGTGTCGATGATGTCGCAGCCGTTGACCAGGGCCTGCAGCGCGCCCGGCAGCAGATCCGCTTCGGTCGGCGGCGGATCGGCGGCGGTGGGCTGGTCCGGCACTGCCGCATCGGCCACTGGCGCGGTCTTGTCGATGGCGCCCGGCAGGCGCGAGCAGCCCGCAGACAGCAGCATCAGCAGCGATGCGAAGAGTGCGGCGCGCGTAGTCGTTTTCATTATTCCAGGTCTCCCAACCCGTGCGGTTGAACCCGCGGCGCACAGCATAGAGACCTGCACCGGTGTTGAGCCGCTCATTGATATGGAATTCCCACCCGGCATCGACAAGCCCGCGCGGCAACCGCAAGATGCCGGCCCATGCGCCTATTCCGCTCCAAGACCGACGAACCCGGGCAGAAGCCGGTCCAGGAGCTGGCCCAGGACCTGATGCGGGGCTGGAAATGGTTTGCCTTCGTGCCGCCTGAAGCGCAGCAATGGCTGGCCCGGCACGCCACCCTGCGCGAGATGCCCAGGGGCCGCACCGTTTACGTGTCGGGCGATCCTGCCACGCACGTGTATGCGGTGATCAGCGGCGTGTTCCGCATTTACCTCACCTCGCCGCGCGGCGACGAGATCACGCTCGAAGAGGTGGTGCCCGGCGGCTGGTTTCCGCACACGGTGCCGGTCGAGCGCCCGACCTACGTGCTCAACTGCGTGTGCCAGGCCGACGCGGTGGTGGCCGCGTTTCCGCAGCCGGTGCTGCAGGAATTCGCGCAGCGCTGGCCGGGCTACTACCGCGGGCTGTACCACGAGTTTGCCGACCGGGCCACGGCCATCCTCGGACGCATCGAACTGCTCAGCCTGCACAATCTCAACGTGCGCCTCGCCGTATACCTGCTGCGCATGGCGCGCCTGCGCGGCGTCAAGCAGCGTGGCGGCGTGATCTGGATTCCCGCCGACGACAGCCAGGCCGAAGTCGGCTCGCGCGTGGCCGGCACGCGCCAGCGCGTCAACAGCATCCTCAACACCTGGTCGAAGAAAGGCATCATCGAATCGGGCAAGGAAGGCACGCGCATCCTCGATCTGGCGCGCCTGACGGCCGAGGCCAAGAAATCCGGCTTCGAGCTGGAGGAATACCTGGCGGGATGGCATGGCGGGTGGCAGGGGAAAAAATAAGGGGCTGTCCTTGCTTTGACAGCCGGCTTTTTTCTGCCCCGTCATACTTGCGCGAACACCGGGGAGAAAAATGTTCGAGCAGTGGCAGCTGAAGGACTTCGATGCCGGCGGCGGACTCGCCGCGGGCGTGCCGCAGGGCAAGGACGCCAACGGCTGGATCGCCGCCACGGTTCCGGGCGACACCTACCTGGCGCTCGTCGCTGCGCAGCGCATCAAGCATCCGTTTCTCGGCCGCCACGAAAAAGACGCCGCCTGGGTCGGTGAACGCGAGTGGTGGTGGCGCACCACATTCAAGGCCGCCCGCGCGAAAGCCGGCGAGCGCGTGGAGCTGGTGCTCGAAGGCCTCGACACCTTTGCCAGCATCTACCTCAACGGCAAATTGCTGGCGAAGACCGACAACATGTTCCGCGCCTGGCGCTACGACGTGGGCCCGCTGCTGCGCGCCGATGGCCGCAACCAGCTGGCCATCGCCTTCGCGCCGGCGACCGCCAGCGTTGCCGGCCGCGAGATGCCGCTGTGGTCGGTGGCCAGCGAGCGCATCGCCAAAACCAGGCGCAACTTCATGCGCAAGGCGCAGTTCGGCTGGGGCTGGGACTGGGGACCGTACCTGCCAACGGTCGGCGTCTGGCAGCCGGTGCGCCTCGAGCGGCGCAAGGCGGCGCGCCTCAGCGATGTGCGCTTCACCACGCTGGCGACCAGCGAAGGCGAGGCGAAACTGCGCATCGATATCGGCGCGCAGCACCTCGGCGGCAAGCGCAGGTTGCGCGCGGACGTGTCGCTGCTCGATCCCGCAGGCAAGATCGTTGCGAACAAAATCGTCGACCTGGTCGCACGCGCCAGCCTGCGATTGAAGATTGCCGATCCGCAGCTGTGGTGGACCGCCGACCTGGGCGCGCAGCCGCTGTACACGCTTGCCGTGCGCTTGCTCGAGGGCAAGCGCGAGATCGATGTATCCAGCCGCAAGGTCGGCATCCGCACCATCGCCCTGGATACTTCGGCAGACAAGGAAGAACGCGGCACGAATTTCTTCCGCTTCGTGCTCAATGGCGTGGCCATTTTTGCGCGCGGCGCCAACTGGATTCCCGCCAGCTCGTTCGTCGGCGCCATCGAGCCTGAGCGTTACCGCGACCAGCTCGAGCAGGCCGTGATCGCCAACATGAACATGATGCGCGTCTGGGGCGGCGGCATTTACGAGCACGACATCTTCTACGAGCTCTGCGACCAGTTCGGCCTGCTGGTCTGGCAGGACTTCATGTTTGCCTGCTCGCCGTACCCGGAAGACGATCCTGCCTTCGTGAAAAACGTGCGCGAGGAAGTGCGCCAGCAGGTGCGGCGCCTGCGCCACCACGCCTGCCTCGCGCTCTGGTGCGGCAACAACGAATGCCAGGTGATCCACGATCTCGACGGACAGCTGACCGGAAAGAAAACGCCGCTGCAGGGCGCGCTGTACTACGACGACGTCATTCCCGGCGTGCTGGCCAAACTCGACCCCGCCACGCCGTACTGGCCCGGCAGCCCCACCGGCGGCCCCAGCCCCAACAGCATGCGTGCGGGCGACGTGCACAACTGGACCGTGTGGCACGGCATCCCGCCGGTGCCCGATGACAAGCTGGTCGGCGGCCTCGACCGCAGTCCCGCGGGCGTGGCCTACCAGCGTTATGCCGAAGACACCGGGCGCTTCATCAGCGAGTTCGGCATCCAGGCCTCGCCGGCATTGTCGACCCTGCGCCGCTGGATGGATGCCGGCGACGTGAAGTTCGGCAGCGAGGGCATGCTCGAACGCATCAAGGACGAGCCCAAGGACAAGGTCAACGGCATGCTGATCCCGGTCACCGGGCTGCCGGAAAGCCTGAGCGACTACGTGGCCTGGACCATGTTCACCCAGGCCGAAGGGCTCAAGTTCGGCATCGAGCATTTCCGCCGGCGCAAACCGCATTGCGCAGGCACCCTGGTCTGGCAATACAACGACTGCTGGCCCTGCGTCAGCTGGAGCCTGCTCGACTACGACGGTGTGGGCAAGGCCGCGCTCTACACCACCACGCGCGCCTACGCGCCGGTGCTGGCCTCGTTCAAGCCGCTGCCCAATGGCGTGGTCGAACTGTGGATCACCAACGACACGCTGCAGCCGGTGTCGGGTGAAGCCATCGTCGAGCTGATCAACCTGGCTGGCGGCATCGACAGCAGCTCGAACATCTTCTTCGACGTGCCGGCCAACGCCAGCGTTTCAGTCTGGCGCGCCTGCGCGCCCGCGAGTTCACGCGAGCAGCTGCTGTGCGTGCGCTCGGTCGACCACCGCTTTCCGCCCAACCGTCACCTGCTCGCGCCGGTGAAGGACCTCGCGCTGCGCGCCGGTGCGCGCGCGCAGGTCACGATCACGCAGCAGGTCGAGTGCGAGGTCGAGGTGCACCTCGAGGCCGACGCCTACCTGCTGTTCGTGCAGCTCACCTCGGAGCAGCTCGGCGTGCGCTTCTCCGACAACTACTTCGACCTGCGCGCCGGCGAATCGCGCACGGTGATCGTGCGCAGCGCCACGGCGCTGTCGCCGGGCAGCGTGGCGGTGCGGTGCTGGAACCAGCGTCTCAAGTGATGTCATTTCGAAAACACAAACCGTAAAAGTCAGGAGTTGCATAGATGGAACCCGAGTTGATGACCCCCGGCCGCCGGCTGACCCAGCTGGCCGTGCAGCGCCCCACCGAAATTGCGTTGATCGTCGAGCGCAAGGACGGCCAGACCGACACGCTTACGCGCCTGCAGCTGGAGCAATGGGCCAACCGCCTGGCGCACCGCCTGGCCGAAGCCGGCGTGCGCGCCGGCGCCTTTGTCACCATCAACCTGCCCAACGGCATCGAGCACGTGGTGTCGACGTTCGCTGCGTACAAGCTCGGCGCCTGCCCGATGCCGGTGAGCTACCGCATGCCGGCGGCGGAACGCGACCAGCTGATCGCGCTGGCCTCGCCCGCGGCCATCATCAGCGATGCACCGGAGCTGCGCGGCATCACGCGCAAGGATCTGTCCTCGTTGCAGCAGTATTCCGATGCGCCGCCGCCCGATGCGATCCCGCAGCCGTTCAAGGCCATTGCTTCGGGCGGCTCCACCGGCAAGCCCAAGCTCATCGTGTCGCCGGGCATGTTCCATTTTCCGGTCGATGCGCATCCGTTCGCGAAGCTGCTGGATTTCCGCGACGGCGACCGCCTGTATTCGCCCGGCCCGCTGTACCACAACCAGGCGTTCCTCTTCACGCAGGTGATGCTGTTCGTGGGCGGCAGCGCGGTGCTCAACGAGCGCTTCGACGCCGACCAGACGCTCGAGATCATCGGCAAGCACCAGCCCACGGTGCTCAACCTGGTGCCGACCATGATGTCGCGCATGCTGCGCAGCGAAAAGCTTGCCGCCTGCGATTTCGGCCGCGTGCGTTCGCTGTGGCACCTGGCTGCGCCGTGCCCGGACTGGGTCAAGCGCGGCTGGATCGAGCGCATCGGCGCCCAGAAAGTGATGGAGCTGTGGGGCGCCACCGAAATCACCGGGCTGACCATCATCAATGGCCAGGAATGGCTCGAGCGTCCCGGCAGCGTGGGCCGCGGTGTCAACACCGAGATCCTGATTCTCGATGAACAGCGCAAGCCGCTGCCGCCGATGGAAGTGGGCGAAGTGTTCTCGCGCTTTGGCGGCGTGGCGCCGCAATACGCCTACCTCGGCGCGAAGCAGGGCGAATGCAGGGACGACGGCTTCGCCAGCGTGGGCGACCTGGGCTACCTCGATGCCGACGGCTATCTTTATCTGGCTGACCGGCGCGTCGACCTCATCATCACCGGCGGCGCCAACGTGGTGCCGGCCGAAGTCGAGGCGGCGCTCACCCAGCACGCCGGCGTGCGCGACGCCGCCGTCATCGGCCTCAAGGACGACGATCTCGGACGCCGCGTGCACGCGATCATCGAACGTGCGCCCTCGGCCACGCCACCCACCAGCGAAGAACTCGCGCTGCACCTGCGCAACCAGCTGGCCAGCTACAAGCTGCCGCGCAGCTACGAGTTTGTCGAAGCGCTGCCGCGCGACGAAGCCGGAAAAATCCGCCGCGGCCTGCTGCGGGATGAGCGCGGCGGGTAAGCCATCTTGGCGCCAACGCTCTACGACGTACTCGAGGTCAGCCGCGCCGCCAGCCCGGAGACGATACGTGCGGCCTACAAGAGCCTGATGCAGCGGCATCATCCGGACCGCGCCACCGGCGCGGGTTCGGATGAGCAGGCCAAGCGCATCAACGCTGCGTACCAGATCCTGTCGGACCCGCAGCAGCGCGCGGCGTATGACGCGCAGCTGAAGGCGCAGGCGGTGGTGGCGCCTGCGCGCCCCGTGGCGCCGCCGCGCCGCGCGCCGACGCTGACGGCAGCGCAGATCGAAGCCCTGCTCAAGCCGCGGCGCTCGAACCTCAGGCTCAAGCTCGCGCTGCTGTGCGTGGCCGCGATTGCTGCGGTGTTCGCGTGGAAACTGCTGCGCCCACCGCCACGCCTGCTGGTGGTCGGCAGCGCGCCGTTTGCGCAGAGCGCCGAGCCGTTCGAGGTGCTGATCGATACCACCTCGATCCGCCGCATCGGCGACCAGGCGCATCTGCTCATGCTGTTCCGGCCCGCCGACGGCAAGGCCGTGGAGATGGCCGGGGCGAAGGTGCTGGGCGGCACGCAGGTGGTGGCCTACGACTGCGCGCGGCGCAGCTTCACCAGCTGGCAGCGGCGGCTCTCGCTCGCCGACGGCGGCAGCGTGCCGCTGCCCGATGCCTACGGCCAGGTGTCGCCGGACTCGGCGCATGACGTGGCGATGGAGCATGCGTGTGCGCCGTGGTGGCGTAAGTAGGAGGCGCTTGGCATCTGTCGCGGATGTGACAGCCATGGCGCAGCCCTGCACCTACGATGCCCAAGCTCGCCACGGGCGCCTGGAATCCGCAATCCGCCATGACCATCGTCCATCTCCCGCACGGGGAGCTTCGCGGCAGCACCGATGACGGCATCCATTCCTTCAAGGGCGTTCCCTACGCCGAGCCGCTGACGGGCGCGGCGCGCTGGTTGCCGCCGCAGCCGCGCCGGCCGTGGAACGAGCTGCGCGATGCGCGCAGCTACGGACCCGTGTGCATGCAGTTCGCCGGCGCCGGCACACCGCTGCCGTTTCCGCGCGCGCGGCGCCGTTACTTCGATGCGATCCGCGGTGAGGGCAACGAGGTGGAAGGCGATGACTGCCTGCTGCTCAACGTGTGGACGCCCACGCTGGAGAAGAGCGCGAAGTTGCCGGTGATGGTGTGGATCCACGGCGGCGGCTTCACGGCCGGCGCCGCGCTCGAGTTCTACGACGCGACGCCGTTCGCCCGTCGCGACGTGGTGGCGGTGGCGCTGCAGTACCGGCTCGGTCCGCTGGGCTTCCTGCATGGCGCCGGCCTGTTCGAAGGCGAACTGTGCGGCGACAACCGCGGCCTGCTCGACATCCGCTGCGCGCTGCAGTGGGTGCAGGACCACATCGAGAGTTTTGGCGGTGACGCCGGCAACGTGACCCTGTTCGGCGAGTCGGCCGGTGCGTTTGCCATCTACCAGCTGGCGGCCAGCCCGCAGGCCAGGGGTTTGTTCCACCGCGCGATTGCGCTGGGCGGCATGGCACAGACCTGCGCACCGGCAGATGAATATCACGCGGTGGCGCGCGATGCGCTCAAGGATGTGGGCGTGGCCGCCGGCGACACGCAGGCGCTGCTGGCGCTCGACCGCGCGAAGCTGCAGAAGCTGCAGGCCTCGCTTACCAACCGGGTTTTCCGCAGCCGCGATCCCGACCAGTACGGTTCGCTGACGCGCCTGCAGGTGGGTTTCATGGGCGCAGCCACCGGCACCGACTTTTTGCCGCAGGCGCCGCTGGACAACTACCGCCGCGGCACGCCCAACAACATCGACCTGATGCTGGGCACCTGCGCCAACGACGGCGGACTGTTTTCGCTGGTGCTGCCGCTGGGCGCTTCACTGTCGGCGCGCCTGTTCTCGCGGCATTTCGCCGGCATGGTGCCCAACCGTGACCTGAAAGCCATGCACGCGCGCTACCGGCCGCTGATGAATGGCTCGGCAGGACGCGTGGTGGAGCAGGTGAACAACGATGCGTTCTACCGCATGCCCACCATCCGCGCGGCGGAAGCCCATGCCGCGGGACACCCCGGAAAAACCTGGCACTACCAGCTGGACTACCGTTCGACCGTGCCGGGCCTGGGCGCGATCCACGGCATCGACGTGGCGCTGCTGTTCAGTTCGTCGCGCGTCAACGGCTTGATTGCGGATGACGCCGAGACGCTGCGGCTGTCGCAGCTGATGCGCGATGCGATGACCGCGTTCGCGCGCACCGGCACACCGGCGGCGAAAGGGCTGCCGGCGTGGGTCCCGTATGATGAAACGACGCGATCGACGCTGGTGTTCGACCGTGCGTGCAGGATGGAAGCAGACCTCGACGGCAATTTCCGCCGGTGCTGGCAATAGAGACGCCTGATGACAGCAACTGATCCAGCCGCAAAACTTCCGGTCCGCACCAAGCTGGCCTACGGCCTGGGCACGGCAGCCTTCGGCATCAAGGACCACGGCTTCAACGTGCTGCTGATGCTGTTCTACAACCAGGTGGTCGGCCTGCCCGCCGCCTGGGTCGGCACTGCGATCATGCTGGCCATGCTGGTCGATGCGGTGATGGACCCGCTGATCGGCCACAGCTCCGACAACTTCCGTTCGCGCTGGGGCCGGCGCCATCCGTTCATGTATGGCTCGGCGCTGCCGATCGCGGCCGCGTATTTCCTGCTGTGGTCGCCGCCGCAGGCCAGCCCCGAAGTGCTGTTTGCCTACCTGCTGGGCACGTCGATCGTCGTGCGCGTGGCGATCAGCTGCTACGAGATTCCGGCGGCAGCGCTGATGACCGAATTCACCTGGGACTACAACGAGCGCACCAGTCTGTCTACGTACCGCTCGCTGTTCCTGGCGCTGGGCATGATCGTGATGTCGGTGCTGGTGTTCAAGGTATTCCTGCAGCCCACCGCCGAGCAGTCCGTGGGCCAGCTCAACGCCGCCGGCTATGCGCGTTACGGACTGGTGGCGGCGCTGGTCATGTTCTCGTGCATTTTCGTTTCCACCTGGGGCACGCATCACCGCATTCCTTCGCTGCACGTGGCCAAGGAAGCAGAACACATCGGCCTGCGCAGCCTGCTGGCCGGGCTGAAGATCGTGATGTTCGACCGCGCCTACGCCAGCCTGCTGCTGTGCGCGTTCTTCTTCGCCATCGTCACCGGCATGTCGACCACGCTGGGCGTCTACATCTCGACGTATTACTGGAAGCTGGGCCCGGACCAGCTGGGCAGGATCGCCGCTTCGGCGGTGTGGAGCCTGATCCTGGCGCTGGTGGTGGTGCAGCTGTCGAAGAAGCTGGGCAAGAAGCCCACCGCGATCACGCTCTACGGCATCGCGCTGGCGGCCATCACGCTGCCGGTGTCGCTGGGGCTGCTGGGCATCATGCCGCGCGACCTCGATGCGCTGATGCCCTGGCTGATCCTGCAGGCGGTGTTCGTCATCATGTGCGTGCTCGCCGCGCTGATCCTGGTGACCTCGATGGTGGCCGATGTGGGCGAACACTTTGAACTCAAGACCGGCCGGCGCATGGAAGGCCTGATGTTTGCGTCGCTGATCATGATCAACAAGGGCGTGTCGGGCATGGGCGTGTTTCTCTCGGGTCTCATCCTCAGCGCCGTGCATTTTCCCGAGAAGGCCACGCCCGGCTCGGTCGATCCGCAGATCATCAATCACCTCGCGCTGATCTACGTGCTCAGCCTGGGCGTGTTCTGCGTGGCCGCGCTGGTGGCGCTCACGTTCTACCCGATCACGCGCGAGGTGCACGAGCGCACCCTGAAGGCCTTGGGCAAGGCCTGACGCAGCCTGTTTACGTAGGGAAAAGAGGTGTTTTCAGCCCAAAAACACCGCTAGCGCCCTGTCATTTTCGATGAGACATATTATTGTTATTATTAATTTTAATTTAATAATTAATCTCATCAAAAATGGCAGGGCGCTAACCGGGTTTTGAGCGGTTTTTCAGGGTCTCAGGGCAGGGCGATACGGCCTGGATTGCCGATTACAATTCGGCTCCACAATTTTTGCCGATCGGAAAATATCGCCATGAACACGTCAAAGCTTTTCTCGCTGGAAGGACGCATTGCCCTGGTCACCGGCGGCTCGCGCGGCATCGGCCGCATGATCGCCGACGGGTTCATCGCGCAGGGCGCCAGGGTCTACATCTCGTCGCGCAAGGCCGACGTGTGCGAAGCCACCGCGCGTGAGCTGGGCAGCAACTGCATTGCGCTGCCGCAGGATATTTCCACCGTGGCTGGTTGCGAGGCGCTGACCAAGGCGTATGCGGCGAAGGAAAATCGCCTCGACATCCTGGTCAACAACGCCGGTTTTGCCTGGGGCGAGAACCTGGAAACGTTCCCGGAAAAAGGCTGGGACCGCGTGATGGACCTCAACGTGAAGTCACCGTTTTTCCTGGTGCAGAAGATGCACAGCCTGCTCAAGGCCGCGGGTACCGCGCAGCAGCCGGCCAAGGTCATCAACATCGGCTCCATCGATGGCCAGCGCCTGAATCCCTGGGAGACCTACAGCTACCACGCCTCGAAGGCCGCGATCCTGTATCTCACCAAGCGTCTCGCGGCGCGGCTGGTGCGCGATCACATCAACGTCACCGCGATTGCGCCCGGTGCGTTTGCCTCCGAGATGAACCGCGCCGCCCGCGACCATGGCGATGAAGTGGCCAAGAGCATTCCTTCAGGACGCATCGGCGTGGCCGAAGACATGGCCGCCGCAGCCATCTACCTCGCCAGCCGCGCCGGCGATTACGTGGTGGGCGACACGCTCACGGTCGACGGCGGCCTGGTGCACGCGGCGCTGGGCAGCAGCATCGACGCGCACGAGTAGCGCATCACCCCGCTCCTGAAGAACTAGACCGTGGTGACCGGCTTGGGTAAAGCCACCAGCGCGAGCGACGCGGGTATCAGCGCGAGGTAACACAGCGCTGCTGCGGTCATGGTCACGGCGATGCCCCAGCTCATGCTCAGCATCACCGCCACCACCGAGGCCAGCACGCCGCAAGCGCCGTTGATGCCCCAGAACCAGGGCGCGGGTTCGCGGTCCACTGCTTCGACCATGCGCATGCCGGTGGGGAAGGCAAAGCCGAGCAGGAAGCCCAGCGGCATCACGGTGGCCAGCGAAATGGCGATGCGCACCGGCAGCGGATCGGCGGTGGTGGCGGCAAAAATGCCGGACAGGAAATGCTGCAGGCCCAGCAGGTAGGCCGCGACCACCAGGCTCCACGCCAGCAATGGCCCGCGTGCGTCGGTGCGCAGCAGCCCCGAGGCCAGGCTGCCCAGTCCGGTGGACAGGATCAGGCTGAACAGGCACACGCCCAGCGAGTAGATCGGGTGGCCCAGGTACACGCTGAAATATTGCAGCATCGAAATTTCGGCCAGCATGAAGCCGGTGCCGATCAACGCGAAATAGGCGGTGCCGGCGCGCACCAGTTTCGGCGTCGCACCGCGCGCGGTGCTGCGCAGCGGCAGCACGATGGTCAGGACCACGGCGACGATGCTTTCCAGCACATTGGGATCCTAAGCTTAGAATTCCACGTGGACAAGTTGTCGCG
>JADMIO010826389.1_pt1 | contig 45745 bp, 37 predicted proteins | sample 8958161 | NCBI WGS metagenome assembly JADMIO01 (sample SAMN16585339, study PRJNA669376) | soil metagenome | isolation source: Crop rotation soil | place: USA: Cullars Rotation, Alabama | collected 2011
GCCGCGACTTCAAGTCACGTGAATTCCAAGCTTCGGATCCCACTGTGCTGGAAAGGGCATTTATCTCGCCATCGCCTCGGTGGCGAGCTTCATCACCACGATGGGCTGCGGCGGCTTCATCCTGCGCTATGGCGCCATGCGCATGACCCAGGTCGGCATGCTCTCGCTCGGCACCGGCCTTGCCATCACGGCCGTCGGCTGGTTGCCGACCTTTGCCCTGGGCGCACTGGTCAGCGGCATCGGCCAGGCCGTGTCCACGCCGTCAAGCTCGCATCTGCTTGGCCGCCTGTCGCCGCCGCGGCTCGCGCCGCTGATGTTCTCGATCAAGCAGACCGGTGTGCCGGCGGGCCTGATGCTGGCCGGGGTGATCGCACCAAGACTGGTTCGGGAAATGGACTGGCGCACCACCCTGCTGATCATCGGAGCCCTGTGCGGATTGATTGTCGTCGCGCTGCAGCCGCTGCGGCGGCGCTTCGACGTCGATCGCAACCGCAGCTATCCGCTGTCGCCGGCCGACATCCGCGCCAACGTCGCCAGCGTACTGCGCGATCCGGCGTTGCGCATGATGTGCCTGACGATGTTCAGCTTCGTCGGCCTGCAGGCGCTGTTCACCGGCTTCTTCGTGCTCTATCTGGTGCGCGGCCTGGGCTACGATCTCGAGCGTTCCGGCCTGGTCTTTGCCATTGCGGTTGCCGTTGCTGTGCCGGCGCGCATCGGTTGGGGCTGGCTGGCTTCGCGATTCATCCGTCCGGCTGTGCTCCTGTCCCTGCTCGGCATCGGTATGGCCGTGGCCGCCACGCTGACTGCGATCATCGATCCGGCCTGGCCGACCTGGGTCGTTGCCATGATCGCCACGCTTCTCAGCGTGACCGGCGTGAGCTGGCATGGCGTGCTGCTTGCCGAGGTGGCGCGGCTGGCACCGCAGGGACGCATCGGTGCCACCACCGGCGCGGTGCTGGCGTTTGGCGATGCCGGCTCGCTGGTGCTGCCGCTGCTCTTCAGCGGTGCGCTCGCCCTGACCGGCAGCTACGGGGTGGGCTTCCTGATTGGTGCCTCTCTTGCTGCCGGTATCGGCGTCTTCGGTCTGCGGCGGCGATCGCACCGTGCCGACCATGGCGATGCCGTGCGTGTTTCGAAGCAGGCGGTTACGCAGGCACAGCGCCCGTAAAGCTTTCGATAGTCGCGTCGCTCGGGCTGGATCGGTCGCCGACCGGCGCCAATCTCAATTGCCCTGACGTCGAGCTGTGCCCGGAACGACGGTGCCCTCGGGAGCAATTCCCTTCAGGAACTTGAACAGATCGCTTCCGGTGGAGAGAACGAGGGTCGTGTTCTCACCGATCATCGCCTTGTAGGATTGCATGGTTCGCGTGAACTCGTAGAACTCCACGGCCTCGGGGCTCTGATTGTAGGCCTTGGCGTAAATGGCCGTGGCCGTCGCATCGGCGAGGCCGCGGATCTCCTCGACCTGTCGGTAGGCTTCGGATTGTATCTTGTTCAGGTCGCGGACTCGATTGCCGCGGATGCGAGCCGCCTCGCCATTGCCCTCGGAGAGGAAACGTTCGGCGATCTGCCGCCGTTCACTGATCATCCGATCGTAGATCTTCGGCCGCACGCTTTCATTGTAGTTGATCCGCTTGAACCGGATATCGAGGAGCTCGATGCCGAACACTCTGACCTTGCCGGCGGCCTCGGCAAGAATCTCCTGCTCGATCAGGTGGCGTCCTTTCACGATCGGCACCAGCGAGCCGATGTTCGATGTGCGCCCAGCGTCGGTCAGCAAGGCGTCACGCAACGGCACGCGATCCTTGCTGGTGCGAACAATCTCGATCAGCTCGTGCTTGGCTACGACATTGCGGGTTTCGCTGCCGAGAATATCGTCGAGGCGGGATTGCGCGCTGCGTTCATCGTGCAGCCGCAGGAAATACTGCAACGGATCGACGATCCGCCAGCGGGCAAAGAGCTCGACCGAGACGTAGAGCTTGTCCTTGGTCGGCATATCGGAGGGGTTGCCGTCCCATTCGAGGACCCGCTTCTCGATCAAATTGACATCCTGGATGAACGGCACCTTGACCTTCAGGCCGGCAGTCGTCACCGGATCGCCAACCGGCTTGCCGAACTGGGTGATGATCGCCTGCTCGACCTCGCTGACCGTATAGACCGAACTCTTGGCGAGATATGCCGCGACGCCGAGCATCGCCAGAAGGGCGATCAACTTGAATCTGCTCATGGCCGGTCTCCCTTCTGGGAGTCGAGGTTGAGCATCGGCAGGATGCTGCGCATCTGCTCATCGACGATGATCTTGGAGCGGATGGCCGGCATGACCTCCTGCAAGGTCTCGATATAGATGCGGCGGCGGGTGACCACCGGGGCCTTGATATATTCCGACAACAAGGCGTTGAAGCGGGCGACATCGCCTTCCGCCTCGTTGACCCGCTTGAGCCGGTAGCCATCGGCCTCGCGGATCCGCTGGTCCTTCTCGCCCTCGGCCAGCGGTATGACCTTGTTGTAATCGCGGCGAGCCTCGTTGATCAGCTTCTCTTTCTCCTGCTGAGCCTGGTTGACCTCGTTGAACGAGGCCTGCACAGGTTCCGGCGGGTTGATGTTCTTCAATTGCACCTGGTCGATGCTGATGCCCATCTCGTACTTGGTGGCGAGGGCCTGCATTCGGACAAGCGCCTCGGTCTCGATTTCCTGTCGGCCGATCGTGATGACCTCGTCCACGGTGCGGTCGCCGACCACCTCACGCATCACGGATTCGGAGACATCACGCAGCGTTCCCCTCGGTTCGCGAACATCGAACAGAAACTTCACCGGATCCGAAATGCGATACTGAACAACCCATTCCACCAAGGCGGCGTTCAGATCGCCGGTCACCATCTGTGTTTCCCGCTTGCCGTCGCGAGGCGTCTGGTAGGGGTCGTTGGATCCCGGAGTGCCGAATCCGAATTCCTGCTTCAATTGCCGTTTGACCGGCACGACGGCTGCCGTGTCGATACCGAGCGGGAGCTTGAAGTGGAGTCCTGGCGGGACCTGGTCGAGATACTTGCCAAAGCGCTGCACCACGGCGACTGAATCACTCGGCACCGTGTAGTACGACGTCCAGGCGGTCACACCGACAAGAACGAGCACCGCAAGAGCGATTGGGCCGCGAGGGCCGCCGGCCGGCATGATTTGCTTGAGGCGATCCTGCCAGTGCCGGATCTGATCTTCGAGATCAGAACGCAAGGGCGGCCCGCCGCCCCAGGGGCCGCGGGAGCCGCCGTAACCGTTCTGCATTGGAAATTCCTCCGCGCCAGCGTGTGCGGGCGCTGGTGGTCACATTGGCACTGACAAGCCACATTCCAAGTACCGTAAGCGCGCTAATCTTTGTCCGCATACGGTGTGTGATTGTCGATCTAATCAATGCCGAAGGCCGTCCTTCGACGCTGTTGTGATCGGTGCCGGGAAATGAGCATCGCAGCATCGCTTTGCCGCAGAGCACACGTCGAGCCATCACATGTCGACGGGAGAGTACGAAACAGGCCAGCGGTCAGTGCATTGAGTCCGTTGCGGCCGGTATTTGACGTGGTGCGTGGACGAAACGGCCCGATTCGGACGGAGATCGAGTAGAAACAGAGGGTCGGAGTGCGTTAACCTCGCCTTCACGAGGTCGCATCTCATGCCAGGTCAAACGATCTATCAGAAACCCCGTCGGGCAGAGCGCGCGGGCGAGACGATTGTCACCAGCACCTGCGGGCACAATTGCGGCGGGCGCTGTGTCGTGAATGCGCACGTCGTGAATGGCCGCATCGTCAAGATCTCGACCGATCCGGCGCGCTGGCAGCCGGAGATGCCGCCACTGCACGCCTGCGGCCGTGGCGTCGGCCAGCTCGAGCGCATCTATCATCCCGACCGGCTGCAATATCCGATGCGGCGGGTGGGACCGCGCGGCAGCGGTCGGTTCGAGCGCATTACCTGGGATCAGGCGCTGAACGAGGTGGCTGATGGCATGCTGCGCATCCGCCGCCAGTACGGCAACGCCGCCTTTCTCGACTGCTCGCGCACCGGCAGCCTGTCGATGCTGCACAGCTCGGCGGCGGCCAAGCGCTTTTTCTACAAATTCGGCGGCTGCACCGAGCTGTGGTCGAACATGTCGGCAGAGGCCGAGGTCTTCGCCGTGCGTATGACCTTCGGCGCCAAGGCCGAGTACAAGAGCTCCGGCCGCGAGCCGACCGACTATGTCAACTCGAAGCTGATCCTGATGTGGGGCTGGAGCCCGGGCGACGGGATGTTTGGCACCGGCACGATGGAGTACCTGCAGGAAGCCAAGCGCAACGGCGTGCGCCTCATCTGCGTCGATCCGCGCCGCACGCGCACCAGCGTCAAGCTCGCCGACGAGCACATCTTCATCCGGCCGTCGACTGACGCGGCGGCGCTGATCGCCATGGCCTATGTGATCGTGAGCGAAAGGCTGCACGACCAGGCTTTCTGCGATCGTCATGTGCTCGGCCTTGACGAGGCGCATATGCCCGAGGGAGCGCCGCCAGGCGCTTCGTGGCGCGCCTACCTGATGGGCGAGTGCGACGGCATTGCCAAGACGCCGGAATGGGCCGAGCAGCACACGGGAATCCCGGCCGCAACGTTGCGGCGATTGGCGATCGAGTTCGCGACCACCAAGCCGGCGGCACTGCAGTGCGGCTATGCCCCGGGCCGCACCGCCTTCGGCGAGCAGTTCCATCGCGCCGCCTATGCGCTTGCGGCAATCACCGGCAACATCGGCATTGCCGGCGGCAACACCGGCGTGAGCAACGGCGCGACCGGCCGCGCCGGCATCCGCAGCCTGCCTTATGGCAGCAATCCGATCGATGCCCGCGTCGCCACGCCGCTGCTTGCCGACCTGCTGGCGCGTGGGCGCAGCGGCGGTTACCCGGCCGACATCAGGATGATTTACTCGGCCGGCGGCGATCTCTTCAACCAGTGCCCGAACGCCAACAAGGTGGCGGCATCGCTCGGCGGGGTCGAGCTGATCGTCGCGCAGGACAATTTCGTGACGCCGACGGGACGCCACGCCGACATCGTGCTGCCGGCGACGACCTTCTGGGAGCGCAACGACGTGCACACGCCCTGGGCCGGCGCGGGGCACTATGCGATCTATATGAAGCAGGCGATCCAGCCGATGGGGGAGTGCCGCAACGACATCGATATCTTTACCGATCTGGCACAGCGCGTCGGCATCGGAGACTACAACGACAAGAACGAGGAGGCGTGGCTGCGCGAGCTGACGCGCGACGCCGTCGATGATTTCGATAGCTTCGCCGAGAACGGTGTGGCGCGCTTTGCCGCGCCGAAGGATGCAGTGGCCTTTGCCGCGCAGATCCGCGATCCCGACAATCATCGCTTCTCGACTCCGTCGGGCCGGATCGAGATCTATTCCCTGGCAATGGCGGCCAGGCCCGATCCCTACGGGCTGGGCCCCATGCCGCCGATCCCGACCTGGATCGAGCCGGTGATGAAGCAGGCGCGCTATCCGCTGATGCTGTGCAGCCCCAAGTCGCGCGCGCGCACCCATTCCATCCACGGCAATCAGCCAATGCTGGCGCGCATCGATCGCGACGACGTGTGGATCAACACCGAGGATGCCGCGGCGCGCGGCGTCAGGGATGGCGAGCTGGTGCGTATCTTCAACCAGCGCGGCGCAACCCTGCTGCCGGCGAAGGTGACATCGCGCATCGCGCCCGGTGTCGTCTCGATCAAGGAAGGCGCCTGGTTCACGCCGAACGGCCAGGGCATCGACACCAGGGGTTGCGCCAACGTGCTGGCCGAGGACCGCGCGGCCCCGTGCGGGGCAACGACGTACAACACCAATCTCGTCGAGGTCGAGCGGGCGGGGTAGTCCATCCCGACGCGTACCCTTCTGTCCGATTTTTATTCAGCTCCCCCGAGGCGGGAGGTCCAGGAGCGGACAGGAATGTCCACGGTCCGGCGACAATGCTTTCAAGCTGGGCGGTTCCTGTTCTAGCCTTCCTTCACCGGAGGGAACGCCATGAAAATCGCCAGCTACGAAGCCGCCATTCTCAATGTCACCGAGGACGATCCGCTCGCCAACATGCCGGAGGAGGCCGGGCGCAAGCGGCCGATCGTCATCCTGCGGCTGCGCACCGACAGCGGTATCGAAGGAATCGGCGTCACGCTCTATGGCGGGCGCATGACGCGCAGCCTGCTGGCGGCGGTCGAGGATCTGGCGGCCGCGACGGTCGGCGAGGACCCGATGCGCATCGAACGAATCGTTGCGAAGCTGCGCGCCGGCACCGGCGACGCGTGCGGCCCGGGCGGCATCTTCACGCTCGCGCTGTCGGCGATCGACACCGCACTGTGGGACATCAAGGGCAAGGCGCTGGACCAGCCTTTGTGGAAGCTGCTTGGCGGCCATCGCGACCGGGTGGCGACCTATGCTTCCGGCTCGTTGCGGCGCGGCCTGACCGACGAGCAGGCGCAACGCGCGGCGCGCATCCTGGTGCAGAAGGGCTTCAAGGAGATGAAGACCCAGATGGGCCTGCCGGGCAATCCGACGCCAGCCGAGGAGGTGCGCCGCGTGCGTGTGGTGCGCGAGGCGATCGGGCCGGACATCAAGCTGATGTGCGACATCAACCAGCGCTGGCGGCCGGAGCAGGCGATCGATATCGGCAGCCGCGCCGAGGATGTCGGCCTGTTCTGGCTCGAGGATGTCACGGCGCACGACGACTACAAGGGGTTGGCCCGTGTCACCGCGGCGCTGAAGACGCCGATCGCCGGCGGCGAGTATGTCTGGGGCATCGTGCCGTTCCGCCACATGATCGAGGCGCACTCTGTCGACATCGTCATGGTCGATCTCGCGCGGGTGGGCGGCGTGACACAGTGGATGAAGGTCGCCGGCATGGCCGAAGCGTTCAACCTGCCGATCGTAAGCCACGTGATGCCGGAGATCCTGCTGCACATGGTGGCCGCCTGCCCGAACGGGCTGACTGTGGAGTACATGCCGTGGACGCGCGCGCTCTACGAGGAGACGCCGGCGATCGAGAACGGCGAGCTGGTGCTGCCGCAGAAGCCGGGGCTGGGTCTGAAATTCGATGAGAAGGTGATTGCGAAGTTCAGGGCCTGAATCTTCCACCGCGAGCAGGAAGCACCCCGCGTGACAGCGCGGAGGGATGGGAGCGAGGGCAGGCGATGGCTTGGACGAACCGATTCCCGGCGCAGATCGCCTGCTCTCGCCCCCACCGCCTCGCTTCGCGCGGCACCTCGCCCGTTGGGCAGAGGGGTCGCATTTGGAACAGGGGCGCTGGGTTCGGCTGGACCGCGGACATTCTTGTCCGCTCATTTTCTTCGTTTCGACCGACATGAGGCGGACAAGACTGTCCGCAGTCCAAGTAAGAACTCCGGCTCCGCCGCCATCTGTGAATGCCCTGCCCCATTGGGCAGGGACTTCGCATATGAAGGCATGGCTGGCCGATCAGTTGGAGCGCGGGCAGCCTTGCCCGCCCCTTCCTTCGATTTCGCCATCCTCCGAGCGGGCAAGGCTGCCCGCGCTTCAATCGTTTCACCAGCCTTCGCGCCATATGCGAAGCCCCTGCCGCCGTTGCGGGCGGAGCTACGAGTCCGCCAGCACCATGTCGGCGGCCTTCTCGCCGATCATGATCGAGGGTGCATTTGTGTTGCCCGAGGTCAGTGACGGCATGATCGAGGCGTCGGCGACGCGAAGCCCGGCGACGCCGTGCACGCGCAGGCGCGCATCGACCACCGCCATCGGGTCGCTGCCCATCTTGCAGGTACCGACCGGATGGTAGGTGGTCTCGGCGACGGCGCGCACCCAGCCGAGGATCTCCTCGTCGCTCTGTTTCGCAGCGCCGGGCGCGAGCTCTCTGGGCTGCATCGGCGCCATGGCGCGCGCCGTCATGATCGAGCGGGCGATGCGGATTGCCCGCACCGTGGTGTCGGCATCGATCTGGGCGGAGAGGAAATTGAAGTTGATTGCCGGCGGCGTGCGCACGTCCGCTGACGTGATGTGGATATGCCCTTTGCTCTCGGGCCGCAGGGGATGAGCGTAACAGGTGACGCCAGACTGGCTCGAGATCTTCGGGCCGTTGCGGCCGGGCTCGGTGAGCATCGGGACCCATCCCAAGAGCACGTCGGGCGCGGCAAGGCCCTCGCGCGAGCGCGCGAACGCGCGGATGGGCGCCGCGACCATGCCGAGCAGGCTGGTCTGGAAGAAGGCATAGCGCAGCGCCTGATGCACCAGACCGAGCCCGCGGCCGCGATCGTTGTAGGTGACGCCGCGCGCGCCGATCGTCCAGCGCGTACGGGGCGCGAAGTGATCGCGCAGATTCTCGCCGACTCCGGGCAATGCGTGCCGCACCTCGATGCCGAGGGCGCCGAGACGATCCGGCTGGCCGATGCCGGAGAGCTCGAGGAGCTGCGGCGAGTTGATCGAGCCCGCGCTGACGATCACCTCGCGTGCGGCGCGCGCCCTTCGCGGGCTGCCCTGCACGGAGTAGCGCACGCCGGTACAGCGCTTTCCCTCCAGCAGCAGGCCCTCGGTGAGCGCCTCGGTCTCGATGCGCAGATTGGTCCGCCTGCGCGCCGGGTCGAGATAGCAGCGCGCCGTGCTCATCCGCTGGCCGGCAGCGATCGAGCCCTGGCTCATGGCGATGCCGTCCTGGGTGGCGCCGTTGTAGTCGGGGTTATGGGCGATGCCGACCTCGGCGGCTGCGGCGATCAGCGCCTGGTAAAGCGGGTTGTCGGGAGGAAAGCGCGAGATGCGCAGCGGTCCGTCGCGGCCACGAAAGGCGTCGTCGCCACCCTGGTAGCTCTCCATCCGCTTGAAGAACGGCAGAACGTCCTCATAGCTCCAGCCGCGATTGCCGGCCTGTGACCAGGTGTCGAAATCCTGCGCCTGGCCGCGCACGAAAGCCATGCCGTTGATGGCGCTGGAGCCGCCGAGCAGGCGGCCGCGCGGCACAGGAATGCGGCGTCCGTCGGTGGCAGACTCCGGCTCTGCCGTATAGCACCAGTTGGCGGCGGGATTGCTGATCAGGCGCGCATAGCCGATGGGAACGCGCGACCAGGGATGGCTCGCCGGACCCGCCTCCAGCAGCAGCACCTTGTTGCGCGGATTCGCTGACAGTCGATTGGCGACGACCGCACCGGCCGAGCCGGCGCCGACGACGATGTAGTCGTATTCCTGGGTGTCACCTGCCTGCACGCGCGTCTCCCGCCGAGCCTGGGTCTTTTGCGCACTATACGGCACGGCACAGCAGCGGCAGCGCGAGCTGTTCCGGCAGGCGGTCAAACGATGCAGAAAGCTAGAGCGAGACGAGGTAGCGGCGCCAGCCGCCGTGCTCGGTGATGTCAGTGGCGCCCTTGGTGGCGACGGCCTCACACAGGAAACCCTTCAGCCGCCGCCCGTCGTCCAGCATCACGTCGCCAAGCCCGAGCGGCTGCGGAATCGAGGCAAGGAAGGCGCCGACCGCCTCGGTCGGCAGTCGCCAGATCTCGCCATCTACCGAGGCGCCGTTGCCGGCGACCCGCACCAGGCCCGGCCGTGCGACGCCGGTGCCGGGCAGACGATAGAAGCGATAGGACGCCGAGGTGCGGCAGGCGCCAACAAGCGTGGCGCCGAGCGCAAGCAGGTCCTTGTTGAGCGGCAGGCCGCTCATGTGCGCGCCGACAACGACGATGTCGATCGCGGGATGGCGCGGGGCGGCGGCCGGAGCATCTCTCGCTGGCTGGGCGATGCCGGTGGCACCGAGCGGCAGGCCGCTGGTGCGCTGCAACGCATGGCCGATGGCCGCAAGCTGCGGCTCGTGGAAGGCAGGGCCGATCAGGGTGATGCCGCACGGCAGACCGTTGGCCTGCATCGCGTTCGGTACGGCAATGCCGGAGAGATCGAGCGGGTTGACGAAGTTGGTGTAGTAGCCCAGGTCGCTGTTCTTCTGCACCGGATCGGCCAGCACCTCGGCGACGCGCCAGATGGTGCCGCTGGTCGGCAGCACGAGCGCATCGGCGGCAGAGAAGATCGCTTCGGCGTGACGCTTCAACAACCGCAGGCGATCGCGCGACTGGTAGAGCTCGACGGCGCTGGCGCTCCGGCCGGTCTCGATGATAGCGCGCGTGACGGGATGGAACGAACCGGGCTTGCGCGCCAGGAACTCACCCAACGCCGATGTGCGCTCGGCGACGCCGGCCGGGCTGTAGAGGACGGACGCAGCCTCGGCCAGCGGATCGTAGTCGATCTCGGCGATGCTGGCGCCCAGCGCGCGCAGGCGTTCGAGGCCATCACGATACAGGCGCGTGGCGTCGTCGTTGCCGAAGAAACGGAGCTGATCAGGACGCGGCACGGCGAGGCGCAGAGGCGAGGGCAGGGGCGGCAGTGCCGCGGCATAACCTGGTGGTGCGCGCCGCGAGTAGATGTCGGCAGCGTCGAAGCCCGCCGCGATCTGCAGCACCAGGAGACTGTCCGGCACGGTGAGCGCGAAGATCGAGATCACGTCGAGCGAGCGACAGGCCGGCACCAGGCCTGACGTGCTGATCAGGCCGATGCTGGGTTTCAGCCCGACGATGTTGTTGAAGCCCGCCGGCACCCGCCCGGAGCCCGCGGTGTCGGTGCCGAGGGCGAAGCTCGCGAGACCCGCGGCGACCGCGACTGCCGAGCCCGAGCTCGATCCGCCGGGCAGATAGTCGGGATCGAACGGATTGCGCGCCACGCCATAGGGCGAGCGCACGCCGACCAGGCCGGTGGCGAACTGATCGAGATTGGTCTTGCCGACGAGGATGGCGCCGGCACGCTGCAGCCGCTCGACGGCGACGGCGCTCCTTGTCGGGCTATAGGCGAAGTCCGGGCAGGCGGCGGTCGTCGGCAGACCGGCCGCGTCGATGTTGTCCTTCACAGCAAAGGGCACGCCAAACAGCGGCTTGCGGTCGAGCACCGCCGGGTCGGCGGTCAGCTCGGCATCGAGCGCACAGGCCTGGCGGCGCAACTCATCGTCGGCGATGCGATTGATCCAGACGCCGTCCTTGCCACGCGCCGCCATACGCTCCTGGATCTCGACAATGACCTGCGACGGCGTGCGCCGGGCCTTGCGGTAGTCCGTCAGCAGCCGCGCGAGATCTAGGCTGGTGGTTTGCTCGTCTGCCAGTTGCTCACTCCCCCGGTGCTCCTCGTATGCCTTTCAATTCGTGTACCAGTCTGAAATTTTGGCTGCGGCCGGCCATTGCTGCACCGTGATTGGTCGATCGAATCGAGGATCTGCCAATTAACACGGCGTCACTGCCTTTTTTATGGTCAATCTCGGTGGTGCAACGATTTCACCTGGGCATGGCATAGCCATTGCTTCGCTCCTGACGAAATTTATCGGCGCGAGAGCTGCGCCCAAGGAGTGCCATGCGGCGTCGAGAGTTCCTTGCATCCGGAAGTGTTGCCGTCAGTTCCGTCGCGGCACCGTCACTGTGGTCGCCGGCCAAGGCGCAGGCGCGGCAGGAAACCCTGCTCGTGGTGGCCGAGAACACGCCGAACATGATGGATATCCATGGTGTCGGCGCCAATCGACCGGCCTACGAAGTGTCCTGGAACACGCACGACCGGCTGATGAGCTACGGAGTGAAAAAGGACGAAACCGGCCAGGACCACTACGACTACAGCAAGCTCGAGCCGGAGCTGGCCACTGACTGGAACGTCACCTCGACATCGGCGACATTCAAGCTGCGGCGCGATGCCAAGTTCCACGACGGCACGCCGGTCACGGCCAAGGACGTGAAGTGGTCGTTCGACCGCGCGGTCACCGTCGGCGGCTTCCCGACCTTCCAGATGGCCGCGGGGTCGCTGCAAAAGCCGGAACAGTTCGTGGTCATGGATGACTACACTTTCCGCGTCGATTTCCTGCGTGCCGACAAGCTCACCATGCCCGATCTCGGTGTGCCGGTGCCGGTGGTGATGCATTCCGAGCTCTGCAAGAAGAACGCGACCGCGGCCGATCCGTGGGCCATGGAGTGGGCCAAGAACAATCTTGCCGGCGGGGGTGCCTACAAGATCGAACGCTGGCAGCCCGGTCAGGAGGTCGTTTATGTCCGCAACGATGACTGGAAGTGCGGGCCGATGCCCAAGATCCGTCGCGTCATCCTGCGCATCATCCCTTCGGCCGGCAACCGTCGCGCGCTGCTCGAACGCGGCGACGCGGACATCTCCTTCGATCTGCCGAGCAAGGATTTTTCAGAGCTGAAGGGGTCACCCAAGCTTACCGTGATCGGCACGCCGGTGGAGAACGCGCTTCAGTACATCGGCATGAACGTCAAGCAGCCTCCGTTTGACAATGTGAAGGTGCGGCAGGCCGTCGCGTGGGCAATCCCGTACCAGAAAATCATGGACGCAGTGATGTTCGGGCGCGCCATTCCGATGTACGGGGCGAAGAGCAACAAGGTGGCGGACGCGAGCTGGCCGCAACCACATGGCTACTCCACCGACATGGCAAAGGCCAAGGCACTTATGGCCGAGGCCGGCTATCCCAACGGCTTCGAGACGACCTTCTCGTTCGATCTCGGCCTTGCCGGTATCAACGAGCCGCTGGTCGTCCTGGTGCAGGAGAGTCTGGCGCAGATCGGCATCAAGACGACGATTGCCAAGGTGCCCGGCGCCAATTGGCGCGCCGAGCTGCTCAAGAAGAGCATGCCGTTGATCACCAATACTTTCGGCGGCTGGCTGAACTATCCGGAGTATTTCTTCTTCTGGTGCTATCACGGCCAGAACGCCGTGTTCAACACAATGTCCTACCAGAACCCGGCCATCGACAAGCTGATCGACGAGGCGCGCTTTGCCAGCGACAGCGAGAAATACCAGGCGGCGGTGAAAGGCTTCATCGACATCGCCTTCGAGGACGTGCCGCGCATCCCGTTGTTCCAGCCGTTGCTCAACGTGGCGATGCAAAAGAACGTGACGGGCTATCGTTACTGGTTCCACCGCCAGCTCGACTACCGCCAGCTTGTGAAGGGGTGATGAGGGCAACGGTGCTCCTGTCATCTCTTTCCCGGCACGGGGAAGGATCCGCCGCTATAGCGGCGGGGGATGGGGTGCCGATCGGCAACAAGATGCCTTGGCTACCGAGACTCGAGACCGCATCTCCCGCGTTGAGACGCACCCCATCCTCCGCCTACCGCGGGAAATTCCCCGCGCCGGGGAAGACCTCGAGATACGTGCGCCGTTTTCTGCGGAGCCACGGTCGATGATTCGCCAGATCTCCCTGCGACTTGTCTCCGCAGTCCCCAGCCTGGTCGGCGTGGTGGTCGTGACATTCCTGCTGACGCGCATGCTGCCGGGCGATCCGGCGGCCTACTTTGCCGGACTTGCCGCCACGCCACAGGCGATTGCGGAGATCCGCGCCAAGCTCGGGCTCGATCATTCGTTGCCGGAGCAGTTCATTGGCTATGTCGGCGATCTGCTGACCGGAAATCTTGGCATGTCGTTGACCACGGGCCAACCGGTCGTGGCGGAGATTGCCACACGCCTGCCGGCCTCGGCCGAGCTGACCCTGCTGGCGCTGATCATCTCGGCCGCGATCGCGATTCCGCTCGGCGTTCTGGCGGCGGTGCGACAGGGCACGTGGATCGATCACCTCTGCCGTGTCATCACGACGGCGGGCGTGTCGCTGCCGGTGTTCTTCACGGGTCTGCTGTTCGCCTATGTCTTCTACTACCTGCTGCAGATCGCACCGGCGCCGACAGGACGGCTGGATATCTTCCTCTCCCCGCCGCCGCAGATCACCGGCTTCTACCTGATCGACAGCGCGATCACGGGGCAGGGCGAAGTGTTCCTCGGCAGCCTGGCGCAACTCGCGCTTCCCGCCTCGACGATGGCGATCTTCTCGCTCGCGCCGCTCGCGCGCATGACCCGCGGCTCGATGCTGGCGACCCTGAACAGCGATTTCATTCGCACCGCACGGGCGAGCGGCCTGGCCCCCCGCACGATCGTGTTCACCTATGCTTTTCGCAATGCTGTGCTGCCGGTGATCACCACCCTGGGGATGGTGTTCTCCTTTCTCCTCGGCGCCAACGTGCTGGTGGAAACCGTATTTGCCTGGCCGGGCATCGGCCTCTACGCGGTCAATGCGCTGATCACCTCGGACTATGCTCCGGTGCAAGGTTTCGTGCTGACCATGGCCGTGCTCTATGTGGGTCTGAATCTGGCGATCGACATCCTCTATGGTCTGGTCGATCCGCGCTTGAGGCTGGCGAGCTGAGCATGCTGGCCCTGCTGCGCCATGCCCGCTATGTGCTGAGCGAGAACCTTGTAACGGCCTTCTCCTTCGGTCTCTTCGGCCTATTCCTGCTGGCGGCGATCCTGGGGCCGGCTATCGCTCCCTACGATGCGCTGGCGACCGATACGGCCCAGGCCCTGAATGCGCCCTCGGCGCGCCACTGGTTTGGTACCGATCAGCTCGGCCGCGACATCTTCAGCCGCGTGCTGGTGGCCACGCGGCTCGATTTCACAATCGCGTTCGCCTCGGTGATTCTGGCCTTCCTGCTGGGCGCCGTTTCGGGCGTTGCTGCCGGCTATTTCGGCGGCTGGCCCGACCGCATTGTCGGCCGGCTTGCCGACACCATCATGGCCTTCCCTCTGTTCGTGCTGGCCATGGGCATCGTCGCGGCGCTCGGCAACAAGGTCACCAACATCGTCATTGCCACGGCGATCATCAACTTCCCGCTCTATGCACGTGTGGCGCGGGCGGAGGCCAGTGTGCGGCGCGAGGCAGGATTCATCGAGGCGGCGCGCCTCTCAGGCAACGGCGAGGCGCGGGTGCTGCTCGGTCACATCCTGCCCAACATCATGCCGATCATGATGGTGCAGATGTCGCTGACCATGGGCTACGCGATCCTCAACGCGGCAGGTCTCAGCTTCATTGGACTCGGCGTGCGGCCACCGACACCGGAGTGGGGCATCATGGTCGCCGAGGGCGCGAACTTCATCCAGTCCGGCGAATGGTGGATCGCGCTGTTTCCGGGTGCCGCCCTGATGCTGGCGGTGTTCTGCTTCAACCTGCTGGGTGATGGCCTGCGCGACATCGTCGATCCAAGGCAGCGCACATGAACGCTGCCCCAGCTCTCGCCGTCGATGGCCTGTCGGTCGAGTTCCGCACCCGCAGCGGCGTGGTGAAGGTGCTCGAGCGGGTGAGCTTCGCCATAGCCAAGGGCGAGAAAGTGGCGCTGGTGGGCGAGAGCGGCTCGGGCAAATCCGTCACCGCCTATGCCGTGATGGGTATCCTCGATACGGCGGGCCGCGTCACCGCCGGCCAGGCCATATTCGGCGGCCAGGATCTCCTGAAAGCGCCGGAGCACGAGCTGGCGGAGCTTCGCGGTCGCGAGCTGTCAATGATCTTCCAGAACCCGCGCACGGCACTCAATCCGATCCGCCGTGTCGGCGAGCAGATCGCCGACGTGCTGGTCCGGCACGGCAGCGTGACGCGGGCCGACGCGCCCACGGCCGCAGTCGCCATGCTGAAGCAGGTGCGCATTCCTGATCCGGAGCGGCGGACTCGTGCCTATCCATTCGAGCTGAGCGGTGGCATGTGCCAGCGCATCATGATCGCGATCGCGCTTGCCTGCCGTCCGGCCCTGCTGATTGCCGACGAGCCTACAACAGGTCTCGATGTGACGACGCAAGCCGTGATCATGGATCTGATCGAGGAATTGGGCAGCAGCCGCGGCATGGCCACGATCTTCATCACGCACGATCTTGCGCTGGCGGCGGAATATTGCGATCGCATCGTTGTCATGCACGCCGGGCATGTGGTGGAGGCCGGTCCCGCATCGGCGCTGTTCACCACCTCGCGGCATCCCTACACCCGCAAGCTCGTCGCAGCGACACCGCACGAGACCGTCGATCTCGCCTCGCTGGCGTCAATCGGCGGGTCTTTGCCCGACTTGCGGCGAACTGACCTGCCTTCGTGCCGCTACAGCGGCCGTTGTGAACTCAAGTCCGCTGTTTGCGATCAACCGTTGCCGACCCGTGAAGTCGGTGAGGCACACAGCGTGGCGTGTTGGCACGCATGAGCAACGCTATCCCGCTGCTCGAGATCAACGAGCTCGCCAAGCGATTTACGGTCGGTGAAGGAGAGGGCTTCGTTTCGCGTCTGGTGCGCTCGGTCCGCCGCGGCACCGCGCCGCCGCGACCGCGGCTCCATGCGGTGGACGACGTTAGCTTCACTGTTGGTCGCGGTGAGACCGTCGGATTGGTCGGTGAATCGGGCTGCGGCAAGTCGACCCTGGTGCGGCTGGTCAATCGCCTGCTGGATCCCAGTGACGGCAGTATCAGGCTGGCCGGGACCGAGCTCGCTCTGATGCGTGCCCGCGACTTTGCCGCGAGCGAGCATCGCGCGCGTATCCAGATGGTTTTCCAGGACGCCACCGACAGCCTCAACCCGCGTTATTCGGCGTTCGATGCCATTGCCGATCCGTTGAGGCGGTTGAAGGGCCTGCGAGGCGCAGCGCTCGCATCACGGGTCGAGCAGCTTGCCGATATGACGGGACTTCCGCGCGTTCTTCTGGGTCGTTTTCCGCACCAGCTCTCCGGCGGGCAGAAGGCACGCGTCGGCATTGCCCGCGCCATCGCCGTGGAACCAGAGCTGTTGATCCTCGATGAGCCGACGGCGGCGCTGGATGTTTCAGTGCAGGTCGTGATTCTGCAGCTTCTTGCCGAGCTGAAGCAGCGGCTGGGTATGAGCTATCTCTTTGTGAGCCATGACCTCAACGTCGTGCGGCTGCTGTGCGATCGCGTACTGGTGATGTATCTCGGCAAAGTCGTGGAAAGCGGCCCGACGCAGGCAGTGTTCGGCAAGCCGCTGCATCCCTACACACGGGCACTGATCGCGGCGATCCCGCAGGCCGATCCGGCGAAGCGGCAGGCGCGCATCCGGCTGTCGGGCGAACCGCGAAGCCCGATTGATCCCGATCCGCGGGTATGCCGCTTCTTCGGCCGTTGCCCATCCTCGACGGATAGGTGCACCAGCGACGCGCCGCTATTGCGCAAGATGCCGGGCGAGCGGATGGTGGCGTGCCATCATGCATGAGCGACATGTTAGTGATGAGGAGAGACAACGGCATGAGTGACACGAAGATCAAGGACGTCGCTGCCTATGTCGATGCGGCGGCGGCGCTGATCGGCCTGCCGCTCGACCCGTCGTATCGCGCCGCCGTCATCGCCAATCTCGAGCGCTCGCAGCAGATTGCCTTGCTCGCTCTTGCCGAGGACCTGCCCGACGATCTGGAAGCAGCACCGGTGTTTCGGCCTTGAGAGTGGTGCGGTTTTGGACATGAGCGGGACATCGAACCAGTCGGCTGCTGATATTGCCGCCGCCGTGCGCGCTCAGAGGACGACGGCGCAGGAGGTGGTGGCCGCCTGTCTGACGCGCATCTCGGATCGCAATAAGGAACTGAATGCTTTCACCTCGTTGGTGGAGGTGCGGGCCAGAGAGACGGCGGCCAGGATCGATGCTGCCGTGGCGGCGGGAGGTGATCCCGGACCGCTGGCGGGTGTGCCTTTCGCGGTCAAGAATCTGTTCGATATCGCCGGCCTGCCCACCTTCGCGGGCTCGAAGATCAATGCCGACAATCTGCCCAAGGCGGCTGACGCGACCCTGATCCGGCGACTCGAATCGCAGGGTGCCATCCTCGTCGGCAGCCTGAACATGGGCGAGTACGCTTACGATTTCACTGGCGAGAACGCGCACTACGGCCCCTCGCGCAATCCGCATGACACGGCACGCATGACCGGCGGTTCCTCCGGCGGTTCGGGCGGCGCGGTGGCGGGCGGACTGGTGCCGATCGCGCTTGGTTCCGACACCAATGGCTCGATTCGTGTGCCGTCGTCGCTGTGCGGCACCTTCGGGTTGAAGCCGACCTATGGCCGGCTGAGCCGCGCCGGCTCCTTCCTGTTCGTCGACAGCCTCGATCATCTCGGACCGCTGGCACGCTCGACCAAGGATCTTGCGCTGGCCTTCGATGCCATGCAGGGGCCGGATGCAGCCGATCCGGTCTGCAGCGAGCGGCCGGCGGAACCGACGGTGCCGCGCCTGGCTGACGGCGTGGCGGGACTGCGGCTGGCGATCGCCGGCGACTATTTCGAGCGATCACTCGAGCCGGTGGCCGCCGAGGCGGTGGCCATCGTCGCCAGAGCGCTCGATGTTGAGCACAAGGTTGTGCTGCCGCAGGCGGCCCGCGCGCGCGGCTGCGCCTATCTGATCACGGCGGCCGAGGGTGGCACCTTGCATCTCGGCCGCTTGCGCGAGCGGCCGCAGGATTTCGATCCCGACACGCGCGAGCGTTTCATGGCCGGCGCTCTGGCACCTGCCGCCTGGTACATCCAGGCGCAGCGTTTCCGCCGCTGGTATCGCGCGGAAGTGCTGAAGCTGTTCGAGACATTCGACGTGATACTGGCGCCGGCAACTCCCACGACAGCGCCCGCGCTCGGCCAGAGGACGATGACCATCGCCGGCCAGGAAATGCCGGTGCGCGCCAATCTTGGTCTCTTCACGCAACCGATCTCCTTCATCGGCCTGCCAGTGGTGGCCGTGCCGCTCTGGCTGAAGGGCAGCAAGCTGCCGATCGGCGTGCAGCTCATCGCCCGGCCCTACAACGAGCAGGCGGCGCTGCGCGTCGCCCAGCATCTCGAGAAGAAGGGCGTGGTCGCTGCCCCTGCCGCCTGAGGAGGAGACATGGAGATCAATCTGCCGGACGTGGTGAGAGAGGTGACCGAAGCCTTCGACCGCTACGAGAAGGCGCTCAACAGCAACGATGTCGGCACGCTCGATGAGCTGTTCTGGAAAAGCCCACAGACCCTGCGCTACGGCATCGGCGAGGAACTCTATGGGCATGACCAGATCGCCGCTTTCAGGTCCGGCCGCGACCCGAAATTCGTCGTCGGTCGGGACCTGCTCAAGGTCTGGGTGGTGACCTATGGGCGCGACTTCGGCACTGCCAACTGCGAGTTCCGGCGGCATGGCTCGGATCGGCATGGCCGACAAAGCCACACCTGGATGCGCACGCCGCAGGGCTGGCGGATTGTTGCTGCCCACGTATCATTTCGCGGCGATAACACCCCCATGCAGGCGAAGCGCTAGGCTGCTGGCACAGTTATTGCTCCCATTGCGGTGAAAAGTCGCAACGACACGCAAGGGGAAACCGATGTTGAAGAGCGCGAGCATTGATCGTCGCCGGCTGCTGCAGGGAATGGTGGCAGCCAGTGGTGCCGCGGTTACCGGCCTGGGCATCTCCCGGGCGGCGCGGGCGCAAAAGCCGCTGGTGCTGGGCTTCATCTATGTCGGCCCCAAGGACGACTATGGCTACAACCAGGCGCATGCCGAGGCGGCCGCGCATCTGAAGACCCTGGCCGGCGTGAAGGTGGTCGAGGAAGAGAAGGTGCCGGAGACGGTCGCGGTCGAGAAGACCATGGAAAGCATGATCAATCTCGACGGCGCCACACTGTTGTTCCCGACTTCGTTCGGCTACTTCGACCCGCACATGCTGAAGATCGCGGCCAAGTACCCGAACCTGCAGTTCCGCCACTGCGGTGGGCTGTGGACCAAGGACAAGCATCCGCTGAACACCGGGAGCTACTTCGGCTACATCGACGAGTGCCAGTATCTCAATGGCGTGGCCGCAGGCCATGCCAGCAAGAGCGGCAAGCTGGGCTTCGTTGCCGCCAAGCCGATCCCCCAGGTGCTGCGCAACATCAACGCCTTCACCATGGGCGCGCGCAGCGTCAAGCCGGGCATCACCACGCAGGCGATCTTCACCGGCGACTGGGCGATGCCGGTCAAGGAGGCCGAGGCGACCAACAGCATGATCGCGCAGGGCATCGATGTGGTGACCTGCCACGTCGACAGCCCGAAGGTGGTGGTTGAGACGGCGGAGCGCGCCGGCATCTACACCTGCGGCTATCACACCAACCAGGCGAAGCTCGCGCCCAAGGGCTATCTCACCGGTGCGGAGTGGAACTGGCAGAAAGTCTATGTCGACTTCGTGAACGACATGAAGGCGGGCAAGGTGCCGGGCAATTTCGTGCGTGGCGGGCTGAAGGAGGGCTTCGTCAAGACCTCGGCCTACGGGCCGGCGGTGTCCGAGGCGGCACGCAAGCAGATCGACGCCATCAAGGCCGACATGATCGCGGGCAAGTTCGTGATCTTCAAGGGACCGCTGAAGGACAACAAGGGCAACGTGGTGATCGCGGGCGGCACCGAGCTGGTCCAGACCGATGCCAAGCTCGAGGCGATGAGCTACCTGGTCGACGGCGTCCTCGGCGCGACCTCCTGAGCCCCGACTCCTCCGGCCGGGATCGCCTCGTGGCGACGCTCGATGCGGCGGCCCCGCGTCTCGGCACCGACGAGCGCGCGGCCAACGACGCATGGCGACGCACGCTCGAGCGTATCCTGATTCCAGCGCTGGCGCTGCTGGTCTCGGCCGCGCTGTTCGCCGTCTTTCTGGCGATCGTATCCGGCGCCGATCCGCTCGAGGTCTATCGGCTGATGTACCAGGGCGCCTTCGGCACGTGGTTCTCATGGCAGAACACACTGGTGCGGGCGGCGCCCCTGATTCTGACCGCGCTCTGCACCGCGCTGCCGGCGCGGCTCGGCTTGGTCATCATCGGCAACGAGGGCGCGCTGGTGGTGGGCGGCGTGGCGGCAGCGGCCGCCGGCCTCACCCTGCAGGGCGCGCCGATCCTGGTGATCCAGCTCGGCATGGCGATCGTCGGCATGGCTTTTGGCGGCGTCTGGATCCTGATAGCCGGCCTCCTGCGCCATGCGCGCGGCGTCAACGAGACCATCTCCAGCCTGTTGCTGGCCTACATCGCCATCGCCTTGATGAACCATCTGGTCGAAGGTGCGCTGCGCGATCCGGCCAGCCTCAACAAGCCTTCGACCGCACATATCGGCGACGCCAACATGATCGGCACGATCCCCGGCATGGACGTGCACTGGGGCCTCGCCTTCGGCGTCGTGCTCTGCCTGCTGGCGTGGGTGCTGATGCGCCATACCACCTTCGGCTTCGCCGTCGACATGACCGGCGGCAATGTGCGTGCGGCACGGCTGATGGGGCTCAATGTCGGCCGGCTGGTCGCGGTCACCTGCCTGCTGGGCGGTGCGGCCGCAGGTCTCGCCGGCATGGTCGAGGTGGCAGCGGTGCACGGACGCGCCAACGCCTCGCTGGTCGCGGGCTACGGCTATGCCGGAATCCTCGTCTCCTTCCTCGCCCGGCATCATCCACTGGCGATCGTGCCGGTGGCGATCCTGTTGGGCGGCATAGCCGCCAGCAACGGTCTGCTGCAGCGTCGGCTTGATCTGCCCGACGCCACGGTGCTGGTGCTGCAGGGCATCATCTTCGTGGCAATCCTTGCCAGCGAGACGATGTTCGGTCGCATCCGTGTCCTGCAGCCACGGGCAGGCTGAGCATGGCCGGCGATCTCGGCTGGTGGGCTGTGCCGCTGGCGATGCTGGCGGGCGCCATCCGCGTCAGCACGCCGTTCCTGTTCGTCAGTCTCGGCGAATGCCTCACGGAGCGCAGCGGCCGCATCAACCTCGGCCTCGAAGGCAACCTTGTGCTGGGCGCGATGAGCGCGTACGGCGTGGCGTTGCTCAGCGACTCGCCCTGGCTCGGTGTTCTCGCAGCGGCGGCAATCGGCCTGCTGCTGGGTGCCGTGCATGCGGCGATCTGCAACATGCCGAAGGTCAACGACGTTGCCACCGGCATCGCACTGATGCTGCTCGGCACCGGGCTGGCGTTCTTCCTCGGGAAGCCCTTCATCCAGCCCAAGGCGCCCAATCTCTCCGCCCTCGATCTCGGCTGGTGGAGTGCCGTGCCGCAGGTGCGTGCGGCATTGCAGATCAACTGGCTGTTCATCGTCGGCGTCGGGCTGGCGCCGCTGATGTGGTGGGCGCTGAGGAACACACGCTGGGGCCTGATCGTGCGACTGGCGGGCGAGAGTGTCGATGCTGCCCTGGCGATGGGCGTGTCGGTGCGACGTGTGCGGCTCATCGCCACGGCCTGCGGCGGCATGCTGGCGGGCATCGGCGGCGCCTTTCTGTCGCTGTATTATCCGGGAAGCTGGAATGAAGGCCTGTCGAGCGGCCAGGGACTGATGGCCGTGGCGCTGGTGATCTTCGCGCGCTGGGACCCGCTGCGCTGTCTCGCGGCGTCGCTGCTGTTCGGTGCCGCCGGCGCGATCAGCCCGGCGCTGCAGAGCGTGGGCGTGACCCAGGGCTATTATCTCTTTTCGGCAGCCCCGTACGTGCTGACGCTTGCCATCATGATTGTGACCTGCTCGCCCGACCGCAGCGCCCGCGGTGCGCCGGCCGAGCTTGGGGTGACGAGGTGAGGGGGATGCGACTTCTTCTCGGGTTCATGCTCCTCTCCTCCACGAAGTGGAGGAGAGGATGGGTGAGGAGGTCCATGATCACGCGCGATCTGCGAGGTATCGGACTCGCCTACGCATCTTCTGCCCCATCCTCTCCTCCGCAAGCGGAGGAGAGGAGCTCGAGCGCAGAGGTCTTCGTCTGATGACAACCCACATCTCCGCCGATCCCTACCCCTGGCCGTGGAACGGCGATCTGCGGCCGGCGAACACGGCTCTCATCGTCATCGACATGCAGACCGACTTCTGCGGTGTCGGCGGCTATGTCGACAAGATGGGCTATGATCTCTCGCTGACCCGCGCCCCGGTCGAGCCGATCCGCAAGCTGCTGGCAGCATTTCGCGCCGGGGGTTTTCACATCATTCACACCCGCGAGGGCCATCGGCCCGATCTTGCCGACCTGCCGGCAAACAAGCGCTGGCGCTCGCAGCGCATCGGCGCCGGCATCGGCGATCCCGGCCCGTGCGGCCGCATTCTCGTGCGCGGCGAGCCTGGCTGGGAGATCATTCCCGAGCTGGCACCGCAGGCCGGCGAGCCGGTCATCGACAAGCCGGGCAAGGGCTCGTTCTGTGCCACCGACCTCGAGCTGATCCTGGCGCAGCGCGGCATCGACAACATCGTGCTGGCCGGCATCACCACCGACGTATGCGTGCACACGACCATGCGTGAGGCCAATGATCGCGGTTTCGAATGCCTTCTGCTGGAGGATTGCACCGGCGCCACCGATCTCGGCAATCATCTCGCGGCGCTGAAGATGGTGAAGATGCAGGGCGGCGTATTCGGCGCTGTCGCCAAATCGACGCAGCTCATCGAGGCGATCGCATGAGCACCCTGCAGGTGCCGCCGCCGGATCTGCGGCCGGCCGGCGCACCGGCACTGGAAGTGCTGGGCTACAGCAAGCGGTTCGGCAGCTTCACCGCACTTGAGGATGTCTCGATGCGGGTGCGGTCAGGCAGCTTCCATGTGCTGCTGGGCGAGAACGGTGCCGGCAAGAGCACCCTGGTGAAATGCATCATGGGCTACTACCGGCCGGACGCCGGCCAGATCATGATCAATAATCACCAGGTCGAGATCGACCATCCGCGGCAGGCGCACGAGCTCGGCCTCGGCATGGTCTATCAGCACTTCACCCTGGTCCCCAACATGACCGTGCTGGAAAACTTCCTGCTGTCGCAGGCGGAGGTGCCAGCAGTGGTCGACTGGTCGGCAACGCGCCAGACCGTGCAGCGCTTCCTCGCGGGCATGCCGTTTACCGTGCCGCTCGACGTGCCGGTGGCCGAGCTGGCGGCAGGACAGAAGCAAAAGGCCGAGATCCTGCGTCAGCTCTATCTCGACCGGCATTTCCTCATTCTCGACGAGCCGACCTCGGTGCTGACACCGGCCGAGGCCGACGAGGTTCTGGGCACGATCCGCGCCATGACACGCCGTGGCCTGCTGACGGTGCTGATGATCACCCACAAGTTTCGTGAGGTGAACGCCTTTGCCGACGCACTCACCGTGCTGCGACGGGGCAAGCATTCCGGCAGCGGCCGTATTCCGGGCACTGACAACGCGACCATGGCCGAGATGATGGTGGGCACGCGTGAGATACGCAAAAGTGTCGACCGCGCCGACCGCGCGCCCGCTGCGCCCGTGCTCGAGATCAAGGATCTGCATGCCGCCGACGATTCCGGCAGGGCGATGCTGAACGGCATCGAGCTCTCGGTGCGCTCCGGAGAGATCGTTGGCATCGCCGGAGTTTCGGGTAACGGCCAGCGTCAGCTCGTCGAGGTGCTGGGCGGCCAGCGTCATGGCTCGTCAGGTGAGGTGCTGATGCATGGCGAGCGGTGGACAGCGAGCCGGGCACAGATGCTCGCCCACAAGATCGCCTGCCTTCCGGAGGAGCCACTACGCAATGGCTGCGTCGGTCAGATGTCGGTCGCCGACAACATGGCCTTCCGCCGCTTCGACCAGGCCCCCTTCGCGGACAGAGGCACGTGGCTGCGACGTCGCCGCATCAGGGAAAGGGCGAAGGCACTGATCGCGCGCTACAACGTCAAGGCGCGCTCGCCGGATCAGCCGATCGCGGCGCTCTCCGGCGGCAACGTGCAGCGCACCGTGCTGGCGCGCGAGCTCTCGGAGCCGCGCGACATTCTCATCGTCGCCAATCCCTGCTTCGGGCTGGATTTCTCGGCTATCGCCGAGATCCGCGCGCAGATCGTCGAGGCGCGCAACCACGGAACCGCCGTGCTGCTGCTGAGCGAGGATCTCGACGAGATCCTCGAGCTTGCCGATCGCATCGCCGTCATCTTCGAGGGCCGGCTGGTCTATGAAAGTCCGGCCAGCACTGCCGACATCGGCGAGATCGGCCGCAACATGGCCGGTCACTGACATGCCGAGCATCGCGGCCGAGCCCTTCGCCTTCGACTTCAAGGTGCCCGGCATCGCGCTCGTCGTCATCGACATGCAGCGCGACTTCATCGAGCCCGGCGGCTTCGGCGCCTCGCTCGGCAATGATGTGGGGCGCCTCGGTGCGATCGTGCCGACGGTGAAGCGGTTGATCGAAACATTCCGCCACGCACATCTGCCGGTGATTCATACGCGCGAGTGTCACCGGCCCGATCTATCCGACTGCCCGCCGGCGAAGCGCAATCGCGGCGCACCAAGCCTGCGCATCGGCGATCCCGGCCCGATGGGACGTCTCCTAATTCTGGGCGAGCCTGGCAGCGCGATCGTGCCAGAGCTGGCGCCGCTGCCGGGCGAGATCGTGATCGACAAGCCGGGCAAGGGCGCATTCTACGCCACGCCGCTGCAGGACGTGCTGCTGTCGCTCGGGGCCACGCATCTCGTCTTCGCCGGCGTGACGACGGAGGTCTGTGTGCAGACGACCATGCGCGAGGCGAACGACCGCGGCTACGACTGCCTGCTGGCCGAGGACGCGACCGAGAGCTACTTCCCGGAGTTCAAGAAGGCCGCGATCGACATGATCCGCGCCCAGGGCGCCATCGTCGGCTGGACGGCGAGCGTCGAGGAGATTGCGGCAGCGATCGCTCGCTAAATCTGTCACTACTGCTATTGGGCACGAATGGTTCCGCGAGAAGGTGGCAAAGTAGTATCCTGGAAATGCGGAACCTGCGGGACGCCCCGGTCACAATCCGAGTAGACATCCATGGCCGGATTTCGGAGGAGCTTATGCCCCGTGACCTGATCGTTGGTGCGGCCCAGATGGGGCCGATACAGCGCAGCCACTCTCGGCGCGACGTGGTCGAGCGGCAGATTGCGCTGCTCCAGGAGGCGAAGAAGCGCGGCTGCGAGTTGGTGGTGTTTCCCGAGCTTGCGCTCACGACGTTCTTCCCGCGCTGGTACATGACCGACCAGGCGGAGATCGACAGCTTCTTCGAGCGCGAGATGCCGTCGAACGAGACGGCGCCGTTGTTCAACGAGGCAAAGCGGCTCGGCATCGGATTCCATCTTGGCTACGCCGAGCTGGCGCAGGAAGGCGGCGCCACCCATCGCTACAACACGGCGATCCTGGTCGAGCGCGACGGCCGCATTGCCGGCAAGTATCGCAAGGTGCATCTGCCTGGCCATGCCGAGCACGAGCCACAGCGGCCGTTCCAGCATCTGGAGAAGCGCTATTTCGAGGTCGGCAACCTCGGCTTCCCGGTGTTTCGTGCCTTCGGCGGCATCACCGGCATGTGCATCTGCAACGACCGACGCTGGCCGGAGACCTACAGGGTGATGGGATTGCAAGGCGTGGAGTTGATCGTGCTCGGCTACAACACGCCGATCCACAACGCGCCGGCGCCCGATCACGACCAGTTCGGCCTGCATCATAACCAGCTCGTGATGCAGGCGGGCGCCTATCAGAATGGCGCGTGGGTGATCGGGGTCGCCAAATGCGGCCAGGAGGAGGGCGTGCCGATGATCGCCGGCTCGCAGATCATCGCGCCTTCCGGCACCACCGTGGCGATGTGTCATACCGAGGAGGACGAGCTCTGCGTGGCTGCGTGCGACCTCGACGCGGGCAAAAGCTACAAGAGCACGACCTTCAACTTCGCCCTTCATCGCCAGCCGCAGCACTATCGCCTGATCGTCGAGCGCACGGGCGCGGTGGTGGAGGTCTGACCTCCTGCGAGCGCGATCCTGGGTGTAACTCGTGCACTCTGTCGGTACGCAAGGGCGAGCCGGATGCGTGTGCGTCCGGCGCCGCAGGTTCACGGATCGCGGATCTTCCAGAAGGAATCCTTCTTGGTGATCTTGCCGTTCCGGAAGGTGAAGAAATCGCAGCCGCGCACCTCGACCCTGGTGCCATTCGCCATGGTGCCACGGATGGTCCATTGCGATACGCCGATATCGCCGGCGACGAAGTGGAAATCGTCACCGTAGTGGACGTCGGGCATGCCGATGAAGCGCTGCGCGAGACCGTCGCGCACGGCGGCCCTGCCGCTGAAGCGCGTCCCCCACGGGTCGCGACCGCGCGGTGTCTCCAGCACACAATCATCGGCGAAAAAACTCATGATGCGGTCGAGGTCGTGCGCGTTGAAGGCGGCGATCACATCCTCGAGCACGGCGACATTGGGCTGATTCGACATCTGCGGTTCTCCCCGCCGCAATCCTAACGAGTTCTTTCCGGCGGAGGGAAGTACCGCGAACGTGCACCCGGGTTTCGATCGGAAGGGATAAAGTGCAGACGGGCCGCGACCAGAGGGTGCATCGCCCGGAACATTGGCGTGAGGCCCCCGGCTTTCCCGGGCCGGAGCCCTTGTGCCTGCGCGCAAATGACGCACTCCTCAACGGTCCGGGGAAAGGCGAGATAGCGGCCGCGCGAAGCCGCGAAACGGCGGCACGCGTCCGGTGGGAGATGTGTCGAAACTTCGGGACCGAGTACGACGGATCCGCGTGGGAGGCGTGTCGAGACGGGGCATAGGCGCCGTCGGGCTCGTCGTCATGCTGACCTACATTGTGGTCATCGGCTGGCCCTATCTGCGGTCGACCTTCGTGCGCGATGCGGCAGTCACGACCTGGATCAGCATGACGTCGTCTCTGGTCGCAGGCTATGTTCGCGACCCGCTTTATCCCGGACACCGCATCGAAGCAGACGGACGAATTGCTTCCATTGTCGACGTGCGCGCAGATGCGACGCCGCTTGCGCGGGCCGAAGCGGATCTCGTGCGGGCGCGGGCTCGCTACGCTCTGCAAAAGCGGGTGGTCGAGGCCGAGCAGCTGGCCTACGAGGCTCGCAAGACGCGCGCCGAGAGTTATACAGCGGCCTTCGTCGCCGATCTCGATGCTGCCATCGAGGCGACCGACAGCAACATCGACTTTGTCGCGCAGCAACTCGAGCTTGCGCGCACCGAGCTGGTGCGCAAGTCCTCACTCAGCCGAAGTGGTCATGGCTCGCAGACTGCCGTCGATACATCGTCTTTGCTCGTCACCGACTATCTGCGCGTGCTGAACGATCTGCGCACCACAAGCGCGCGGCTGAAGCAGCGGCGCGTGGCAGCATCGGCGGGCTCCTTCCTGCTGGAAGACGGCACCGATATGGGACAGGTTCTGAACACGCTCGACGATGCGCGCGCCCGCCTTGTCCGCGCCGAGCTCGAGCTGGAAAGCTTCTACGCGGACGTGGAAGCCAGCGAAACGACCGTGAGGGTAGCCGGTCTCGCTGTCGAGCGCGCGCGCGAATCAGCCGTCACCGGCCCGCCCGGTGCGATGATCTGGAGCTTGATCTCCGCACCTGGTGCACCGGTCGTACCGGGCACGCCCGTGGCTTCCTGGATCGACTGCGGAACCATGCTGGTGGACGTGCCGGCATCGGACGTCGAAATCGCATTGCTCAAGATAGGCGATCCGGCGTGGGTGGTGCTCGAGGGCGAAAGCACCCGCCGTTCAGGCCGGGTCATGCTGCTGCGCGGCTCGGCAGCGGTGATCGGAGCCAGCGATCTTGCGGCGCTCGCCAAGGGCCGCCGTGGCGGTCTTGGCCAAGCGCTGGTCGAGCTCTCGCCCACCGTGGACGATATTGCGCGCTGTCCTGTCGGGCATGCAGCCTTTGTCGACTTTCCCGGCGTGCACCTGGTCGACATCGTGCGGGCGCGCCTGCGCCTCTAGCGTGATCATGTCCGATTCCGTTGCCCTCACGGCTCTGCAACGCGCACGCGAACGCTCGGTGACGCTCGGTATCGGCGCCGATCTTTGCATCCTCTCCGGCATGACGGCGATCGGATTGCTCGGTGGCTCGCTGACCATGATCGCCGAGACGCTACGAGCGTGGCTCGCTCTTGCCGTGGAATACTTCTCTCTGATCGTGTTGCGGCGGGTTCATCGCGGCGATCTGCCGCGACTTGAATATGGCAGCGGCAAGCTGGAGCAGGCCGTCAATGTAGCGGTCGGTGCCAGCATGATTGTTGCCGGTGCCTGGATCGCTTGGAACGCCTCTGCCACCCTGTCCGGCGAGCGTGAGATCGGCACGCCGCTTGGCCTCGCAGCGGCGGCGATTGTCGGTGCCGTGAACTGGTACATCAATCTGCTCGCGTGGGATGGCGTGCGACGGGCGGCGCGGGGCTCGGTGTCCCTGCTGATGGAGGCACAGGTCGCCGTCCGGCTGGTCAAGCTCGTCGCGTCCTGTGTTGTGGGCATCACGATGGCGATTGCGGCGCTGTCGACCGACCGCGAGATTGTGGTCTGGGCGGACGCCGCGGGCGGCCTGTTCATCTCGGCCTACATGCTGGTTGGCGGAACGAGGATCCTTCGCGAGGCAATTCCCGACCTGCTCGATCATTCGCCGGGCGATATGGTGGCCGCTACGATCCAGCGCGTGCTCGAGCGGCATCGTGAGCTGTTCCTGCAGGTCGAGAGATTGCGCTCGCGGCGGTCCGGCCGCACGGTGTTTATCGAGGCCGCACTCGGCTTCCGAGCGGGCCTTACCGCGGCGGAAGTGCAGAGCCGCATCGCCGTCATACGCGCCAGCCTGGAGCGCGAGATTGCCGAAAGCGACATCACGCTGCACGCCGCAGCGGCAGAGCTCGCGCCCGAACTCGGCGAGGTCTGGTCGACAGCGTAGCGTCGAGCGCCAGGCGTATCATTAGGTCGTCCGGATTGACGGGAAGTCCAAAGCAAATGGGGAACGCAATACCGCATCGATGACGTGTCACACCGAAGCGAATCAGCGATCGGTCGCCACTGCGCTCTTGATGCTGGCAAGCTAAAAGAACCGACGTTCAGGTTCTCGATCCACGATCAGCCGCAACATTATCGGCTGATTGTTGAACGCAAAGATGCGATTATCGACATGCTGAGGAAGGGATGGCCGCGTCCGCAGCGGGGGCCTGTGCTCGCCTTATGAGCGTGCCATGGCGGACGGAACGCGATCGCCTGTCTTGCTGGCATTCGTTGGAAGCGGGTAGGCCATGGCACTGGAGGGGGAGAAGGACAGGCCTGCGGCGCAGCGCGGCCTGTCACGCCGCAGCGTCGTCGGCACGGGCATTGTCCTGCTGCTCGGCTACATCCTGATTGTCGGCTGGCCGCATTTGCGGGCGACGTTCGTGCGTGATGCCGCGGTGACGACGTGGATCAGCATCACGTCCACGCTGGTGCCGGGCTATGTGCGCGATCCGCTTTATCCCGGGGCGCGCATTGGTGCTGACGGCCGGATCGCAACGATTGTCGATCCGCGGGCCGATGCAACACCACTCGCGCGCGCCCAGGCCGAGCTCGCGCGCGTTCGTGCACGGGCCTTGGTGCAGCGCAACGTCGTGGAAGTGGAGAGCGAAGCGTTCGAGGCGCGCAAGGCGAGGGCCGAAGGCTTCACGGCGACCTTCATCGCCAATCTCGACGCCGCAATCGCCTCGACCGAGAGCAATATCGCCTTCCTCACGCAGCAGCTCGATCTGGCGCAGACGGAAATGACGCGCAAGGAGATCCTGGTGCGCGCTGGTCACGGCTCGCAGGCCGCTGTCGATACCTCTGCACACCTCGTCGTCGAGTACCAACATCTCCTGAACGATCTTCGCACCTCGAAGGCGCGCATGAACGAGCGGCGTGCGGCTGCCAGGACCGGCTATTTCCTGCTCGATGACGGCACCGACATGGGCCACGTGCTGAACACGCTCGACGATGCGCATTCACGGCTGGCGCGGGCCGAGCTGGAGCTGCAAAGCCTGGAAGCCGAGGTTCAGGCCGGGGTGCATACAGTCGAAGCCGCGAGCCTCGCGCTCGAGCGCGCACGCGAATCGGTAATCTCGGGGCCGCCAGGCGCACTGGTATGGAGCCTGATCAGTGGTCCGGGAGCGCCGGTGATTCCCGGTGCTCCGGTTGCCTCGTGGATCAATTGCAGCGTGCTGATGGTCGATGTGCCGGCGTCCGACGTCGAGATCGCCCTGCTGAATATCGGCGACACAGCACACGTCATCCTCGAAGGCGAAGGCGCGCGGCGCGACGGCAAGGTGCTGCTGCTGCGTGGATCGGCCGCCGTCATCGGTGGCAGCGATCTCGCCGCGCTGGCCAAGGGGCGTACGGCGGGGGTCGGCCAGGTTCTCCTGAGTCTTCAGGCGATGCCCGGAGATCAGGCGCATTGCCCGGTAGGCCATGCCGCCTTCGTCGATTTTCCGGGCGTGCACTGGTACGACGTGGTGCGCGCGCGGCTGCGCTTCTGATGGCCATGGACCCGCACCCGTCCGTGGAATTGACGCCGCTGCAGCGCGCACGCGAGCGTTCGGTCTTCTTCATGGTCGCCGCTGATGTGGTGAGCGTCATCTGCTTCACCTCGGCTGCCCTGTTGAGCGGCTCTCTCACGATCATTGCCGAGATGCTGCGCGGCTGGCTCGTGCTGTCGGCGGGGCTGTTTTCATATCTCGTCCTGCGGCGATTGCATCGCGGAAATCTGCAGGAGCTGGAATATGGCAGCGGCAAGCTCGAGCAGTTCGTCAACGTGGTGATCGGCGGAGCCATGATTCCGGCGGCGGTATGGGTGACCCTGAACGCCCTTGCATTGGTCGCCGGCGAACGTCCGGTGGCCACGCCGTTTGGGTTGTCGATCAGTGCCATCACCGGCGCCGTGAATTGCTACGTCAATCTTCTGTCCTGGGATGGTGTGCGGCGTACCGTCGGCGGAGCACCTTCCTTGCTGATGCGCGGCTTGTTGACGATGCGCCTGGTGAAGCTGCTCGCCTCCCTGGTCCTCGCTTTCACGCTGGCGATTGCTGCCCTCTCGGCCGACCACGAGATCGTCGCCTGGGCGGATGCGACCGGTGGCATGTTCGTTGCCGTCTTCATTTTCACCGGGGCATACCAGATCCTGCGCCAGGCACTTCCGGATCTGCTCGATCGCTCGGCCGGCCGTGAGGTCCGTGAGCGGGTCGAGCAGTGCCTGTCGCTGCATCGGCAACTCTATCTGGGCGTGCACCGCATCCGGTCGCGCCGAGCCGGACGCACCGTCTTCGTCGAGATCGCGCTGGCCTTCGCAGGTGACCTGAACCTGGCGGAAATCGAGGAGCGGACCAACCGGATCAGGGCCAGCCTGGAGTCGGCGATTATGGACTGCGACATCGCCTTGTTGCCGGTCGCAACCGCCCGCTGGAGCACCCCTCATCAACGTTGAAGCAGCTGCTGGGCGCGCGGATCTTCAAGTCTGGTCTTCCATGGCTTGAACCAGATTGTGAGCGGGCGTGACGGCTCGCGCTCGCAGCCATGACTGAGACCCTGGACCGCGGGCTTGCAGCCCGCATCATGGGATCTCTCGGGTGGAAGGAAGCCGGTGCGGGCAGGGATGCCGGCGATCCCGGCCCTGACTCGGTCCACCGCCGATTTGACTAGAGCCGCAGCAGCCACGCCTCGACGGGCCCCTTGCCCTTGACCTCGATCGTGCCGCGCGCCTCGAAGGTGAACAGCTTCTCGACCCGGTCGTGCACCGAGCGGGTCACCTGGATCACGTCGGGGATGGCGCTGGCCTCCATGCGGCTCGCCAGGTTCACCGTGTCGCCCCAAAGATCGTAGATGTACTTGGTCCTGCCGATCACGCCGGCGGCGACTGGTCCGCTGTTGATGCCGATGCGAAGCTGCATCAGCACATTGTGCTCCATCGCGTGCTCGCGCGTTATATGGATCATGCGCACGGCCAATCGCACCATACGCTCGGCGTGATTGGCAGCCGGAATGTTCAGACCGCACACCGCCATATACGCATCACCGATCGTCTTGATCTTCTCGACACCCAGCTCCTCTGCTGCGGCATCGAAGCGCGAGAACAGACCGTTGAGCAGATCCAGCACCCGGTGTGGCGACATCTCGGAGGAGAGCGCCGTGAACCCGACGATGTCGGCGAAAGCAACGGTGACCTCCGCAAAGCTGTCGGCGATCGACTGCTCGCCGCCCCGCAGACGGAGAGCGATCGGCGCCGGCAGCACGTTCAGCAGCAGTTCTTCGTTCTCCTGGTTCTTGCGCTGGATGACGGTCGTCTTGTCGCGCAGCTCCCCGACCATGCGATTGAAGGCGGCGCAGAGCTCGCCAATCTCGTCGCGGGTGCGCACAGCCACCTTGGCATCGTAATCTCCCAGCGCAAAGCGATGAACGCCGTCGGTGAGCTCGCGAAGCGGGCCGAGCAGCGAGCGCGACAGCCACATCCCGGCCGCGACAACGACCAGCAACGCCAGTGCGCCGACGATCACGAGATCGCGCTGCAGCTTGGCGATCGGTGCGAAAGCCTCGGCACTGTCGATCTTTGCGACCAGACCCCATCTCAGCCCCGGGATCACGGCCGGTCCCCAGGAGGCGAGCGTGGGCACACCCCGATAGCCGATCACCTCGCCGGTGCCGTCAATGCCGGCCAGCGCATTGCGTGTCGCCTGGGTGTTGGCGCGCTGATGCAGCACCGGTGTGCCGTAGCGGCGGATCGCGTCAATCTCCTCGGCCGGAGTGCCGGTCGCCTGGAGATCCGCATAGTAGGCTTCGCGATTCTCGTAAAAGGCGCGCGGACCGGACCGCACTTTCTCGTCGGGGCCGACCAGGTAGGTCTCGCCGGTCAGCCCGAGCCCCTCCTGTCGCCAATGCCGGCCGCTGGTGACAGCCGTATCGATTCGTTCGATCGACAATTGCGCGACCAGCACGCCGATGACGAGGCCGCGATCGATCACGGGCGCTGCCATGAAGGCGGTGGGCGCGCCGCCGGAAGGAATATAGGGAATGAAATCCTCGAGGCAAATCACCGATGGATCCGGCATGCTGCCGCATCGCGCGACCGCCGATGCGATGCTCGAACGGCGATAGGGGCCGCTGTGCAACGAGGTGCCGAGATCCACCTCCTTCTCGACGCCATACACTATGCGGCCGGACTTCGGATCCGCCAGCATCATGTCGAAGAACCCGACCGTTGCAGCGGCAGCGCGCAACAGTGGATGATAAACGGCGTGCGCCTTGCTGTAGGCGCTGCCGTCTCCTGCCTGGTCCAGCGCCTTGCGGTTGCTGGCGAGCTGCGGATTGCCGACAATATAGTGATACTGAAGGTAGTAGGCCGCGGATCCGGCCGGGAGATACTCGGCAGCTTCGGTCTGCGCCGGCAAGACCGCGCGGACCGAAGGAATGAACTGCGACATGTACCAGGTATCGACGTCTCGGCGGATCGACTGGCTCACTTCGGTGCGGTCGAGCTCGGCATAGGCGGTGCTGAACTCGCGTGCCGCTTCGGTCACCATCTTCGACATCGCCAGCAGACGCAGCTCACTGGCAATGGTGGCGAAGTAGGTCTCGACCTGGCGCTCCTTGGTCTCACGGACCGCAGTGAGCTGGTTGTAGATGGCCTGCTCGAGGGCATCGCGCGCGCGGACATAGCCGAGCCCGCCGGTGATCAGGACCGAGATCGCCCCGAGCAGGATCAGGATTGCGATCAGCTTGCCGGCAAGGCCCCATGGCGTACCAGGCTTCGATCCGGCCTCGTCAGCAAGCGACATTCAACGCTCCCGCCCGATGGCCGTGTTGCAGTATGAATTTCCGGCCACCCGCCGAACCGTGGCCGATGAAGAGTGCCAATACAAGGTGGCTTGTGGTCGCGGCTGAAAGGCCGGAGCGCAGGCCTTCAGGCCCGCATCATCGGGTCACTCAAGTCGAGAGAAGAACAGAAGCGGGCAGAACGGCTGTGGCCCAGCTCAGCCCGACACAGAGCGATTATTCACGATAGCCCGCACCACGACTTGAGCGCGGTCGTCGCGCCCGCATCGTTCTCTCTCCTCGTGCCGAGAAACCTCATGATGCAGGCAGAGATGCCCGTGGTCCAGGTTGAAGGTTCCTACGCCACATCATTCCAGGACGATGCGTGGGAAATACATCGACACGACCCAGTTTGGCACGTCGACGATCGAGCTGATGCGCAAATCGGCGCAGACGCTGCAGAGCATGTAGGCATCGATCGGCGAATAGCCGAAGCGGCGGCTGAGCAGGTCGATCATCTCCGTCACCGCCGCCTTGGCGCCCGCCATCAGATCGGGCCCAATTCCGGTGGTGACCTCGTAGCCCTTCTTGTCGAAATGATTGCTGACTGGTCCGGGCGTGACATAGCGCGGTGAGCGAAGATTGGCGCCTTTCACCAGCTCGAGCTTCAGAGCGATGTCGATCGGACTTTCGATTGCCGTGCCGCAGACCTCGCCGTCGCCCTGTGCCGCATGCGTGTCGCCGACCGAGAACAGCGCGCCATCGACCTCGACCGGCAGGTAGAGCTCGACACCTTCGGTAATGTCGCGCACGTCCATGTTGCCGCCGACATTGCGCGGCGGGATGATGCTGTGCAGGCCCGGCTCCTTCGGCGCGACACCGATGGTGCCGGGGAAAGGCCGCAGTGGCACCCGGCCGCCGGGGCCGTACATCGCCGGCGTCAGCCCGGGGTCGTAATTCCAGTGATGCAAATGCGCCTTGGGGAACTGGTCGGCGAGCAACCCGAAGCCCGGGATATTGCCGGTCCAGCCCCAGCCGGACGGTCGGAAGGACAGCACTGTGACCTTCAGCGCATCGCCGGGCTTGGCACCATCGACATACACCGGGCCGGTGACGGGATTGACGTAGGCCAGGTCGAGCTTCTCGAGGTCGGCTGCCGTCGAGCTGCGCGTGAGCTGGCCGGCGGAGGCATCGACCGTCTCGAAAGCGATGCTCTGTCCCGGTGCAATGGTCAGCAGCGGCGGAAAAGCATTGTTCCAGCCGTAGTGGATGTGATCCCGATGGATCGTGTGCTTGTGGTCCGCGCTCATGTGCCGCTCCCCCGTGGCTGGATCGTCTGTGGGCCGCTGATCAGACCGCAACCGTCAGTGCGCCGTCGATCACCAGGTTCGTGCCCGAGATACGACTGGCGACCGGGCTGCAGATAAAGACCACCCCGGCCGCAACTTCCTCGGCAGTGCCGAACTTGCCGGTCGGATTGACCTTGAGCGTCGACTGGAAAAGATCCGGCATGTTCTTCTCGATGTTCTGCCAGATGCCGCCGTCGAAGTAGGTGTTGCCCGGCGACACGCAATTGACGCGGATGCCCTTGCCGACGAGCTGGCGGCTGAGACCCTTGGCGTAGTGGATCAGGGCGGCCTTCATGGCGCCGTAGGAGCCGGCAGCGAAATCCACCTCGAAACCCGAGACACTGGAGATCAACGCGATCGCGCCCGACCCGGATCTCTCGAGATACGGCACTGCCGCCTGCACGGCATTGACGGTGTGCATCACGTCGGTGCGGAAGGACTTGTCCCAGCTCTCGGCGGTGTCGCCGACGGCGAGCGCGCTCACATTGCAGACCAGGGCATCGATGCCGCCGAGCTCGCCGGCGCTATGCTTGATCCAGCCGCCAAGCGCGGTGCCGTCGGCGACGTCGAGCGCCTCGCCGTAGGCTTTTACGCCCTTCGATCTCAGCGCCGCGACAGCCGACTTGACCTCGCCGTCCTTGCGGGCGCAGATCGCGACATTGGCGCCTTCAGCGGCAAAGCCCTCGGCGATGGCGCGGCCGATTCCCTTGGTCCCGCCGGTGACAACGGCGCGCTTGCCCTTCAGTCCGAGATCCATGTTCGGCCTCCAGCTCCGGATGGTGAAGGTCCATCCTGCGCCAGAGGGCCGGCCGGTTCCAGTGCGCAAGCCGCAAGCGAGAAACGCCGGATATGCGCTGCGTCGGGGCGCACGCCCCCGCGGGCGGGCCGGCGTGCAGGGGCGCCGCGAGCCTGCATATGGAAGTGACGTCGATGACGCGCACCTCGGCGATCCGCTCGAGCGGGAGGCGGTGGCGTTCGGCGACCTTGCGGGTCGCCTCGGGCGAGGGACCGTCAGAGATGCAGAACGTCTTCTTTGTCCGTAGCGCAGAGGAACCGATCCAGCTGGCGCCCTGTTGCGCGTCGTTGCCGATGACCGTGGTGGCGATGTCGTGTCCGTAGCCGGCGGGCGAGCCGCGCTCTCTGACGTAGCGGGGCATAGTGTCGGCGGGCGCCGATTCGAGCTCACGTTGTGCGCCCTCCCGTTCGGGTAGCTCTACGGGCAATCGGTTTCGTCGTGACTGCAAGACGAAGTGCTAACGGGTCGGATCGCCGGGGAAAGCGTGCGGGGGGATGTTCGGCAAGTGAGAAAAATGTGTCTGCACAAGCGACTAGCTCCTGCGGACCCGCATCGCTTGCCAGGATGACGCCGCAAATGGCCTGATTTGGCCGCATTTTGCTGCCGTTCCGCGCGATGCGGTGCTGTATCCCGCCCGAATAATAAGGAACCGCGCGCGCGCATTTCGCGTTGGACCGGCAAGCCGCGGGGGCTCCGCGGCACGGAGGTTCTCATGAGATATGCTCTTACTACGGCTACCCTCGCCGCGCTGGTCATCTCCGGCACCGCGTTCGCACAGACCTACACGCCCCGCTATCAGCAGCAGGCCTATGCGCCAGCGACTGCCATGCCGTCGAAGCCCGGCGAGCCCTACTATGCTCGCAAGCTGCCGAACGGCGCCACGCTCGATCCGTCGGGCAAGCTGCAGACCGATCGCTTCGGCAACGTCGTGCGCGGCGATTCCTGCGCGGCCAACATAGCGAACTGCGCCTTCGATCCGAGTCGGATGGCACAGGCTCAGTAGTCTCGCGTACGACGCGGGCGATCCGCCCGCGTCCTGGTTCTCTCTCCTCGTGTCTCCCCGGTCCAGGCCGGGGCCGGCGGTGCTCGTCGGCCCCGGCCTGGATTTTTTTGCGCCGACGACGTGATGCCGCGTTCGACTACGAAATTAGAAACTCCGCGGGCTCGGCGGACGCCCGCATGCGGCGCCGAAGCGATAGTCGGCTAGCGGCGGGCGGGCCCATCGCTGACTTGGCGGACCGGCAGCCGCAACTGAGGTCTATCCTCGCTGGCGTCCGGCCGACATTCTCGAAGGGGTCGGCCGAGTCGTTGCCGCGCATCCTCGGCCACCACGGGCGTCGAGACGGAGGGCCGGTGCTCGGATATCGGTTGCCGAGAACATGTGCTATCCTGATGGGCAATTGGACAAGAATTGTCGGGCTGGGGGACAATGGCCGACTATTCGATGGTGCGTAAGCTGACGACGATCGTCGCGATCGACGCTGTCGGCTTCAGTACAATGGCTGCTGCCAACGAAGATCAGGCCCTGCGCCTGCTGCGCCAGCGTCTGGTCACCGTCGAGTCGTTCGTAAAGCAGCACGAGGGTCGCGTCTTCAAGATGACCGGCGATGGTCTGCTGGCCGAGTTCGCCAGCCCGGTCGAGGCGGTGCGTGCCGCCGTCGAAATCCAGGAGGCGATGCGAACGGCGAACAGCCTCTCGGACGACGCAGAGCGACTGCAACTGCGCATCGGCGTGAACCTCGGCGACATCGTCGAAAGCGGGCCGGATCTGCTCGGCGACGGCGTCAATGTGGCGGTACGTCTGGAATCCCTCGCGCCAAGCGGCGGGATTTGCGTGTCGTCCTCGATCTACGACCAGATCGTCGGCAAGCTGACTCTCGGCGCCGAGGATCTCGGCGAGCAACATGTCAAGAATATCCCGCGCCCGATTCGTGCCTATCGCCTGAAGCCGAGCGGCTGGAGTATCCCCGCAAGCTCGGAGGCCAAACGTCGCCCAAGAGTGTTGTCGCCATGGATACTGACGACTGCTGCGGTGCTTCTGATGGCCGTGGGCGCCTTGGGCACCGTGATGATCACGCGTCTGGCCGACAAGGATCCGAAACCCGCCGCGGCGTCCAACGCGTCGCCTTCCGCTTCGCCGCAGGCCGCAGTCCCAGCCCCGGTCCCGCCGTCGCCTGAACGCGCTGCTGCAGCGAACGTTCGCCTCGTTCCTGAGAATGTGCCGTTTGTCAGTGATCAGAAGCACCGCGACATCGCCAACTATCTCAGTGCCGAAGGCCCCAAGGCGCTCGCGATCAATGTTCGCGGTTACAGTGGATATGCGACCCGGCGAACGGACGAGGCTACGGCTCGTCAAATCGCGCTCGACGCGTGCAACAGCGAAGTGAAGCGGTTCGCTCCCACGGCCGTCCAGCCATATGACGCGTGCGAAATATATGCGGTCGGCGACCGAGTGGTATGGACATACAAGGCGCCTCCACTGCCGCCTCCGCCCTACTATTCCGACATACCACCGAGGCCGACAAGGATGCTCGATGCAGCAGCCGTGCCACTGGTTGCAGACGTATCCAGGAAAGTCATCGGCGGGCTCTATGCAACGGGCACCGGTGAAAAAGCGATTGCCCTCGGACGCCGCAAGATGGAGTGGTCGGTCTGGGGCACGCCGACCCGCCGAGAAACCGTGCGACGCGCTTTGCAAAGCTGCGGTCATCTGAGCGGGCACCCTTGCTTCATTTACGCAATCGGTGATGAGGTGATTGTTCGGGTGCCGGACGAGTATCGAGCAATCGAGGTCCTCGTTCCGGCCGACTTCGAGCCTGGCGATCGCGACACATTGAGTTCCTATCTCATTGCTGGCGATTGGAGAGCCATCGCTGCTGGCACGAATGGCCGTTTGGGAATTGCCACGCGCGAAGCATCGGAACGCGATGCGACCGCCGCGGCCTTGCGCGCCTGTATCCGCGCGAACGGGACTGACTGCGCTATCCGTGCCGTCGGGCCATATCTGGTGGCGCGTCAGTAGTTCATCGACGCGCGGACGTCATTTGCCACAAATCAATCGCGCCTGGCGTCCCCGACGGGATTCGAACCCGTGTTACCGCCGTGAAAGGGCGGTGTCCTAGGCCTCTAGACGACGGGGACCGCGGGCCGTGGCGGGCGCGGGTTTAGCAGTTTGCGCCATGAAATCAAGGCGGCGTCTCAGCGGGCCGGAGCCGCATCCTCGATGCGGAAGCGCACGTCGTTGCGACCGTTGTAGCGGTCGATGCGCAGGGTGCCGGCGACATGCAGAGCCGGACGGCTGGCATCGGTCAGCGCCTCGCCCAACGCCGTAGGGCCGAGCGCACGGAAGGCGATCGCCGGCAGGCGGGCGCCATCGCCGGCCTGCAGGGTGCAGCGGATGTGCCGGTCGCCGGCGGGCTGATGCCAGGCCACGCGGACCTGCGTCAGTGCGAAGCGCGGCTCGGGGTTGGCTGATCCGAACGGGCCGACGCGCTCGAGCCCCTCGGCCACATCGTGCGTCGCTGCGGCCGGGCTCAGCGCGCCGTCGAGCTCGAGCAGCCGCGCATCGGCGCCGTCGCCGAGATGCGGCGCCACGCGCTCGGCGAGGAACGCCTCGAATTCAGCAAGCCTGTCGCGGGCGATGGTGAGGCCGGCCGCCATCGGATGGCCGCCGCCATTGGCCAGCAGGCCGCTCTGGCGGGCAGCGATGGTCGCGCCACCGAGATCGACTCCGCGCACAGAACGGCCGGAGCCCTTGCCGGTGTCGCCGTCGAATCCGATCACGAAGACAGGCCGGTGATAGCGCTCGACCAGGCGGCTGGCGACAATGCCGATCACGCCGGGATGCCAGCCATCCTGGGCGACGACCAGCGCGGGCGGCAGCGCGCCGGCGGCGCGGCGGGCTTCAGCCTGCTCGATCGCCTGGTCCAGGGTCTGCTGCTCCAGGCTGCGCCGCTCGGCATTGTGCCGGTCGAGGCGCAGCGCCAGGCCGACCGCCTCGTGCGCATCGTCGCAGGCGAGCAGGCGGGCGCCGAGATCGGACTCGCCAATGCGGCCGCCGGCATTGACCCGCGGCCCGAGGATGAAGCCGGCATGATAGGCGCCCGGCGGTTCGTTCAGCCGAGCAACGTCGGCAAGGGCCGCAAGCCCGGCATTGCTGCGCGCGCGCATCACCTGCAGGCCCTGCCGTACCAGCGCCCGGTTGATGCCGGTGAGCGGCACCACATCGCAGATCGTGCCCAGCGCCACGAGGTCGAGCCAGTGCCGCAGGTCTGGCTCGGCTACGGCATCGCCGTAGTAGCCGCCCGCGCGCAGGGCGCGGTTGACGCCGACCACCAGCAGGAAAGTGAGACCGACGGCGGCGAGCTGCTTGTGCGGCGAGGTCTCGTCGAGGCGGTTGGGGTCGACCACGGCATGGGCTGCCGGGAGTCCCGCCTCGGCGACGTGATGGTCGATCACGATCACGTCGAGGCCGGCGCCTTGTGCGGCAGCCAATGGCTCGAAGGCGGTGATGCCGCAATCGACGGTAATCACCACCGTCACGCCCTCTGCCGCGAGGCGCAGCAGGGCCGGTGCGTTGGGGCCGTAGCCTTCCTTCAGGCGATCTGGGATGTAGGCGCGGATGTCGGCGCGCACGGCGCGGCCGAAGCGCAGCAGCAGTGCCGAAGAGGTGGCGCCGTCGACGTCGTAGTCGCCCCAGACACAGATCTTCTCGCCGCCGCGGATCGCAGCGACGACGCGTGCGATCGCCGTATCCATGTCCTTGAGATGCGACGGATCGGGCAGGAAGCGGCGCAGGGTCGGCTCGAGAAAGTCACCGACATCGTCAAGGGCGACGCCACGACCCGCGAGCAGACGCGACATAAGGTCACTCAGCCCGTGGCGCTGGCCGATGGCTGTTGCGGCGCGGTCGTCGAAGGCGCGGGCGACCCACCGGCGTCCCTGCAACGAACGCTCGACGCCGAGGAAGGGCTCAGTCATCACGCCCGGCGCGCGGATCTTCAGATCCGCTGATGAACGCGTCCAAGTCGAGGCAGCGCGGACCCGAAGGTCCGCGGTCCCAGCGCAGAGCGGCGAGAGTCAGGTTCACGGAATCGGCGATACGCTAGGCCCAGCTCGGCAGGCCGGTCTTGATGTTGAAATTGTGCTGCGCCTGGATATAGCGCACCGTACCGGTCTTCGAGCGCATCACCAGCGAATGCGTTTCCGCACCATTGGCGAAGCGGCGCACGCCGCGCAGCATCGAGCCGTTGGTGACTCCGGTCGCGGCGAACATCACGTCGCCCTTGGCCATTTCCAGCATGCTGTATTTGCGGTTGAGGTCCTGGATTCCCAGGCGGCGCGCGCGGCCCTTCTCGTCGTCGTTGCGGAAGAGCAGGCGACCCTGCATCTGGCCGCCGATGCAACGCAGGGCTGCGGCTGCCAGCACGCCCTCCGGTGCGCCACCCGAGCCCATATAGATGTCGACGCCGGATTCGGGCTGCGAGGTGGCGATGACGCCCGAAACGTCACCATCGCCGATCAGCATGATGCGCGCGCCCGCCTCGCGTACCTTGGCAATCAGCTCGGAGTGGCGCGGCCGGTCGAGAATGCAGGTGACGAGGTCGGAGACCTGGCATTTCTTCGCCTTGGCAAGACTCTTCAGGTTCTCCGCCGCCGAGCCGTCGATGTCGACCACCCCATCCGGCAGGCCGCCGCCGACGGCGATCTTGTCCATGTAGACATCGGGGGCGTTGAGGAAGTTGCCCTTGTCGGCCATCGCCAGCACCGCCAGCGCATTGGGGCCGCCCTTGGCGGTGATGGTGGTGCCCTCCAGCGGATCGAGCGCGATGTCGATCTCGGGGCCGGTACCGCCGCCGACCTTCTCGCCGATGAACAGCATCGGCGCCTCGTCGCGCTCGCCCTCGCCGATCACCACCTCGCCGCGAATCGTGAGACCGTTCAGCGCCTGGCGCATGGCGTCGACGGCGGCCTGGTCTGCCGCCTTCTCGTCGCCACGGCCCATCAGCTTCGAGGCCGCGAGCGCCGCCGCCTCGGTCACGCGGACCGCCTCCAGCGCCAGGTTGCGGTCCATCTTGGTCTCGGTCATCGGCTGCACTTCCCCGTGGTCTTCCGGCATTTTTCTACACCCGGCAGGCCATGTGGCGGCGAGAAATTAATCCCCAAAATCAGGCGGGCTTCGCAACTGCGAGATCGGCGAAAGCCGAGACCGCGGGCAGCCTTGCCCGCATCTTCTATGTCGAAACGATGAGAGCCAATGCGGGCAAAGGAAGCCCGCGGTCCAAGGGGTCAGCCTCTCTCCACCCGGATCAGGCAGGGCGGCTCGAGAACCGTGCTCAGCGCAGAGATGCGCGCGATCGCGCGCAGCATGGCGGCCTCTTCCGTCTCGTGCGTCTCCAGCACCACCGGCACCGAGTCGTCGGGGCCGGGTGCGCGGCCGTGCTGCAGCATCGATTTCAGGGAGACGCGTTCGTCACGAAGTGCGGCGGTGACGTCGGCGATCACGCCCGGCCGGTCGTTCACCATCAGGCGTACATAGTAGGCACCGCGATGGCGCTGCATCGGCGCGGCCGGCGGGTCGGCGAGCTTGCTTGCCGGGACGACGAAGGCCGGCAGGATGCGGCCGCGCGCCACGTCGACCAGGTCGGCGACGACGGCGCTCGCCGTCGGGCCGGCGCCGGCACCGCGGCCGACGAACATGCCGGAGCCGACGAAGTCACCCTCGATCGCCACGGCATTGAACACGCCGTCGACGCTGGCGATGGGTGCGGCCAGCGGCACCATGCAGGGATGCACGCGCTGCTCCAGCCCGTGCTCGGTCATGCGCGCGTGGCCCAGCAGCTTGATGCGATAGCCGAGCTCGCGCGCGAAATTTATATCGAGGGCGCCGACCCGGCGGATTCCCTCGACGTAGACGCCGGCGAAATTCACCCGGCTGCCGAAAGCGACGGCGGCAAGCACGGCAAGCTTGTGCGCGGCATCGATGCCGTCGATATCGAAGCTCGGATCGGCCTCGGCATAGCCGGCCGCCTGTGCCTCGCCGAGCACGATCTCGAAATCGCGGCCGGTCTCGCGCATGGTCGTCAGGATGTAGTTGCAGGTGCCGTTGAGGATGCCGGTGAGGTTGGCGATGCGATTGCCGACCAGTCCCTCGCGCAGTGCCTTGATCACCGGAATGCCGCCGGCCACCGATGCCTCGAAGGCCAGGCAGACGCCTTTCGCCTCGGCCGCCTCGGCGAGTGCTGCGCCATGATGCGCCAGGAGAGCCTTGTTGGCAGTCACGACGTGCTTGCCGGCGGCGATCGCGCGCTCGACGAGCTGGCGCGCCACGCCCTCGCTGCCGCCGATCAGCTCGCAGACGACGTCGATGTCGGAAGCGGCGGCAAGCTGGAGGGCGTCGCTCTCGAAGCGCACGCCGCTGAGATCGGCATCGCGATTCTTGCGCGGATCGCGTGCGCTCGCTGCCACGACCTCGAGCCGGCGGCCGCAGCGCGCCGCCAGCAGCTCCGCCTGCCGGCGCAGCAGGGTCACGGTCCCTGCGCCCACGGTGCCGAGGCCGGCGATGCCAATGCGCAGGGGGGACGTGGGCGAGGAGGCGGTCATGACAATGGCTCGCGAGGTGACGTGAAAATCGATTTCCAGAAGCGGGTTCAGTCTGATGAGCGGCGGCGCGATGCCGGACCTTGAAGGCCGTGTCTTATCGGACGCGTGCCTTCCTGCTGCAAGCCGGATCCTTGCCTCGGCGCGAGGCCCCGGATCAGGCGCGCGCCCGCATAGGAGTGACGTTGTCGCCGACGCCGCGGCGATAGAGCTCGATCGCCTTCTCCGGATCGGCGAGCAACAGCTTGATGTTGCGGATCGCCTGCCGGATACGCTGCTTGTTCTCGACCATGGCGATGCGCACATGGCCATCGCCATACTCGCCGAAGCCGACGCCCGGCGAGACCGCGACATTGGCCTGGCTCAGCAGCAGCTTGGAGAAGGCGAGCGAGCCCAACCCGGCAAAGGCGGCCGGCAGCGGTGCCCAGGCAAACATGCTGGCGGGCGGCGCGGGAATCTCCCAGCCGGCGGCGGCGAGCCCCTCGATCAGCACGTCGCGCCGCTCGCGATAGGTGTTGCGCGCCTCGACCACGCAGTCCTGCGGCCCGTTGATCGCCGCTGTCGCCGCCACCTGGATCGGTGTGAAGGCACCGTAGTCGAGATAGGACTTGATGCGGGTCAGTGCCTGGATCAGCCGCCTGTTGCCGGCAGCGAAGCCGATACGCCAGCCGGCCATCGAATAGGTCTTGCTCATCGATGTGAACTCGATGGCGATATCGCGCGCGCCGGGCACCTCGAGGATCGAAGGTGGCGGCCGGTCGCCGAAATAGATCTCGGCATAGGCGAGATCGGACAGGATCCAGACGCCCTGGCGGCGGCAGAAATCGACAATCGGCCGATAGAAATCGAGATCGACCACCTGGGCCGTCGGATTGGACGGATAGTTCAGCACCAGGGCGAGCGGCTTGGGCACGCTGTGGCGCACGGCGTGCTCCAACGCCGGCAGAAAATCCTCGATCGTCACCTGGCCGGGCACGGGAATGTGCCGCACCGCACCGCCGGCGATCATGAAGCCGTAGGGATGGATCGGGTAGCTGGGATTGGGCACCAGCACCACGTCGCCCGGCGAGGTGATCGCCATGGCGAGATTGGCGAGACCTTCCTTCGAGCCGATGGTGACGATGATCTCGCTCTCAGGGTCGAGCTCGACCCCGAAGCGGCGCTTGTAGTAGGCCGCCTGGGCGCGGCGCAGGCCGGGAATGCCGCGCGAGTTGGAGTAGCCGTGCGTGCTGGGATTGCCGGCCGCCTCGGCGAGCTTGGCGACGATGTGCGGCGGGGTCGGCAGATCGGGATTGCCCATGCCGAGGTCGATCACGTCCTGCCCGGAGGTGCGGCCGCGATACTTCATCGCGTTCACCTCGGCGAACACGTACGGGGGCAGGCGCTTGATGCGGTGAAACTCGCTGTCGTCCATGGCAGGTCTTTCGGGATCCTCGGCCCTGTCGCAACAGGCCTTCGTGACTACGTGGGTGCTACGGCAGCGCACTATAGCAGGTTTTCAGCCGGGCTCCCTGACGGGACCAGGCGATCATCACGGCCGATGCGTTGCGCAGCGGGCCGTCGGGCGGCGGAGCCTCAGTTCGGTGCCGGAGTCGGCACCGAGATCGATGGCGGGGACGGCGTGTCCTCGGTCTGGATCGGCGCGCGCTGCTGCGTGCGCGGCGGACCGACGGTGGCGCCTTCAGCCGCCGGCGGCCGGGAAAG
>JADMIO011331833.1_pt1 | contig 45726 bp, 73 predicted proteins | sample 8958161 | NCBI WGS metagenome assembly JADMIO01 (sample SAMN16585339, study PRJNA669376) | soil metagenome | isolation source: Crop rotation soil | place: USA: Cullars Rotation, Alabama | collected 2011
GCCGCGACTTCAAGTCACGTGAATTCCAAGCTTCGGATCCCACTGTGCTGGAAAGGCGCCGGATTTTCCGAGGGTGCCGAGGGGTTTCCCCGCCCGTAGGCTTGAAAGGTACCGGGAAAAAGAATTCTTTGAAGTGGCGCAGGCATGATGTTTGCTGGTGATTAGGGCTTGATTGGCGTGGGTTTGGTGAGATGTGATGGGTCAGGCGTAGGGCATAGGCAGAACGCTTTGCGTAGCCGATCTAGGCTGTAATCGGCATTGGGATAGAGCGTTACGCCGCAAGCGCAAGTTACCGAGTTAACACAATGCACGTTATCAGACTCAGGCTTGCTATCTTGTTTGTTTTCAGTCATGCGATGTATAAAATCTGCTGTTTGTTCGCCAACTCTGCATAATATGCACGCATTTGACAGTATTTGTCACCCATAGCTGCAGGCGTTCGGTAGTCAATAATGCGCATAGCCTTCCTGAAGTTGCACAGATGGCACAATGGTTGAATGTTGTACAGCTCATGCCTGCCGCCCCTGGAGAGCGGTATTACGTGATCCGGCACTAATCCATCAGACTTGCCGCACAGTAGGCACATATCTCCGTGTGCTGCCACGTGTGCGAGCCATTCAGCCTCAGTCCAACCAGAACCACTAATGCGCTCACCTCTCGTCTACGGCTGTTTTTAGTTGATTCTTCGCGTGCCATCAAGCGCAAACGTAGCGAAACATGATATGGCAACCTATCGCGCTTGTTCATTAGAATCAATGGCATAAGATTAAATCTGATATAGAATACAGTTTACGCTGACTTTCCGTTCATTTGCGGCGAATATTTCACAGCGAATGTATTTCCCATAGAATCAACGTATAAACCCTTTTCCCCTGTAACTGGAGTCAATACAAGTTGTCCATTACCATCCAAGAGTGATTTAGTGTCCCAATCGTCTAAATCATCGAATACGCTTTCGGGTGGGGCCATGACAAAGATTTCATTGGACTTCTTAGTATCGAAGATATTGTGTTCTTTGAGGTTGCCAAGTAATTTTAGGTGGCCTTCAAGGTTTTTGGGTGATTCGCCTAGTTCTATTGCCCGGATGATCTTTTCACGCGCATACTCGCTGATGTCCTCGACGGTTTTGAGTTTTTCTAACAGCCCTTTAATTTCGTCATCTGATGGTTGGCTGGCCTCTTTACCGTCAACTATGAGCTTACATTTCTTGTTAAGTGCCGCATACCCACGTTCCGCGCTCTTTGGCGATCCTCCAGCCGCAATTAGAGATTCGCCTATGTTGTTGGTTCTAAGCCACGTTTCGCGGAATTTATCAATGCTTATTTTGGGCCGTGACATTAGCTTTTTACCTTTGCGCTGCAATCGCCCTGAATCTAACCTGATTAGCCAGTACTGGAGCCTGCACAATCACGCCAATTCTGGAATCAATAGAAGGTTCTAAGCCCCAAGGAATGTATGGTGGCTTGGCAGGTAAAGCGTCACAAGCTCTGATCGGATTCAGTTCGCGGCGCATCCTCAGCACTGCATTGCTTATTACCCATTCAGCCAAGTTGCGGCGAACTAATAGCAGCGCTACCGTCTTTTTGACGTAGGTTCGGGGCTGGCCTGTATTTTGACCAACCCCCATGATGCCTATTTTTCTTGCCATTTAGTAATTATTGATGCCCGACTCGGGCTGCTCTGCACTTCGAGAATGGAGCTGGCTGGGTTTCTGTTCTGACTAATCCGCCGCTTAAAGTTGGTCTAAATCCGGGGTAAAAATCAATGCTTCTAGTGATCCTGCCGAGTCCGCTTTTAATTGGAGCACCTTGCGGAATGGCATCGCAAGTTCGCTGATAATGCCAGCTATCCAGCTTTATTGCTAAGCCTCTTGCTACTAAATTGGCAGCATCTTTGTGCTTGATTCTGTTGGTTGACTTACTAGTGGAAGGATTCTCATGCTGCTCGTAAAGTATTACTTTCATAGCCATTTAGAGACAAGTCTACCACATTTTATCTTCCCGGTATTACGCGCTCCGGACTTGCGCTGCCTTTTTCAATGCGCGAGAGATTCCGTTCCCCCGCGCACCAAATTCAGTTGTTCAGGCTCGTTGTTATTCAGCAGAGTAGAGGGGTTAAGGTGGGAATTGCAAATAAATTAAACAATCTAACGCTTGTGTGGCGTAACGCCTATCTGGGCGAGTAGGCCATGCACGCTTATAGCTGGATTCGATGTGTAATGGTCAAAGTAGCCAAATGCTTTTAATTCTGCCACGATCTCGGCAACCGTTTTACCTTGCGCGTGTAATTCACGCACGCGGCCTTTCAATCCTTCTTTGCGTGTGACCACATGGCCACAAGAGGGGCATTTCACTTGTCATCCCTCCAGATATAAAACATCTCGCCTTTTTTGTCATAAGCAGTTCTTAAACCCTTAATGCTGCGCTCTCGCCCAATCTTATAGAGATATTGCCGGACCGCAGTCGCTTTCTTTGGGTTGGCGCTGATGCGAATGATTGAACCTTGGTTCAAATCGGTAATGCCATTCAAAAGCTCAAGGTATGGCGTAAATACGATTCGCCGCGCTAAATCGGCCTTAAGTGATTCCTTTTCAATTATTTCAAATTCAATCGCGCTCACTTAGGCCCTCGTTTCCGTTCCGCAGCTCAAGGTTTGCCCACAGCTCTGACAAGCCCAAAACGGCACGCCATCACATTCTTTTGCCGAAATGCGCACCATAATCGCTCCGCACTTGCATGGTGGGGCCGTCTAAAGCCCCTGTTAGGTCGCGCAAAGGTGATTCAGTCATTCCGCCACCTTCGCATGTTTTCTTTGCAATTATGTGGTTTTGGTCGAGCATCTGGTTCCTCATTGCCCGAATTGATGCCCCATTCTATGAATGAGCAGTAGCAGCACCTATCTGGGAACTCGCGCTCGAAATCACGCCGGATATTCTTTCCCATGCGGTCGAGATACCAATCGCCAACCAGGTAAAAGACCACGCCGCACATAATCGCTAAAGCAATCCATAAATTCATGTTTCAGCCCCCTGTTAGGTCGGTAAGAGATGAGTTAGTCATGGCGAAGCAATTCCTTCTGCTTTTCTGGTGGGCCTGCTTGCGGCCCGAATCCAATCTGAATGTCAAAATAGTGCCTGCTATGTTCCACGCGAAACGTTTCTTACGTAAGTAATGTTTCGTTCGGCTGCGGCTTGTCCCTAAGAATCGCATTGATTATCTTGGCCTTCGATGTCCGGTGCGCCGCGGCAAGGTCTTCAACATATCGTTTATTCGCCGGCTCCAATAGCAACTCGAACCGCTCCTTGTCACGGATGCCTTTACTCTGCCGGCGGATCTTGTCCTGGTCCGCGCTCACTTAGGCCCTCGTTTCCGTTCCGCAGCTCGCCCCGCAGTTCATGCACATCCACGGACCTTTCCCCCTGAGTGGGCAATAGATTGCATCGCCTTCACATCCGCAGCTTTCAATATCGTGCACCATAATCGCAATCGCGCATTCTGCACTCTTCAACGTGAGCTAAATAGCAGTCCTCATCGCAGAAATCTCCGTGGCATATCGCGCAGTCTGTCATATCAGGATTGCCGCTTATGATGTCTCCGCAGTTGTCGCATTCGATATGGTTGACGTGGCTCATTTGTGGCTCCTGAAGTGGTCAGATTTCCCAATATCCAAGCCCATCACACTCTAGACAATTGCCGCCTTCGATGTTTATGCCTGTGCCATTACACGCACAGCAATCTACGGAACAATCGTCATCATCTTCGTAATCTTCTTCAAAAACTAGGCTCACGGCTCGGTCCTTTCTGCTGCGCTGGGCTTTACTTTCTCCCTCTTTTCTGCACGCGCAGCCGCTTCCAGCCCTTGCAGGCTATGGCCCTCGGCAGACTTGTCGTACAGTTCGCAAGCTCTGTGCTCAACTCCAGCGTCACATTTACGGCAGCCTAAAACCCCTCCATCTGGTGCGCTCTGTGCTGTGGGAGGGGCGGAAAGATCACGCCATTCGCTCACTAAACGCAACGTCTCGCATCCTGGTATGGAGAAGAACATGCCGCCAATAAAATTAGCGGTTATGGGCACAATAAATCTCCCATCTCGCACCTGCACAAACCCGTCCTTCTCTGGCAGCCTCTCTTCCACGCGCACCCATGCCTGAGATTGAGCGGCGGCGGTTTCAAATTCTATGTATTTCGGACAGGCTGAATCATGTGGCGGCTTCTTGGCGTGGCAATACTCGCATTCGTCGTAGAAGGTATCTGTCTCCTCTGGCCCTGGCTTAGCGGGTGCGCCGGGTAAGTGCGAACGTTCAAGAATTCCGCGAACTATTGCCATCCAATGAATGTTTGATTTCGTCTTGGCAAGGGCTTCACAAATTTCCCGCGCGATCTCTTCCACCTGTGGCGTCCCTTGGGCCGCGCCGGATTCAGCGACGCCGTTTGGCGTAGACTTGAGCTTGGCTTCAATGCGCTTGATGTGCTCACGCTGATTATGGATTTTTCGGCTGAAAGCGTTGACCATTTTCCCGGCTCTGCCAAGATTCAATTCCGCTTCGCATTGGGCGCAGTGCATTAGTCCGTGCTTTACGTAGTGAATCGCGGTTGGATGAGCGCCACAACCTTGCGGCTGCGGTTCGGTGGCAAATACATCGAATACATTGCCCATAAAGTCGTAATCGCACTTCTCGCACTTGACGGACAAAACATCATGCTTACACTTTGGGCAGTTAAGGTGTATCGGCTTGGGCTGCGTTCCTGCCACGTAGGGAGCGGCCAGTGAATTTAGTCGCGCAATTACGTAGGGCATATTGGTAGGCCATGATTGCGGATCAGTCGGGCGCAGCGTTTTTATAATCTCCATTGCCGCCTCTTTTACCCTCATCGGCTGTGGCGCGGAGGCCATCTCCGCTTGCTCGGACCGCAAAGCCTTCTCCCCTGTGGATGCTCCGCTGGAGATGGGATCGGGCTCAAACGAAGTTTCTCGCAAGCCTCTTATTCCACCTTCGCCGTAACCAGTGAAACAGCGATTGTGATAAACCGAATGATGCTCAAACTTCGCCTGACAATGCCTACACCTGCTGCTATTCTCCACGGACTGCGCGGCCACGCCTTCTGCTGGTGGCCAGTCATGCAGATGATGCTTCATTTCATAGTCGCCATCGCTACACGCGGAACATGGTCTATCTATCGGCCATTTGCCTTGTCGTGGTTGCTCTGGTAAATATGTTCTGCCAACTTCGCTCAAGCTACCAGGGCCAACTGGCGGAGCTTTTACAGGGCGCGGAACCGGGCGCGGCTTCTGCTCCGCTGGTGCGCAGTTTATTCCGCAATAGCAATTACATCCGCCAGATGGATAGTCACATCCACCATGAGCAACTTCCCGTGCTGTGACTAATGCGGCTTCGGCGGACTCTGCGCGCTTCTCCAATTCAAGCCATGCCTTCGATATTTGCAGGCAGTTAAGCTCTCCCGCTCTGCCGGGAATAGAAACCGCGTCCTGCATTTGGAATGCACGTTCAGCAACGCGATTTAGCCGCTGCGCTTCGGCCAATTCCGCTTTCGCTTGCTCTCCCTCGCGCTCGGCGGCGTGACGCGCTTTCACTGCTTCTAGTACTTGCCGATGCGAAACTGCAAAACGTTCTCGTATCCATTCCACGCAACGCGGAACATCATTTACAAATTCTGATCCCCCCGGAGTCAGATCGTGTAAAGCCTTCTTCGCTTTCTGACCCTCTGCTGCTAGTTGGAGCAGGGTGGCGAAGCCAGCAACTTTTTTATGCACCTGCTCTACACGTTGCTCATTGAAAGCGTCCAAGCCACCGTGTTGCTCCATTTCTTCTAGCAAGCGCAAAACATCAAATCTCGCTGATTCATACTTCGCCAGTACTGGATTGCCTGCTATGGCGGCCTCGCTTGAGGTGTAATCTTGCGGATTCTTTAGTTGGCAGGCGAGCTGGCCTACTTCAGCCAAAGTCAAATCGAGAGGATCGCCTGAGTCGCAACCGCTTCCGTCGATATCTTCAGCTTGAATCGCTTCCTTGCGGCAGAGTGCATAAATAGCGGCCTGCCATCGTCCCATTTCTTTGTCGAGAACTTTATCCACAAAGCAGCCATCATGCTCAAATGAATCAAGCGATTGTTTTGCGCAGCCTTCACACGTCGGCTCTTGCTTGATACTGGCTGCTTCGGAGAGACGGCGCGCAACTTCAGATTCAACCGCTTCCATATAGTCGAAGCATTCCTGAGTTGTTCTGAATTCATCACGCAAGCCTTTCAATCCATGCTTGGCAACGCGCTTAAATTCGGCCAGCAGCCGCTCATCCGTCATTTCTCTAAGTCCGCTCATGGATTCACCCGCACCTTTCGCGGTGTCCGCTGGCTTGGTCATGGTTTCACACTCAATCTTTGATAGGCCGCTTCCATCGCCATCTCCGCATTGTTCTGCGTTCTCATGTTTTCGCGCTGCCACACAATCACTCCGTTGCCTCCATTGGCCGGATGCTTGCGAATAATGGCAGTCCACTTTTTCCCCGTAACGTCAGAGAAAATATCTGCGCTCAATTCCGGCTTCCGCCCTGAGTCAGTCATCGGGTCACCGCCCAACTTCCCGCTTTTCGCGTGGTTCGCCGTTCAACAAGCATCGAATAAGTAATCAGCGATACCATCAGCAACAATGCCTGCCAAGAGATGGCCTTTCCTCCGGCATAAAAGAACGCTAGCCATATTCCTAGCCGCGCAAACCACTCAGCAATGTTCATTTTGTCCGCTCCGTCTTTCCCCGCTCTGCTAAGCTCATAGGTCGCCCCAAATTTTTTAAGCTGTTACTTCAAATCTGATTTTTACCTGCAATGGTGCATTGTCTATTCTCGGCCTACTCTCTCTTGACCATGATCCACCGCCGCACAACCCGATACATTTCCATCCCGCAGCCGTGAGGCTTGTTCCCGGCTCTTCGCTCAAGATGTAAGTCACCATGCGCCGATACCCCATAGCTCTTGCAGCTCGCCAGCTTGCCGCGTACAGCATTGAACAGGCATTCTTTGTTCCGTCCGTTGCCAGCCGCGTGACTTCTGCCGTCCAGCCATCGTCAAGCCGCCGTGACACTGGCCTGCCCACAATCGAAACTCCTATTACCTTCTTACCGTCTGCTACCGCGATAGCAAACTTCCCACCTTGCGGAGCGCGATGGTGCCGATGCATCTGCCGCACAAACTCACGCGCATCACGTAATGAAATGGGAACCAAATTCATTTCCCCTCCCGCGCTATCCGCTGCGCCCCTGAAGTGTCAGTCAAAATTCTTCCTTCCTTGTCCAAGGTGATTTAATTCCGTACTGCTCTAGGGCGAGAGGTGGCAGCCCCTTTGCCCCGCGATTCATCTCCGCTAATTTGGCCTGCATCAATCTCCGCTCGTAATCGCCGAACTCTTCAAACCTCAAAAACATTTCTTTTAGGCGAACTTCGTCAACTACAGTTGGCAACTGCTCAGCCGTGCGAATCCTCTCGCGTCGTGGGCCTGATGTCTGATTGGGTTTCAACATTGCTAGACCTCTCTGATTTCTATTCCGTGGATTGCCTTCATCAGCTTTTTCTTGAGTATGTAGGCAGGCGTTTTGAAGCCCTTGCAGTCCTCGATCATCACAGCGTTCCAAGCCACGTCGAAATACTTGAAATCCGCCACATAGGTGCAAATCAATTCGCCGTTAATTTCTAAGCGGTAGCGGGGTTGAAGCTCTAAATCCCTTATCTTTCCGCGCTGCTCCAAAATCTTCAGGTAGCCGTAATGAGTAGCCTCTCGCTTGCTGGCAAATCTCACATTGTCAACAATCGTTGGAACTGCTCCGTACTTGCTCACCCGCTTTGCCGTCATGCCGTTGGCCCCTCGACCTTCTTAAACGAGATTGCCCACACAAATGGATTAGCTGCCCATGCGTACTTGCCGCCTTCGCGCTTGGCGTTGATGGAGTCCCAGAGCAAAGAAAATTCAAGAACGTGCGGTGTCCACCCGTGAATCTTTTTACTTATTACAGCGGTCACACCTTCTGCTTTGGCATCTGCTTGGCTGATCTCCTGCACTCTTTCAACCTTTACGCTGACTATTTCAAGAGTGAGACGGCTTGCCCATCGCGGCATGTGGATGGATGGCCGCCACGTTTCAGGCCAGTAATCAAAGGTTGTTGGCTCGGCTGTACCTTCCTTCCATAAGCATTTATCGCTGTCCCATGTCGCTTTATAGGCAACCGATTGACGGCTTTTCTGGTAAAGGTATTCATCGCCGCCGAAGTATTGCCACGTTTCCCGCACCCAGAGACGATCTCCCGGCTTGCCGTAGGGACAGAAGAATGGTTCGGTTCCATCAACGCTCATCCACTCATCAATGTCTTTCGGATTCCCGCTCATCCACCAGAACGATGCATCTTGCTTTGGATCAGAGCAGCGCATCTGGCCAGCGAACGTAGCCTCTTTGGGGGGCTGAGGCTGAACCACTCGCCGTGTGTTGGTCTTCAGGTCTTCAATGATCTTCCTGACCATTGCGCCGCTGAACAGAATCGGTTTCTCTTGAACTACAATCGCTGTTGCCGTCATGCTCTGCTCTCCCCGCCCGCCGCCGCGCATGCGCTCACTGGAGTAAAAACTTTTGTGTTGTCGTAAAAACCTATGCAATAAATTCCGGTTTCGCCGTGATAGTGCTTCTTTTCAGGCTGGCCGCAATGTACGCACAGGATCGGCTTACACCGCTCACAGTCGCAATAAATCGAATGCAAACTCACAAATTCTTCCGCGTTCTCAGCCATTGGCCCTCACCCTTTCCAAAGCCGCCAACCTCTCAGACAAAGCCAGCATGCGCTCTACGTTCGGCTCTACTGTTTGCACCTTCCCGCGGGACCTCACATACTTTCTGGCTTTCGGCAGGTCTGAGATATTGCTTTGGGCCAGTCGCAATAGTCGTGCTGTGGCGTTATCGCGTTTTCTTTGGGCGCACTCTGGGCAGGCTGTAAGCGTTCCACCTTGCCCGCCGGCAGGCCGCTTGTAGCAGTTGAGGCATAAACCTTCATCCTCGTACTTGCGTCTTTTCCATTCCAGTGTTGCCTGTTTAGCCATTGGCGCTCGCCATCCTTGGTTCAAACATTCCCAACTTCCCGTTGAATCTCACTGGAACAAAAGTCCCCGCCGGTCCAGACCTCTGCTTTGCGATAATGATTTTGTCCAGGCCGGTATGTTTTCTCTTGTCGTCTACAATCTCTGTCGGCCGATGGAGCAGGAACACGGCATGAGCGTTCTGTTCGATCTCGCCTGATTCCCTGAGGTCGTCCATCGTTGGCTCCTCGTGTGGCGACTGCCGGCGCTTGAGTTGGGAAAGAGCCACTACGGGAACATCTGTTGATCGCGCCAACTCCCAAAGTCCGTCTGCAATGGCTGTGACCTTCTCGAACCTATCCCGGCCGGATGCTCTCAGCTTCTGCAGGAAGTCCACAAAGATGATTTCGGCGCCCTGGCTGATATGGAGCCGCGCAATGGCCTGAAGCTGCTTTACGTCCAGCCGCGGAGAATCTTCCAAAAATAGCGGCCAGCCTGCTACCTCATCCGCTGCCATCCTTACCCGGTTCATCTCGCCATCAGTCAGGATTCGCGGATCGCGCATGTCAAAAACGCTGATTCCTGATTCCTGAGCTACCAGCCGTTGCATGATCTGGGTACGCTTCACTTCAACCGAAAACGCAGAGCATTTCCGTCCAGCTTTGCAGTTCTCTCGCACTGCCTGACACATCAAAGCCGTCTTACCGTCCCCAGGGCGGGCACCGAACACGTAAAACTCAGACCTCCTGAACCCTGTGGTCATAGAATCCAGGTCCTCTACACCAGTGCTGAGTCCAACACAGGAATCATCCATTGAGCGAATAGCGTGGATCTCGTTGAGAAATTCAATGGCTATTTCGGCAATACTTGGTACTTTTCCCGCCCTGCCGTGATGGACTAGCTTGATGATCTTGTCCTGAATTTCGGCCAAAACTTCATCTGGCGGATCGTGTTCTTGAATCCTTGCCGCCGATGTTTGGCACAGGGCGAGAAGTGTTCGCGCTCTCGATTTGTCCCTTACTGCCTGAACGTAATGCTCGATATTGCTGACTCTCGGGAGTCCATCGGTAAGGTTGGTCACATACTGCACGCCGCCGACTGATTCCAATTCCCGCTTATCACTCAATCGCAGAGTGAGCGTATTGAAATCGATTCCTTCTGCCTCTTCCGACATCGCCGACATGTGCCGGAATATCTTGCGGTGTGAGTCCAGGGAAAAATCATCTGCGGTCAGCATTGATGTCTGAAAGAAGGCGCGGTTATCCAGTAGGATTGCTCCCAGGATCGCCCGTTCGCAATCAAGTGAGACTGGCAGACCTTCCTGCTCTAAGTACCGGATTTGATTTTCAAGCTTTCCCATTACTGGCCCTGAATTCCTTTAACTTTTGTTGCCTTTCACGGATTAAGTCAGTCGCGTCGGTAGATGTGGCAACAGCCACTTTTGGCGGTGATTCTCCGGCTTCAACCAAGGTCCAGTTCTCCTGGCGCAGAAACTCTCCACTGGTAAGCCACTTCTCTGGGTTCATAGGAAACTTCTTTCCTTTTGGGCTCGCCCGGTAGATCGGCCAGAGGCGCGCTATCTCTTCCGCGCTTTTCATCGCCGGGGTGCCCGGGTTAGCAAGCATGTGCGCTTCAATAGCCTCAGTTGCCGTGATCCAGTTCTTTTGCCCAGAAATACCTAGAGCCTTTCTGATTACAGGTGTGCATTCGGAAGGTTTGAAATCGGCGGTTTGAATATCTTCCCTTCCTTTCCCTTCCTTTCCTTTCCCCTCAAGTGGCGTGACGGTCGTGTCTCCGTCGCGTTCCTCTCGCGTGGCCTTCGCGTCAACTATCTCCAAACAAAAGCTTTCCGGTGGTGGTGGAATAATGCTCTTAGATTCTTTGTTGTTTATGACCTGGTGCTTCTTCCATGAGGGAATGTAGCCATAATCCTCACCATCTACTCGATATTTGAGGACAAATCGTTCCTTCAGTAGAGCTTCCATGATGGAAACAAAATCCACGTTGTCATGAGGCATAACGTTTGCTTTTAGTTCCCGTGGGCGCCACTTAAAACGGCCTTCTCGATCGCAGCATGTCCATAGTCCAGAGAAAGCCAATCTCACGGGAAGACCTGTATTAACTTCCAAGTCGAACAATGGCTCGTGCTTGAAAAAATCGGGTTTTATAGTGCGAATACGTTGCATTTACACGGCTCTCATTGAGGCGACAATAAACTGAATATCGTCTTGATCCAGGGCAAACCACTCCCCATTCTTGCGTTTGTTTTTAAAGTGTGTATGGAGGCAACGCTCTTTCTTGCGAGCTTGAGCGTGGGGCCATCTGCCCAAAATTTCTATTGTTTCGGGGCACCCGGACTGTAACTGTTTAACTCTAGCTTCCACATCGTCTGCAATTCCTATTTTGCAAGATGGGCCGGCTTTCAAAAGGTAGACAAACTTTAGAATTTCCGCTGCTCCCTGGTTCCAGTGATACAACTTCCAGTTCTCAGGATGTTGTTCCTTTAACCATTCCTGGTATTCGGCCTCCGATGGATGCGGTGATCGCTTGCTTGAAGCGTCTTTGTGGCGGACCGTCTGCTCGCGCCGGCAGTCCCACTGGCCCCAGACCTCGCCGTGCGCCTGGTAAACAAAAATCAGGTGGTTGGCGATGTACTCCTTGAAGTCGCTTTCAATTTCTTCCGCGGTTGGAGCACTCCCGCGGAACGATACGAAATGCAGCGCAATCGCCTCGTAATCGAGTTCTATGCGGGCATAGGCATTCGACAACAGAAAGTAGTACGGGAAGCGCCAGCGTGCCTCTGCTGCGCAGCGATTGATACGTTTACCACCGAGTAGACCCCGGATGTCTATGTTTGCCACTTACTTCGCCACCGTCTCCCTGGTTAGTTCAAGTTCAAATTGGCCGGCTTCCTCTGTGGTCCCGGCTAACCTCTCCTGCTGGAGTATCGTCAGCCGCTCCCCGGTCTGCTTTAAAGAGCCTTCTATGATCCTCAGGTCCGCGCCTTCGCCTTTCCGGTAGCAGTAGTCGGCTAAGCCCTGGGCTGCGTCCGCTATGTCCTTAACTCTCAAAACTTCTCCTTCCTGCTCAAAAACTTTTCAAACAACTTCTGTGCGCAAGCCTGACCGCACACAGGCCTCTCTGCTGGGTCCAGCTCGCCGTCAACATCAAGCGGATAGCAATGAAACTCTGCATCCACCAAAAACACTACAAACCAGTGATTGCACTCGCGTCTAACTGCTTCACATCCCGGCCCAGCACATCTCACGGTTTCCACTGCAAAAGGGTTGCTCATACAGCCGCCAAATCCTGCTTCACTTTCGGAGGACAAGGCTTACCGTTCCCTCCGGCGTGACGTTTTCTGTGGCACTCATGGCAGCTTGCTATGTTGCAATCTGGACTAAAGCAATCACATTTGTTCGATCCATGGCGTATGTGGCTCCATTCGGTTGCGCGGTTCGGGCAGCGAACTATCATCCATTCCCCGTTTAAATCACCCCCGATAGACGGAACCATTGCCGGGTACTTTTCTTCACACCTTCCACCTGCACGCTCAAATACTTCTGCTCTGCGCTGCTCTCTCGCTTTGCCGTGCAGCCTAACGCGATGATGACCGCCTGAGCGTTCCGGATGAATCACCCTTGGAGTTGCGCGCTTTGTCGGAATCCTCTTGCGCTGGCGTATCACAATTCAGCCGCTACCTTTTTGCCGCGAGTTGTAAGCACGGCAATTTCTGAATCCTTGGGCCACGTCACAAGCTCAGCTTCTTTTAGCTCCCGCCATGTTTCGGCGTTTCCCATGTGTGATTGGCCTGAATATTTCCTCTTTAATAAACTTCTGGCCGGTTCGCTGAGCATGTCTGCCAAAATCCGCGCATGTGCTTTAGTAAATGCCATACTTATCTCCTTTTCACTCTCTGTTACCGCTTGCGTCGTATTGGGGTGCGCTGCTTCATGCCGCTTCGCGTTGCTCACAGTCCTTGCTCAGCCTGTGGGCCTGAAAATCCTCAGGGCAGAAAACTCCATCACAGCGAATGCAGATAATCGCGTGTTCTAACTCTTCTGTTCCGCAGAGCCACGCAGCACACTTTGAGCATTGAACCTTGGCTAGAATCCGGCACTTTTTGAAGGTTGATTCTTCGCCGTCATCTCCCGGAATTTCGACTTGCATTTCACAGGGATGGTCTATGGCGTTCTTTCCCGGCAGTTCGATTTGTTCTTCTGTTTGGATCATTGCCTTTTACTCCGTTGCGTCTTCTTCTTTGTCCATTCCCATAATTCCCCGAATATCGCAGTAGGTTTTCTTTCCCGGCTTCACACAGATAGTCACCAGCAGTTCTACGCGGTCGCCCTTGGCGATGTTGGCTAGTTTCTCGATAAGATCGTCACGCCGCGCCACACAAGCCCATGTAGCCTGCTTTTCGTCCTCTACGTTGATCCACGTCACGCCCTTGGAAGCGTCTATCCCAGTAACGAATCCGACTAGAACATCTCCCGCAACTTCTTCCTGTGTGGGATCGTGCGGAGCTTGTGAACCTGCTTGGGCCATCTCATCGAACGTGTAAAGGCCGGATAGTTCTGCTGGAAAGGCTTTCCTTAGGGCTAAGGCTTCCGCGCACTTGCCCAGCATGACGCAGGGCATCTTTTTCCACATGAAGCCCATCTTGTCGCCGGGGTAATATTCATTCCAACGGGCTGTGGCAGTGAAAGCGCATCTCTGGCCTTCTACGATCTTGTAAACGGCAACCGTGGCCTTGGTAGGTTGTTCGTCACTGTCAACAATGGGATCATCGCTACCGGCATACTTTCCGGTACGGTCTGCAATCAAACGGAAACCGTCAATCCCGGTTTGAATCGACATGACATCCCGGTTCTCTTTTGAGTTCCAACGCTTGATTGCGTGAATTTGTTTTGCCAATGGGTCTAGTCCAGTCCGCCGCGCCTGATAAATGAAAAGCTCAAGCTCATCATTGGTGCAGCCCTTGGCGATGGTGCGCTTGATTAGCTCAAGCTTCGATTCCCATTCCGCAGGCTGGCGCACTGCTGGTTTAACCGTCTTCGGCTGGTGAACCAATGTGTCTTCATCGGTGATATAAGTGCTGTCTAATAACTTTGAATCGCTTGCCATTTCGTCCTCCGTTATTGCTTTCCGGCTCCCAAAACTTCACTCACTGGCTCTGGTTTAACTTGTTCCATCCATCTACTCATTGCTTTCATGAGGCACTCCGCTCCGCAAGCGTGATTCATCCATTCCACGTCTGCCTCAATCCAAGGCTTTGCCTCAAAAGAGAAATATTCCTCATTTGAAAGCACATGCGGCATGGCAAATAAAAACCAATGATTGACGGCTGCTTTCGGCTTTCCGCAAACGCTACAGTTGATTTGTTGAGGTATAAGCGTCATTACCTTGCCCACCGCAAGATGTACTCGCCAACTTCCCACCAAAAGAAAACAATCGCGCTCCCGGCTAGCGCAGCCTTCAATTTCCACGGCTTAGGCTTAACAACTTCTTTGCGGTACGCTTCTGGAAACGCTGCGATGTGAGCATCTATCCATCGCTGTCTCATGGCTGCTTCGTCGGTTGCAGCTAGGTTTTGTTTGCGTCGATACTCTGCCCAGAAATCTTCCATAGCGTTGTCCAAGCCGATAAGCTCTGGCGGTACTCGGTTCACAAAGCACCTGCCATCTGAGCAATGTGAAAGGAAAGCGGAAGGGGAATCTCGGCCATCCGAGATGTGTATGCAGCACGGTCTTTTGATTTGCCGGAACACTGCATCATTGGGAACTGTTTTCTGTATTGGCGCTTCTGCTCTGCGGTCATCCCCTTGATCCTGGTTCCAGAGCCGAGCGCCATTCCCTTTTTCAGCTTTTTCAATTCCGGAGGGAAGGGCCATCCAAGAGAAAGGCAGTTGCTCCAGATGCAGAACGGGCCGAATCTGGCGTCTGCCCTGCCAACGAAGGCCGGAGCGGCGGTAACGTTCTCCATGACATACGGCTTACCAGTAGCCTCAATCAGTTCCTTTGCCCGACCGAATAGAGCAATTCCAAGCCAAGGCCAAGGGGGATTAGCGTGGAAACACTTAAGGCGGAAACGGCTGAAGTTTTCACATGGACTTGAGCAGCAGTAGAAATCAGCCGGTGGAAGCTCATACATCTGAGCGATATCGGCTTGAATAAACTCGCCTGGATAGTCAGGCTGCGGGAAAAGGTCAATCCCGATGCAACGCCAGCCGTGAGCGAGAAAGCCCTTAGTCCAGCCGCCCCGCCCACAAAACAAATCCACCATTACGGGCTTCATGCAAACCTCGGATGAGTAGCAGGATCGGGATACCCACTTGCTACAATGGCCGCGCCTTCTTCGGCAGCGGCTAATTCTTCTTCGTCATCGCCGTGCTGCGGTAAGTTTTCTAACGCTCTCAGGATGTTGTCGGCAAAACGATCATCGCCGTGACGGTCGAAAATGTTTGCTGTGCTAGGCATCGTGAATTTCTCCTAGTTCTTCTGCTGCTTCGAGCAGCTTCAAAATGAAAGTCTTTAAGTAGCGTTCTTCCATCTCGGGTACGTTGCTGAAAATCTTTGCCCATCCCTCAGGTGCAACTTGGGGAAAAGTCATTCTGTTATGCACGTAGGAGCGGAAAACTAGTTCGTCTATTACGGGCTTCATTTGCTCACCTTCAGGCTGTATTCATAAAGCCCATGGCAACGCTCTCCTCTTGGCCTTCTGTTAACCACATGTCTACCAAAGCGTGCTTTCCGTAAATGCCGTAATTGCGCTGAAATTGAAGCGTGAGGGTCGCCAGTGGCTTCAACTATTTCGTCAAGAGTGCGCCACTTGCCATCCCGCATCAGAGTGAAAACACGGAGTATCTGGCCAGTTAAACGCTTGTCATCAAGGGCAGGAACATAATCCGCGCCATTGAAATGAGCGTCAAAAAGCGGAAGCTCTGCTAAAGGAGTGTGGTTGGCTCTTGATTCGGGATCGCGCCAGCTTAGGCGATAGGACGCAGGCTGCGGATTGTGCTCGGACTTCATCAGAACCACCGTGGATAGTGGTTCTGGGCTTCATGGTGAGCGCGGCTGGAATCGAACCAGCGACCCACGCCTTAAAAGGGCGTTGCTCATAAAATTCAGGCGATGGGTCGTGCCGTTTTTACCGAAGAAGCCCAGAACCTCTGGGTTAACTTGCTTTGAGTCCTTCAGCCTCCGCTAGCTTGCGGAGGGCTAAGCGAATGATTTGAGAGCTGTCCACTCCAAGTTTCTTGCGGAGTTTAGTTACAAGAGCATAATCGTCCTCCGTTGGTCGCATGGCTAGTTTTTCGGGTTTTGAAGGTTTTGCCATCAGCCGTAAGTGTGAACCAACGGGGTACAACGTGTCAACACTTTTATTTCCTTTGTTTTCAGCATCTCTGGAATTTGTCATGCGGTTTCCACATCCTTCCGCTTGCCCACGGATGCCGGGGCAATCTTTTCCAGTGCGTCTGCTTTGGCGTGAATCCTGATTCGGGAATAATAGCGGCTCATTTTTATGGCCGCATGTCCGCCAATCGAAATAATGGTTTCATCTGGCGCGCCTGATTCAAATAGCTTGGTAAAACATTGGCTGCGGAAACAACGCGGGGTAAGCCATGAATATTCAGGCCCAAGCACGGCCCTCATGGATCGGAACGCGGAACGGATAAAGAACGCAGAAGCGGGGCGGTTTATGTCGTATTCGCCCTTTTTGATGCGAAACGGGAAAAGGTAATGATCCGGCTTCAAGGAACCAATCCGGTTGGCCCTGGCCAACAGCCTCTTGACCTGCTTCAAGGCAACCGAATTTAGCGGTATGGCTCTTGCGCGAAACTCGTTTTTGGCCCTCAGGTCTGGTATGTGGATCATCGGCGGGGTCTGGTCTAAAAACAGGTGCTTGAGTTGAAGGAAGCGCAGCTCTGCCCCGAATGCCGAAGTATTATTTGTCAGGCTACAGGCCCAATAGGCTACAGACCAATCGGGGTTTTCAGCGACGACGCGAAAGAATTTCTCCTCATCCTCAGGCGAGAGAACGCGAGGCTTGGAACTGGCTTGAATCCGCATCGGCTTGTAATGTTTGCCAACTAAATCCCAGAGTCCTGCCATCTCCATAATTTGCTTGAGCGTGGTTATTTCATGGTTGATGCACCATGCCCCCGCTGACTTCTGGCGATCCTTACGGTATTCCAGAATGTGTCCTATGTGAATCTGGGATAAAAGCATCCCTTTGAACTTCTTGCTCAGGGAGCGGATATAAAACTCATAGTCTTTAAATGTGCGTTCGCTGATTTCTTCTTTGTGGTGATCCAGCCAGATTTGGGCTGCCAGTTCAAATGGCATGATCTGGAGATCATGGGGCGATTGCATGGCCAGTATCCTTGCGCTTTCGGCGCGTGCTTCAAAGGTTCTGAATGCCCCAAACTGTACAACTTTCGCCTCTATTTCGCTAGATACAAAATCTGGGGCTTGCGTATTTGTAGCGGCCCAATTAGTAGCAGTGCCGGGCAGTGAACAATCAGAGTACGTGGATTGTGAACTTCCTTGCGCAGTTTGTACAGGCTTTTTGTCTAATGTTTTTCTAATGCGTTCCGTAACAGGAACGCGCTGTATGGATAAGTGCATATTCATAGGTGAGTCCTTTAAGAGAAATAGTTATTAAGTTTTGCGACTCGTGGCAGCGGGTATGAAATGTATTGAGGCTGCCTGAGCCGGGGAGAATCCTAGCATAATTCCGGTACACTGCGCCACAACACTGAAAATACATTTTTCTTCGCTCTTGACAGTTCCGGTACAGTGTGCCATAATAGGCATGTAAGATGGAGATGGAGATATGCTAAAGATAGTCAAGGCGACACATTCACAGCAGCAGGATTACATAACCAAGCACATTGCCGCATACGGAACGCGGCCAGTACATCCGTTGTATGGATATGTGGCAGTGGACGGGCATCAATGCGAGATTGAATTCCCGAACGAAGGGCGCGATAACCCCAAATATGAAGTGATGGCCCCAGAGGGATTTCATTTCTCTGAGGGGCTGCACTCCCTGCTTTGCTTCAGCATGGATGACCTCAGGACGCGAGTCGCCCAAAACGGTTTGGTGACGTGCCATGAAGGATGCAAAGAGGCCGCGTAATGCTAGAAGCAAGCCTGGATGCGTTAAAATCCGAGTCCATGACACCAATAAAGCTGCGTCAAGTATGGCATTGCAATCAGTGTGGATTCGAGTGGCTACCAAAAACCAAGGCACGTCCAGAGCGTTGCCCTAGCCGGAAATGTCGATCCGTGGCATGGGATCGCCCGAAATTAAGAGAGAAGCTGAAAACAGGTCCAAAGCCCAAGGGCAAGACCAAGGGGCAACCCTCGAAACAAAGGAAAGGGAAAAGATGACGACAAGCAAGAAGTTACCGGATGGCATCGCGCAAATGACGCTGGAGCAGGTTGATTCAGCACTGGCAGAGATTGACAGCCCAGAGAGCAAAACAGAGCGGCAACGCTGGGTAGCTCGGCGCGACTATTTTCAAGAGCTTATCGAGCAACACGCAGAACGGCGCGTAAACCTTCAAAAGAGGCAGATTGAACTACTGCAAGCGAAGCTGAGGAAATAAGCGCGTGGGTTGAACCAGAGAAGGGGAGAGGCCCAGTAAGGAGGGAAAAGTAGCAATGGCGAATGAAATTATCAAAGTCAAAGACAACGAAACGTCCCTCGAAGCCTATGAGCGATTAGAAAATAACTGGCGAGTGGCGCAGGATGCCGCAGACGAGTTGCATAGGCTTCTATTGGCAGCGGCAGAAAAAGTGCGGCAAGAGAACCGAGAACGTTGACGGCCCGGTGAGGCCCAAGAAAGCGAGAGAGGGGGAGAGGCAAACAAAATGCCATTGAAATGCAAAAAATGTGGACAGTGTCACCGTTCTGTTGTAGCGTGCCCGCCGAAACAATTTCCACGTCATAACCATGAAGCGGTTTGGGATTTTCACAAAGATTGCCCAAGGTGCCAAATGTTAAAAGCGGAACATGACAAAGCAAAAAGTTTGGCTGGGGGAGGCCAGTGATGCCAGAGGGTAAAACGCCGAAATTGACAGCGATTCAGCGCGAAATCATACAGAAGATGGCCGCTGGCTGGAAACTTCACTACGTTGCTTGTATCAGGACTAGCCCTTCGGCATTTTTGAGCGGAGCCAATACGGGCGACTATTTTAAAGTCCGCATTGATAACTTCTACAGGCTCAAGGATCGCGGCTTTGTGAAGATGTGCTCTGATACGCGCTGGGCATGGCGAAGCTCAGAATATATGCTCACGGAATCAGGACAGGCCGCTCTCGCCGCTGCCGGGAAAGGGGATTAGAAATGCCGAAAGTAACTGATCCGTTGATTCTTTTCATGCGCAAGGTACAAAAGACGGATACTTGTTGGCTTTGGATAGGACATCGCCAAGAATACGGTTACGGCAAATTCCGCTGGCAGGGAGAGGCTGTACAGGCGCACAGGGTGTCATGGGAGTTGCATCGCGGCCATATCCCCAAGGGAGTGCAAATATGCCATAAGTGCGACAATCCGCCATGTGTAAATCCTGACCATTTATTTCTTGGCACTCAATCCGACAACATGCAGGACTGCAAGAGAAAGGGAAGATTTCACCCGCCGCCAACAGGGAAGGGATCGGCACACAACCAGGCGAAACTGAGTGATGCGGATGTGTTTCATATTAGGCGTTCTTATAGGTCGGGAGTACCTGCCAGATCGTTGGCAAGCCGCTATAAGTTGACAAGAGCCTACATTTACAAGGTCATATCCGGAGCAACGTGGCAGCACCTATCAGATGAGGAGAAAACCAGTGCAAACTCAAAACTTTAGCGTTATCATGGCGGCAAGGAGGAACGACCAAAACCATGAAAACGCTTCGTTTATTTGCAATCATAACCGCAATGGCAGCCTGCACTTGGGGTGCTTGCCATGCTTCCAAAGTTCGTCAACTCCAAACTCAGAAAGATGGGCCGCCCTGTATTCCGCACATATCCTGTCCTCTGTAAGCACAAAGGCGGTCGCATGATATTCCACGCATGGGCCGCCGAATTTGCCCTTGAGTGCATCGGCTCCGCCCTCTATTACAATAAAAACAAACTGCTCTCTGTGCTACTGGCCTTCTGCGCTGTCGGGGATGCGACAACATGCCTGATCTATCAAGCCGCGAGACAGACGCTCTACGCTAACTCTTACTGGATTGCCAGAAGCGGGAAATACCTGCTACTGGTTTGGCTGGCTTGCTCCATCTGCGGCATGTTTGTTGCTGAGCGCAGAAAATCATTCGGCACCATCTCGGCCGCGTTCCTGTCCTTGTCCTCTGGCGCACTGATTACCGTATTTTCCGCGACTGGAGAAACGCTCAAAGACAAGCTGCTAGACGGCGAGATTGCCGCGAACATGGTCCTTCTAGGCATGGTGTTTGTAGGCTGGGTATCACGCAGAGACAGGCTGGATTCAACTTGGAAGTGGATAACGGCAGGCTTTATGGTGATGGTGGGCAGTGACCTTGTTTTCACTATCCTGTGGACGTTCTGGGATGGTGCAAGGCATTGGTATCCGCTCGGAGCGATAACGGCTCAACTAATTTGGGTAGCAGGGCCGATGAGAAAAGTTAAGCTGCCTGAGTGCAGGGCTGATCTGGGAAAGAAGTTTGGAGAGATTCAGAAAGTGCAGGTGATGTGATGATTTTAGATGTCCAAACCGAGCATAACGGAGTGTGGTTTCAGGCGCAATTTCAAGGCTTAGACCGCCATGATATTTGGCGTTGCGGAAAGTGTCAGCGCGGGATTGTGGCAGGATTCAAGGGGCCAATGAGAGCGCGGCTGTTCGTTAACAAGGCTTGCGGAGTATGCCACGGCAAAGTACATGCCAAACATGCGAAAAATGGGCACAAACTGAGCGCGTGACCCGGGGCTAGGGCTGCTTGGCTATGTCTGCCCCTGGTTTGTCTTTTCCGAATATGCCCAATCCCTTGCTGCTGGCATAAAAGGCTGTCATAACTGAAAGCTGCGTTAATAGCGTGGCATTGTCAACCAAATGGCCTATCCGGTGAAAGAACCATGCATCCTGCCCCAAGAAATAGAGCACGATGACCGCACTGATGGTTCGCCCAAAAGAAATCTCCCCGCTTTCACTCAGGGCTTTGGTTATTAGCCACCATACTTTGCCTGCTAGAAAATTGAGCATGTTGCCGCTCCTGCCGCGCCACCTATGGCAGCGCCTTTCCACTTTGCCAATGAACCGATTGCCGCTCCCCCTCCAGCGCAGCCTACAACTTTCAGAGCCTTCATAAATCGGTGCATCTTGCTCCCGCCTTTTGCTGCTGATTCCCAATTCTTGGCATTTTCTTTGAACTGCTCTTTCTCTTTCACGCAAGCATCAAGGTTCTGCTTGCATTCCTGATGGTCTATCTCCATCGACTGAATGGCTTGCAGGTTCTTTTGGGCATCGCCCGTTACTACCAGTTGCGGGACCGGCGAATCAGGTAGTTGTTCAACCTTGATTTCAGAGCCTACCGCGAGTGGAGAGGGTAGAAACTTTGTGACCGTCTGCACAGTAGCGGGTTTCTTCCGCTCGGCCTCAAGCTGGGAAATGAATTCCTGCCGCTGCTGCTCGATCTGCTTAATTGAGTCCTCATGGGCTTTTGAGCGTTCCTCTGCCCTGGCTTGGGCAATCTCTTGTTTTGCTATCCAAACGCCACAGGCTAGCAGACAGAGCGCCAGTATTGGATACAGAATCGCGTGTTTGTTAATCGAAGCCGAACTCTGATTGTCCATATGTTGGCAACTCGTATTTTTGTGGATTTGTTTTTCTAGGACGTTTGTAATCTGGCCGATGTGGGCAGTAGCCGTAATAACCGAGAGATGAATTGCAGTTGTGGCAAAGAAGCTGTAAATCTGGAGGGAATTTATGTCGTATTACCCAAGAATAGAACCCAGAGCTTCCTCTACCACTGCCTATAACAGCCTTACGGTGCTCTCTTCCGTCTCCATTTATGTGATCGAGAGCGAGGAATTCCTTTGTGGTTTCACCGCAACATGCACAGCGACTGCCGTACTCTTGAATTACCCTGTCGCGTTGCCGCCTATATGAATCGGTGGCTATCTTTCTTTTTCGCTCTACGTTGCGCCAGTAATACTTACTAGATTTGCTTTGATTGTCGAACCTAGTCTTACTCATGCTCTATGTTAACAGTTTCTCCATTCATTCTCTATGAGAAATGCTTGGTCATTCGCCCTTCTTTTCAGGGAAAAAGTAGTACAGCACGTTGTAGTCAAGGAATCGGGCAGCCGCACTAGCAGCTAAGTATCCGATTACCACGCCAATGAAAATCCATAGAAAGTTCATACATTCTCCTTTTTGCTTTCAAGTTCTAAGGCCGCTGCCGCCATGCCTACATTCCATGCGCGGCGTGTGTCGCCTGCTTCCAGCAGTTCTTGAGCTGTCTGGCGAAGTACTTCAATAGCTTTTTCCTTCATGCGCTTGCTCCTTCCGCCGCCTCAGGCTCTTTCTCTGCATACGTGATGGTGATTGGTTCGCCCTTTTCTTTGGCATCCGAGAGAATCTGAAACACCACATCAAAGGCCAGTTTGCTACCGAGCACTGAATCAGTGGCCGCAGCCTGACCGACTAGCAGGCACCCCAGCGTGTCCTTGGGGAAGTTGCCCACATGGATCTCGATTTCCTCGAATCCTGGTACGTTCTCAACATGCGGTACGAGGCGTTTGTGCTTCTCACTCCATCGGATCGACACGTCATACGTGCCACAGGGAATAGCACGAGGTTTTTCATCCCGCTTGGGCGGTTCAAGTGTGTGAAATGTATGGCCCTCAATGGCGAGTGTTCCGCCAACAGAAAACGGCGTAAAAGTGGTTCGCGTGACAAGTAGATTCATCTGTCCTTCTTTTTGTTGTTATTGCGAAGTATCGCGTCTGTGTTGTTTGGCGTTGGATTCAGACCTGAGACGGCCTTTTCATAGGCTTGCTGCGTCATTGCAGGGCAGCCCAGTTTTCGGCACATGTAGAGATAGCTCTGGTAGGCAGCATCGGCTTGGCTCATCGCGGCACCTGAATAACCAGCGGCGAGAAATTGGCTTTGCAGGTTACGCTCTGGTCAATCTCTCGTTTGCAGGTGTTTGGGTTGTAGCGGATGCGTAAGGGAGCATCAGGAATTCTTACGGGTTTATGGGCGCACCCTGTCATGGAAAGCGCAATCGCTAATCCGCTGATGATGCGCCGCGTGCTTTTGGGATTAATCCCTTTCTAGCGGCAAAGTCCTCCCACATGAGCTTGTGCTGATACGTGAAGATTGAGAGCTTGCGGAGAATCCCGCAGAGCACAACGAAGTTAGCGGCTGTAATGAAATCAGCTACGTGAAATTGCATGGCGCGTTCTGTCCTGAGTTGCTGGTTTCACGCTTTGCCTGTACCATTCCCGCCAGCCTTTAGCGTCGGGTATTACGCTGGAGGTTAGTCGGGGCAGACCGGGAGAAACGGCCTGCTCCGGCGTGGGCTTTATAAGGCCAGATGAAATGAATGAAAATTATGATTACTTGCCTGCCGCTCGTGCTTTGCCTTTTACCTTTTGGATCGACTGCATTAAAAGATTCATCATGTCAGCATCCGAAGTTGGAACGCGGGGAGCATCCTGGTTCACCTTTTCAATGAATGATTCCGGTACCGCGCCTTTGAATTTCACATATCCATTTGGCTGCACTTCGTACTCGCTGGGATCGAGTTTCGAGAGATCAATCCTCACAAGCTCTTGAGACGCGTTTTGTGCTTGCGCTCTCCCCGGCATGTAGCTTTGCACTTTGGCGGGGTCAAGGCTGGCCTGTGCCGTTTTACCTTGATTGGGCATGATGCCCGTTTCTCCAGCGTCTCTTGTGCGATAGGCATACTGCGGAGAGGAAGCAGACTTGGAAGCCGTTGCTCTGTCAAATGGACTCTTGGCGTATTCATTCATTCTCTGAATGGCAGCATCTTGCTCGGCTGATCCTGTGACGGTCTGCCGGTTCATCTGCTCACGCATCTTTTGAATGAAGTACTCTTGGGCAAGCGTGTTTGTGTTTTTGTTTATCTCCGTCGATGGCGGTTCAACTTTGGGCCTGAGTAATGCCCTCATCTCCGGTTGAAGATAAGTAGCATTGGGAAGCGTGGCGTTCGATGGTGTGGCCTGTGCTGGCGCGGAAGGTGCTGCGCTTTGTGGCTGTACTTTTGTGTATCCACTTAGCGGCTGTACAATCTCCGCTGCTTGAACTGGCCTGCCCAACACAGGAAGATTATTTCCCTTCAATGCCTGCCGAAGTAAGAGCAGGTTCATGGCCGTAGAACCTAATCCGCCGGCCACATCTCCCGAATCAAATTTCTGCGTGTCAATCGGGTTGAAGTTCTTCGCTTCATTCAAAGCATTGGCCGGAACATTGGCGAGCGATGCCGATTTCAGATAATCAAGCAGACCCGGTTGCTTCTGGCCTGATTTATAGCGGTCGTACATCGCCTGTTCTGCTTGCTGCCATTCAGGAGTGCCATACATTGCAGGAGTGTTTGTGGTTGGCCCTGCATTCAAAGTTGCGCCCAAGTATTTACTCGCTGCGCCTTTAATGAAGCGCATGACAGCACTGCTCTGCGTTTCAGGTTGAGCAGGCGCAGCAGAAGGCCCAGCCGGAATAAAGTCCGGAGAGTTATCTGCTGGAATGAAATCAGGGATTATTGCTTGCGTGCTCACGGTCTATACCAGCCTGTTCCTTTCGGGCCATTGACTTTGTACACGTAGTTCTGTGGGACGTTCTGAGGGCGTGGCGGCTCGCCATTACTGTTTCTGTTTTCAATATCACTTGCGCTCTGTACTCCGGGAATCTTTGGAAGACCCTGCCCTGCAATGCGGAGATTTTCTCGGAACTGTTTGAATCCTTCATTGGCAAAGGCTGCATCGGTGATTGGGCTGGGGAGTGTTTGCAAAAGCATTTCCATCTGCTTTTCGTTGCCGCGCCCTGACCCTGACAGGACACGCTGATAGCCAACCATCGCCTCTCGCGCATTCATGTAGGAAATCAGTTTGTTCCGTCCAGCATCGGAAAGACCGTTAGCCTGTGCAGCCCGGTCTAATTCAGTAATGAATCCTGTAGGGATCGTCACTCCTACGCCGAAGGGTTTGAACGCAGCTTCAAAGTGCTGATCGCTCATCAGTTTGGAAATGGCGTATTTGTCCCCCGCGCTGAGTGGCTGATTGGCCGCTCCTTGATAGCGTTCTATTTTCTGCTGTACGTCCGCTAGACGGTTGTTCAACTGCCGGACGTTTTCTACCTGTGCAGAGCTGGCCTTGTTGAAATTCTGGTATCCCTTATTGGCTGCCTCGGCCCTCGTCGTGAGGTAGTTCTCTTGAGTTGCAGGATCGAACGCAAACCCGGTATCCGCAGCAGAAGGAGCCTTGAACGGATGATTGCCAGACATTACGGGCTTAGCATTCGTTACAGGCTTGGCTTGCGCACCATTCTGAAGTGCTGCTTTTGCCGCAGATGGAGTTATTGCTGCCTGCCCTGCCTGTGCTGCCCCTTTGGTCAAAATGCTTTTCAGGTTTGATGGATTGGGCGGCTCTGGGCTTTGAATTAGTTTGTTGTTAGGTTGATTCGCTGGCGACGGTGGCACCAGTGGCGCACTTGTGCTTGTGGTCGGGATGGCCTGCAAGTTCCCATCAGCATCAACTTTAAACTCCTGCCCGTGGCGAATCTTTTCCAAGTACTCTGCTGGTACCACAGCATTATCGGCATAGCCTCTGAAGTTTCCTGCTTTGTCATAAAGCCCTACGCCCAAGGTTCCATCAGGCATGTAAGCTGCCTTCATGGATGTTTGGGACATACGAGAGAGCGCCTGAATCTGTGCCGCGCCCAATCTTGCATTGGCTCCTATCTGGGCAATGTTCGTCTTGCCTGCCATGTCCGCTTTGGATTTATAGATGGCGAACTTCTGGGCGGGCGAAAGCATCGTTCCCAGAGGGACACTCAGAGAATCAGCTTCCCTCTGGTCGATTACCGGGCCTTGCGCATTCTGGGCAGTCTGCTGCTGTCGCCACTGTGCTTCCGATTGCTTCTCGAAAGTGTTGGCATCGGCTTGCTGTTTGGCGATGTTTAGTCTTTGCTGTTCAAGCTGTACCTCTTGATCTGTTTTCATCCCCAGATGAGCTTTGGCCGCTTCGCCCATCTGATAAAAGATGTTCGAGAGATAACCTTTAACTCCTGTGAGCTGCGGCCCCATCTGTTGAGGCTGTGGCTGTTGCGGGGGTTGAGGATTCATGGCAGCATTGTTCGCGCCAGACTGTGGTATCTGTCCACCTGTCGGCTGAGAAATTTGGGAAATATCCCCGCCCTGTGGTGCCACGAAAGGCGGGGTGCCACCTGAAAGAGAGGCTGCAATGCTATCTAAGAGTCCCATTTAGTCATACCCCGTGATGCCTAATCCACCTGAAGGCGAGTTCGGATTCATAGCAGTTCCGCCCATGAGTTTCCCTATCCCGCCGAGCGAAGCCCCAATCCCCCCTGTCGCCATTGACGCAACTCCACTGCCCAGCCCAGAGCCAAGCCCTTTAGCGAACTGGCTAAAGAACCCGTTGCTTGATGCCTGCACATACTCATTGAGTGCATTGTTCGCGCCCTGCCCAAAGGTTCCGATGTTTGAGCCAAGCTGAGCACTTTGCCCCGCTGCCACAGAAGCAGCATTGAACTTGTTAGTTAGTGCCTGCTGAAGATCGGCAAGGTTGGTGCCAAGAATTCCTTGAGATTGACTCGAAGCCCTTGCGCTCTGAAGTGCCTCAAGTCCTCTGGTAAGATCGCCGCCGCCCGGTGAATCTCCACCTGCTACGCCTCTTGAGCGCAGAGAAGCCAGAACGCTTGCACCAGCCTGGTTGAAGTTGGCAGAGTTCTGGTTAAGGAACTGAGATTGCATAATTGCCAACTGTTGAGGATCGAACCCAATATTTCCAGACAGATACTTTCCGACCGATCCCATAATCTGATCGCGGATAGCTTTCTGCTGGTCAATGGCCTGCTGCTGTAAGTCGTTTTGACGCTTTAGTTGGTCTTTGCTGGTTCCAGTTCCGCCGCCGCTCATATTGGTTTCACCTTTACTAGAAATCTGTCTGCTGGTCTTAACTTCGCTCTCTCAAATTCTTCCTTCCATCCCGCGCATAACTTTTCTTTTTCCCTGTCTGAAAATTGAATGAAGATGTCCTGCCCTAATAACCCCTGATCGGCAAAGTAGGAATGGAGTCTCTGATTCATCCGCGTTGTGGCCTTATCGTTTGTCGAACGGAATACCGCTATGTCAGCGCGGAACATGAAGGCGGTCACTCCTACGACTTGACCGTTCTCAACTGCTATCCATGCCTTAGCGAAGGCATGAAGGTTCCATTCCTTCTCGCCTTCCGGCAGGGTCAGTTCTCGTTTGCAAAAGTCATGTGCTGCTTTTTTAAGATCAAAGTCAGCAGAATCAAAAGGAATAATGTGGACGCTCATTTAGCCTTGGTCGGGTTGGATTTTTACGTTGTGCGAGAGGAACCCATTGGCCCAGAATAGATGTCCGAATTTCATCTTTACTTGTACTTTGCTGCAATCCCGAATGAAGGGGTACCACTCTGTAATTTGGTCTTCTCCGAATCGCGTAATCACATAATCACCCTTGGCGAACTGGTCCATGCGCAGCTTCCACTTGTCCGCGTGGTAGAGAATATGATTTGGCGTTCCCTCAAGAACCAATCCGCGTTTAGATTCAATGTGTATCCATTCACGCTGCGGATGAATGCATTCTTCAATCTCACTTGGCCTATAGCTTCCCAATGGTTCGATATGCGTTCCAAGTCTCACGCATGTTCCTGGATTTCTTGACGGCGGAGTCCCTGGAGTAGCAGCGCCAGATGAACCTCCGGCAGTTGGCTGAGTCCAACTGACATTGCCTAAAGGCTCTCTGCCGGCCAGTGATTGAATGGCCTGCCCTTGCGATACCAGCGTGTCGGAATCCGTTGAAGCAAAGGCAATCTGTGGAGTGCCTACCGTTCCCGGCGCAAACCCTATTCCGCAGGCATTAAACGGAACCCAGTAAGGAAGTACTTGATATTTGACCGATGCTGTCAATCCGGTAATTGTGATGTTGTTTGGTGGAACGGTTGTGCTTGTGCCATTCAATCCTTGCCCTTGTGAATCAGGGCGGCGGATGATAATCACTCTGCTTGAATTTGTTCCATCCCAATAAATTGTTGCCGTGGAATCTGTAGGGCTGGCAATAGAGAACTGCCCATCAATAACATTGGGAGACAAAATCCCTTTAAAAGCAATGGCAGCGCCACTGGCTAAATCAAGTTTTCCATCTGTCAAGCCGCTGGAGATGATTGGCGAAAATGTCGCTGGAGCGAACTTGCCCCCGCCTGTGCGATACGGAACAACCTTTTCGATTCTGGCAATGCGTGCTTCAAGATTGCTCTGGTCTTGATTGCCCATTGCCGGGGTTCCGCCCATGCTGTACACGTCCATTTACTTTTCCCCTTCTTTCAGAACGGGGTTAATAATCATCGTGTAGCAGGTGAAATTTGCGTCGACGGAAGGCCAGACAAACTTTGTGGCAACTCTCTCAGCGTATGGATATGATTCGGCCTGATAGATTTTCTTGACTAGATTTGTGCCTTGATTGCGTCTTACCGGATCGCTTGAATTGGCCGTGATTTCCTGAAATGCTGGGCTGCCGCTTGTGGGGTCTTCGTCAATCAGGTAATAGACGTTCTGGGCAGTGTGTGAATCCGTTTCAACCGCTACGCCCTTAAACTGCGAATCGGGTTCACCTAGGCGCAAGAGGTTCACGATTCCAACCGGAGAATAGGTGCTTCCACCATCGTTGTAAGAACTGGGATTCATTTTGTACAGCTTGGTTTTTCCCAGAGCGCACGTAAGGCTTACTGTGCTCGATGCGCTTTCTCCAGAAGTCAACCCAGAGGCCCCGGCAGGCAGCACTTTCGGCGGCAGCCATTGCTGCGTGTCCATGTCATAGAGATAAAGTTTCCCGTTGGCACCGTCTAACAGGCAGAGCCAATGGAACCTCCCTTGAAGATGCATGGCCATGTACGCTTGAGAGTGGTCAATGTTTTTGATGTCGATGCGAATATCAAATCCGACTTCTTGTCCATCCAAAAAGACTTGTGAAGCTGTATCCAGCCATGCGACGGAATTTCCCAGAGCTGCTGTGGCGTTATGTGAAATCGCCCCGCGCCTGTCTAGCAATCCGGAATAAATGAAGTTGTCTCTCTGCGTTCCGGAAATCTTCCACATCTTTGTTCTGGTAAAGATTGCTACGCCATCCGCTACAGGTCGTTGGCTGGTTACTTCCTGTGGCCATGAGTGGTTGTTTCCGTCAAGTCCTGAAGGCCAGCATTCTTCCGGTACTCCTCTTGCCGGGAGTTCTTCGTCGCCGGAGAAATAGGTTGTGGCGTTCGCTGCTGAAAATATTCTTCCGCTATAGGCACAGAGCTTTGAGCTTGGGGTTGGTGGGTCGTTTGTCGTGGTTCCCGGTGCCGTGTTAATGGAAAGCGCGGTATCCGCCGTTGTGTCATTGTGCGTGGTCGTAGTATTCGCAAAAGGACTCCCTGTGATCTCCTGCATTTCTGTCGGATCGGTCGAGCCGCCATCCGTGGTTCTGTACACATGAATTTGGTCTACCTGTGAATCTGTCGAAGCCGTAACGCCAACAACCACAGTCTTGTTAGAAACAATCCCTGTGCACGCCGAAAGATCAGACGCTGAAGACTCGTGTCCGGTCGTTGAATTTCCATAGGTATAGCGGTAATACCATCCTGAATATGCCGATATTCCTGTGCCTGTTGTGCTTACGGTCGCAACCGTTGAAGGTCGGACAATCCCCCATAGTTGTGTAGACGATCCCGAGCCGGAATACTTCCGCATGTCCGTGTTGTTGCCCATGTAGAGTGTGTCATTAGAGATAACAAAATCGAATGCAGCGGACGTGGAAGATGTGAAGATGAGGACGTAATTCGCGTCTACTCCAACCTCAAACTTATAGACCTTTGAGAATCCCCCAGAGATGTCATTCACAAAATGGATGAACCTGGCACCACCCCACTTCGCCCACCATCCCGAGGCTTTTACAGCGGTAAACGTGGTCGGGCTGGTTTCAATCGAGTCAGAGAATCCCGGTATCCTTTCCATCAACTGCTGAGCAGTCGTTAGAATGTTCTGCGACCCCAAGACAAAATTGGCATTGTCTGAGGTTATGTCCGCATAGGATTTATACGGAATATTTGTTTCTGTGATTTCGCGTTTCATTTAGCCGAATATGCGGGGCTGTCCATCATCACGCGATGGCCCAAGGCTTCCACCTGAGGGGAAAATTACGTCCTCACCATCACTGAAATCTTCGGCTTCTCTCATGCTTTGGAAGGCATCCATGAATGATGCTTTCTGCCCAGTGTTAACCGCTCGCCCTTTCACAAACTGCGTAGTGCCGGCGCGTGGATCGTCTGTCAGTTCATAGAACTTCCAGCGCAAGCCTTCGACAAAGACCTGAAAGTAATGGTCTGGGGCAGCGAATGCCGTGGTCAGATTCGAGCCTGTAATTTGTGTGGGCTGCTTCTGAAATTCGCCATTGAGGACCAGCGTTGTGCCGGAAGGAATAGAGGCGGGATAGTCCAGCCTGATCTTGTTGATTGTGGCCTCCCAAGAGAAAAACCGAATGGTTTCCAGTCCGCCTTTGGTTACGAGTTCCACGCTTAAATCGTTCTTCTGGTTCAATCGTCGTGAGGCTGTTGGACTTACGGAAGTGTTCTGAATCTCAATCTTTGAGAAGCGATAGAAGGTCGTTAAATCTGTGCCGCCCAGAGAGTAATCCTGTTGTCCGTCCACCAGCGTTATTTGTGTCAAAGCTTGTTTAGTCCAGTTCCATGGAAACGCTGTCCAGATAAAGGCGTTTACGATGTTCGCGGCGTAGACCTGCATCGTGGATGAGGGTGCCTTGTGATTCAAGGCAGTGGCTAAATTGATTCCGTCCTGCGGGGTGTAAGTGGTTGACATAGTAGTTACCGCGAATGTTAGGCGATTGCCAAGCCTAGACAATATGACGTAATATCCTGATTCTTTAGGGGGTCATAAGTCGGGGCTGCTTCGCATCGGCTCTGAACTCTCCTCCCTCGGAGAAGGATGGGGGTTGATGCCTTCTTGGTTTCAACCCTCTTTTAAAGGATCGTTATGCATACAGACATAGCAACATGGAAACTAATAGCTTTTGGAATCATGGGATTTCTGTGGCTCGCCGGAATCGTTATCGCCTCTGTTGCTCCAACAGAAGAACAATTAATCGAATATAGAAAATCTAAAGAGCCTCAAGTTTGATGTGCAGTTCATACTGCATAGAGGTTGCTCCAGATGAGGCATACGCAAAAGCATAAGTAACATTGGTGCTTGCCTTCACATTTAGCAACACCGGAACCCCAAGTAAAAGAGTGGTTGTCGAGTTGCCGCCTGTGCTTGTGGCCGTTCCGCCAGCAGCTACCGTTGCAGTGGCCGTGATCGCCAGCGAAGTGCTATCGGCATCAGTCCAGCCCAATGTGAGAGCGCCGAGAGTTGAAGTGCTAGTCGCCGCCTGAGTCACCTTTGCATACCATGTCACTCGATATTGCCCCGCCGAAAGCGTACCGGAATTGATATTTGTCGTGGTGATTGCAGCAGCTTGCGTAGTTAAATCAACAGTGTTAACTACTGCTTCAGCAGTTCCCGCAACTCCACTTGCTGCACTCGCACGCTTCACTGTGAGGTTATCAACCGCTGTGGTGCTGGCTATAACCAGAGGCGCTGTCCCTGTGGCAATGTTGGATGTGTATTGAGTTGCAGTGAAACTAGAATATGCGCTGTCATCTCCAAGGCGAGACTCTAAAGCCGTTCCGTTACGCTTAATCGCTGCCGATGATGCGGAACGTGCTCCGCCGAATGGGAGAATGTTGTCTCCAATAATAGCGTGCCAAAGCGTGCCGCCATTTTGGAACCATCCTACGGTGCTAGTAGTGTTTGCATCGGTGATTCCCGTCGAATCGTTCGACTGTCCGATAGCAACAGAGTTTCCGCATCCAACAGTAAGCCCAGAGGCGCTCGCAACGCTGATGGTGGTAGATGTGCCGCCTTGCTCAGAACTGAACGGCCCCAATACGCAATTCGCCACTCCATAACTGCCGCCACCTGAGCCAAGCCGGAAGGCCGTTCCACCTGTCAGTCCGTGACATCCGAGAATCATGCCCTGAAAAACGCAGTCGGTAGCATCGGCAATGTCAAAGGCTACGCTGTGGCCATTGGACTCAAGATAAATCCAGTTGGCATTTGGCCCTTGGCTGTTTACGGTAGAAATCATACGCACGGGAATATCAACATTGGCCGTGTAGACCTCAAATTTGCAGTGATAAACGGATGATGTGGAGGTCGTCGCCTGAAATAGAAGCCCAAGCTGGCCGGATGTCCAAGTGGCAGTAATGTAGACTTTTCCTTTGGCCCTGGTTTCGGCTGTGTTACCGCTGTTCCTTAAACGTACAGCCCCCAGCGCCGTCGTAGCAAGCTGAATTCCGATTTCAATGGTTGGCTGTGTTACCGTGTTGACCTCTATGGCGTAGGCACTGCCCGTGTAGTTAATGAGCGTACTGAAGATGTTGGAACAAGTAATTGCGCTCCTGTTCCCAAGCGTGATTGGCTGCGTTGTAGAGTAGGTTCCTGCTTGAATGAATTCCAACGTGTGATCGTCAGACAGAGTGAGCGCCGTGGTCGCGGACGTTCCGGCATTCTGATTAACGCAGATTTTACCTTTTGTTGCGCCTAAATCGGCATCCGCAGCATTGACCTTGGCCACCCAATCGGAACCCGAAAACTGATCGGCATAGCGAATATTTTCAATCTTCTTTCCGGTTATGGCCCCGACAACCGAAAAATCCCCGGCAGCTAAAGTCAGGTTCCCAGAGCTAATCGTCTGGTTCCCTGACGGATTCAGCATTACTGCTCCAGCAAAACTGGCCCCTGTAGTCGTAGGAACCATTGCGCTTAAATCTGCCGATGCCCCGGTGATTGACCAATAGCCGAAGTCCTGTATCAGCAGCAGGCCATTAGAACCAAAAAGCTGCGCTGAATACACAGTTCCGCTTGGAGTCAATTCATCGTTGAACCAGATCGCCTGAGAGCTGATTTTCCCGCTGGAATCCAGAGCCAAGAAAAGAGGCTGGTTTGTTACCTGGCCCCCGCCGCTGGTAATCTCGGCATTTTGTGAAAGTTGAAGGCGTAGAAATCCATTGGCAACTACTGTGCCGGATGAGTTCTGAAAACCTACTGAGGTTGAAATGAGCTTACTGGGAGCGGCCAATTAGTATCCTTTGGACTTCTTCTTTTTTGCCAATGCCTGAGCTAATGGACTTGGGGCAAGCGTGCTGTTTCCTGCCTGAGAGTTCTTAATTGCTATCGCGGCCAAGGCACGCGGATTGGTGACAACCTGCCCTGATTGCTTTGGGCCTGCGGCAATTTTGGAACGCGAATTGAAGTTCTGATTCAGCATCACGCAGTCAGCAATTCGGCTTTGATTTTTCCATTGGGAAGAATCTCTGGCTCAGGATCAAGCCGTCCCTGCTTGAGTTCCCGCAGATCGCGCACTGCACACGCGCCCAAGGAACAATCTTTGCAGTCCGGAAATGACCGCATGTGAGCATGAAGCAGGGCTTCTGCGGTAAGATTTTTCACGTTTTGCAATGACATGCCGGATTTCAACTGCTCTTCTGACACCTTGAACGGCGGGAATAGCTTATTGCAGCGAATACACTGCGGGCGGCAGCAGTTGTCATTGTTCACCTGCCCACGGAAAGCATGTTCCTGCTTATAGACCCCTTCCGCGTGCTTGATGTGTTGGCACAGAAATTGCGTCTGCCGTTTTACTCTTTCATCTTGGACAGCTTCTCTTACGCGACGAACGCGAGATTCCTGCGTCTTTTTCTTTTTGTCGTCAAGCGCCTCTTGCTCTTCCGGGCTAGGCTTTTTAAGTTCCTTGATTGCCTCGATGGTCTGCTGACGGCTTTCGTTGAGAATCTCTTTCAGCATGTCCATTGTGAAATACATGCCTTGCGAAGACTGTGCTTCCATTTGTTCCTTCTCCTGTGCTACTTCTTCGGGATGTAATCTCTCTCTGACCCACTGCTTCATTGAATGCTGCTCCGTTTGCCCGTTAAGACAGCCCAATAAGCCGATTCGCGGCTTGGCGGGCCAAACATGACTTCAACCTGTGATAATGAAATCAATCTGCGCTGGACTAACCGCATGAGAATTGTTCTGTAGCCCTGCCTGAGAATCCCTACGTTTTCGCCATCTTCGCCGGGATCTCGCTGCAAGGTGAATTCCGGCATGATGCCGATATGAAATCCGAACAGAAATTGCTTGCCTTCGATGTATTCAAGGCTGATTGGAACTTGGAGATAGATGCCCATTTTTTCTGGATCGGCATGGGATTGCTCAAACCAGAATGACGGGTTAAGCTGCATCAAACGCTGCATAAACACGTCTGAATGGAGAGGCATACCTATACATTCATCCGCGTTTGTGCGCGAGCGGCCATTATCCAGAGCTACACATTGGGTTTTCTTCTGCTCCGCATCGGCAAACAAAGCATCTTGGTACTCTTTTTTGTAGCCTGCGCGGTCTTTGTCATGGCGCTCTTGTGGTGAAAGGTTGGAGCTGACTGAATTAACAGCCAGCTCCCTATCCACTGAGGCAGGTAAATCAAGAATCAGGGCCATTTAGGTAAGCAGTCCAGATCCTGTGGGCATTGCAAACAGCGTCAAGCTGAAAGTGAAGCTAGGCGTTGTGGCCGCAATGGTGTATTTGATCTTCATGTGAAGAACATCAACCACGGTCGGCTTGGCTAGAGTGCCGCCCGTATCAGCAGCAGCGCCTTCGGCCCCGACTTCGCCAATGCCCAAACCAAGACGAACGGTCAGGTAATTGGTTCCGGCAGCGGTGATCTGCGTATGCCGCCAAGGAATATCGACGTAGGTTGTTCCGCCATCAATCGAGGTTTGGTAAACCACGTCCATGGTCGGGGTTGTGCCTGAAACTGCCGTAGTGTTCAGGATGAAGGTATAGGTATCGGCCATGCCGATAGAAAACGCGGCACTGGAGCCGGTCGCGGTGACGGCAGCAGACGAAACCAGAGTTTTGATGATTGGTTGCTGAATGCTTCTCGGCATTACATCACCTCGATATAGAAGTCATCGAGCGTTGCTGAGTTCGATGCGTTGGATGTGCCGAAAAGAGCAGCTACCACAAAGCCGCAGGTTCCGGTCGTCAAGTCGATGCTGGTCAAGGCCGTGATTGCGGCATTGGCAGTTTCAATCGTCTCAGCGTTCAACCCATTGGCCTGCCCTGAAAGTCGCTGAGAGGTTGAATCCCAAACAACTTCAAGGTCGATGTACCAGGGCCGCGTGATCGTCGCATAAGAACGGTTTGTCAAACTCAAAAAGTCCGTATTGTTTCCCGCCGTGATCGGAGTGGTTCCCGATGCGGTAGCGAGAACATTTGAGTTGAACTGGATTTTCGCCAGAAAGTTTGAGGTTGTGCCAGTAGTTGCACGCCCACGCGCTGAGACAAAAAATCTCAGGTTGGTGGATGATGCAATGTCAGGCTTGATCTGCACATAGGCAGCTTTGGCGCTGTTGTCGTTTTGCACGAAAACAGAAGCCGATGTAGGGTTCGACAGCGCCGGTGCTCGCTTCGCCCTGTAAAACGCAATTCCAGATGCCATGTTTATCTCCTTCTTAAACGAGGCTTGAATCCGCCGTTACGATTCTGTAGCGGAATACGGTTGAGTCCAGGGTCTTTGCGACGGTTGCGAACCAGTACGAAACATACTGGCCGATGTTTCCTTCGGGATCAGCAGCAGACGGACCGCCAGGAACGATGTTGACCTTGAACCGCTCATTCCGGGGGTCGACTACCTTGCTGGGGCCTTTGCCGGAAATGTCAATCATTCCGACTGCGCCCTGCCCGACAATGTAAGTCGAGTACAGGACTGAAGGCGCTGTTCCTGAAGTGGCGACGTTGGTTGATTCCATGAAGCGAACGCCTCCGATCTTGCCAATTTCGGCATTCAGCAATGGAGTGTTGTTGGTGTACTTCAGAACATCAATGAACCCGCCGGCGGTGTTGTCCGAAGTCAGATCGTAGGAGATGAATGGATGGATGATTCCAACCATGTCTCCGCCTTCACGCGGGCGAACATCGCGGCCTGTGAGCTGAAACTTATTGGCGCGAGCATCCGCAGCAGAGAATGAAGTTCCAATCGTGGCAACGGTCGGGCTGCTGTTGGAATCGAATTCCGTCCGGTAGAGCGTGTCAACCGTCTTCGCGGCACGGTATGACATATCATCCACCATCTTTTCAGTGGTAGGGGAAATGTCCGTGGTCATGAGCAGTTCCGATGCCGAAGTGAAATCGGAATACTGCTCAACCGTGGCGCTCACAGTGGTTGAAGTCTGTACAAACGGAGTGCCCACAACGCCTTCAGCCGATGGCGTGGTGTTGGCTCCGGGCAGGGTAAAGCGGTACATCTGCGTGGTCTTACCGGAACCAGCAGGAATTGTTCTTGGGTCACAGACAGTTGCAAAATAGAACTTCTGCTCCAAGCGATCCAGACTCACGCGGTCGTAATAGACGGTCGGGTAATGCGCAAGAGTCGGGGTTTGGGTAGTATTTGCCGCAGGCGAAATACTCACGTATCACGCTCCAAAAGAGATTTTTAGTTTTGTCTTTTGGTTTCGCTCAAAGGAACGCTTTGGCTTCGCCTACAGTCGAGTAACGGGAACACCGCTTCGGCTGGTCTTGCTAAGTTGGCGGGAGGAAAGGAACGCTTTACTACCCGCCACCATTAAACTCATACTAGGAAATGAAAGTCAAGACTGAAATACAGTTATGCCTTGAATTGTGTCCACTTCCCAAATTGCTTTCCATGGCCTGAGGAGCTTAATAGGCTCATACTGAGGCCGCTTAGAATCATGTAAAACCACTACTCCGCCGGGAGCTAGGTTCAACGCTGCTATTTCGGCAACGCGATCACCAGATGAGTCGATGAAGGCTAGATCTACATTCTCAAGGTTTGAGCATTCCTCTTCTCCTGAACAGTAATCGGAATGCGAAAACTCTTGATCTAAAATCTTATTGGCGGCAGTGGACACAGCATAATCGGTTTCGCAACTATAGACGAATCCAAATCCATTCTCTTTCGCGGCTCGGGCCATTGCCCTTGTCGCCCCACCCTTGTATGTTCCTGTTTCCACAATCACTTTGGGCTTGAGCAGCCGAACAAGCGCATACAAGAATTCATAAACCTCATGCTCCGAGGCCATTTCATCGTCTGCGGTGAGAAGTCCGTACTTAATCAAACCATCACCCCGCCCATGCCAAGATAGGCTATCTGCGTTTTCCCTGAGGCGTAATTATCGGGCCAGACAGTTGAGAGGCCATCACCGTAATGGTTTCGTCTGACATCGCGCATCCTGCCCACCTTGAAGCCTTTTTCTCTGATCTGCTGGCCTTGTGCCGATCCATCCCATGTTTGGCCGTTGAATGCAGGAATTTCTAAAATGCCCTTCCTGACAACATTGATTCCGCCCGCAGTAGTAGTTTCGTAAATCTCATCCAGCCCATAGGGAGCGCAGTAGTCCTCAGTTCCCAAGATTGCATATTCGGGATATTTCTGCATAAGGGCTTCGCAGCGTTCCAAAAAACTTTTACCGAGGGGCATACAGTCATCATCGGCCACGATGTAAAAAGGCGTAGTTGAAAGTCTCTCTGCTTCGGCCCTTCTCCACTGCTGAAATTCCCTGCCAGACATTCCCGGTTTAGGCACAATGCAGATCGGAGAGCACATTGCCTCCCACATCATCAGACAGGGCCTAGCAATAGCCTCTCTGAGTGGGTCATTGGGCATCGTGCAGTAGAAAACGTCCATTAGACGTACCCAAGCCTCTGCGCTTCAGCCCACTTCGCCTTGATCTGCTCAGGAGTATCAGCCATTGTCGCTACAAGGTTCTCTGGTAACGCTCCTGTGACTACAGGCGCTCTGCCTGACGGCGGAGGCGGCGGAGGTGCTTGTACCCTATTCGGAGCTGCCCCGGCAGGCTTAGGATCGTAAATCTTGTTCATGATGCAGTAGGCATGTGCCTGTCTCAACATCTGTACTTGCTGAGGACGTTCCGCAGCGTCAAAAGCTGCCCCCATGCCGGACTGGGTAATCACTTCAATAAGTTTGTCTGAATTTTCCTTGGTCGGGTTGAAATCCGGCTGAGCTGCCTGAAACTGAAGAGTTACGGCCTGAGAAGCGTAATCAGTAGTGTTTTCCTGAATGTGGCCTAATGCTCTCTGCATTGTGGCTGCATCGGGATAGCCCAGCTTCTTTGCAATCAGATTCGCCGTATACTCTGCAACCTGCGCTTCCTCATCATTAGCAAAGGGGGATTTTGGCGGCTCAACTACTTGAGGTGGCGGAGGCGGTGTCTGTACCTGATTCTTTGCCCACATCTTCGTGTTGACGTGAGCCTGTCCGACTTTTGCCAGCACTTCAGCGGCGGTGCCTTCAAACTTCTCTCCGGTTAGGTATTCAACCTGGAACTTGCCTTCGCCAAGGTCGCGGGTAACTACTGGGTTCTCAGCGGTCGGACTAACTACTGCGGGAGGCGCAGGCGGAGCGGCAAACGTGCCATCGGGGTTTCGTGGCTGGCCTGGTGTTTCTGTTGTCTGACTCGCTACGTTCGCGGCGGCAATCTCTGCTGCTGGAGTGTTAACTGTGATCGGTGCAGGATTAGGCGGTGTATTCGGTGTCGTACTCATATTCTGGTCTGCTCTCCCTTGCAAGACGGTCTAAGTCTTGCCTCATGGCTAAAGTGATTTCTTCCAAGCCTTTATTGGCTGAATCAATGAAGTTTTCGATTTCCCGTTTTAAGCAAAGCCTCTGCTGATAACGCAGACTTAAATCAGACCTGGTACTGGCCGAGAGTGATCCGATCATCTGCTCATGCGATTCTTGAACCCAGCCGTCAATCATTGCTTTTAGGTCGGCAAAGGCCCCAGACTTTGACATCTGGACGATCTCTTGAAACCTTGAAAGCTCGGCGTGATCGGTCATTTCGTTTTCGCTGGCAACTGCTTCGGCGCGACTCTGGCCTTGAGTTCTTCAGGATGTTCCATGCTGTACAACCCACCAAAGAGAGCATGTGTAGCTTCTGGCGTAAATACTTTTGCGATGAGTTGCTTGAGTATTCCTGATTCGTCTTTCTCTTGCGCAATACCAAGCTGGGCTTGCATTCTGGAATCCTGCAACTGCTGTTTCAACTGCATTTCCATCATCTTCATTTGGTTCAACTGCTGTTGTTCTTCGGGTGACAATAAGCGAGTTAACGTCATGGCCTGAATATCGAGTGTCTGGGAAATCAGGATGTCAATGTTTTTCCAGTCTGGTGTGATTCCGGCTTGATTCATCTGCTGCACAAGGCCGGGATTGCCGTAAGTCTGCAAGATGGTATTCAATCCGCCCGACTGGAGAGCGGTTTTGGTTCGCATCTTCTGTGATGCCAATACCTTGAATCTCACATCGGCATTTAGAACGTCTAAAGGGTCTAATTGAATCTGCTGAGCATCAGGCCCAAGAATTTCAACCAACTGAGACGGGTCGAGATAGATTTTGTTGAGTCTCAAAAGCAGATATAGAAACGGCTCTAACGCCTGATCTTCGAGATTGGCTACCTGATAACCGATTCTTCCATTTGCTGCTGCTTGTTTTGCTCCCACACCTGTAGCAGTGCGCGAAGAGGAATCGCCGCCTTCCGTAGCAACTCCATATGCTGCTGCATCAGTGTTTCCTGTAAGTTTTTGGACTCGTTGCTCACTGGCAGTTACCTCCTGAAACGCAGCCGGGTTAACTGCTCCCATCTGCATTCTTACAACATCTTCTGTAGGAGATTCGTTTACCTCCCAGCTTGCGCCCGGATGGAATCTCTTTCCGCTGGTTCCCATCATGGCCCCGCGCTTGCGAATGATTGGCGGGTGTAACAGAATCGTTAATTCATCAATCCTATCGTTCAGGATGTTCATTACCAGCTTATGATCGCCCTCCACCAGATCGGGGATGGAGAAACCGTGGAACCTTCCCAGAAAATCAATGTAGAACACGTTAAGGTGAGGGATGATGCCATAGGGATTGCACTCGTTTCTGAAAACCCATTCCCGGCCTAAAATCTCAACATGGCGGTTCGGTCGCCAGTAGCGAATTAGTTCAATCTTCGCCAGAGCCGGATCGACTGATTTATCTGTATTCGGCTGGAATGAGTTGCCGCGATAGGATTCCTGAGTCTGTTTGGAGAAATCACCCTGAGTTGCAAACTTCTTGCTGGCCAGTTCTTTCAAATCTTTGTCGCTGGGCAGCTTGAAGCCTGATTCTGGATTGCCGGCAATCGTTTTCAGTTCTTCAATCGTGAGCAGATGGCGTGTCGCTGTTCCTCTGGCCTCTTGACACGATGGCCCCGGCGTGTCTGGATCAATGTAGAAATCCCGGATGTCGATGTTCTGGGCCATTGGCCGCGATACCACACGTTTATCTTCGCGGACGGATGAAACCATGCGGAGTTTCCCGTTTGGTGCCTGAATCTGACCTAATACCGGATGGTTTATTTCTGAGGTATCAGCGACAGCGCGGCGGTCGTAAATCTTCCGATTGACCTCGTACATTATTTGCGAGAGTTCAATGATGCCAGCGCCATAAGTGAGAGCTGACTTGTTAGCGCGGCGGAAAATTTCACGGCCCGTAATGAACGTGTCAGGCTTCCCAATCGTGCGAAGCTGCGACGCAAGAAGGTTTTTAACTGCTACTGCCTGTGCAAGAGTGGTTCCGGGTTCCGGGCTGACATCGAAAGGCGTTTCATCGGAGAAAATCTGGTCGATTAGCCGTGATTGCAGGACTTCAATTTCCTGAAATGCGATAAATATTGGGATCGAAGACCGTTCTACTTTGGTGCCTTCCCAGAATTTCTTCTGCACCCATCCGGTAATCAGTCGCTCAGCTTCTCTGAATCGGCGGTCATGGTTATAAGCACGGTACTGCTCCCATGCCTGAAAATCTCGCACGGCAACCGTCTTCGCGAAATGGTCTGTCCATTCCTGCGGATCGGTAACAACCGTGTTCTTCTCTGTCTCGGTTAAGGCGAGAGAGGAAGGATTGTTTGAATTATCGGGTACTTGAGGGGCTGTTGCCATGCTAAAATGTGCGAATGAATGAACCTAACTATGAAGCCGCAAAGGAATTTGGCTACTGCTGCTCACAAGCCCCCAGCACTCAAGACCGCTGTATGCTTGCAAGCGGGCATGATGGTCCGCATCAGAATGCTATCGGAACATATAACTGGATGCTTAAAGAAGAAATGAATCACCACGGCTGATACACGCTCGAATATTCAGGGTCTTCTGCTTCCATGCCATTCAAGGCCGCTTGGCTCAGATTCTCTACTGGAATCCCGCGCCACTCGCGCACTTGGCCATCGTAATCAGGGCCTAAATCAATTTCAGATTTAGCGCGTCCTTCAACATCTGCGGTGATTCCTTCTCTTGACTGCAAAGCATCCGCAACCGTGTCCAGAATGTCATCATGATTGAATTTCGGGAAGTAGAGAGCTTCTAATTCGATCTGGTTTCTAACATCTGCGGGAATGTCAGCACAGAAAACGAACGCTCCATTTTTCCAGTACGGCTGTGTGCCGCGAATTCTGTGGACTTTAGAAGTTCGATTATCTCGCTGAAGTTCCATGACCGGCAGAAATGTTCCTCTTTTGGCCATAGCTTTTCGCAAAAAGGGCAGTAATACACGTGCATGAGCTTCTTTTTCTATCTTGATAAACTGGATACGTGGCTGCCGGAGAAAAAGCGCGAACAGTTTTTCAATAACCTGGTCTGGACTGAATCGACCCCATTCAATCGTGTCGAAGTAGCAGCGCCCATCAGTGCCCCAGCCGTGCAGGTTGATGACTGTATAATCGGTATCTCCCTTTGCCTGAGTTTCCATGCCTGCAAGGTCAACCGTGACATTCCACGTAATTCGAGCCGCATAGTTGTCTAATTCCTTGCGTGGTATCCAGCGAATGTCCGCCTTGTCGGTAATCAATCCGTCTTTGTCCTGCAAAGGCTTCAAGAGATACTGCGGATACAGAACGCCGGGGCCAAGCGCAGGATCGCGGTCAATCTTCTGAAGGGCAGTGGCAGAAATTCTCTCCGGCCACCATGCTTCGCCATGGGGGTAATTGGTCATTGCCGGAATGTGCAGGATTGACCATTCTTTTTCGCCTTCAGGCTTTTTCGCTTCTTCCGTTACGATGGTTTGGTGTAGGTCGCTGAAGTGGTAAATGGTTCCGGTAACATCTAGCCATCCGTGTCCGGGTGGCAAAGGGTTTGTTTCAACGAGCGGCCAGAGACTTCCGAAGAATTTCCGTGTTTGCTCGATGCCGCCCGGTGTACGAGTGTTTTGATCTTCAACAAGATCATCAACTTTGACGATATCGTAATGTCCGCCTGCGACAGAAGAATCAGCACTAGCGACTCTAATGGTAGGCTCCTTGATTCCCGGTGTTCTTCTACATGGGATAGTAAATTGCTCATCATTTCCGAAGTCCTCAGTCTTGCCCTGCTCATTCATCTTCGGGCAGTATTCAGGGAATAGCCACCTGAAAAGATCGTTCTTGGTGAAATGCTCTTTAATGCCCTTGAGAAAATCTTTTGCGCGGCCTAATTGCGCTGAAACAAGCAAAATTCTGATGTCGGGGTAATTGATGATCCATTGAATCGCATGGGCTTGAGTCAATATCGTGGTCTTCAATCCACCGCGTGTAACAAGATTCAGTCGCTTGCGTGGCCCTTCAAGTTGCCACATCGGACAGAAAGGTTTGTATCCTGCCCCGTCTTTAATCGTGACTTGCTTTTTAGGTTCTTCTCCGCCTTTGAATGCCTGTACATGGTTATACATTCTCCCATGCACGGCTTTTGACACATCTCTATACCCCAAGACCCCGCAAAGGTATCTCAGGTCAGTACGGCATCTCTGCCGTCTCTTTTTCCAGTCTTCGATGTCGAACTTGGGCATTTACGGAATGAGCTGAGCAGTCAAAGACCAGGTGAAACTAGGGGTAGTTGCCGTAATCACCCATTTAACGCGCCACAATAGACCTACAGGGCCAACTCTGACGGTTCCTGCGGTCAAGGTACCATCCGCGAGCACATTGCCAGCAGAAACCCCGCCAAACGCCGCACGTACTACCCAATCACCTGTAGACGTGACTTGCGTGAAAGATGCGAAGTCATCAAAGACTGCCGTTCCTGAAGGTGGCCCAAGAATCACATCCGCTGCGGCGGCTGGCTGTAAAACGTCCTGCACGTAAACATTAAGGGTTGGAGTGGTTCCCGATGCGGCTGAAACGTGCAAATGAAGAATTGCTCCGTTATAGCCAGCGGGAATGTTTAGAGTGCTGCCATTGCTTGAACTGGTGGACGTAGTTACAGGCTGAAGGACTATTCTTTTTGGATTTAAAATCATTGCGTTAGCTCCGAAACCGTCACAAACTTTTTATTCGGCCACTTCTGAAGAATCATTTCCACTGCTTTTACCGTATGCGACCTATCCGCGCCTTTTTCCGGCGAACCATCATGCAAAAGCACGATTTCCCCTTTGTCGGTGTCCAGATTTACCTTGGAAAAGATTTCTTCAGCAGATTTAGCCGCCCAATCGCCTGAAAGTTGGCTCCACATCACGGTTTTAAGCCCAAAAATGTCAGCAGTCTTAGACGCTCGTTCAGGGTTGTTGCCATAAGGCGGTCGAAAGAGCTTAGGGAGTTGCCAAGTAGCGTTCTGAATCCGCTTGCTACAGGCTTCGATCTCGATTTCAAGCTGTGTTTCGGAAATAGAGCAGGCGGCAAAGTGGTTTTCGGTGTGATTGCCTATTTCGTGTCCTAAGCGGCTGATAATATTCAAGATGTCAGGGTTCTCGGCAACCCATTTGCCCAGCACGAAGAAGGTAGCTTTGGCGTTGTACTTTTCAAGAATAGGGAGTAACTCGACCGTCCATACGCTAGGCCCATCATCAAACGTCAGGGCCACTTGCGAAGGATCGCTGCCGTGCGAAAGGATCAATCAATGCCCAGAAGGCTAGAGATGGTAGCATTGGCCCGGTCACACATTGACTCTACAATCTTATCAGCGAGGGGGCTACGTGGCTGACACGGATAATCCGTTCCTGGAATGTAGTGGACATAATCTCGGTACTCCCCTAGAGCCTCAAGATTTCGGCCACAATCAGGGCACCGATTCTGCCGATCTACCAACTCTTGCTCATCCCCTACGTAGCCTTCCATTACGCTCTCCCAGTCTTTATCTTGCAAGCAACTCGCCCACAGGTATATTCATTCCCGCCATGACTGCATTTGCGGTAACGGGTTTCCGCAGCCTTAAACTCCGCATTGCTCGGCCCAGCCGCAACAACTCGCACATCTACAGGCTGTAAATTTTCCAGTTGCCCTAGATCGGCATTCCACTTTCTCGACCTACATTTTCGATTCGGGCATATCTTCGGCCTCTCGCCTTCCGCAAACCATACCCATGCGCATTGCACACACCTACATGCCCGTTTCCCCCATATCATCTGTTCCATGTGCGCATTGTACACTAGTGTTGTGGCCATTGTACACACGTTTGAAATTTGAGGTAACGCTACAAATGACATCAGCGCCGGATTTTCCGAGGGTGCCGAGGGGTTTCCCCGCCCGTAGGCTTGAAAGGTACCGGGAAAAAGAATTCTTTGAAGTGGCGCAGGCATGATGTTTGCTGGTGATTAGGGCTTGATTGGCGTGGGTTTGGTGAGATGTGATGGGTCAGGCGTAGGGCATAGGCAGAACGCTTTGCGTAGCCGATCTAGGCTGTAATCGGCATTGGGATAGAGCGTTACGCCGCAAGCGCAAGTTACCGAGTTAACACAATGCACGTTATCAGACTCAGGCTTGCTATCTTGTTTGTTTTCAGTCATGCGATGTATAAAATCTGCTGTTTGTTCGCCAACTCTGCATAATATGCACGCATTTGACAGTATTTGTCACCCATAGCTGCAGGCGTTCGGTAGTCAATAATGCGCATAGCCTTCCTGAAGTTGCACAGATGGCACAATGGTTGAATGTTGTACAGCTCATGCCTGCCGCCCCTGGAGAGCGGTATTACGTGATCCGGCACTAATCCATCAGACTTGCCGCACAGTAGGCACATATCTCCGTGTGCTGCCACGTGTGCGAGCCATTCAGCCTCAGTCCAACCAGAACCACTAATGCGCTCACCTCTCGTCTACGGCTGTTTTTAGTTGATTCTTCGCGTGCCATCAAGCGCAAACGTAGCGAAACATGATATGGCAACCTATCGCGCTTGTTCATTAGAATCAATGGCATAAGATTAAATCTGATATAGAATACAGTTTACGCTGACTTTCCGTTCATTTGCGGCTTTCCAGCACATTGGGATCCTAAGCTTAGAATTCCACGTGGACAAGTTGTCGC
>JADMIO011167760.1_pt1 | contig 45723 bp, 44 predicted proteins | sample 8958161 | NCBI WGS metagenome assembly JADMIO01 (sample SAMN16585339, study PRJNA669376) | soil metagenome | isolation source: Crop rotation soil | place: USA: Cullars Rotation, Alabama | collected 2011
CTCGGGCCGCCGCAGCGTCACCCGCCCGTCGGCCGCCACGACGCGCGCCGCGCCCGCCGCGAGGCTGGCGAGGTGGCGCGCCGCGGCGCGGGCGCGGCCGCGCGCGCGCTGGTCGAGGAAGCGGCCGGCGAGCAGGAAGAACAGGAGCGTGATCGCGGAGTCGAAGAAGGCGTGCGGCCGCCCGGCCCAGGTCGCGAACAGGCTGGCGACGGCCGCGAGCGTCACCCCGATCGAGATCGGCACGTCCATGTTGGCACGGCCGGCGGCGAGCGCGGCGAGCGCCGAGCGGAAGAACGGCCGCCCGGCGTAGGCGATCGCCGGCAGCGCGATCAGCGCGGACAGCCAGTGCATCATCTCGCGCGTTGCCGGGCCCATCGCGCCGGCGTGGCCCGACCACACCGAGACCGAGAGCAGCATCACGTTGGCGGCGGCGAAGCCGGCGACCGCCATGCAGCGCAGCAGCTCGCGCTCGGCCAGCGCCTGCGCGTCGATCGCGCGCGCCGGGTCCCAGGGCGCGACGCGGAAGCCGAGCCGCGCGACCAGCGCGGCGAAGCGGTCGGCGTCGTCGCGCGCGCCGGACCATCCGAGCGCGAGGCGGCGCCCCGACAGGTTGACCCGCGCGCGCTCGAGGCCGGGCTCGGCGGCGAGCGCGCTCTCGATCAGCCAGACGCAGGCGCCGCAGGTCAGTCCGTCGACCAGCAGCGCGATCCTCCAGCGGCCGGCTCCGGCATCCTCCGCCCAGGCCGCGACCTCGGTGGGGGCGTCGCCGGGCTTCTGCGCGCCGGCCTCGGCCGCCCGGCGGCGGTAGAACGCGTCGAGCCCGAGGCCGCTGATCAGCGCGTGGGCGCCCGCGCAGCCGGCGCAGCAGAAGCGCGCGTCGCCGGCGACCGCCGCGCCGCAATGCGCGCAGGCCGGGACCGCGGCGAGGCCGCCCGCCTCCCCGAGCGGAAAGGTCGTGGCGACGCTCACCGCACGAACACCCGCCGCTGCACGTCGACGGTCTCGCCGTCGCGGTGAATCGCGAGGCTGACGTCCCACTGGCCGCGCCGCGGGAGCGCGATGATCGCCTCCTGGAGGCCGGGCGCGCGCTCGACGGGCGCGAAGGCCACCGGCTCGAGCCGCTCGACCGGGCGCAGCAGCGCGCCCTCGATCCGCGCGCCGGCGAGCGGCGCGCCGTCGCGCGAGGTGAGCCGCACCGCCACGCGCGCCTGCGCGCCCGGCTCCGGCGCGACCGACACCTCGACCCGCCATCCCAGCGCATCCTGGCGCTCGGCCTCGGCGATCACGCGGTTGTAGGCGAGGCCGCGGGCGAACGGCCGGTCGTCGACCAGTCCGTTGTCGCTCAGCAGCGCGATGGCGACCATCACCGCGTTGACCGCGACCACCACCACCATCCCGGCGCAGAAGACCAGCGGGATCCAGCGGTCGCGGGCGATCAGCGCGCGCATCTCAGCGCCCGGGCGCGAGGAAGACGGAGTCGTGCCGCGTCGCCGGCCGCCCGCGCTCGGCGAGCGCGAAGGCGACCGGCGTCGACTCCGGCGCCGCAACCCCGGACGGCAGCGTCACCAGCACGCGGAAGGTGGCGACGGTGTCGGGGCGCGCGGCGAGAGCGACGCTCGACGACGGCGCCGCGCCCTCGGCGCCGGCGAGCTGCAGCGCCGCGCGCGGCAGCCCGTCGAGGGCGAGGTCGAAGCGCCGCTCGGCGCGGGCCTTGTTGAGCACCTTGACGGTGTAGGCGTTGCGGATCGCGCCGTCGGTGAGCGTGACGAAGAGCGGCGCGCGGTCGCGGAGCACGGTGAGCTCGACGTCGCCGCGCGTCGCCAGTCCGAGGAGCATCAGCCCCGCCACCGCCACGAGCATTGCGCCGTAGATCACGGTGCGCGGGCGGACCCAGCGATACGACGCGGGGGACGCCCCGGCGGCGCTCGCGGCGTCGTGGGCGATCGTGTCGAACGCGATCAACCCGCGCGGCCGGCCGACCTTGTCCATCACCGCGTCGCACGCGTCGATGCACAGCCCGCAGCCGATGCATTCGAGCTGCTGGCCGTCGCGGATGTCGATGCCGGTCGGGCAGACCGCGACGCAGGAGAAGCAGTCCACGCAGTCGCCGCGTCCCTCCCAGCTCGCCCCCGCCTTGTGCTTGCCCCGCTTCTCGCCGCGCCACGTCCGGTAGGTGACCAGCAGCGTGTTCTCGTCGAGCATCGCGCCCTGGAAACGCGGCCACGGGCACATGTAGGTGCAGACCTGCTCGCGCGCCCAGCCGGCGAGGACGTAGGTCGTGGCGGTGAACAGCGCGACGAAGCCGTAGAGCGTCGGGGCCGCCGCACCCGTCGCCAGCGCGAGCAGCGTCGTCGGCGCGTCGGCGAAGTAGAAGACCCACGCGCCGCCGGTCGCGACCGCGATCGCCAGCCACGACGCGTGCTTGAGGATCTTCTTCGCGGCCTTGGCGCCGCTCCAGGGCGCCGCGTCGAGCTTCATCCGCGCGTTGCGGTCGCCCTCGACCACACGCTCGACCCACATGAAGAGGTCGGTCCACACCGTCTGCGGGCAGGTGTAGCCGCACCAGACGCGGCCGAGATAGCTGGAGACGAGGAACAGGCCGATCGCGCCGAGGATCAGCAAGCCGGTGAGGTAGTAGACCTCCTGCGGCCATATCTCGATTGCGAAGAAATAGGCGCGCCGCCCCGGCAGGTCGATCAGCACCGCCTGGTCGGGCGCGCCGGGCCCGCGGTTCCAGCGCAGCCACGGCACGAGGTAGTAGACGGCGAGGCAGGCGACCAGCACCGCCCACTTGATCCGCCGGTAGAAGCCGTCGACCCGGCGCGGATAGACCTTGATGCGGTTGACGTAGAGCGGCTGCTCGTCGCGCTGCGCGCGCACCGAGCGCGCGTCGTCGACCGCCGGGGCGGCGTGCGCGACGACGGCGTCCATGAAGCTCCGCGGCTCCCGCCGCTACTCGCCGCCGCCCAGCGCGTGGACGTAGAGCGCGAGCATCTTGATCGTCGCCGGCTCGAGGCGGCCCTGCCACGCGGGCATCACCCCGCCGCGTGCGCCCCAGATCGACTCGGCGATCGCGGCGCGATCGCCGCCCCACTGCCAGATCCGGCCGTTGAGCCGCGGCGCGCCGAGCTCGCGATTGCCCTCGCCCTTCTCGCCGTGGCACGCCGCGCATTTCTCGGCGAAGACGGCGGCGCCGCGCTTCGCGGCCTCCCCGCCGGCGCCGCCCGAGAGCGTCAGCACGTAGTCGGCGGCGTCGGAGATCTCCGCGTTGGTCATCAGCGCGTCGGCGCCGAAGCGCGGCATCTGCGAGACGCGCGCGTCGGGATCGACGCTGCGGATGCCGTGCAGGATGGTCGCGTGGATCGCCTGGAGCGAGCCCCCCCACAGCCAGTTGTCGTCGGCGAGGTTGGGATAGCCGCGCCGTCCGGCGCCGCCGGCCGCGTGGCAGGGCGCGCAATTCTCGGCGAAGGCGATGCGCCCGCCGGTGAGGGCGAAGTTCATCAGCTCGGGATCCTTGCGGACCTCCTCGAGCGACGCCTTCTCGATCCGCGCGACGAAGGGCGCGCGCACCGCCTGCTGCTGCGCCACGCGCGACGCGACCTCGTCGCGGCTGGTCCAGCCGAGCGCGCCGCGGGTGTGGCCGCCGAACCAGGGCCAGGCGGGATAGGCGATCGTGTAGGCGAGGCCCCAGACGATCGTCGCGTAGAAGACGTAGATCCACCACTTGGGCAGCGGCGTGTTGAGCTCGCGGATGCCGTCCCACTCATGGCCGGTGGTGTCGCGTCCGGTGATGTCGTCCTTCTCGATCTTGGTCGGCATGACGCGGGCCTCAGCGATCGTCGTCGAGCGGGATGCGGGCGTGGCGCACGAGCTGGGCCTCGCGGCCCGGCCACAGCGCCCACAGGCAGATCAGCAGGAAGACCGCCATCCCGGCGAGCATCCACCAGCTGCGCACGAAGGCGAGCGCCCCGGAGAGGCTCATCGGCGCCTCACTGCGCGAGGTCGGCCGGCTTCACGGCCGAGAAGTCGACCAGCGTGCCGAGCATCTGCAGGTAGGCGACCAGCGCGTCCATCTCGGTGAGCTGGCGCGATTCGGGATCGAACTTGCCGACCACCGCCTTGGGATAGCGCTTCAACAGCGGCGCGCTGTCGGCGTCGGGATCGGCCTGCGCGGCGAGATCGGCGCGCGCGCTGGCGATCATCTCGTCGCTGTAGGGGACGCCGACCGCGCGCAGCGCGCGCAGGTGGTCGGCGACCTCGCGCGCGTCGAGCGCGCGGCCGGCGAGGAAGGGGTAGGCCGGCATGATCGATTCCGGCACCAGCGCGCGCGGGTTGACGAGGTGCTGGACGTGCCAGTCGTTCGAGTATTTCCCGCCGACGCGCGCGAGATCGGGGCCGGTGCGCTTCGAGCCCCACTGGAACGGGTGGTCGTACATCGATTCGGCGGCGAGGCTGTAGTGGCCGTAGCGCTCCACCTCGTCCTTGAAGGCGCGAATCATCTGCGAGTGGCAGAGATAGCAGCCCTCGCGGACGTAGATGTTGCGCCCCATCAGCTCGAGCGGCGTGTAGGGCCGCACGCCCTTGACGCGCTCGATCGTGCTCTCGGCGGTGAACAGCGGGACGATCTGCACCAGCCCGCCGATCGACACCGTGATCAGGGCCAGCACCGCGAGCAGGACGACGTTGGTCTCGATCCGCTTGTGGTCGATCATCGCCCGCCCCTCACGCGGTCGCCGGCGCCGGCGCGGCCCCGCGCGCCGGCTCGGGCGCGAGGTCGCCGCGGATCGTGCGCGCGACGTTGTAGGCCATGATCAGCGCGCCGGCGACGTAGCACGCGCCGCCGAGCGCGCGGATCAGGTAGAACGGATGCATCGCCTGCACCGTCTCGACGAACGAGTACTGCAGGAAGCCGAGCTCGTCGTAGGCGCGCCACATCAGCCCCTGCATGATGCCGCTTACCCACATCGCGGTGATGTAGAGCACGATCCCGATCGTCGCGATCCAGAAGTGCCAGGCGATCAGTCGCTCGGAGTAGATCCGCCGCCGCTGCCACAGCACCGGGACGACGTAGTAGAGCGAGCCGAAGACGATGAAGCCCACCCAGCCCAGCGCGCCGGAATGGACGTGGCCGATGGTCCAGTCGGTGTAGTGGCTGAGGCCGTTGACCGCCTTGATCGACATCACCGGCCCCTCGAAGGTGGACATCCCGTAGAACGCCACCGCGGTGACCGAGAAGCGCAGGCCCGGATCGGTGCGCAGCTTGTCCCACGCGCCCGACAGCGTCATCAGGCCGTTGATCATGCCGCCCCAGCTCGGCATCCACAGCATCACCGAGAACACCATGCCGAGCGTCTGCGCCCAGTCGGGCAGCGCGGTGTAGTGCAGGTGGTGCGGGCCCGCCCAGATGTAGAGGAAGATCAGCGACCAGAAATGCACGATCGACAACCGGTACGAGTAGATCGGCCGGTTCGCCGCCTTGGGGATGAAGTAGTACATCATCCCGAGGAAGCCCGCGGTCAGGAAGAAGCCGACCGCGTTGTGGCCGTACCACCACTGGATCATCGCGTCGCGCACGCCGGCGTAGGCCGAGTAGCTCTTGGCCCCGCCGAACGACACCGGCATCGAGACGTTGTTGACGAGGTGCAGCATCGCGACGGTGAGGATGAAGCCGAGCAGGAACCAGTTCGCGACGTAGATGTGCGGCTCCTCGCGCTTCGCCAGCGTGCCCCCGAAGGCGACCAGGTAGGCCACCCACACCACCGTGAGCCACAGATCGGCGTACCACTCGGGCTCGGCGTATTCCTTGCCCTGGGTGACGCCGAAGACGTAGCCGAGCGCGGCGACGACGATGAAGAACTGGTAGCCCCAGAACACGAACCAGCCGAGCGGCTCGCCGCCGAACAGCCGCGCGCGGCAGGTGCGCTGGACGATGTGGAGCGAGGTGCCGATCAGCGCCGAGCCGCCGAAGGCGAAGATCACCGCCGAGGTGTGCACCGGGCGCAGCCGCCCGAAGGTCGTCCATTCGAGGCCGAGATTGAGGACGGGGAAGGCGAGCTGCAGCGCGATCAGCAGCCCGACCGCGAAGCCCGCGACGCCCCAGAACACCGCCGCCACCACGAAGGCCTGGACCACGTCGTCGACGTAGCCGGTCGCCCCGCGCCGCTCGCCCGCCACAGCGATCATGTGCCGCCCCCGGTCGCCCGTCTCACGTCGCGCCGACCCGTGCCGGCGCGCGTCGATTCCCGACGCGTCGTCGCGCGGAAGCTGCGCCGCGACGACCGGCCCGCGCAAGTCGGTCGCTCGGACGAGGCCGCCCGCTATTGATCCATGTCAAGCACTTGCCCGCTTCGCGACGGATCGCCGCACGAGACTAGGCCGCCGCGGGGGTTTACCGGGCGCGGGCGCGGAGCGAACATCCGCACCATGAGCGACGCCGTTCCCGTCTTCGCCGATCCGAGTCCGCGCGTGCGGCTGGTGGCGGTCGACCGGCCGTGGGAGTGGCTCGCCGCCGGCTGGCGCGACCTCAACCGCGCGCCGGGCGTCAGCCTCGCCTACGGACTCGTGATCGCGCTCGCCTCGGTCGCGCTCGCCATCGCGCTGTTCCTCGCCGGCTATGTCTGGGTGCTGCTGCCGCTGACCGGGGGGTTCTTCCTCGTCGCGCCGCTGATCGCGGTCGGGCTCTACGAGGCGAGCCGCCAGCTCGAGCGCGGCGTCGATCCGACGCTCGCCGACGCCCTCGCCGCCGTGCGCCGCAACCCCGCGCAGATCGCCAACCTCGGGGTCATGCTGCTGGTGATCCACCTGGTGTGGATCCGCGTCGCGCTGCTGCTCTTCGCGCTGTTCTTCGAGGGCCGCAACCCGGGCTGGGGGACGATCCTCGACACGCTGTTCTTCTCCGAGGCCAGCGCGCCGTTCCTGATCGTGGGCGGCGCGATCGGCTTCGCCTTCGCCGCGACCACCTTCGCGGTCTCGGCGGTGTCGATCCCGATGCTGCTCGACCGCGACGTCAACGCCTTCGTCGCCGTCGCCACCTCGGCGGTGGCGGTCCAGCGCAACTGGAAGCCGATGGCGCTGTGGGCGGCATTGATCGTCGGCTTCGTCGGCGTCGGCATCGCCACGTTCTTCGTCGGGCTGGTCGTGGTTCTGCCGCTGATCGGCCACGCCAGCTGGCACGCCTACCGCGACCTCGTCGACCGCGCCTAGAGCGCGCGCAGCGCCAGCCAGAGCAGGATCGCGGCGTTGAGCAGCATCAGCGCCGGCGCCAGCGCGACGGTCGCGCGCGCGAAGCGCTTCGCCGCGAACGCGCCGAGCCAGCCGACCGCGACGAGCGCCGGGACTGTGCCGGCGGTGAAGGCGAGCATCGCCAGCGCGCCGGCGGCCGCCGAGCCCGCCCCCGCCGCCGCGGCGAGCGCGCCGTAGAGCAGCCCGCAGGGGAGGAAGCCCAGCGCGACGCCGAGGCCGTAGCCGCGCAGGCCACGCGGGTCGGCGGCGAGCGGCCGCGTCGCGCCGGCGAGCGCGGTCGCGGGCGGGCGCGGCAGCCAGCGCTCGAGCCACGCGCCGGCGCGGCCGAAGGCCTGGGCGAGGAAGAAGCCGCTCGCCAGCGCCAGCATCAGCGCGAGCAGCCAGCGGAACGCGGGCAGATCGGCGACGACGCCGGCGAGCCCGCCCGCCGCGGCGCCGAGCGCGGCGTAGGTGGTGGCGCGGCCGAGATGGTATGGCGCCAGCGCGGCGCCGCCGAGGCGCTGCAGCGTGCCGAAGCCGGCGGCCTCGACCCGCCCCGCCCGCGCGGTCGCCTGCGCGATCACGAACGGCCCGCACATTCCCACGCAATGCGCGAAGCCGCCGGCCAGGCCCGCGAGGAACAGCGCGATCGGCAGCGCGAATCCCGAGGCGAGCGTCAGGGCGTGGGCGTGGGCTTCGTGCACGGCGGCATCGTGGCGCGGCCGCGCCCCCGCGGTCTACTCGATCAGGTCGTCAGCCCGCACGAGGATCGTGGGCGGGACGGTGATGCCGAGCGCGGCGGCGGTCTTGAGGTTGACCGCGAGCGAGAAGCGGGTCGGCTCCTCGACCGGCAGGTCGGCCGGACGCGCGCCCTTGAGCACCGCGTCGGCGAGCGCGGCCGCGCGCTGGTAGCTCTCGTTCAGGTCGGGCCCGAACGACATCAGCCCCCCATCCTCCACCTCGAGCGCGAAGGCGAAGATCGTCGGCATCCGCGACGCGAGCGCTGCCGCCGCCACCTCCTTGCGCCGGCCGAAGAAGTAGTTGTCGTTGATGAAGATGGCCGCCTGCGCGCCGTCCTCCCGCGCCGCCGAGAAGGCGGCGACCACGTCCTCGACCGTCCGAACCTCGCGAGCGACGAGCTCGACCCCCCGCGCGCGCGCCGACTCCCGCGCCGAGTCGAAGACGACGACGTTGCCGGCGAAGGCGGGACTCCAGATCACCGCCACGCGCCGCAGGCCCGGCAGCATGTCCATCAGCAGCTCGACCCGCTTGCCGCCCAGCGAGGGGCCGCTGAACGTCACGCCGGTGAAGTTCCCGCCCGGGCGCGAGAGACTGGCCACGAGGCCGGTCGCGACGGGGTCACTCACGAACGCGAACACGACCGGCGCGGTCATGCCCGCCTCCTTGAGCGCCTGCGCCGCGGGCTCGGTGATCGCGATGGTCACGTCCGGCGGCTGCGCGCCGATGCGCGCGACGATCTCCCGCAGCCGCTGCGGATCACCCTCGCCCGCCAGCAGCTCGATCGTCGCGCTCTTGCCGTCCTCGTAGCCGAGCGCGCGGAGACCGTTGAACAGCCGCGCGATCGGCGTCCGCAGCGGGTAGCCGCTGTGCAGGACGACGATCCGGCGGGGCGTTCGCGTCTGCGTGCGCGCCGCGAGCGGCCAAGCCGTCGCGGCGCCTGACGCGGCGACGAACAGCCGCCGTCTCAGATCGGGCATCGGGGATTCCACGGCGCCGGGATGGCGGCGCGCATTCAACCGCCGCGCACGCCGCGGCGCAACCGAGGGAGGCTAGCGCCGGCGCGCCGCGCGGGAGCGCCCCGACCGGCCGCGCCCGCGCGCGGGTTGCTTGCCGAAGATCCTGCGCAGCGCGCCCTTCGCCGCTTCGAGGTTGCGACGACGCGCCGCGCTCAGATTCTTGCCGGCTCGGTTGATGAAGAAGACCAGCATCGACATCGCCGAGCGGTAGGGATCCGCCTTGCGTCGCGTGCTGCGGTCGGCGGACCGCTTGAGCGAGCGTGCGATGCCCTCGGGGCTGCGGGTGAAGACGCCGGCCTCGAGATCGAGCGCGTTGCTCTCCCGGGTCACGCGGCCCGACCAGTATTCGTCGTGGGGCGCGCCGCGCCGCCGCGTCCTCTTCGCGGCCGCGCGACCTCCCGTGCCGCGCCGGGACGTCATCGCCGCCCCCGCCCGCTCACGCCCGCCGTCGCGGCGGCGGCGCCGGCCGCCCGAGCGTCGGCGTCAGCGGCTCCACCAGGATCAGCCCCGGGGGGCCCCAGTCGCGCGCGCGCGGGTCGCTGACCAGCTCGGCGACGACCAGCGATTCGTCGCACCACGGCGTCGGCGCGCCGCCGGGCTCGCGCGCGGGATCGACCGGGCAGAAATGGTCGCTCACGATCCTGCGGGCGTCCTCGAGCGACGAGGCTCGGACATAGGCGATGCCGGGTTCTCGACTCAGGATCCAGCGCGGATCGAACAGGTCCAGCGGGGCCAGTCGGTAGATCGGCACGGGCGCACCTCTCGTCCGGCCGGCTAACGCTCCGGAGGGGGAGAGGTTGCACCGAAGACCGCCGGCGCGCGGGTCGTCCGGGCGTCAGACGCGCTGGCGATTCTCCCCGCCGGGGCGCGAGACGCCCTGCAGCGCCTCGGCGACCTTCGCGCCGCGGCCGCTCTCGGCGAGATCGCCGAGCGAGACGATCCCGACCAGCCGCTTGTCGCGGTTGACCACCGGCAGGCGACGGACCTGGATGTCGCCCATGTTGCTGGCGACCTCCTCGATCTCCTGGTCGTCGAAGCAGTAGAGCACCTTGCCGGACATCACCTCGCGCACCGTCGCATCGGGGCCCTTGCCCGCGCCGATGCCGCGGATCGCGATGTCGCGGTCGGTGATCATGCCGACGAGGCGGTCGCCGTCGGCGACCGGCAGCGCGCCGGCGTCGATCTCGCTCATCCGCCGCGCGGCGTCGCAGATGGTCTCCTCCGGCCGGACCAGCTGCACGCCCGAAGTCATGATGTCGCGCACCTTCATCGCACCCTCCATGGTCGGCGGACGCCGGCCGCCCGCGATGCCCGACCAACCGCGCGGCGACGGCGGGGTTCCGGGTCGCGCGCGCGATCGCGCACGAGGCATTCGGACGGGGACGGAGCGGGGAGAGTGGCGCGCCCTGCTGGATTCGAACCAGCGACCTGCAGCTTAGAAGGCTGCTGCTCTATCCGGGCTGAGCTAAGGGCGCGCGGCGACGGACCGGCGGCATCCTGGGCGAGTCCCCGCCGCGCCGCAATCGCCCGCCAGCGCGCGGGGCTCAGCGCGGTCTGTCGTAACGGAAGTTGTCGGCGTAGGCCTTGATCTTGAGCTTGGCCGGCGTGGGCGACGCCACGGCGTAGTCGATGCCGTGCTTGCGCGCGTAGGCCTCGGCCTCTTCCCGGGTCTCGAAACGCAGCGACACCTGCGTCGACAGCGTGTCGCCGCCGCCCCACCAGCCCATCAGCGAATCGGGGCGCCGGGCCCGCGCGGGCTCGAAGTCGAGGACCCACTCCTTGGTCTTGCCCTTGCCCGACTGCATCGCGGTCCGGGCCGGCTTGTAGATGCGCGCCTGTGCCAAGAGGGTCCTCGTCGTCGTTCGCGTCGCGGGATCGGATGGTCGGAGCGGCGGGATTCGAACTCGCGACTTCCAGCTCCCAAAGCTGGCGCTCTACCAGGCTGAGCTACGCTCCGGCCGATCCGGCGCGCGCCCGGATATACGGGAAGCGCCGCGGCGCCGCAAGAATCGGCGCGCGGGCGGTCACAGCGGCCGGGCGCGGCTGACCTCGATCGGCTGGTCGACCAGCGCCTCGACGCGGGCGATGAACGCCGTCGTGTGGGGCCGGGCCGCGTGGCGCTCGAACGCGGCCTCGTCGTCCCAGCGGGAGTGGACGTGGAACAGTCGCGGGTCGCGCATCGAGCGGAAATGGCCGATCGCGCGGCAGCCGGGCTCGGCGCGCGTCGGCGGCAGCACCGCGCGCAGCGCCGCCGCGACCGCCTCCTCCTCGCCGGCGCGTGCGTGGAAGCGCGCGAAGATGAACAGCTCCATGGCGGCGCCCTCCGTCGGGTGCGCGGCACTCTAGCCCCTCCCCGCCGCCGGCGCGGATTGCGCATCGTCGCCTCCGCGGGGCACGATCCCCGGCATGTCCCGCGGCTTCATCCAGGTCACGCCCCAGCTCGCCGAGTACATCCGCGCGCATTCGCTGCGCGAGCCGCCGGCGCTGCGGCGGCTGCGCGAGGAGACCGCGAAGATCCCGATGGCCGGGATGCAGATCAGCCCGGTGCAGGGACAGTTCATGCAGCTGCTGGTGAGGCTCACCGGCGCCACCCGCTATCTCGAGGTCGGCACGTTCACCGGCTACTCGTCGCTGTGCGTCGCGCTGGCGATGCCGCCGGAGGGCCGGCTGGTGTGCTGCGACACCAGCGCGGAATGGACCGCGATCGCCAAGCGCCACTGGCGCCGGGCCGGCGTCGCCGACAAGGTGGAGCTGCGTCTGGCGCCCGCGGCCGAGACGCTCGACGCGCTGCTCGCCGCCGGCTTCGCGGGCACCTTCGACCTCGCCTTCATCGACGCCGACAAGACGGGCTACGACGTCTACTACGAGCGCGCGCTGTCGCTGCTGCGGCGCAACGGCCTGGTGCTGATCGACAACGTGCTGTGGTCCGGCAGCGTGGCGAACCCGCGCAAGAACGACGCCGACACCGCCGCACTGAAGGCGCTCAACCGCAAGATCCACCGCGATCCGCGCGTCGATCTCAGCCTGCTGCCGGTCGGCGACGGGCTGACGCTCGCCCGCAAGCGCTGAAACCGCGCCGGCAGCGCCGGCGTTAATCGGACGTCAATCTTCGCTTAACCAAGTCGAAGGGTGGGGGTGAATAGAGTCCGACACATCGTCGGCTCTCGTCGGGAGTTCCCCCCATGTCCCGTCTCGCCGCCTCGACCGTTCTCGCCGCCGCCCTCAGCCTCCCGCTGTCGGCGGCCCCCGCCTTCGCCCAGGAAACGCCCGCGCAGCAGCCGGTGACCTGCATCAAGCGCGTTCAGCTGATCCAGCACCTCGCCGCGCAGTTCCACGAGAAGCCGATCGCCGCCGGGCTCACCGAGAACGGCTGGCTGCTCGAGGTCTACGCCTCGCGCGAGGGCGAGACCTGGACCGTGGCGATGACGATGCCCAACGGCACCACCTGCCTCGTCGCCTCCGGGCAGGAGTGGCAGGCGGTGCCGCAGACCGCGGATCTCGGTCCGCCCGCCTGACGGTTTCACCCGCCGGCAACGCGTCGCCGGCGGTCGACGGCCCCCGACGCCCGGCGCATCCCCTCCCCCCGGCGCCCGGCGCGGGGGCCGCTTCGTCTTCAGGCATTGCCGAACATCGCGTGGCGCACGCGGTCGCCGGGCTTCAGCCCCAGCCGCGCGACGGTGCCGCCGTTGAGCTCGAGCACCGCGCGCACCGGTCCGTCCGAGTAGATCGAATCCTCCGAGAAGGGCACCGCGCGCTCGCGGATGTTCACGATGCGCCCATCGCGCGCGATGAACAGCATGTCGAGCGGGATGCGCGTGTTGCGCATCCACATCGCCACCGGCTGGTCGGCCTTGAAGTCGAACAGCATGCCGGCGTCGGCCGCCATGCGCTCGCGGAACATCAGGCCGAGCGCGCGCTTCTCGTCGCTGTCGGCGAACTCGACGGTGAAGCGGTGGCGCTGACCGCCCGCGGTCTCGATCGTCAGCGGCGAGGTCTCGAACTTGACCCCCGCGCGCTGCGCGCGCGCCGCATCGGCGGCGAGCGCGGCGAGCGCGATGAGCAGCGGTCGGCGGCGCATGGCGGCGACGATGCCCGGCGCGCGGCTCACGACGCAAGCGTCGCCGCGGCGAGCGCGCGGATCTCCGTGCGCACCGGCCCCGGCGCCGGCGGATCGGCGATCGTGGTGAACCAGCGCGCGGGCCTCGGCTCGCCGCGGCGCCGGTTCCAGTCGAGCCCGCGCAGCACCGCCTCGGCCGCCGGCGGCGCGCGCTCGGGGATCGCAAGGTCGTTGAGCGTCGCCCAGATCCCGGCCCAGCAGCGCGCCACCGCCCACGGGTTGTAGCCGCCGCCGCCGAGCACCAGCAGCCGCGCGCAGCCGAGCGCGCGCACGCGCCGGACCGCGTCCCAGTAGGCGCGGTTGGACAGCGCGAGCCCCGAGAGCGGATCGTCGGCCAGCGAGTCGGCGCCGCACTGGAGCACGATCGCCTCGGGCGCGAAGCGGGTGATCAGCGCGAGCGCGGCTTCGTCGAGCAGGAACGCGAGTTCCGAATCGTTGAAGCCCGCCGGCACCGGCAGGTTGCGGGCGCTGCCGCCGGCGCGCTCGTCGACGCGGCCGGTGCGCGGCCACAGCCCGTCCTCGTGGATCGAGATCGTCAGGACGCGCGGATCGCCGGCGAAGGCCGCCTCGACCCCGTCGCCATGATGCGCGTCGAGATCGAGATAGGCGACGCGCGCGAGGCCGGCATCGAGAAAGGCGTGGATCGCCAGCGCGGGGTCGTTGAGGAAGCAGAAGCCCGAGGCGCGATCGGGGCGGCCGTGATGCGTGCCGCCGGCGGGGGAATGGACGACGCCGCCGTCGGCCAGCAGCTCGACGGCCTTCAGCGAGGCGCCGCAGGCGGTGGCGGGCCGTCGGAAGACTTCGCCGAAGACCGGGTTGCCGTTGCGGCCGATGTTGAAGCGCTGCGCGGTTTCGGCGTCGACGCGCTGCTCGCGCTCGGCGCGCTGCAGCGCCGCGACGTAGTCCGGATCATGGAAGCGGATCAGCTGCGCCGGCGTCGCCACCGGGCTGTCGAGATAGGCCTCGTCGGGCAGCCATCCCGACGCGCGCGCGAGGTCGATCGCCGCCGACACGCGCGGGATCGCCAGCGGGTGGTTCCCGCCATAGCGCGAGCGCCGGTAGATCTCGCTGCCGATCAGAAGCGGGCGTTCGAGCATCGGCGGCGACGTTAGCGCGGATGACGCCGCCTCGCCTTGGTCGCAGCCGGTAGCCCCCCGCACCCCGCGGTGGACGCACGCGCGCCGCCGATGCTATCGCTCCGCCCACGTTCACGGCGGGGTGCCCGGATGGTCCGGGCTGAGATCACACCCGTCGAACCTGGCCGGGCCGCCCGGCGAAGGGACGCGTGACGTGACCTCCTCGTCCGCGACAGTCTCGTGAGCGCGTGGCGCGTCGCGCGCGGCGCGCTGCTCGGGGTCGGCGCGCTCGCGGCGTGGCAGGCGCTGGTCAGCGTCGCCGCGCTGCCGCCGTGGATCCTGCCCGGCCCGGCGCGCGTGGCGACGGCGCTCGCCGCGCGCGCCGGCTTCCTCGCGACGCACGCGGCGGTGACGCTGCTCGAGATCGCGCTCGGCCTCGCGCTCGGCGCGGCGCTGGGTGCCGCCGTCGCGCTCTCTCTCGCCGCCTCCGCCGGCGTCCGGCGCTGGCTGCTGCCGCTGGTGGTGGCGAGCCAGGCGGTGCCGGTCTTCGCGCTCGCGCCGCTGCTGGTGCTGTGGTTCGGATACGGGCTCGCCTCGAAGGTGGCGATGGCGGCGCTGATCGTCTTCTTCCCGGTCGCAGCCGCCGGCTGGGACGGGCTCGCGCGCACGCCCGCGGTGTTCGTCCGCCAGGCGCGCGCGCTCGGCTTCGGGCGCGGGGCGATCCTGTGGCGGGTGCGGATGCCGGCGGCGCTCCCCGCCTTCGCCTCGGGGCTCAGGATCGCCGCCGCCGTCGCGCCGATCGGCGCGGTGATCGGCGAATGGGTCGGCTCCGCCGCCGGCCTCGGCTTCGTGATGACCCAGGCCAACGCGCGGATGCAGGTCGACCTGATGTTCGCCGCGCTCGCCGTGCTGGCGCTGATCGCGGTCGCGGTGCACGCCGCGGTCGACCATGCGCTGCTGCGCCTGCTGCCCTGGCACCGACCCACGCTCGCCCCGGAGGGCTGACCGATGCGCCGTCTCCTGTTCGCCGCGATCCTCGCGCTCGCCGCCGCGCCCGCGCCGGCGCAGACGAAGCTGACCGTGCTGCTCGACTGGTTCGTCAACCCCGACCACGCGCCGCTGCTCGTCGCGCACGAGCGCGGCGAGTTCGGCGCCGCGGGGCTCGTGGTGGAATTCGTCGCGCCGGCCGATCCCAACGACCCGCCGAAGCTGGTCGCCGCCGGCCGGGCCGACCTCGCGATCTCGTACCAGCCGGCGCTGACGCTCGCCGCCGCCGAGGGCCTGCCGCTCGCGCGGATCGCGACGCTGGTGGCGACGCCGCTCAACGCGCTGGTGGTGCTGGCCGACGGGCCGGTGAAGACGATCGCCGATCTCAGGGGAAAGCGGATCGGCTACTCGGTCGGCGGGTTCGAGGACGCCCTGCTGCGCGCGATGCTGGCGAGCGGCGGGCTCGCGCCCGGCGACGTGACGCTGGTGAACGTCAACTTCTCGCTGTCGCCGTCGCTGCTCGGCGGACGGGTCGAGGGCGTGATCGGCGCGTTCCGCAACTTCGAGCTCAACCAGCTCGCGATCGAGGGCCGCCCGGGGCGCGCCTTCTTCCCCGAGGAGCACGGCGTGCCGGCCTACGACGAGCTGGTGGTCGTCGCCAACCGCGCGCGGCTGAGCGACCCGGCGCTGCCGCGCTTCGTCGACGCGCTCGAGCGCGGCGCGCTCTTCCTCGTCAACCACCCCGACGACGCCTGGCAGCTGTTCGTCAGGGGCCGCGGCGATCTCGACGACGAGCTCAACCGCCGCGCCTGGCGCGACACGCTGCCGCGCTTCGCGCTCGCGCCGGGCGCGCTCGACCGCGCGCGCTACGCGCGCTTCGCCGCCTTCCTCCGGGCGCAGGGGCTGATCAAGGCCGAACCCCGGCTCGACGACTACGCGGTCGAGCTGGCGCGCTGAGCGGTCACTTCGCCGCCTCGGCGGCGCGCGCCTCGGCCTGCTGCGCCCACATCCGCGCGTAGATCCCGCCGCGCGCGAGCAGGTCGGCGTGGTGGCCGCGCTCGGCCACGCGGCCCTCCTGCAGCACGACGATCTCGTCGGCGTCGACCACCGTCGACAGCCGGTGGGCGATTACGATCGTGGTGACGCCGCGCGAGATCTGCCGCAGCGAATCCTGGATCGCGCGCTCGGTGCGGGTGTCGAGCGCGCTGGTGGCTTCGTCGAAGACCAGCAGTCGCGGGCGCTTGAGGATGGTGCGGGCGATCGCGACGCGCTGTCGCTCGCCGCCCGAGAGCTTGAGCCCGCGCTCGCCCACGCGCGTGGCGTAGCCGTCGGGCAGCGCCGCGACGAAGTCGTGGATGCGCGCGAGCCGCGCCGCGGCCTCGACCTCCTCGCGCGGCGCGTCGGGCCGGCCGTAGGCGATGTTGTAGAAGATGGTGTCGTTGAACAGCACGGTGTCCTGCGGGACGATGCCGATCGCGGCGCGTAAGCTCGCCTGCGTTACGTCGCGCAGGTCCTGCCCGTCGATGCGGATCGCGCCGCCGTCGAGGTCGTAGAAGCGGAACAGCAGCCGCGAGACCGTCGACTTGCCGGCGCCGCTGGGGCCGACGATCGCCAGCGTGCGACCCTCCGGCACGACGAAGGAGAGCCCGTGCAGGATCGGCCGGCGCGGGTCGTAGCCGAACACGACGGCGTCGAACTCGACCCGGCCGCCGGCGACGGCGAGTGCCGCGGAACCCGGGCGGTCCTCGACCTCCACCGGCACGTCGAGCAGCGCGAACATCGCCGCCATGTCGGTGAGGCCCTGCCGCAGCTCGCGATAGACCATGCCGAGGAAGTTGAGCGGCATGTAGAGCTGGATCAGGTAGGCGTTGACCAGCACGAAGTCGCCGACCGTCATCGCGCCGTCGGCGACTCCGTAGGCGGCCAGCAGCATCACCGCGGTGACGCCCACGGCGATCGTCGCGCCCTGCCCGACGTTGAGCAGCGACAGCGTCGAGGCGCTGAGCACGCCGGCGCGCTCGTAGGCGGCCAGCGCGCGGTCGTAGCGGCGCGCCTCGTGCGCCTCGTTGCCGAAATACTTGACGGTCTCGTAGTTGAGCAGGCTGTCGATCGCCTTGGTGTTGGCCTCGGTCTCGGCCTCGTTCATCTGGCGGCGGAAGGCGATCCGCCACTGCGTCACCAGGATCGTCCACGCCGCGTAGACCAGGATCGTCACGAAGGTGGTGGCGGCGAAGCGCCAGTCGTAGAGCCGCCACAGGATCGCGCTCACCAGCACGATCTCGAACAGCGTCGGCACGATCTGGAACAGCAGGTAGTGCAGCAGATTGTCGATGCCGTTGACGCCGCGCTCGATCGCGCGCGACAGCCCGCCGGTCTGGCGGTCGAGGTGGAAGCGCATCGACAGCCGGTGCATGTGCTCGAAGGTGCGCAGCGCCACCACGTGGATCGCGTGCTGCGCGACGCGCGCGAAGACCAGCTCGCGCAGTTCCGCCAGCACCTGCGCCAGCACCCGCGCCGCGCCGTAGGCGAGCACCAGCCCCACCGGCACGACGATCGCCGCGTCGTGCACCGACAGCGCGTCGACCGCGCGCTTGTAGAGCAGCGGCACGTAGACGGTGGCGAGCTTCGCCGCGAGCATCATCGACACCGCCGCGACCACGCGCAGCCGCAGCCCCGGCTGGTCGCCGAGCCACAGATACGGCAGGAGGCGGCGCAGCACGGCGAGATCGGGGCGCCCCGCGGCGGCGGGCGCGGCGGGCGGATGGCGGGGGGACATCTGGATGAAAAAGGGGCGGTTGCTTGCCGCGCCGGGGGGAGTTGCCTAGTTTCGAGAGAATAGCGCAACGACGCCCCGGGAGGCTGCCATGATCCATCGTCGCCACGTCCTGCTCGGAGGCGCCGCCGCCGCGGCGCTCGCCGCGCCCGCCGCCGCGCAGGCGATCGATCAGCTGCAGATGTTCGTGCCGGCCGCGCCCGGGGGCGGCTGGGACACCACCGCGCGGATGCTCGAGCAGGCGATGAAGAGCTCGGGGCTGATCAAGGGCGCGCAGATCACCAACAAGGGCGGGGCCGGCGGCGCGGTCGGCCTGCCCGAGTTCGTCAACCAGTGGAAGGGCCGCCCGAACGCGCTGATGGTCGGCGGCATGGTGATGGTCGGCGCGCTCATCACCAACAAGTCGCCGGTGTCGATGCTGCAGACGGTGCCGGTGGCGCGGCTGACCGAGGAATCCGAGGTCGTCGTGGTGCCGCCGCAGTCGCCGTTCAAGTCGATGAGCGACCTGGTCGCGGCGATGAAGGCCGATCTCGGCAAGGTGTCGGTCGCTGGCGGCTCGGCCGGCGGCACCGACCACATCGTGGCCGGCCTGATCGCCAAGGACGCCGGGCTCGACCCGCGCAAGGTCGCCTATGTCGCCTATGCCGGCGGCGGGCCGGCCGCGGCGGCGATCCTCGGCGCGCAGGTCGCCTGCGGCATCTCGGGCTACGGCGAGTTCGCCGAGAACATCAAGGCCGGCAAGATGCGCGCGCTCGGCCTGTCGGGCGAGAAGCGCATCCCGGGCGTCGACATCCCGACGTTCAAGGAGCAGGGCGTCAACGTCGCGCTCGCCAACTGGCGCGGCGTGTTCGCGCCGCCGGGCGTCACGCCGCCGCAGCGCGAGGCGATGATCGCGCTGATGGATTCGACGGTGAAGACCCCGGCGTGGAAGGAGATCCTGCAGAAGCAGGACTGGATCGACGTCTTCCTCACCGGCGACGCCTTTGGCGACTACGTCAAGGCCGAGTTCACGCGCATCGAGGGGATCCTCAAGGATCTCGGCTTGGCGTAACCGGCGACGGGCCGGCGCGCGCGGGCCCGCGCGCCGACCGCCGCTTCCGGGGGGAGCGCGGATGACGACGCGGATCGCGAAGGGCGAGGCGGCGATCGCCGTGGCGGTGCTGGTGCTCGCGGCCTTCGTGCTCGCGGGCGCCCAGCAGGTCGGCAGCAGCGGCATGGTCAGCCAGGTCGGGCCGCGGCTGGTGCCGGACCTGGTCGGCGCCGGCCTCGCCGCCCTCGGCCTCGCGCTGGGGTGGTCCGCGCTGCACGGCGGCTGGCCCAGCGAGGACGACGAGGAGACCGGACCCGCCGACTGGCGCGCGCTCGTCTGGCTCGGCGCCGGGCTGGTGCTCAACCTGCTCCTGATCGGCCCGCTCGGCTTCTCGATCGCGGTCACGGTGATGTTCGTGCTGGTGGCGCGCGCCTTCGCGTCGCGGCGGCCGCTGCAGGACGCGGCGATCGGGCTCGCGATCGCGCTCGCGGCGTGGGCGTGCTTCGAGAAGCTGCTCGGCATCCAGGTCGGCGGCGGCGTGCTCGAATCCGCGATCGACCGCTTCCTCCTCGCGCCGCTGGGCCTCGCCTGATGGACGTCCTCTCCAGCCTCGCCGGCGGCTTCGCCGTCGCGCTGACGCCGTTCAATCTGCTGTGGTGCGTGGTGGGCGTGACGCTCGGCACGGCGATCGGCGTGCTGCCCGGGATCGGACCGGCGGTGACGATCGCGCTGCTGCTGCCGATCACGTTCAAGGTCGACGCGACCGCCGCCTTCATCCTGTTCGCCGGCATCTACTACGGCGCGATGTACGGCGGCTCGACCACCTCGATCCTGCTCAACACCCCGGGCGAGAGCGCGACGATCATCACGGCGCTCGAGGGCAACAAGATGGCGCGGCGCGGCCGCGCCGCCGCCGCGCTCGCCACCGCCGCGATCGGCTCCTTCGTCGCCGGCACGATCGGCACCGCCGGCCTCACCTTCCTCGCGCCCGTGGTGGTCGACTTCGCGCTGCGCTTCGGTCCGGCCGAGTATTTCAGCCTGATGGTGCTGGCGTTCCTCACCGTCTCGGCGGTGCTGGGCAGCTCGGCGGCGCGCGGGCTCACCAGCCTCTTCTTCGGCCTCTTCCTCGGGCTGATCGGCGTCGATTCGCTGACCGGACAGGCGCGCTTCACCTTCGGCATCCCCGAACTCGTCGACGGCATCGACGTGACGCAGGTCGCGGTCGGGCTGTTCGCGGTCAGCGAAACGATCTGGCTCGCCTCGCGCCACCGCTACGGCAAGGACGAGATCCTGCCGATCAGCGGTTCGCTGTGGATGTCGCGCGAGGACTGGGCGCGGTCGTGGAAGGCGTGGTTCCGCGGCGCGTTCATCGGCTTCCCGATCGGCGCGCTGCCCGCGGGCGGCGCCGAGGTGCCGACCTTCCTCTCGTATTTCGCCGAGAAGAAGCTCACCAAGTACCCTGAGGAGTTCGGCAAGGGCGCGATCGAGGGCGTCGCCGGTCCGGAGGCGGCCAACAACGCGTCGGCGGCGGGCGTGCTGGTGCCGATGCTCACCCTCGGCCTGCCGACTTCCGCCACCGCGGCGATCATGCTCTCGGCATTCACCAGCTACGGCATCCAGCCGGGGCCGCTGCTGCTGCAGAACCAGCCGCAGCTGGTGTGGGGCCTGATCGCCAGCCTCTACATCGGCAATGTCGTGCTGCTGGTGCTCAACCTGCCGCTGGTCGGGCTGTGGGCGAAGCTGCTCAAGATCCCGACGCCGCTGCTCTACGCCGGCATCATGGTCTTCGCGACCATTGGCGCCTACAACAAGAGCCAATCGCCGTTCGACATCCTCGTGCTCTACATGATCGGCGTGGTCGGCTATTTCATGCGGAAGTTCGACTTCCCGGCGGCGCCGGTGATCATCGGCATGATCCTCGGGCCGTTCGCCGAGCAGAACCTGCGCAACGCGCTGACGATCAGCCAGGGCGACTGGACGACCTTTCTCACCAAGCCGCTGTCGCTGGCGCTGCTGCTGATCGCGCTGGCGCTCGTGCTCGGCCCGCAGCTCTGGGCGCTCGCGCGGCGAGCGCGCGCGCCGGGCTGATCAGCCGCCGGCGGCCTGCGCCGGCGTCGGCTGCGCCGCCGCCGCCGCCGCGGCCGGCAGGTCGGCGAAGCCGCCGACGGTCTGCACGGTGACCGCGCCGCTGGCGAAATCGATCCCGCCGTCCCGGAAGGCGAACAGCAGGCGCTTCACCGCCTCGCGCTGCACCCAGCTCGGCTTGAGCGGCCGCACCGTGAACTTGAAGCGCACCACCAGCGCGGTCGGCTCGATGTCGGCGACGCCCTGCATCTTCAGCGGCTGCAGGAACTCGGGCTTGAACTCGGGGTCCTCGAGCATCGCCACGCCGACCTTCTTGGCGATCTTGCGCACCTTCTCGAGGTCGGTGTCGCGCGCGAGCCGCAGGTTGAACTTGATGGTCGCCCAGTCGCGGCTGAAATTCGTCACCGACTGGATCTGCCCGAACGGCACGGTGTGGATCTGGCCGTTCTGGTGGCGCAGCTTGATCGAGCGCATCGAGATGCCCTCGACCGTGCCCTTGAGCTTGCCGGTGTCGACGTACTCGCCGATGCGGAAGGCGTCGTCGGCCATGAAGAAGATGCCCGAGACGATGTCGCGCACCAGCGTCTGCGAGCCGAAGCTGATGGCGAGGCCGAAGATCGAGGCGCCGGCGATCAGCGGCGCGATGTTGACGCCGAGCTGCGCCAGCGCGAACAGCACCGCGACCGCGCCGATGGCGATCCCGGCGAAGATGCGGATCACCGGCAGCATCGTCTGGAAGCGCGAACCGGCCTGCGCCGCCTCGTCGTCGGACGCGGCGGGGCCGAGGCCCGGCGCGGCGCGCGCGAGCTTGCGGTCGATGACGATCCGCAGCGCCTCCCAGGCGAGGTAGCCGATCACCAGGATCAGCCCGGCCTCGGCGAGCCCGGACTTGATGTGGCGCCAGCGCTCGTCGCTGACGAGGTTGAACAGCTCGACCACCCAGGTCTGGATGACGAGGATCCCGATGACGACGAACGCGGCCACGCGCACGACTCGGCGCAGCAGCCGCAGCACGCCGATGTCGCGCCACCACTGGACGCGGGCGTCGGGATCGACCTGGCGGCCGATCGCCAGCCCGATCGTCGCGTCGACCACCCACGCCGAGGCCACCACGATGACCGACCACACCAGCGCGTCGAAATGCGCGAGGTCGACATTGAGCACGCCGATCACCCAGCTGAGCCAGACGACGCCGGCGAGGGCGCCGACCGCGAACGGCCAGGCGCGGCGCGGGCCCGGCGCGGCGCGCCGCTCGCTCGCGCGCACGGCGCGGATCGCGATCACGACCCAGATGCCGACGACGGCCGCGATCAGCAGCGCGAGGAACTGCGCCGACGGGATAGCCGTGCCGTTGTGGATCAGCATCTGCAGGTAATGGATGGTCGCGGTGCCGGCGAGCAGGATGCCGGCGAGATGGATGGCGGCGAGGCGCGCGGTGGCGTCGTCGAAGCGCACCAGCCGCAGCCCGGGATGGCTGGGCCGCAGCGCCGCCTCGACCGGGAAGGTCAGCAGGTACCAGAACGCCAGCGTCGCCAGCGTGCGCAGCAGCAGCCGCTGCTGCAACACGTCGGCGCGGAACCAGAATTCGAGCAGCGCATAGACGAAGATGATCGGCAGCGCGCGGTGCAGGATGTCGAGTCCGACGGCGATCAGCACGCGCGTGCGCCGGCCGTAGGGCCCGCCGCCGTCGAACGCCATCGCGCGCAGCCGCGACTCGACGCGGCGCAGCGCCGCGACGCCGATCGCGATCAGCGCGACGATGATCGCCACCCGCACCAGCAGCAGCAGGATGCCGCCGCGCTCCTCGGGCGTGCCGACCAGATGCGCGATCGTCGCCGAGACGTCCGGCCACACGCCCGGCGCCGCGCGCATCACCGCCAGGAAGCGGTCGAACAGGCCGCTCGAGCTGAGCTCGCCCATCGGCGCGGGCTCGCCCAGGCCGCGCGCAGCCGCCGGAGTGGCCGGGGCCGGCGCTGCGGGCGACGCGGGCCTGTCGGCGCCGTCGCGCGCCAGCTGCTCGCGCACCGCGCGCGCGATCGAGTCGACGAGCTGGTCGAACTGCTGCTGGCTCAGACCCGCGCCCGGCGGCGGCGCCGGCTGCTGCGCAACGGCGCCGACGCCGCCCAGAAGCAGCGCCAGCGCGATGAGAAGGCTCCGGAGCCGGAACCGCATGATGACCCCCGTTCCGGCCTCACTACGCCTCGCCCCGCGGTGCCGCAAGCTGAACCGATGGTCCCGCCGCTCACGCGACGGCGCGACGCCCCCGCCACTGCCACGCCGCCACCGCCGCCGTCAGCGCGATGCCGACGATCTTGGCGTAGACGATGTGCGCGCTGGTGAAGACCTCGAGCATCGCGTCGAGCAGGCTCGGAAACAGCAGCAGGAAGCCCGCCAGCGTCAGCGCGGCGCGCCCCCAGGCCGGGATCCGTCCGGCGAACCAGCCCTGCGCCGCGCCGGCGAAGGCGGCGATGCCGATCGCCGAGCACAGCGAGATCCAGACGATGGCGGCGAGGCCGAGGCCGCCGCGCAGCAGCAGCCCGCCGCCGAGCGGGTCGAGCACGAACACGAACGGCACCAGGAAGGCTGGCATCGTGTATTTCCACGCCTGCAGCGTCGTGCGGTACGGGTCGCCGCCGGTGATCGCCGCCGCGGCGAAGGGCGACAGCGCGGTCGGCGGCGACACCTCCGAGAGCAGCGCGTAGTAGAAGATGAACATGTGCGCCGCGTAGTCGGGCACGCCGAGCTTGATCAGCGCCGGCGCCACGATCTGCGCGCAGATGATGTAGCTGGCGGTGACCGGCACCGCGAGGCCGATGATCCAGATCACCAGCGAGGTGTAGATCGCCGTCAGCACCAGGTTGCCGCCGGCGAAGTCGATGATCATCCCGCCGAACTTCTGGCCCAGCCCGGTGAGCGTCACGACGCCGACGATGATGCCGGCGGAGGCGCAGGTCGCGGCGACGCCGAGCACGTCGATCGAGCCGCCCGCGCCGGCCTCGAACAGCCGATGCAGCCAGGGCGGGCGAGCGCGCGCGTACTCGACCGCCAGCGCCGCGACCAGCGCGAGGCAGGCGATCTGCAGCCAGCCGAACCAGCCGGCGAGGACGAGCGCGCCGACCGCGCCGATCGTGATCGGCCAGCTGCGCGGCCACAGCGCGTTGTCGGGATCGAGCGCGCTCACCAGCACCGCGAAGGCGAGCGCGGCCGAGACCGACAGCTCGGGCGAGTAGCCCATCACCATCAGCACGACGACCGAGATCAGCGAGGTGAAGTGGAAGCCCTGGCGGCGGACCAGCTCGCGGATCGTCCGCCGCGCCGCGATGTCGATCGCGTGCGCGCCCAGCGCGCCCGCGTCCATCTCGACCATCACGAACAGGCAGAAGTAGTAGAGCAGCGTCGGGATGGTCGCCATCCAGATGACGTCGAGATACGAGATCTTGAGGAACTCGGCGATCAGGAAGGCGGCGGCGCCGAGCACCGGCGGCGAGAGGATCGCGCCGAGCCCGCCCGCGGCGAGCAGCCCGCCGGCCGGCGCGGCCGAGTAGCCGGCGCGCCGCAGCATCGGCCACGCCACCGCGCCGATCGTCACCGTGGTGGCGACTCCCGAGCCCGACGGCCCGCCGAGCAGGAACGACGACAGCACGATCGCGCGCCCCGCGCTGGCGCGCTTGCCGCCGGTGATCGCGAAGGAGAAGTCGATGAAGAACTGCCCGGCGCCGGAGAACTTGAGGATCGCGCCGAAGATCGTGAACAGGATGATCAGCGTCGACGACACCTCGAGCGCCGAGCCGAAGATGCCCTCGAGGTTGACGTAGAGATGGCCGACGATGCGGTCGAGCTCGTAGCCCTTGTGCGTCCAGGGCGGCGGCAGCCACGGCCCGATCACCGAGTAGATCAGGAACGCGACCGCGACGCCGGGCATGATCGGCCCGGTGGTGCGCCGCGTCGCCTCGAGCACCAGCACGATCAGCGCGACGCCCATCGCCACGTCGAGCGGTTCGGGCAGGCTGCCGCGGTCGGCGAGGTCGTCGCCGCCGATCAGCAGGTAGGCGATCGTCGCCACGCCGATCGCGGCGGCCACCGCGTCCCACCAGCGCAGCCGGTCGCGCAGCCGCACCGTCGCCGGGAACATCAGGAACACCAGCAGCAGCACGAAGCCGAGATGGACGCGACGCAGCACGTAGGCCGCCTCGCCGAAGAACCCGGCGTTGAGGTGGTAGAGCGTCATCGCCGTCGCGATCACCATGATCGCGGTGCGCGCCCAGCCGGAGAGGCGGTGCGCCGCCCCCTCCTCCTTCTCGATCAGCTCCTCGACCCGCTTGAGCGCCTTCTCGTCGACCGCGGGCGCGGCCTCGCGCTGGGTCACGTTTCCCCTCCCCCGATGCGACGACGGCCGGGCGTCGCCGCCCGGCCGTGCGCCTGTCGAAGCGGCCGCCCGGTTCAGCTGCCGAGCTGGATGCCGCGCTCGCCGAGATACTTCGTCGCGCCGGGGTGGAACGGCACCGGTGAATTCTCGGCCTTCTGGCTCTCGAGCGTCACGTTCTTGGCCTCGGCGTGGACCGTCGCCCACTCCGCCGTGTGCTCGAAGATGACCTTGGTGATCTGGTACGCGACGTCGATGGGCATGCTCTCGTGCACGACCAGGATGTTCCACACGTCGGCGATCGCGTTGTCCTTGTCCTGGCCCGGGTAGGTTCCGGCCGGGATCTTCCCGACCGAATAGAGCTTGCCGTATTTGGCGTTCATCTTCGCGACCGCGTCGACGTGGTCGATCAGCTTGAGCTTCACGCCGGGCGTCGCGCCGAGATCGGTCACCGCCGCGGTCGGCAGCCCGCCGACCCACAGATACGCGTCGATCTTGCGGTCCTTGAGCGCGTTGGTGGATTCCGCCGCGCCGAGCCGCTCGCGCTTGATGTCCTTGTCCTTGTCGAGGCCCGCCGCCTCGAGCAGGCGGAAGCCCATCACCTCGGTGGCGCTGCCGGGCGAGCCCGTCGAGACGCGCTTGCCCTTGAGGTCGGCCAGCGTGCCGATGCCGGTGCCCTCGATCGTCACCACGTGCATGCGGTTGGGATAGAGCACCGCGAGCGCGCGGTTGGGCACCGGCGCGCCCTTGAACTTGTCGTCGCCCTTGGCAGCGTCGAGGCTCGCATCGGCCATCGTGAACCCGACATCGGCCTTCTTGGCGCCGAGGAGCTTGAGGTTGTCGACCGAGCCGCCGGTGACCTCGGCGGTGGCCTGCCAGCCGGGGACGTATTTGCTCAGCAGGTTCGCGAGCCCGCCCCCGAGCGGGTAGTACACGCCGCCGGTGCCGCCGGTGACGATCGACAGGTTGCGCTTGTCCTGCGCGAAGACCGGCCCCGCGAACGCGAAGGCGGCGGAGCCGAGCAGCAGGTGACGACGCGTGAACATCGAGGACGCCTCCGAAAATCCCGTACTTAGACCTGCCGGCGCGGATGTCTCGCCCCCGCCATGCGCCCGCAATCTAGTCGTCCCCGCCGCCGGGCGCAAAGCGGCATTTCCCGTTTTGGATCAGTTCTTTCGAAGTGCTTCTTCGACCAACTTGGTGGCTCCCGAGATCGCGCCGAGCTTCTCGCCGGCGGCGACCCGGCCCTCGTTGGCGCGGCCGCGCTCCTGGCGGGCGATCGCGGCATCGGCCTCCTTCTCCGCCTCGTCGATGGGCAGCACGAGCACGCCGGACTCGTCGGCGAGAATCGCGTCGCCCGGCCGCACCGCGACGCCGCCGCAGGCGACGACCTGGTTGAGCGTGCCGCCGAGGTTGTAGAGCCGCGTCGTGATCGGCGTGAGGCCGCGGCACCACATCGGGAAGTCGCTGTCGCGGATCTCCGTGAGGTCGGTGCAGGGCCCGTCGACGACGCCGCCGACCGCCTTGGCCGCCTTCGCGGCCTTGGTCACGCCGCCGCCCCAGCAGGCGTGCTTGTCGTCGCCGAGCCGGTCGACGACGACGAAGTCGCCCGGCCGCAGCAGCCCGAGCGCGTGGTGCAGCATCGTCGAATCCTGCGCCGGGATCTGCACGGTCACCGCGCAGCCGACCACCCGCCGCCCCGGCAGCAGCGCCTGGATGCGCCGGTCCATGAAGCCCCAGTGCCGCCAGTGGCCGATCGTCGCCGTCTCGACCTGCAGCAGCTTGTCGACGAGGGAGTTGGGCAGCGGCGCGGGCATCGGGGCGAGCTTGTATTCGGGCATGGGACCTCCGGTGGGAACTAGCGTCCGACCGCGCGCAGCACGCCGACGAGACGCTCGACGGCGAGCACGATGGCGGCGGTGACGGCGATCAGCACGACGGAGAGCGCCGCCACCAGCGGGTCGGTGCGGCGCTCGACGTAGTGGAAGACCTCGACCGGCAGCGTCTGCAGCCGCGGGCCGGACAGGAACAGCGAGATCACGACCTCGTCGAACGAGATCAGGAAGGCGAGCGCGGCGGCGGCGGCGAGGCCGGGCAGCGCCAGCGGCAGCGTGACGCGGCGGAACACGCGCCACGGCGCCGCGCCGAGCGTCGCCGCGGCGTCCTCGACGTCGGGCGGCAGCGTCGAGAACGCGGTGACGAGGATGCGGATCGTGAACGGCAGCGTGACGATCAGGTGGCCGAGCACGAGGCCGCCATGCGTGGCGACCAGCCCCAGCCGCGTGAAGAACAGCAGCACCGCGAGCCCGATCACCACCGTGGGCAGCACCAAGGGGCTGGTGAAGGCGCTGAACAGGAGCTCGCGGCCGCGGAAGGCGCCGCGCGCCAGCGCCCAGGCGGCGGGGACGCCGAGCGCCAGCGCGAGCGTCGTCGCCGCCGCGCCGACGACGAGGCTGACGCGCATCGCCTCGAGGATCTTGTCGTTGGCGGCGAGCGCCGCGTACCAGCGCGTCGACCAGCCGCTGGGCGGGAAGACGATGAAGCTGTCGGCGGAGAAGCTGATCAGCGTCACGAACACGATCGGCGCCAGCAGGAAGGCGTAGACCGCCGCCACCAGCGCGCGGAAGACGGGGCCGGTGCGGGTCACGCCGTCGCCCGCCGCGTCGCCGCGCCATAGGCCGCGAGCAGCAGCCCGAGCAGCACCAGCATGTGAATCGACAGCGCCGCCGCGAGCGGCCAGTCGAGCGTGGTCAGCGCCTGCTCGTAGATCTCGGTGGCCAGCGTGAAGACGCGCGCGCCGCCGAGCAGCTTGGGCGTCACGAAGGCGCTGATCGCCAGCACGAAGCCGAGCAGCCAGGCGAGCACCACCGCGGGCAGGCTGAGCGGCAGCGTGATCCGCCAGAACACGCGGCTCGGCCGTGCGCCGAGCGTCGCCGCGGCGTCCTCGAGCGCGCGGTCGAGGCGGCCGAAGCCCGCGATCAGCGCGAGGATCACGTAGGGCATCAGGCTCTCGGTCAGCCCGATCGCGACGCCGGTCCAGTTGTAGATCAGCCGCACCGGCTGCTCGACCAGCCCGAGCGACTTGAGCGCGGCGTTGACCAGCCCGCGATCGCCCAGCACCGCGAGCCAGCCGAACACCCGCACCACGCCGTTGACCAGCAGCGGCGCCACCGCGAGGACCGCGAGCAGCGTGCGGAAGCGGCTCTCGGTGCGGAACAGGAACAGCGCCACCGGGTAGGCGAGCAGCGTGGCGCAGCTGGTCGCCACCACCGAGAGCTCGAGCGAGTTCCACGCCAGCTCGAGGTAGAACGGGTCGCTCCACACCGCGCGGTAGGTGTCGAGCACCAGCGCGTCCTGCATCGCCCCGCCGGGCAGCGTGCGGTTGAAGCTCATCCGCCCGAGCCAGCCCATCGGCAGCGCGAAGGCGAGGGCGAGCGCGGCGCCGGCGGGCAGCGCCAGCCAGGCGAGGCGCGATGGCGTCTTCACGCCCCCTCCGCCGAAAAGACCAGCGTGTCCTCCGGCGCCCAGCTCAGCCGCGCGGGCGCGCCGGGGGCGAGCGCGCGCCAGCCGGCGCCGCGCGTGCCGCGCTCGACCACCACGCGGCCCGATGGCGTCTCGACCTCGACCTGCACCGCGTCGCCGACATAGGTCACGCGCCGGACGGTGCCGGCGAGGGCGTTGGCACCCCCCTCGCCGCCGAGCGCGACGCGGTGCGGGCGCACCATCACCTCGACCGCGGCGCCCTCCGCCGGCAGCGACGGCGCCGCGATGCGCGCGCCGCCCTCGAGCTCGACCGCGCCGGCGCGCACGCGGCCGGCGAGCGCGCTGATCCGCCCCACGAACTGCGCGACGAAACGGCTGGCCGGGCGCTCGTAGACCTCCTCGGGCGTGCCGACCTGCGCGAGCCGCCCCTTCTCCATCACCGCGACGCGGTCGCACATCGACAGCGCCTCGACCTGGTCGTGGGTGACGAAGATCGTGGTGGTGGCGAGCGCGCGCTGGATCTCGCGGATCTCGAGCCGCATCTCCTCCCGCAGCTTGGCGTCGAGGTTGGAGAGGCTCTCGTCGAGCAGCAGCAGCGCCGGGCGGATCACCAGCGCGCGGGCGAGCGCGACGCGCTGCTGCTGCCCGCCCGACAGCTCGCGCGGCCGGCGCCGCTCGAAGCCGGTGAGCCGGACGAGCCGCAGCGCCTCGGCGACGCGCGCGTCGCGCTCGCCGCGCGCCAGCCCGCGCATCTCGAGCCCGAACGCGACGTTCGCCGCCACGTCCATGTGCGGGAACAGCGCGTAGTTCTGGAACACGAAGCCCATGTTGCGACGGAACGGCGGCAGCGCCGTCACGTCCTCGCCGCCGACGACGATCCGGCCCGCGGTGGGGGCGACCAGCCCGGCCATCATCCGCAGGCACGTGGTCTTGCCGCAGCCCGAGGGCCCGAGCAGCGCGAGGAATTCCCCGCGCGCGACCACGAGGTGGAGCCGGTCGACGGCGGGCGGCGCGGCGCCGAACGACTTGCTCAGCCCCTCGAGCCGGACGTCGCTCATCGCGCGGCTCCTCGCGCCGCGCCCTGCGCCGTCACTTCGCGGTGATCACCTCGCGGCGCCAGCGGTTGTTCCACTGGTCGCGCACCGTCACCATCCACGGCCAGTCGATCGGGATCATCTTCGCCATGTTCTCCGGCGTGCCGGCGGTGCGCGCCAGCGCGGCCGGGTCGATCTGCGCCCTGGCGTTGGTCGGCGCGTAGAACATCTTCTCGGTGAACGCCTTCTGCGCCTCCTGCCCGAGCGCGTAGTTGGCGAAGGCCATCGCCGCCGCCCGGTTCTTGCCGCCCTTGGTCACGTTGATGGTGTTGATCTGGAAGATGCTGCCCTCGCTCGGCAGCATCACGCCGAGCTTGCCGTTCGACTGGTCGCGGTAAAACTGCGCGCGCGCGTTCCAGCCGTTGGCGAAGCGCGCCTGGCCGTTGAGCACCAGCGTGTACGGATCGGGGTTGGTCTCGAAGGTTGCGATCGACGGCGCCAGCTCCTTGAGCTTGCGGATGCCGGGGTCGATCGACTGCTTGATGTCGCCGCCCTCCATCTTGTTCGCGATCGCGGTGAGGCCGAGGCCGAGGATGTTGGGCGGCGCGTCGACCGCGATCAGCCCCTTCCATCTCGGGTCCCACAGCGCCGAGAAGGAGGTCGGCGCGGGAGTCACCGCCTGGCTGTCGTAGATGATGACGAGGTGGTCGAAGGTCACCGCCGGGCCGAAGCCCGGCGTGTTCTGCGTCGCCATCGGGTGGAGCTCCGCGAGCGACGGCACGTCGGCCGCGGTCATCGGCTCGAGCAGGCCCTCGGTGTTGCCGATCATCGCGGTGGTGACGTCGAACAGCACGACGTCGGTCTGCGGGTCCGCCTTCTGCGCGCGCAGCATGCCGAGCGTCTGCGCCGAAGTGCCGGCGGGGTAGTAGTTCACCTTGACCGACGGGAATTTCTGCATGAACGGCCGCACCACCGCGGCGGTGTAGTTGTCCTGGAAGATTCCCGAATAGGCGACGAAGGTGATCTCGCCGCTCGGCCCGCCTTGCGCGGCGGCGACGGCGGGTGCGATCGCGACGGCGGCCGCGGTCGCGAGGAAACGGCGTCGGAGGCTCATGGGGATCCCCTGTCTCGGGCGGGCGAAAACGCTATCAACCGACGCCGCCGCGGTCCAGCCGACGGCGCTTGAGCCGCGCCGCGCGCGCCGCGTAGCCTGATCGACGCATCCGGAGCCCCCCTCATGGATCTCACCGGCGAATACGTCCTCCCCGCCCCGCGCGCGCGCGTGTGGACCGCGCTCAACGATCCCGAGGTGCTGAAGCGCTGCATCCCGGGGTGCCAGGAGATCCAGAAGCTCTCCGACACCGAGATGACCGCGAAGGTCGCGCTGGCGGTCGGGCCGGTGCGCGCCACCTTCTCCGGCCGCGTGACGCTCTCCGATCTCGACCCGCCCAACGGCTACCGCATCAGCGGCGAGGGCCAGGGCGGCGTCGCCGGCTTCGGCAAGGGCAGCGCGACGGTGCGGCTCGCCGACGAGGGCGCCGGCACCAAGCTCAGCTACGTCGCCGACGCGTCGGTCGGCGGCAAGCTCGCGCAGATCGGCTCGCGGCTGGTCGAGGCGACGGCGAGGAAGCTCGCCGACCAGTTCTTCGATCGCTTCGCCGCCGAATTCCCGGCGACCGCGCCCATCGAGACGCCGGCATCCGGATCCGGGCCGGGCCCGGGGCCCGCGCCCGCGGTGAGCGCCGCCGCGCCGCCGGCCGCGGTGGCGCAGGGCGGCGTCGGGCGTCGATTGTCGCCGACGATCTGGGTGCCGGCGCTGATCGCGCTGGTCGCGATCGTGCTCTGGCTCGCAACGCGCGGCTGAACGCGGCCGCGCGCGCGGGCGCGCGCTTGACGCGACCGGGGCACGCGGCGGAACATCGGCGCCTGCCACGAGTTTCGCGCGGGATCGCGGGGTCAACCGCGGCCGCGCATCGTTTGAGAGGGGAGACACGCGATCATGCCTCAGGTTTCGCTGACCGTGAACGGCCGCAAGGTGTCGGCCGACGTCGAGGGGCGCACGCTCCTCGTCCAGCTGCTGCGCGAGAAGCTCGGCCTCACCGGCACGCATGTCGGCTGCGACACCAGCCAGTGCGGCGCCTGCGTCGTCCACGTCAACGGCAAGTCGATCAAGTCCTGCACCGCGCTGGCGGTCGCCTGCGAGGGCGCCAGCGTGACGACGATCGAGGGCGTCGCGGCCAACGGCCAGCTGCATCCGATGCAGGAGGCGTTCCGCGAGAATCACGGGCTGCAGTGCGGCTTCTGCACGCCGGGGATGGTGATGAGCGCGCTCGACCTCGTGAAGAACAACGCGGACCCGAGCGAGACCGAGATCCGCGAGTGGCTCGAGGGCAACATCTGCCGCTGCACGGGCTATCACAACATCGTCAAGTCGATCAAAGCCGGCGCCGCCGCGATGCGCGGCCGCTGAGCCGGCTCGGAACATCTGGGGGAGAACGCCATGGGCGCTGACGGCATCGGTGCGGCCGTTCGCCGCAAGGAGGATTTCCGCTTCCTCACCGGGCGCGGGGTCTTCACCGACGACATCAACCGGCCGGGGCAGCTCTACGCCTCCATCCTGCGCTCGAGCCAGCCGCACGCGAAGATCAAGCGCATCGACGTCTCGAAGGCGAAGGCGGCGAAGGGCGTGGTCGCGGTGTTCACCGGCGCCGACATGGCGGCCGACAACGTCGGCGGGCTGCCCTGCGGCTGGCTGGTCAAGAACAAGGACGGCTCGCCGATGAAGGAGCCGCCGCACCCGCCGCTGGTGACGACGCATGTCCGCCACGTCGGCGACCAGGTCGCGGTGGTGATTGCCGAGACGCTCACCCAGGCGAAGGACGCCGCCGAGCTGATCCAGCTCGACCTCGAGCCGCTGCCCGCGGTCGCCGACATTCGCGACGCGATCAAGCCGGGCGCGCCCCAGGTTCACGGCGACGGTGCGCCGGGCAACCTCTGCTACGACTGGCATCTCGGCGAGAAGGACGCGGTCGACGCCGCGTTCCAGAAGGCGGCCAAGGTCGCCAAGATCGACCTCTACAACAACCGGCTGATCCCCAACGCGATGGAGCCGCGCTCGGCGATCGGCGACTTCGATCCGGCGAGCGGCGAGTACACGCTCTACACCACCAGCCAGAATCCGCACGTCATCCGGCTGCTGATGGGCGCGTTCGTGCTGCACATCCCGGAGTCGAAGCTGCGCGTCTACGCGCCCGACGTCGGCGGCGGCTTCGGCTCGAAGATCTACCACTACGCCGAGGAGGCGATCGTCACCTGGGCGGCGGGCAAGGTGAAGCGGCCGATCAAGTGGACCGCCGAGCGCTCCGAGAGCTTCATGTCCGACGCGCACGGGCGCGACCACGTCACCCACGCCGAGCTCGCGCTCGACAAGGACGGCAAGTTCCTCGCGCTGCGCGTCGCCACGATGGCGAACATGGGGGCCTACCTCTCCACCTTCGCCTCGTGCATCCCGACCTATCTCTACGCGACGCTGCTCGCCGGCGTGTACACGACCCCCGCGATCTACGTTGAGGTCAAGGCGATCTTCACCAACACGGTGCCGGTCGACGCGTATCGCGGCGCGGGCCGCCCCGAGGCCACCTTCCTTCTCGAGCGCCTCGTCGACGTGGCGGCGAAGGAGACCGGGCTCGACCGCGTCGAGATCCGCCGCCGCAACCTGATCCCCGCCAACGCCTTCCCGTACCAGACGCCTGTCGCGCTGCAGTACGACAGCGGCAACTACCAGGCGACGCTCGACCAGGCGCTCAAGGCCGCGGACTGGTCCGGCTTCGAGAAGCGGCGCTCCGACGCGAAGCAGAAGGGCAGGCTGCGCGGCATCGGCGTCTCGACCTACATCGAGGCCTGCGGCATCGCGCCGTCGAACATCGCCGGCGCGCTCGGCGCGCGCGCCGGGCTTTACGAGGTCGCCAACGTGCGCGTCCACCCGACCGGCACGGTGACGGTCTTCACCGGCTCGCACAGCCACGGCCAGGGCCACGAGACCACCTTCGCCCAGCTGGTGTCGGAGGGGCTCGGGATCTCGATCGACCAGGTCGAGGTGGTCCACGGCGACACCGCCAAGATCCCGTTCGGGATGGGCACCTACGGCTCGCGCTCGCTGGCCGTCGGCGGCACCGCGCTGGTCAAGGCGATGGACAAGATCGTCAAGAAGGGCAAGCGCATCGCCGCCCACCTGCTCGAGGCCGCGGAGAGCGACATCGAGTTCAAGGACGGCAAGTTCACCGTCGCCGGCACCGACAAGGCCAAGACCTTCGGCGAGGTCGCGCTCACCGCCTACGTGCCGCACAACTTCCCGCTCGAGGAGCTCGAACCGGGGCTCGACGAGACCGCGTTCTACGACCCGAAGAACTTCACCTTCCCCGGCGGCTGCCACGTCGCCGAGGTCGAGGTCGATCCCGACACCGGCACGGTGCGCGTGGTCAACTTCGCCGCCTGCGACGACGTCGGCCGCGTGATCAACCCGATGATCGTCGAGGGCCAGGTGCAGGGCGGCGTCGCGCAGGGCATCGGCCAGGCGCTGCTCGAGAACTGCGTCTACGACAAGAACGGCCAGCTGCTCACCGGCTCGCTGATGGACTACGCGATGCCGCGCGCCGACGACCTGCCGTCGATCGGCGTCGCCACCTCGGTCACGCTGTGCACGCACAACCCGCTCGGCGTGAAGGGCTGCGGCGAGGTCGGCGCGATCGGCTCGCCGCCCGCCGTGATCAACGCGGTGATCGACGCGCTCCGGGATTTCGGCGTCAGCCACATGGACATGCCGGCCAGCCCCGCCCGGGTCTGGGCGATCTGCAACGCCGGCCGCCGCGCCGCGGCGGAGTGAGGAGGAGACGACGATGTACGACTTCGCGTACCAGAAGGCCGGCTCGGTCGCCGACGCCGCCAAGGCGGCCAGGGCCGCGGCGGAGGCCCGCTTCCTCGCCGGCGGCCAGACGCTGATCCCGACGCTCAAGCAGCGCCTCGCCCGCCCGCCCTCGGTGATCGACCTCGGCGGCATCGCCGGCCTCACGGGGATCACGGTCTCCGGCGGCGCGGTGACGATCGCCGCGATGACCACCCACGCCGACGTCGCGCGCTCCGCCGACGTCAAGAAGGCGATCCCCGCGCTCGCCGCGCTGGCCGAGGGGATCGGCGACCCGGCGGTGCGCAACTGCGGGACGATCGGCGGCTCGATCGCCAACAACGACCCCGCCGCCGACTACCCGGCCGGCGCGCTCGGGCTCGGCGCGACGATCAAGACCGATGCGCGCGAGATCCCCGCCGACCAGTTCTTCAAGGGCCTGTTCGAGACCGCGCTGAACCCGGGCGAGCTGATCGTCTCGGTGAGCTTCCCGCAGCCCGAGAAGGCGGCCTACATGAAGTTCCCCAACCCCGCGTCGCGCTACGCGATGATCGGGGTGTTGGTGGCGAAGACGAAGGGCGGCGTGCGCGTCGCGGTGACCGGCGCCGGCAACGGCGTGTTCCGCGTCAAGGCGATGGAGGACGCGCTCGCGAAGAACTGGTCGCCCGCGGCGCTCGACGGCGTCGCGGTGCCGGCGAGCCAGTGCAACGGCGACATCCACGGCTCGGCCGAGTACCGCGCCCACCTGATCGGCGTGATGGCGAAGCGCGCGGTCGCCGCCGCGGGCTGAGCCGCCCCACCCGACGCTCCGACGCGGGCCGGCGCCCGCGCGCCGGCCCGCCGCGTTTCAGGCGCGCGGATCGCGCCGTCCGGACGGCGCGGGCGGCCTCGAAACCCGCTCCCCCCTGCTCTATCTTGCTGTGCGCGAACGATCGCGGCCCGCGCCCGCCACGGAACGACGCACCCATGGACCTCCCGAAGACCGTCGACGAGACCCTCGCGCTGCTCGGCCGCGGCCGCTACGTCGCCGACCGCAGCCTCGCCACGGCGGTGACGCTGGCGCTGAAGCTCAACCGCCCGCTCTTCCTCGAGGGCGAGGCGGGGGTCGGCAAGACCGAGATCGCCAAGGTGCTGGCCGAGACTCTCGGCCGGCGGCTGATCCGGCTGCAGTGCTACGAGGGGCTCGACGTCGCCGCCGCGGTCTACGAGTGGAACTACGCGCGGCAGATGATCGAGATCCGCCTCGCCGAGGCGACCAGCGCGACGCGCGAGAGCCTCGACGAGGAGATCTTCTCCGACCGCTTCCTGATCCGCCGGCCGATCCTGCAGGCGCTGTCGCCGGACCCGGGCGGGCCGCCGGTGCTGCTGATCGACGAGCTCGACCGCGCCGACGAGCCGTTCGAGGCCTTCCTGCTGGAGACGCTCAGCGACTGGCAGGTGACGATTCCCGAATACGGCACGGTCAGGGCGCCGGCGCCGCCGATCGCGGTGATCACCTCCAACCGCACGCGCGAGATCCACGACGCGCTCAAGCGCCGCTGCTACTACTACTGGGTCGACTATCCCGATGTCGCGCGCGAGCTCGCGATCCTCCAGGTCAAGGCCCCCGAGACGCCGGCGCGGCTCAGCCGCGAGATCGTCGGCTTCGTGCACAAGCTGCGCGGCGAGGAGCTGTTCAAGCTGCCCGGCGTCGCCGAGACGATCGACTGGGCGAAGGCGCTGGTCGCGCTCGACAAGGTCGAGCTCGACCCTGACACGATCAACGACACGCTCGGCGCGCTGCTCAAATACCAGGACGACATCGCGCGCGTGCGCGGCGCGGGCGCCGCGCAGATGATCGCGCAGGTCCGCTCCGAGCTGGCGACGGCGGGGGCCGGCGCGTGAGCGCGCCCGCCGCCGCGGCGGACGACGCGGGCACGATGGTCGCCAACATCGTCCACTTCGCGCGCACGCTGCGCGGCGCCGGGCTGCCGATCGGGCCGGGCCGCGCGATCGAGGCGGCGCGCGCGGTCGAGGCCGTGGGGCTGCGCACCCGCGCCGATTTCTACTGGACGCTGCACGCGGTGTTCGTGAATCGCCGCGACCAGCACGACATCTTCGACCAGGCCTTCCGCGTCTTCTGGCGCGATCCGCAGCTGATCGAGCGGATGCTCGCCTTCCTGCTGCCGCAGGTGCAGGTCGGCAAGGATGAGAAGGACGAGCGCGAGAAGATCAGCCGCCGCCTCGCCGAGGCGCTGCAGGCCGGCCGCGCGCAGGACCGCGAGCGGCCGCCGCCGGACGAGGCGCCGCCCGAGCGCCAGCTCGACGCGGTGCTCACCTTCTCCGACCGCGAGGTGCTGCAGACCAAGGATTTCGAGCAGATGTCGGCGGCCGAGCTCGCCGAGGCGCGGCGCGCGATCGCGCGGCTGCGGCTGCCCTTCGCCGCGCTGCGCACGCGCCGCTTCCGCCCCTCGCATCGCGGCGCGCGGATCGACTTCCGCGCCACGCTGCGCGACTGGGCGCGGCGCGGCGGCTTCGGCGCCGATTTCGCGCGGCGCGAGCCGCGCACGCGCGTCCCGCCGCTGGTGGTGCTGTGCGACATCTCGGGGTCGATGGAGCGCTACACGCGGATGCTGCTCCACTTCCTGCACGCGCTGACCAACGACCGCAGCCGCGTGCACGTGTTTCTCTTCGGTACGCGGCTCACCAACATCACCCGCCACCTGCGCCAGCGCGACCCCGACAAGGCGCTGCCGCGGATCAGCGCGGCGGTGGCCGACTGGGCCGGCGGCACGCGGATCGGCCACTGCCTCGCCGAGTTCAACCTGCGCTGGGGCCGGCGCGTGCTGGGCCAGAACGCCACCGTGCTGCTGATCTCCGACGGGCTCGACCGCGACGCGGGCCACGGGCTGGAGCGCGAGGTCGAGCGGCTGCACAAATCCTGCCGCCGGCTGATCTGGCTCAATCCGCTGTTGCGCTGGTCGGGGTTCGAGCCCAAATCCTCGGGGGCGCGCGCGATCCTGCCGCACGTGGACGAGTTCCGCCCGGCGCACAGCCTCGAGAGCCTCGCCGCCATCGCCGACGCGCTCTCCGAGGACGCGCCCCGCACCGACCGGAGACTGGCCGCATGACCGACGCGATTCCCGATTCCGCCGACGTGCTCTCCACCGCCGCCGGCTGGCGCCGCGCCGGCAAGGGCGTCGCGCTCGCCACCGTGGTCTCGACCTGGGGCTCGAGCCCGCGGCCGGTCGGCAGCCAGCTGGCCGTCGACGCCGACGGCACGTTCGTGGGCTCGGTCTCGGGCGGCTGCATCGAGGGGGCGGTGGTCAAGGAGGCGCTCGACGCGATCGCCAGCGGCCGGCCGCGGCTGCTCGATTTCGGCGTCACCAACGAGCAAGCCTGGGAGGTCGGGCTCGCCTGCGGCGGCAAGGTCCAGGTCTTCGTCGAGAAGCTCGGCTGAGATGCGCGCCGAGACCCTCGCCCGCCTCGAGGCCGCGCGCGCGGCCAAGACGCCGGTCGCGCTGGCGACCAACCTGCGCAGCGGCCAGCAGCGGCTGATCTTCGCGCGCGACAGCGAGGGCGAGCTGTGCATCGACGTCGACATGATCGCCGCCGCGCAGGACGCGCTGGCGCACGACGAACCGATCAGCTTCGACACGCCCGCCGGCAAGGTCTTCGTCCAGCCCTTCAACCCGCCGCCGCGTCTGATCGTGGTCGGCGCGGTGCACATCGCCGAGCCGCTCGCCCGGATCGCGGCGCTCGCCGGCTACGGTGTCACGATCATCGACCCGCGCCGCGCCTTCGCGGCGAGCCAGAGCTTCGCCGGCGCCGGCGTCACCGTTGACGGCGACTGGCCCGACGACGCGATGGCGCGGCTCAGACCCGACACGCGCACCGCGGTTGTCACGCTCACCCACGATCCCAAGATCGACGATCCGGCGCTCGACGCCGCGCTGAAGAGCGCCGCGTTCTACGTCGGCGCGCTCGGCAGCCGGAAGACCCACGCGGCGCGGCTCAAGCGGCTCGCCGCGCTCGGCCATGCCGACGCGGCGCTGGCGCGGATCCACGGGCCGGTCGGGCTCGACATCGGCGCGCTCTCGCCCGCCGAGATCGCGGTGTCGATCGTCGCGCAGATCACCGCCGTGCGGCGGGGCGCCGCGGAGCCCGCCGCCGCCGCCGCGGCATGAAATTCGGCGACGTCCCGCTCGCGGAGGCCGAGGGCGCGATCCTCGTCCACGCCCTCGCCGGCCCCGGCTTCGTGTTCAAGAAGGGCCGCGTGCTGTCGCGCGCCGACCTCGAGCGGATCGCGGCGACGGGTCGCGACCGCGTGACCGCCGTTCGGCTCGAATCCGACGATGTCCCCGAGGACGAGGCCGCGGCGACGATCGCCGCCGCGCTCGCCGGCGAGGGCCTGGTCGCCGCCGCGCCATTCACCGGCCGCGCCAACCTGTTCGCCGCCGCGCGCGGGCTCGCGCGCATCGACGCGGCGCGGGTCGACGCGATCAACGCGCTCGACGAGGCGATCACCGTCGCGACGCTGCCAGAGTTCGCGCCGGTCGAGCCGCGGCAGATGGTGGCGACCGTCAAGATCATTCCGTTCGCCGCGCCGCGCGCGGCGGTCGCGCGCGCGGTCGAGATCGCCGCGCGCGGCGGGCCCGCGCTCGCGCTCGCCGCGTACCGCCCGCTGCGCGCGGCGCTGATCCAGACGCGGCTCCCCAACACCAAGCCCGGCGTGCTGGCCAAGACGGTCGAGGCGACTCGCGCGCGGCTCGCCGCCTCCGGCGGCACGCTGCTGCGCGACGCGATCGTCGAGCACGACGAGGCGGCCGTCGGCGCCGCGCTGCGCGAGGCGCTCGCCGCCGGCGCCGCGCCGGTGATGGTGCTCGGCGCCTCGGCGGTCACCGATCGGCGCGACGTGATCCCCGCCGCGATCGAGGCGGCCGGGGGCACGGTCGAGCATTTCGGCATGCCGGTCGATCCCGGCAACCTGCTGGTGCTCGCGCGTGTGGGCGCGACGCCGGTGATCGGCCTGCCCGGCTGCGCGCGGTCGCCGAAGCCCAACGGGTTCGACTGGGTGCTGCAGCGGATCAGCGCGGGAATCCCGGTCACGCGCGCCGACGTGACGCGGATGGGGGTCGGCGGGCTGCTCGCCGAGATCGTGACCCGCCCGCAGCCGCGCGGCGCCGACGCGCCCGCGACCCAGCACGCGCCGCGGATCGCCGCGATCGTGCTCGCCGCCGGCCGCTCGAGCCGGATGGCGCCCGCCAACAAGCTGCTCGCCGAGGTCGACGGCGCGCCGATGGTCGCGCGCGCGGTCGACGCCGCGCTCGCCTCGCAGGCCGCGCCGGTGGTGGTGGTGGTCGGCAACGACGCGGCGCGGGTGCGCGCCTCCCTCGCCGGCCGCCCGATCACGGTCGTCGAGAACCCGGCCTTCGCCGAGGGACTCAGCACCAGCCTGCGCGCCGGGATCGCCGCGCTGCCGGCGGGCGTGGACGGCGCGGTGGTGCTGCTAGGCGACATGCCGCGGGTGAGCGCGCGGCACGTCGACCGTCTGATCGCCGCGTTCAACCCGGTCGAGGGCCGCGCGATCTGCGTGCCGACCTTCCGCGCCAAGCGCGGCAATCCGGTGCTGTGGGGCGCCGCGTTCTTCCCCGAGATGTCGACGCTCGGCGGCGACGCCGGCGCGCGCGCGCTGCTTGGCCGCCACGCCGACCAGGTCGTCGAGGTCGACATGGCGGACGACGGCGTGCTGCTCGACGTCGACACGCCCGCCGCGCTCGCCGAGCTGCGCGGGCCGGCCCCGCGCGAGCGCGCGTGAGCGGGCCGGTCGCGGCGCTGCGCGGCCAGTTCCCGCTGCTCGCGGCGGATCCGGGACTGCACTACCTCGACAGCGCCGCCTCGGCCCAGGTGCCGCGCGTCGTGCTCGACGCGGTCGCCCACCACGAGACGACGTCGCGCGCCAACGTCCACCGCGGCGTGCACCGGCTCGCCGAGGCCGCGACGCTCGCCTACGAGACGGCGCGCGAGCGCGTCGCGCGATACCTCAACGTCGTGCCAGCGGAAGTCGTGTTCACCTCCGGCGCGACCGGCGCGATCAACCTCGTCGCGCACAGCTACGCGGGCCTCCTCGCGCCCGGCGACGAGATCGTGATCTCGGAGCTCGAGCACCACTCCAACCTCGTGCCGTGGCAGCTCGCCGCCGAGCGGCGCGGGCTGCTGCTCAAGGCGCTGCCGGTGACGGACGAGGGCCGGCTCGACCTCGGCGCGCTCGACCGGCTGGTCGGCCGACGCACCAGGCTGATCGCGCTGGCGCACGCCTCCAACGTCACCGGCGCGGTCACCGACGTCGCCCGCGTCGTCGCCGCCGCGCGCGCGGTCGGCGCGCGCGTCCTGCTCGACGGTGCGCAGCGCGCGCCGCACGGCCCGCTCGACCTGCCCGCGCTGGGCGTCGATTTCTACGCGCTGTCCGGCCACAAGATGTTCGCGCCCAACGGCGTCGGCGTGCTGTGGGCGCGCGGCGAGCTGCTCGCCGCGATGCCGCCCTTTCTCGGCGGCGGCGAGATGATCCGCCGCGTGACGCTGGCGAAGTCGGTCTACGCCGATCCGCCGGCGCGCTTCGAGGCGGGCACGCCGCCGATCGCGCAGGCGGTCGGTCTCGGCGCCGCCGCCGACTGGCTGGGCACGCTGGACTGGCCGGCGATCGCCGCGCACGAGCTGCGGCTCGCCGGCCGGCTGATGGACGGCGTCGCCGCGGTCAGGGGCGCGCGGCTGCTGGGTCCCGCCGGCCTCCAGTCGCGCCTGCCGGTCGTCTCGGTCGCGCTCGCCGGCGCGCACCCGCACGACGTCGCGCAGCTGCTCGACGCCCGGGGCGTGGCGGTGCGCGGCGGGCACCACTGCGCCCAGCCGCTGATGGACCGCTTCGACGTCGACGGCACGACGCGCGCCTCGCTCGCGCTCTACAGCGACGACGGCGACGTCGACGCCTTCCTCGACGGCTTCGCCGACGCGGCGCGCCGGCTCACCTGACGCGGACGATGCGCGAGGAGCTCTACCAGGAAGCGATCCTCGCCCGCGCGCGGGCCGGGCAGGCGGATTCGCGGCTCGAGCCGCATGACGCGCGCGCCACCGTCGACAACCCGCTCTGCGGCGACCGCGTCACGATCGACCTGCGGCTCGCCGACGACCGCGTGGCGGCGATCGGCCAGCGCACGCGCGGCTGCGCGCTGTGCCAGGCCGCCGCCGAGACGCTGCGCGAGGCGGCGATCGGCGCCGGCGCGGCGGAGGCCGAGTCCGGCGCGGCGGCGGTGCGCGGCTTCCTCGCCGGCGGCGCGGAGCCCGGCGAGCGCTGGCGCGGCTTCGCGCTGTTCGCGCCCGCGCGCGGGTATCCCAGCCGCCACGGTTGCGTGCTGCTGCCCTTCGAGGCGCTGCAGCGTGCGCTTGCCGGCGCGCCGCCCTCCGCGTGACCCCCGCGGCGCTGCGCGCCCGTCTCCCCGCGCTGCGCCAGCGCGCGCGGCTCGCGTCGGGGCTGATCCTCTTCACCTACGTCACCGCGCATCTGCTCGATCACGCCACGGGCATCGTCTCGGTCGCGGCGATGGAGCGCGGCGCCAACCTGATCGTCGCGGTGCTGCATCTGCGGCCGGTGACGGCGCTGCTCTACGGCGCGCTGCTGCTCCATTTCCTGCTGGCGTTGTGGGCGATCTTCGCGCGCCGCCGGCTGCTGGGAATCCCTCCGGCCGAGGCGGCGCAGCTGCTGCTCGGGCTGTCGATCATCCCGCTGCTCGCGCCGCACGCGATCAGCACGCGCGTCGCCGGCGAGCTCTACCATGTCTACTACAGTCACACCTACGTGCTGACCAATCTGGGGCTGGTGACGCCGTGGCACGGGGCCAAGCAGGCGGTCGCTCTTGTGGCCGCGTGGAGCCACGCCTGCATCGGGCTGTTCTTCTGGCTGCGCCTCAAGCCGTGGTTCCCGCGCGCGCAGTTCATCCTGTTCGCCGTCGCGCTGCTGATTCCGGTGCTGGCGCTGTGCGGCTTCTACGCCGGCGTCCGCGATGTCGCCGCGCGCGCCGCCGCCGATCCGCAGTGGATCGAGCGCACGCTTGCCGAGCTCGGCGCCCCCGACGCGGCGGCGAAGGAGAATCTCGACCGCATCGGCGACCTCATCCTGATGCTGTGGGCGGGCGGCGTCGGCGCGGCGCTGCTGGCACGGCTCCTCCGCAGCGGGCTCGAGCGTCGCCGCGGCCTGATCCGGATCACCTATCCGGGCGGCCGGGTGATCGATGCGCTGCCGGGGCTGAGCGTGCTCGAGGTGAGTCAGCTCAACGGCATCCCGCACGCTTCGGTCTGCGGCGGGCGCGGCCGCTGCTCGACCTGCCGGATCCGCGTCAGCCGCGGCCTCGAGGACCAGCCGCCGGCCTCGCCCGCCGAGGCGGCGGTGCTCGCGCGGATCGGCGCCGCGCCCAACATGCGCCTCGCCTGCCAGCTGCGCCCGACCGCCGACCTCGCGGTGGCGCCGCTGCTGCCGCCGGGCGCCGGCGCGGGCGTCGCGCGCGCCCGCGCCACCACCGGCCAGGGCCGCGAGCAGGAGGTGACGATCCTGTTCGCCGATTTGCGCGACTTCACGCGCCTCTCCGAGCGCAAGCTCCCCTACGACGTCGTGTTCGTGCTCAACCGCTATTTCGAGGCGATGGGGCGCGCGGTCGAGCAGGCCGGGGGGCACGTCGACAAGTTCATCGGCGACGGCGTGATGGCGCTGTTCGGAATCGGCGGGGAGTCCGGGCGCGGCGCACGGCAGGCGCTGGCGGCCGCGCGCGCGATGGGACGCGTGCTCGGCGAGCTCAACGCCACCCTCACCCACGACCTCGACCAGCCCCTGCGCATCGGCATCGGCATCCATCTCGGGCCGGCGATCGTCGGCGAGATGGGCTACGGCCGCGCCACCTCGCTCACCGCGATCGGCGACACCGTCAACACCGCGAGCCGGATCGAGGCGCTGACCAAGGAGTACGGCGCCGAGCTGGTGGTCAGCGAAACGGTCGCGGAGCGGGCCGGCGTCGATCTCTCCTCTTTCCCGCTTCAGACCGCGGAGGTGCGCGGCCGCGCGGAGACGCTGGCGCTCCGCGTCGTGCCGCGCGCGGCCGACCTGCCGGCGTGACCCGGATGGCGATGCGCCGCCTTCTCGGCGCGACGGCGCTCGCGATCGCCCTCGTTTCCGCTTCGCGCGCCGACGCCCAGTCGCCGGCGCTGCTCGAGGCCTGGCAGCGGACGGCCGAATCCTACCGCGCCGGCCGCTACGGCGAGGCGACCGAGTGGGCGGAGCGCTCGCAGGCGCTCGCCGAGCGCGAGCTCGCCGACGACGACCCGCGCCGCTCGATCGCCATCGCCAATCTCGGCTCGATCCTCGCCGCCGAGGGGCGCTACGCGGAGGCGGAAGCGCTGCAACGCCGGGTGGTCGAGATGCGCGAGGCGGCGCTCGGGCCGGACCATCTCGCCGTCGCCGCCGCGCTCAACAACCTCGCCGGCACACTCGCCGAGCTCGCACGGGCCGACGACGCCGAGGCGATGTACCGCCGCGCGCTGGCGATCCGCGAGGCGGCGCTGGCCCCCGACCATCCCGATGTCGCGGTCAGCCTCAACAATCTCGGCGCCTTCCTCGCCGCCGCCGGGCGACCGGTCGAGGCCGAGCCGCTCTACCGCCGCTCGCTGGCGATCCGCGAGGCGACGCTGGCGGCCGACGATCCGTCGCTCGCCACCGCGCTCAACAATCTCGCGTCGCTCGACGAGACGCTCGGCCGCTACGCCGAGTCCGAAGCGCTGCAGCGACGCGCGCTGGCGATCGTCGAGCGCGCCCTCGGGCCCGACCATCCCGAGGTCGCGACCACGCTCAACAACCTCGCCTACCTGCTCGACAGCGAGGCGCGCTACGCCGAGTCCGAGGCGGCCTACCGGCGCGCGCTGGCGATCCGCGAGGCGGCGCTCGGCCCCCGGCACCCGCTGGTGGCGTCGAGCCTCGGCAACCTCGCGACGCTGCTCGAGACGCTCGGGCGCTACGCCGAGGCGCAGGCGCTGCACGAGCGCGCGCTGGCGCTCGCCGAGGCCAGCTTCGGGCCGGAGCACCCGGCGGTCGCGATCCCGCTCAACAATCTCGCCTTCGTGCTCGAATCGCGCGGACGACCGTCGGAGGCCGAGGCGCTGCACCGCCGCGCGCTGGCGATCCGCCGCGCGACGCTCGGCGACCGTCACCCCGAGACCTCGACCTCGCTCAACAACCTCGCCGCGCTGCTCGACGCGCAAGGGCGCACGGCGGAGGCCGAGCCGCTCTACCGCGAGGCGCTGGCGATCCGCGAGGCGGCCTACGGTGCGGAGCATCCCGACGTCGCCACCGCGCTCGCCAACCTCGCCGCGCTGCTCGGCGAGACGGGCCGCCGCGACGAGGCCGAGACGCTGCACCGGCGCGCGCTGGCGATCCGCGAACGTTTCTACGGCGCCGCGCACCCGGCCGTCGCCAACAGCCTCGATCCCCTGGCGAGCCTGCTCGCCGCCGGCGATCGCCGCGACGAGGCCGAGACCGCGCGTCGGCGCGCGGTCGCGATCCGCGAGGCGGTGCTGGGGTCCGACCACCCGGTGGTGGCGTCGAGCCTCGCGCGGCTCGCCGCGTTGCGTCGCGACTCGGGCGACGCCGGGGAGGCGCTCGCGCTCGTCCGGCGCGCCGCCGCGATCACCGCGTCGCGCGGCGCCGACGCCGCCGCCGCGCGCTCGACGCGCAGCGAACTGCGCCAGCGTCGCGGCATCTTCCTGCTCGAGCTCGAGCTCGCCGCCGCCGCGGCCGCACGCGGCGGCGCCGACGCGCCGGCGCTCGAGGACGAGGCCTTCGCGGCGCTGCAGCGCGCGCGAACCACCGACACCGCGGCCGCGG
>JADMIO011107747.1_pt1 | contig 45722 bp, 34 predicted proteins | sample 8958161 | NCBI WGS metagenome assembly JADMIO01 (sample SAMN16585339, study PRJNA669376) | soil metagenome | isolation source: Crop rotation soil | place: USA: Cullars Rotation, Alabama | collected 2011
GCCGCGACTTCAAGTCACGTGAATTCCAAGCTTCGGATCCCACTGTGCTGGAAAGACTTCGCGCGCAGATCGAAGAATTGCGCGACATGACCGACCGCATTTTCGTCAAGCCGTGGACCGAGCGCAAACGCGCCTCCTGGTTTGGCGAAGGACCGATTCGCTGGGAATAAACTGGAGCACACGCATGTCCGCCACCGCCGGTTACTCACACTCAGAAGTCAAAACAGGGATCTTCCTGACCTTCTGTCTGATCCTTTTCGTTGCCATGCTTTTCATTTGGGGCGACCTCAGCCGCTACTGGCGAGGCCGGCAGCTCATCTCGGTCGTCTTCGCGTCGGTGACGTCCCTGCGTCCCGATGCGCCCGTGCGCTACAACGGCGTGGAAGTCGGGCGCGTGAAGGAGATCGGCATCCTGCATCTCAAGGACAGCGACATCCAGCGCCTGCCGAAGCCATTCAAGGTTGCCGACCTGGAGAAATTCCCGCTCAGCATTGAAGAAAAAAATGAAATGAAAAAAATGACGGATGACAGGCTTCAGACGGAGATCATCGCGAAGCTGGCCAAGCGCACGATGATCAACCTGACGCTTGAGGTCGTGAACGACAAGGACACGCAGCGTTTCCGTGTCGATGACGACATCAAGATCGTCACCACATTAATGGGAGACACCTCGATCGAAATCGTCTCGGGCACGGGCGACAAGATGCTCACGCCCGACACGCTGGTGCTGGGCCGCTCGGGGGACTTCTTCACGAACCTGGCGAAATCGGTCGAGCAGGTGAAGGAGATTCTGAACACGCTCAGCGAAGTCGTCGGCACCGACGAGCGTGCCAGCGTCCGCAATGCACTGTTGAGACTGGACACGATCACGGCGCAAATCGAGAAAATTCTTGGCGTGGCGGCGACGCGCATCTCACCGACGTGGAACAAAGTGGACGACCTTGCCGACAAGGCCAAATCGAACATCGAGCGCGTGGGCGACGCGGTGGTGGCGGTCAAGCCCGAAGTCGATCACACTCTCAAAGCGGCCACCGATGCGGTGACGGATTTGCGCGAGCGCGTGGGCAGACTTGCGGACAGCGCTCGCGAGGCCGTGGGCGAAGTGCGCACAGAAATCAAGCCCGTCTTCACGGACCTTCAGTACATCACGAATAAAAGCAAAGACGATGTGCCCGCGATGGTGAAGAACGCGAAGGACCTGGCGCTGCGCTTCCAGGCCAGCGCCGGGAAACTTGACGCCGTGCTTGCGACGGGCGGCAAGATGATGCAGGAGACTTACCCGGACATCCGGCGGCTGGTGCTGGCGCTGCGCTATGGCGCGGAGAATTTCGAAGAGGGGACCAACCTCGTGAAGCGCAAGCCGTGGCTGATTTACAATGCGGCGAAGGAAGACCCGGCGGTGGCGAACGCCCAGCGCGCGGCGCGCGATCTCGACATCGCCACGCGCCGTTTCTCCGAGCTCAGCACGGAACTCCAGGCCGTGCGCCGCAACCTGGACCGCGCGCCGAAGGAAAAACTCGACCGCATCGATTTCATTCTACAGGAGCTGAATGTGCTTTCCGAGACGCTCAAATACAGCGGGGATGCCACGCGCCGGGATGTGCTGCCGATGTTCGAAAGGAAAAAAGGCGGCTTTATTCCTGTGCCCGAGGAGCCGGACCCGGTGTTAAAAAATTTAAAGCCCGATGGTGACACGAAGTAATTGTGGGCTAGACTGCCAACGTCCCTTTGGCGCTTCGACCTTCAACGCTGCTTTTTTCGACAGGTGAAGGATATGACAATTTTCTACCGGATGATGTTTCCTCTGACCGCCATCGGCGCCGTGCTGCTGGTTTCGGCTGGAGGAATGCGGAACGAAGCCGGCGGCACGAGCGCCCCGCGCCGCGTTGAGCCCGCTGCCGCGCCCGTATTAATGGTGGCGCGCTCGTTGAAGACGTGCTGCGAAACGATGCCGTCGCGCGGCTCGGCGCTCAGCAAGCCGCTCTACAACATCAAATTTTCCGGGCACAACGTCGCGGGCGTGGACTACGACGCCGGCGGGCAGTTGATCGACGTCACCTGCACTTTCGAAGATCTGGACAACGAACGCCCCGTGGTCGGCATGAGCACATTCGGAATTCTGCGCCGCATTCAGACGGATTCCGGATCGGTGATGGACGGCAGCGACAATTTCGGCGTGATCAGCCCCGGCATCCAGTCGTTCAAGGACGCGCAGTTCCAGGTGCGCGCGAAAATTCCGCTGCAGACGAACACGGTGATTATGCTCAACGGCGCGCTGACAGTGATGCGGGCTTGCGAGCGCGCGACGCTGACGTGGCGCGAGCCGTTCGATACTCAATTAAACGTGCTTAAAAAAAGCTGTCGCTTCGAGATCGCGCTCACCAAGGCTGAAAGGAACGGCGACACGTTCGTCGTCGAGTGGAGCGTGAAGCCCGACCCGCAGGCAAACATCGATGAAGAGCTCTGGCAGCGCCGGCAATTGAAATCGTCGCTCACTTTTTCTGACAAGAGCAGTGCCGTCGCGGAGGCGGGGACTGAAACGCCCTATGTCATCCGGCGGGTGTTCAGGCACAACAAAAAATTTGCCACCTCGGTGGATTTGTCATTTATCTCGGATTTGCAGCTTCAGAACCTGCCCTTCACGCTGACCAATATTGTGCTTGATGGATCGGGACAGAAGAAGGATGCGACCAACTCGGGTTTGCCGTTCTAAAAAAGACCTTCACGCAAAGACGCAAAGTTTCTTAAAGATAGAACGCAAAGAAATTATCCGCGGTTTTTCATTTCACCACCCAGTACGGCATGTTGGGTTTTTCCTTCGCTTCGGGCGAGTAGGCGAGCTTCTCCAGGTTTGCGGCCAGCCATTCGTTCAATTTGCGCTTCCACTCCTTGAGCTTCTCGGCTGAATTCTCCGCAACCGGAGCGGGCGGGGTGTCGAATTGATGTCCGAGCAGCTCGTCGTAGGCCACGCTCAACAATTCGCAGCCCCGCGCATCCGCCTTGTCGGCTTCATCGAACAAATGTTGCAGCGCGCTCTTTTCGCCCATGCGTGCGAGCATCATGTTTGCGGTTTGCCGGACGATGAAGTCGCTGCTTGCCGCGAAAGTCTCGAGCAGCTTGGGATCGATGTCGCGCCCGCGCGTATTGAGCGCGGTGAGCAGCGAGAACTCGAGGTAGGCGTGGCGCTCCTTCCAGGCTGAAATTTTCTCGCAGGCGAGGCGCACGTTCGCGGCCTTCGCGGTGATCACGCGCTCGGTGAGGTCGCTGGCGTCGCGCGCGGCGCGGGGAAACTGCGCATTGAATTCGCGCATGAAATCCTGAAGCCCGGCGGCATCATCGGGCGCGATGCGAGCCAGGCGCGTGACGTCGGCCTTCACAGCGCTCAGCCGCCAGGCGGCGGCGACGATCGCTTCGGCCTGGGGGTCGAGTCCCATCGCCTTGATCTCTGGCGGCACCACGCCTTCCAAATCGGGCGTCTGGGCGGCGGACGGCGGGGGTTTCTTGATTTCAGTTTCTTCGAGCGGCTTCGCGGTGCCCACGATCACGCTCAGCGCGAGCTCGCGCACTTCGGCGTACTCCGGCCGCGTCGCCCAATGCTTGTACACTCTCCGCATCTCGCGCTGTTTCTCCGGCGGACCCTCGCGCGCTTCTTCGCTGAAGGCAAACCCGATCCCCGCACCTTGAAGCGGCGCGCGCTCGACCGCCAGCGAGGCAACGACTTTGTCCGGGTCCCCCTTGCCCGATCCCGGCCGCGCGACTGTGAATGTCCAGGCGTTGGGCGCTTCGCCGCGCTCGTCGAAGGTCTCCCAGCACCCCGCGCGGACGTCTTCCAGGAAAAAATGTTCCCGCACAAAACCGAGCGCGGCGGTGGCGCTTGGCGATTTCCCGCCTGAGCGAATTTCGCGCAGGCGGTCAATGGCGAGCTCGGCGGCGTCGAATTGTTTCAGCGCCGAGAGCGCCATGACGCGGTGGCGCACAATATTCCATTCGGCGTCGGTGCCGCGCGGTGCGAGTTCCGCGACCTGGTCCCAGTATTTGAGCGCCTGCTTCGGCAGCCGCGCCCAGTAAGCCGCCAATCCGCAGAGAAAACGCGTGTCACGGTCGCCGGCATTTTTCACGAGAGCCTTTTCGAATTCAGCCAGCGAATCTTTGAATTTGCCCTGATCGAAAAGCTTCCGGCCTTTCTTGACCGGGTCTTCGTCAACGGGCTTGACTTCAACGGCCGACGCGCTGCGCGCGAAGGCCAGAGCGATCAGCACGGCGGCGGCGCAGCGGTAATAAGAAGAGGCGTTCATTTGGGCGGTATCGGTCCCGGTTTGTCCGGCTCGGGCGCGCGCTCGCCGGCGGGCCCGGTGGTCTCCGGAATGACGATGGCGAGGTAATCCGGCGGCAGCGGCTTGGTCGCAAGCGGCTCGCGTTTTCCCAGCAGGCACTCCATGGTGAAGTCGCGCGTCCAGCGATAATCGCGGCCTTCGCTGCCGACGTGCCATATATTCAACCACCCGCGGTTCGCCTCGGTCAGGCAAAACAGCCGCTTTCCTTCCGCGTCGTGAAACGGCGTCGCTTCGAGCACAAATGTGCTGACTGTGGATTTGGTTTTGTCCTCGAGTTTGAAGAGCCACAGGCGGCCGTGCTTTTTGGGCTCGAAGAATTCGTAGCCGATCAGATGCATCGTGCCCATCGGAATGTAATCGCGCGTTAGCCCTTCATACTGCTTGAGGAGTGTCGGGTCGGTCGTCTGCCTGCGGATGTTTTCGAGCTTCTCGCGATAGATGCGCACGCGCTCGTCGTATCCGAGGCGTTCGTAGCATTGAATCAGTTTGCGGATGATGAACCAGTCTTTCGGACCAGCCTTGTGGAGGATTTCAAAATGGTCGGCGGCCTTCTGATATTGTCCGGAATCGTACGCCGACATCGCCGCATTCAGGCGCGTCGAAACAAATTCCGGGTGGCGGCCGAGGATGGTTTCATAACGCACCATCGCCTCATGGTAATGCCCCTCATCGTCGAGCTTGCGGGCCTCCTGGAAGATCGCTTCAAGCTCGGCGCGCTCGCGGGGTTTGAGCGCGCTCATTTCTTCGACGCAGCCGCTGGTGAGTAACAGCAGCGCTGCGGCCAGTGAATGGGTGAAGTTGCGGAGCATGGCTGCATTTTAACGCTTTTCAAGCGTGCGTGAAAGTGTACTGTTTCAGTCTGAATGATCCGCCTCGCCACCTCCGCCGACCTTGATGCCATCAACGCGATCTACAACCATTATGTTGAGAACAGTACGTGTACGTATCAAACGCAGCCCAGCACGGAGGCGGAGCGGGCCGCGTGGTTTGGCGTCCATGGCGAGAAGCATCCGGTGACTGTGTACGAGTCGGACGGCGAGGTGATCGGCTGGGCTTCGCTGTCGAAATTTCATGGGCGCTCGGCGTACGGCCGCACGGTTGAGAACTCGATTTATGTGCGGAATGAGACGCGGCATAAGGGGATCGGCAGCGCGCTGCTCGCCGACTTGATCGAGCGCGCGCGCACGCTCGGCCACCATACCATTGTTGCGCTGATCTCGGCGGACCAGGCGGCCAGCATCGCACTGCACCGCAAATTCGGATTCGCTGAAGCGGGCCGGTTGAAGGAGGTGGGCAATAAATTTGACCGCTGGCTCGATGTCATTTATATGCAGCTGATGTTAAACGGTAGCGGTCGCATGGCTTCGCGGATTGAAAAACTGATTGAGCGACTGGGCGCGGGCGAGATGCTGCTGGGCGACGGCGCGTGGGGGACGCAGCTTCAGCGGCTGGGCCTGGAGTTCGGCGCGTGTCCGGAAGAGTGGAATGTCACGCATCCCGACGATGTCCGCGGGATTGCGCGCGAGTACCTCGAAGCGGGCGCGGATTTTTGCCTCACCAACACATTCGGTGCGAATCGATTCCGGCTGACGCGGCACGGCTTTGCTTCGAGGCTCAATGAATTCAACGCGGCGGGTGTGAAACTTTCGCGTGAAGCGGCGGAGCCGTTTGACGCGGTGGTTGCGGCGAGCGTCGGGCCGACGGGTGAATTTGTGCAGCCAGAAGGCATGCTCAGCCGCGCCGAGATGCTCGGTGCTTTTACAGAGCAAATCGCAGTTCTCAAGGACGCGGGCGCGGATGCGATCTGCATCGAGACGATGTACGTGCCGGAAGAAGCGGCGCTGGCGGTCGAAGCGGCGAAGAAGGCGGGCCTGTTCTGCATGGCCTGCATCACCTTCGATTCGACGCCGAATGGATTCCGCACGATGCTGGGCGCAAATATTCAAGATTCTGTGATCGCGCTTGAGAATGCCGGCGCGGATGTTATTGGAAGCAACTGCGGAAACGGCATGGAGCAGATGGTTCAAGTCGCGAAGGAAATGCGCGCGCTCACAAAAAAGCCGATCATGATCAAGGCCAATGCGGGCATTCCGGAACTTGTGAAGGGCAAGACTGTGTACAACGAGGGTCCGGGCGCGATGGCGCGATGGCTTGCGGAACTGAAGGCCGCCGGAGTTTCCATTGTCGGCGGCTGCTGCGGCACGACGCCCGAGCACATCCGCCGTTTCCGCGCCGAGATCGATTCGTTTCAAACACGTGCCGTTTCAATCGACAAAGAAACACTTTGAGAATCCAGGATGAAAGCCACCGCCTCGCCGAAGTCGAAGCCCCAGCCGCAGAGTTGCGGCGATGCCAATTGCAACCACGATCACCCACGCGGCGGGCTGGAGGTCGGCATCCGCCTTTACAAGCCGGAGGACTATCGGGAGCTGAAAGAAGTCTGGAAGCTCGGCGAGATTTCATGCGACGACACGGACAGCGCGCGGTCGCTGAAAGAAAACGCCGAGAAGCGCAAGCACAGCTACAGGATTTTTGTTGCGGAGGCCAAGACGCTCGATGCTGCCGGAAGACCCACGGGAAAGCCGCGTGTGGTGGCGGGGGTCATCTGCACTTTCGACGGCAAGCGCGTGTGCATTTATCACTTCGCGGTGCATCCGGAATTTCGCGGGCTGGGGCTTGCCACGGCGCTGCTCGAAACCTGCGAGCATCAGGCGAAATTGTGGGGCGCGCGACACATGCGGCTGATGTCGCGCACGGATGCTTCGCGGGATGCGGCGCGACGGCTTTATCTGAAGAACGGCTGGGAGGCGAGCAAGAATTTGTGTCAGTTCAGCAAGACGATTGATGTGACTTAAAAATTAAAAATGAAAATTAAAATGTGGAGAGCAATTTAGCCCGAAAAATCGTTCGGAGTAGAGCGACTGTGCTCCGAGCAACGGCCGGCTCGGAACCGCCGCAGCCATTAGACTGCGCAGCACGGCGGCCGGTGGCGCAAAGTTTTCCTAAACCGCCGGTGCGAGCTCGCGCTCGGGGTTCTCGCACAATTTATTGAGGACCGCGGCGAGCTCTGTGGAACTCACCGGCTTGAGCACGCAGTCGTCAAAGCCAATCTGATTCGCCGCCGGTTTACGGGGTGCCACACGGGACACACCGACCACCGCCGAGCCGTCCAGTTCATGGTGGCTTCGGATGCGGCGAACAATCTCAAATCCGTCGAGGCCGGGCGTCTCAACGTCGGAGATGATCACCCGAGGTTTCACGCGCAAGGCCAGCAACATTCCATTAAATCCATCGCAGGCCAGCAAGGGCTCGTAGCCCATTTTGAAGCAAAGTGACACGATTTCGTGCGCGGTGGCGGGATTCTCTTCAATCACCAGAACCTGTTCTCGTTTCATCGTTCGCTCCTCTCATTGCTGTCTTCGACCGATAATTTAGACCGCAACGACTGTGCCATAGATTCGTGCCAAATCGGCGAAAAAGGCATATCTATATCTTCGACATCCCTCCGGAATTCTTCAGCCTTGCGCCCATATAGGGAACGATTAGAGTGAGCCCATCTTGCGCAGGTGCGCGGGAATTTCTTTTTCATTGTTGTTGCAAAGAGGACGGCGGGCAGCAATGTCTTCGCCGCGCGAAGAATGTCAGTTGGCAGCGTCAAAGACCTGACAAAGGGCGGCAGCGACGATCCCGCGGTCGTCTCCGTGGCGGCGCGTGCGCTGGATTTTGTCAGGGACGGTGCACGTGTGGGATTGGGGTCCGGCCGCGCGTCGCACGTGTTCATCCGAAAGTTGGGTGAACGTGTGCAAAACGGGCTGATCGCCGAGGGCGTGCCGACGTCGAATTCGTCGGAGAAGTTGGCGCGCGACGTGGGCATTCCGCTGATTGAACTGCGCGAAGATGTCGAGCTTGATTTGATCGTGGACGGCGCGGATGAGGTTTCGCCGGAGCTTGACCTGGTGAAGGGCTGGGGCGGTGCACTGGTGCGCGAGCGGATTGTGGCGAGCGCCGCCAAGCGTCAGATCATTCTGGTCGGGCCGGAGAAACTGGTGCAGCGTGTTGGCGCGCGCGGGCGGATTCCGGTGGAAGTGATTCCGCTGGCGGTGGGTGTGGTCGCGCGGCATTTGAAATTACTGGGGCTTGAGCCGACATTGCGCCTGGCAGATGGAAAGCCGTTCATCAGCGACAATGGAAATTTGACGCTCGATTGCGCGCCGCACAATCCGATTGCCGATGGCAAAGCCGCGCGGGAACTTGAGGCGAAGGTGCTGGCGCTTGCCGGAGTTGTCGACACCGGGATGTTTCTGGGCACCTGTGAGCGCGTTCTGGTCGGCCAAGCCGACGGAACAATCAAAGAACTTGTGCGCGCGTAGTGTATTCACAGAGCCGCCCCCTATGTCCAGAGCCGCGCACGCCAGTAAGCGGCCAACCAAGGAACCCTCGATGCAGCTCCGTTTTCTTTGTGCCATTTTTTTAACGACGTTGTTCGCCTTCTGCGGTGAAGCTCCCAGGCCCGCGCCGCCCAAAAACGAAACGCCCAAGCCGCCTCCTCCGAAAAAAATTCCGGGCGACAAGAAGGCCGTCGAGATGGACTACGGTCCGGCGATGGCGATCACGGTTGGCGTGACGAAAGAGAACATTGCGTACAAGGGGATTGTGATTCCGCTCAACAAGGAGAAGACGCTAAATGTGCTGTTCGATACGGAATTGCTGCGCGTCGCGGCGGTGTGGAAGGATGGATTTCTGAACTGGGCGAGCCGCGTTTATGCGGACAACAACAATGATTATTGCACGGTGAAGGGGGAGGTGTTGTTTTCGACGTCGGCGCTGCCCGGATGGTCGAAGAATGGTGAACGAGCGGATCCGCGCAAACCGCGTGACGGACCGTTGCCGAGGGAATGGGCAAAGTACAATGGTCTGTATTTGAACGGCGAGAAAGTTGTCTTGTCCTACAGTGTTGGCGGCGTTCAAGTACGAGAGCTATTTGCGTTGCAAGGCAGTGCCGTGATGCGGCTCATGGAAGTTGAGGCATCCAAAGCTCCGATGGAATTGTTCGTGACGGAAATTGGAACTGGAAACATTGAAAACAACTGCCCTGGCGCGACGTGGGATGAAAAGCGCCATTACTTGAAGATTCCGCCGCACGATACGGCAATTCAGTTTGGGGTTGAGTATGGTGAGAGGAGCGGTGCCGTCGAAAAAGTCACCTCGATTGAAGCTCTCACACATGGCGGTTCCGCACGTTGGCCACAAATCTCGGAAACCAAAGGCATCCCCTCCGCCACCGAGGATGTCGCGTACGTCATCGACAATCTCACCGCGCCCGACGACAACCCCTACAAATCATGGATGCGTTTCACCGGCCTCGATTTTTTTCAGGACGGGCGTGCGGCGCTCTCGACTTGGAATGGCGACGTGTGGGTTGTCTCCGGCATCGATGCGAAAATGGACTCGCTCAAGTGGAAACGCTTCGCGACGGGGCTCAACAATCCAATGGGGGTGAAGATCATCGACGGCTTTGTGCACACGGTCGGGCGCGATCAGATCACGAAGCTGCATGATTTGAACAACGACGGTGAGGCGGATTTTTACGAGAACATCAACAACGACTGTTTTCTCACGACGAATTTTCACGAGATGTGTTTCGATTTGCAGACGGATAAAGAAGGGAATTTTTATTACACGAAGGGGTCGTCGATCTGGGCGGGCGAGCAGCGTCCGACTGCGCACACGGGTACGTTCATTAAAGTTTCGAAAGACGGTTCGCAATTCGAAGTGCTCTGCCGCGGCCTGCGCGCGCCGAATGGGATCGGCGTCGGGCCGAATGGCGAATTGACGTGCAGCGACAACCAGGGGAATTGGATTCCCGCGTGCCCGATCAATCTTGTGAAGAAAGATGCGTACTACGGCTGGGTGGGGCAGGGGCAGAAGGCGGAGGAATTCAAGACGCCGGACAAGCCGCTGTGCTGGATTCCGTACAGCATGGACAAATCGACGAGCGGTCAGATTTGGGCGGACGCGGCGAATACAAAATGGGGGCCGTTCGCGGGGCGGATGCTGGTGACGTCGTACGACTGCTGGCTGCTGACGTGTTTCATTGACCGCATCGACGGCGATGCGCAGGGCGGCGTGGTGAAATTCCCGCTGAAGTTTGCGAGCGGGATGATGCGGCCGCGCTTCAATCCGGCGGATGGACAACTCTACATCGCGGGCCTGAAAGGGTGGTCGAGCAGCGCGGCGCGTGATTGCCAGTTCGCGCGCGTGCGCTACACGGGCAAGCCGGTGTGCATGCCGCTTGAGGCGCATTTGACGAAGACTGGATTTGAGGTGCTCTTCAGCGACAAACTCGACGCGGCGAGCGCGACGGACAAGCAACTCGTCAGCGCGGAGTGGTTCAACATCGTTCGGACGAGCGGATATGGCTCGCCGGATTTTTCAGTCAGCGACCCGAAAAAGAAAGGCCGAGAGCAGCTTGAAATCGGCGAGCTGAAATTGAAAGAGGACGGGAAGACGCTGGTGGTTTCAATTGCGAATTTGAAGCCGGTGACGAATTTGGTTTTGAAATTCAATGTGAAATCGGCGGCGGGTGCGGCGGTGAAATATGAATTGGCGTACACGATCAACCGAATGCCGTGACGGAGGGTAAATCAGAGCCGCGAGGCCAGTACGCTGACTGGCGTGCGCGGCTCTGGGTTATCGCCGCCGCACATGTAACATCACCGGCCGCGATGTTTGTTTACCTGCCTGATTTTCAATCGCGTGACATAGGCGATCGGTTTCGGGCACCCAGCGCTCGCAGGCGAAGAAGATTTTGCGCTCGCTGAGGCCCTTCTCAAGCAGCACGCCGCTGAGGCCGATGTCGTCGACGATCACGCCGTGCGGGAGGTTGTTGACGGCGAACGTGATCAATTCCTCGTGGCCTTTGCGTTTGACTTTCAGCCAGAAGGGCGCGCGGTCGCCGGCGTAGATCGTGATCTCATGAGGTGTGTTTGAGTCTTCATGCTGCTTGATCACGTCCGCGGACAGCTGCGGGTCGGGCTCCAACTTCACCCACAACTTCGGCGCGGTGTCGATCTTCAATTTGCCTGGACTCTTCACGTCTTTCGTGACCGTCTGGCCGTTCAACGTCGCGCTCGCCGTAAGTTTCAGGGCCGCGTTGCCTGCGTCCGTCGGCTGCGCAGCGCCCGGCGTCGCGAAGAATGTGCCGAACGCTTCGAGGTGACCGGCTTGGATTGCGACGGGGCTTGAGACGATGATACCCGGCGGCGGGTTTTGAATCTCGACGCGGATTTCGCCGTCGAAGCCGTCGATGCGGTCGGCGGTGAGTTTGAATTCGCGGCCGCTGCCGGCGTTGATGCCGAGATTTTCCATGCTCGCGCTGACGCTGAAATCGGGTTTGGGGTCGCGGACGCTGAGGTGATACGCGAAGTTTTCGCCGCCGGCGCCGCGCGTGTCGGTGACGCGCACGAGAAAGGCGCCGGCCATCGGCGCGGTGAAGTCGACGCGTGAGTCGGCGCCTTTGCGGCGCTCCGCGTCGTCATCGTTCTCGAAATGTATTTTGAAAACGGGCAGGCCGTTGGGGCTTAAGACGGTGCTCGGGCCGTGCGGCTCGACGATGTACGCGGGCTGCTCGTTGGGATGGGTCGTGGCACTGGTGTCGAAGTAAGTGCGGCGCGAACCGCCGGCGCTTTTGTAGAACAGCAGATCGGAATCGGGGCCCTGCGGGGCGCGGAAAAGGCGCACGACTTCGCCCTGCAGGTAGACGTAGTTGTCGAGCTCCATCTCCTCCCAATTTTTTAGGCGGCAACCTGTTTGGACGGAATCAATGCCGCGGAAATTGATGTACGAATCGCGGACGGCGCGCAATTGCAAGCGCGGGATCGGGCGGCCTTTGGCGTCGAGGATTTCAATCTTCGTGTCGGCGGGGGAGCCGCGCTGCGCGGCGGATGTTTCGACGATCCAGCGTTCGCCCGCGGGGGATTCGAAGCGGAAATAATCGGCGTCGCCTGCGGCGCCGAGGCGGCCATTGGCGCCTCCGGGCACGCTGATGGCGTTTGCCTGGGCGGGGGAGTCGTTGGGTTCGGTTTCGAGAATCTGCGGTGCGTCGATGACGAGGGCCTTGAGTGCGCTGCGCGTGTGGACGTGCGGAATGCCGAGCGCGAGCGCTGCTTCGCCGGGCTCGCCCGCTTTCACTTTCACTGCGGGGTTCGCGGGCAGGTTGAAGCCGCGCAGCTGGATTTCTGTTTCCGCTCGGGCGGGAATAGCGAGCGGAAAAAATCCGGTCACGCAAGGCAGCTCGCCGATGCTCAGGCGATAAAAATGGTCCTTCGTACCGGCGAGTAGCGCCTCACTGACGCGCACGGCGTACCGGCCGTCGGCGGGGATCGTGAAGGCGAGCAGCGGGTCGGGTCGGGCGCTTTCCAGGGCAGCGGGGAGTTCGCTTCCCTTTTCATCGAGCAGCGCGACTTTTACCGCGGCTTTCGATTTCAGCGCGGCGCTCGCGACGTCGACGACGAGCGTTTGATCTTTTTTTGCTTCGATGTTGAAACCGTCGAGGTCGCCGGGTTTGTTGAACTCCCCCCAGTACGAAGCAGGAAGCGTGACGGCTGGTTGTGCGAACAGGTCCTGCGTGAGCGCGGCGTTCATCGCGGATTCGGATTCGAAGATTTGCGGCAGATCGTCGAGGTAGAGCGGAAGCTTCGCGCTCTCGCCGGCGGCATTGACGACGGAAATCTCGGCGCTCGCGGCGGCGATCTCTTTTGGAATGTCGAGGGAGATGTGCGCTTCGGTGGCGCTGCCGCCGGAAAGTAGCGCGGCTTTGATTTTCATGTCGCTGACTTTCACTTCGGTGAGGTTGAACAAGTCTTTCCCGGTGAGCTTGATTTTCGACGCCACGCCGCGCTGCGCGCCGCGCGGGATCAGCGCGGACAACTCGGGCTTCAGGACTTTGCCCGTCGCGGCTTCGTAGAGCGTGAATGAGCCGTCGAGGCGTCCGGCGAGGAGCGCGCGGCCGTCTGGCGAGAGGGCGAGGCCGGTCGTCCAATCGGGCTGGGCTTCGAAGACCGTTTTGGGCTCGATTTTTTCGGTGCTCCACGATTTCAATGTGCGGTCGTCGGCGCTCGAAAAAATTGTTTTGCCATCGGGCGAAAGAGCGAGGCGGATGATTGCGCCGTCGTGGGCGAAGACGGCGTCCTGCATCGGGTTGGTGCCTTCGGCGGCGGAGTCGCTAAGCTTGAAGCGGCGGATGCGGTTGTCTGCGCCGCCGGCGAAAAGAATTTTTCCGTCGGTGCTGAAGGCAAGGGCGTACTGCTCTTTGAGCGGTTGGGAAAAAGTGTCGAGGCGCGTGCCGGCGGTTACGTCCCAGAGTTTCAACGTGCGGTCGCCACTGGCGCTGGCCAGAACTTTTCCGTTCGCGCGAAACGCGAGCGCATAGACGGCGCCGTTGTGGCCGGTGAGCGTGCGCAGTTCGTTGGGCGCGGCCGGATCGCTGATGTCGAAGAGCTTGATCTTTTGATCGTAGCTGCCGGTCGCGAGCGTTTTGCCGTCGGGGGAAATCGCGACGGCGTAGAGCGCATCGGCATGCGCGGTGGTGGTGCTCAGCAGTTTTCCATCGGCGGGATTCCAGAGCTTTATTTCCCCCGCCACGCCTGTTTCGCCGGCAGCCGATGCAAGCAGTTTTCCATCGGCGGAAAATGCCAGCGCGTTTACCGCGCCCTTGTGGCCGCTCAGCGTCCGCAGCATCCCGACGGACTGGGCGTCGCGAATTTCAACTTCGCCGTGGCGTGCGATGGCGACGAAGGCTTTCGAATCGGCGAGGGCGTAGATCGGACGCTTGGGAGCGGACTTGGGTTTGATTTTGGGAAGCTCGGTTTTGGCGACGATGGGCGAGTCGTCCTTTGGCGCGATTGCGCCGGCGTCGATCCATTTGCGGATGGTCTCGATCTCGACGGCGGTGAGCTTCTGGCGCTTGCCGGGCGGCATGATGTTTTTGGTTTTTCCTTCGACCATGCGCACGAGGAGCGAGTCGCCGCTTTTGCCGGGCGTGATGGCCTTGCCGCTCGCGCCTCCCATTAATAAGGTGGCGTGGCGCTCGAGGACCAGCTCGCCGTCGGGTTCGTCGTGGCCGTGGCAGGAGAGGCAGTGCTTTGCGAAGATGGGGGCGACGTCTTTGCGGAACTCAGGTTCTTCACCGAGCGCCGTGAGCGCCAGCACCGTTAGTGTGATCCAAATCCTCTTCAAGGGGCACCGAGGTTCAAGGTTCAAGGTTCAAAGTTCAAGGTTCAAGGTTCAAAGTTCAAAGTTCAAGGTTCAAGGTTCAAGGTTCAAAGTTCAAGGTTCAAAGTTCAAGGTTCAAGGTTCAAAGTTCAAGATTTCAGGTTTTGAAGTTTTGGGTTGCACTCTGCAATCTGAAAGACTAATGATTGAACAAGAATTCCTTCGAACTGAGGACGCCCCAATACAGGTCTTCCAGTCCCGCGCGCAGGTCTTTTTCGTCAAGGGTGGCCAGCAGTTTTTCGATTCTTGATTTTTCGGTTTCGGTGGGGAAACGCGAGAGGGCGCCGAGGTAAAGATCTTCGATGATTTTTTCTTTGGACAGCTTTGCGGCAATGGCTTTTTCAATGGCGCTGCCTTTTGCTTCAAGCTTCTGGTTGAGCGTGTCGCCGTTGGCGATGTGGAGGACTTGCGCCATGCTGGGTTCGCCGGTGCGTTCGCATTCGCAGGTGATCTGGCGGTTCGGGCGGCCGAAGGATTTCAAAAAGTACGAGGCCACGTTCGAGTCGGGTAGCTGCAGAGCCCGCCAGCCGTCAGGGTAGCCGGAGAATTTTGTGGGCGCCTGGGTCACCTGCGAGAGCGCGTCCAGCAGCACTTCGGCCATGATGCGGCGCGGGAAGTAGCGGGCGTAGTAGCGCGTGTCGCCGGCATTCTCGGGCGTCGGTTCGCTTGAGCGCTGGTAGGTTTCTGAATTCAGAATCGCGCGCATCAGCGCTTTGAGATCGAAATTGTTTTTCTTCAGATGGTCCGCGAGAGCACTCAGCAATTTCTCGTTGCTCGCGGGGTTGGTGACGCGCAGGTCGTCGACGTTCATCACGAGGCCAATGTTGAAAAAGTTTGCCCAGATGCGGTTGGCGATTGCGCGCGCGAAATAAGTATTTTCTTTCGAGACCAGCCAGTCCGCCATTGCTTCGCGGCGGTCGCTTGGGTCGTCGATTTTCAAGGCGGTTCCGTCGAGCGGCTGCGGGGTGCGCGGCTTGCCGGTGAGCGGCTGGATCACATCGCCTTCGGTTGCACAGAAGACGACGCGGCCGCCTTCGAGGGCGTCGTTTTTCGTGCGCACGCGGCCGAAGAGATTGGCCATGGCGAAGTACTGGTCGTTGGTCCATTTTTCGAGCGGGTGGTTGTGGCATTTGGCGCAGGTGATGGAGAGGCCGAGGAAGGCCTGAGCGGTGGTTTCGGCGGCGTCGGTGGCCTCTTCGTGGAGCACGTAAAAATTCGCGGCGCCGTTCTCTCGCGAGCTGCCTTTGGCGGTGACGAGCTCGCGGACGAACTTGTCCCAGGGGGTGTTGCGCGCGACGTGGCCGCGAATCCAGTTGTAGTAGGACCACATGCCTGGTGTGGAAAGCTTCTCGCTGCTGACCAGAAGCATGTCGCACCATTTATAGGTCCAGTAGTCGACGAATTCGGGGCGCGCGAGCAGTTTTTCGACCAGCGTTGCGCGCTTGTCTTCGGATTTGTCGGCGAGGAATGCGCGGGCTTCGTCGCCTGACGGAAGGACGCCGATGGTGTCGAGGAAGGCTCGGCGGAGGAAATCGGAATCGCCGGCGCGGGCGGACGGCTCGAGATTCAATTGTTTCCATTTTTCGAGAACGAGGTCGTCGATGAAATTGGCGGGCTGGAAGCCAGCAGTCCCAGGAGCCGGATGGAAGCCGGCGGTCCCAGCATAGGGGACGCTGACGGTGGCAATGGCGATGCGGCTGAGGTACCAGGCGGTGATGGCGCCTTCGCCGTTGCCGGTGGCTTTGGCTTTTCCGAAATCGTCGACGACGGCGGTGGCGGAATTGGCGGCCGTGTATTTCGCGAAGCGTGTCACGTCGCGTTTGGTTCCGTCGGAAAAATAGGCCCAGACGACGAACTGAGTCTCGTCACCGACTTTCACGCGGACGCTGGGCGGCTCCATTTCGATGCGCTGAATGCGGGGGTCGCTTTCCTTCGGGCCGGGCGCGCCGCCGGCGATCCATTCGGAGAGGATTTTGTATTCGAGCGAATCGGTGGCGAAGCGCACGCCTCCTTTATGGGGGACCGCGCCGGTGGGCTTTTTGAGGATGAGCGATTCGGCAGGCTCGAACAAATCAACGCGGCGGCCGAATGATTGGCGGGTGATGGCGCGGTAGTCGCCTTCGTCGTCGTAGCCGCGGAGTGAGAGTTTCAGGCCATTTTTTCCGGCGGCGGCGCCGTGGCAGGCGCCGGTGCTGCAGCCAGTTTTGGCGAGGAGCGGCTGGACGTCGTTGCGGAAGGACCAGTCTGCGGCGCGAAGTTCAAAGCACAGGGCGAATGCTATGGTCCAAATTAAACGCAGATGAACACGGATGGACGCGGATAAACGCGGATAAGAAATGTTAAATTGAATTTCATCTGCGTGCATCTGCGTTCTTCCGCGTCATCTGCGTTTAATTCGAAACGTTGGATTTAAAAGAGCTCTTTGATTTCCTTCACGCCGAAATCGACGATGGGATATGGCCGCGACTGCGGGCCTGGGATCGTCGTCTCCAACTTCAATCCGAGACTCCGATAAATTGTCGCCACGATTTCGCTGGGCGTCACCGGGCGCTCGGCGGGGAAGCCGCCGATGTCGTCGCTGCGGCCGACGACGCGGCCGCCTTTCACACCGCCGCCGGCGAAGTAGACGCTCCAGCATTGCGGCCAGTGGTCGCGGCCGCCGGCGGGGTTGATGCGCGGGGTGCGGCCGAATTCGGCGAGGTTTGCGACGAGGGTCGAATCGAGCATGCCGCGCTGCGACAAATCTTCGATGAGCGCGCTGTAGCCCTGGTCATACATCGGCGCGACGATGTTCTTCATGCCTTCGATCGAGGTGAAGGGCTTCGAGCCGTGGATGTCCCAGGTGATTTCGTCGAAGACGGTGAGGAATGTGTTCACGGTGACGAAGCGCACGCCGGCTTCGACGAGGCGGCGCGCGAGCAGGCAGCATTGGCCGAAGCGGTTTTTGCCATAGCGCTCGCGGACTTTCTCGGGCTCCTTGGTCAGGTCGAAGGCTTCGCGCGCTTTGACGCTGGTCATCAAGCGGTAGGCGCTGGCGAAATTTTCGTCCATCATCTGCGCGGCTTCGCTCTTTTCGAAGTCGCGGACGGTCTCGTCGACGATTTCGCGCAGGGCTTTGCGGCGCTGCAAGCGGGCTTCGCCGATCTCGGCGGGCGGAAGCAGATCGGGCACTTTGAAATTCGGTTTGGACGGATCGGCCATCAGCGCAAAGGGGTCGTATGATTTTCCGAGGAAACCGGCGTCCTGACCGTGAGGCATGTTGCCGCCGGTTTTGCCCATGGGTTCGGGGAGGATCACGTTTGCGGGGAGGTCGGTGCGGCGGCCTTTGAGGAATTCGAGCGCGCAGCCGGCGTGGGGCGTGTTGACGCCGCCGCTGAAGAGGCGGCCGGTTTGCATCATCTGGTGGCCGGTGTCGTGGACGGCGGCGGCGGTGTGGTAGACACTGCGCACGAGGGAAAACTTGTCGGCAAGTTTGGCGTGGAGCGGAAGGATTTCGGAAATCTCGATGCCGTCGGCGTTGGTTTTGATGGGCTTGAAGGGGCCGCGGATTTCCGCGGCCGCATTCGGCTTCATGTCGAACAAATCGATCTGGCTGGGGGCGCCGAGGTTGAAGATCAAAATGCAGGCACGGTTGTCGTCTTTTTTTCCGGGGGTTTCATCCGCGCGCAGGCGCGAGGTCTGGGCGAGCGACAATCCCAACGCTCCCAGCGCGCCGACTTGAAGAAAATCGCGGCGCGTGGTTCCGTCGCAGGTCTGCGCGGTGCCTTTTCCGATGAGCTTGAGCATAGAAACGTATCCGAATTTCGCGTGGTCAGCGGCGAATATCGAATAGTACACCAGAAAGGGGCGAGTGCGAGAGGGAAGCAGCAGGTGAATGGACGTGGTGGACGAAATGATGCAATGGACAATTGAAGACAGATCAGGCGTGGGCGTGCACGGGGGCCTTCTGGGCTTTTGCGGATTCGAGCTCGGGGCGCAATTCGCAGTGGGCTTTGGGGACGACTTGGTGGCCGATCTGGCGCACGTACGCCCTCGTCAGCTCGGCGCCAAAAAGGATCAGCGCCGACGAGTAATAGACCCAAATGATCACGCCCACCAGCGAGCCGGCGGCGCCGAAGGAAGAGGTCACGCTGCCGCGGCCGAGGTACAGGCCGATCAGGAATTTTCCGAGCGTGAAGAGGAGCGACGTAAAGAATGCTCCGTGCCAGACGTCGCCCCAGGAAAGGGTCACGTCGGGAAGGATTTTGTAGATTGCGGCAAAGAGAAATGTGATCACCAGAAACGAGGTCAGGAAATTGAGAATTTGCCAGGGCAGCGATCCGGCGGGGAGAATGAATTCAAAATATTTTCCGACGGCGGAAAGCGCCGCACTCGCCAGCAGCGAGATCAAAAGCAGAAACGCCACGACCATGACGAGAGAAAGCGACAGCAGCCGCTGGCGCACGATCGTCGCGAGACTTCGACCGGGCACCGGCTGGACGCGCCAGATCAGATTCAGCGAGTCCTGCAGCTGGCCGAAAACGCCGGCGGCGCCGAGCAGCATGACGATCAGGCCGATGATGCTTGAAAAAAAACCGGTCGAAGGCTCGTTGCTGGCGCTTTCAACCATGGCTTGAATGGATTGCGCCCCGCTCTCTCCGACCAAGCCGGCAATCTGGGCGTAGATTTCGCCCTTGCTGGCCTCGGCGCCGAACGCCCAGCCGGCGATGGCGATTGAAATGATGAGCAGCGGTGCGATGGAGAAGATGGTGTAGTAGGCGAGCGCGGCGCCGAGCGTCAAGACTTTGTCTTCCGAAAAACCAGCACCGGACTGCTTAAGGATTTCGATGATGGTGCGAAAGTTGGGCATGGGGCGGAAAGCTCCACAGATCGCGGGAATGTGAAGCAAATAATGTGCTGGGGCAGTGGGGGGGGGCAAACAAAATGGACAGATACCGATATTATGGGTCAGATAGACGGAATGGATGCGGCAATTGCAGTTGCGGCGGTTATTCATTAAAGCCGTGTCGTCATTCTTCCAAACCATCTTCGCAGTCATCACCGGACTCGGCATTGGGGTGGCGCTGGGTCACCTGATGATCGGGCGGCAGCGTCGAGTACTTTTTGATGAGCAGCTTGGGCGCTGGGAGCGCATTGGCTTCTTGATTCCGCTTGCCTCTCTGCCGCTGCTTCTGGGCGTCGCGGGGTGGTATATCTACCGGGTCTTGCAAATCCCCAATCTGACGCGATTGGTTGGCCCCCTGATCTGGGTGTTCGTGGTTCTCATCATCATGATGGTGATTGCCACCGTCAGCTTGGTCCTGGTGCTGCGCCACGGGGTGCGCACGCGGTACAGGCGGATTCTGTGCGTGCGGCTCAAACACGTGGAAATTCGCGCAGCGGTCGCTGCGGCGTTGCAGGAACTTGCTCCGGAATTCACGGAAGAGCAGAAGTTGCTGAGCACGCGATTCAAAGTGAATGGCGGGGGCATCGTCGTCTCGAAACTTCCGCGCAACCTGGTCACGCGGATTCTTTTTAAGCTCGGCGACAGAGAGCGGCTGCTGGAACTGCGCCAGCGCGTTCTTTTGAAAATACGAAACACCTGCACGCCTTTTACGGAGAACGCTGGGACGTTCATTCGGTTTTCGATGCGAACGATGCTGGCGGGATCACTGTTCATTGGGAGTCTCATGGCGCTCTATTTTCATTGGGAGGCGTGGTACATCGAGAGCGAATTCAAAGCGGATGAAAAGTACTGCGGCGAGGCGCGCTTCTCGCCGGATGGGAGACGCATTGTCACGATTAATCCCAACGATCAGAAAGTGCGCTGTTTCGATGCGCAATCACTCAAAGAACAATGGAACAAAACCGGCTACGACCGCTTCGCTTTATCACCCGATAACCAGCACATCGCCTTGGTCGTCAACACTTCAATCGATATTTGCTATGTCGCGAGTGGAGTTCGCAAAAAGGCGTTCTATACGCGTGGAACAGAACCCATCATTGGTCTTGCCTGCTCCGCCGACGGTACTTCGCTCGCCGCTGCGACCGCAATTAAACTTTTCACTTTCCAACTCATCACCGAAAAGTCGTCCAGTTCACTTGAGACTTCTCGTGCGTTCACTTACGTCCCCGACGGCAATATCCTGATCGCGCTAGATTACCTCGGGGGCGTGGGTCGCATGTCCCAAAATGGCAGACTGATCGGGAGTGGCCCTGTGGTCCGCGGCGCTAAACTCAATCTGAGCTCGCTGGAACGGAGCACTGACGGCAAGTTGTTGTTGGGCGCAGCCAAGGATGGGACCATTCATATCTGGAGGTATCCGAAAGGCGATCCCCAGCTCAAATTCAAACTGCCCAGTTTCGGTGGAAATGTGCCCTCCGCCGAATTCTCTCCAGACTCCTCCCTTATCCTGGCTTGCAACGGCAATGTCACTCTGATTGACGCTGCAACGGGCAAGGCGCTTGCCACGCTCCGCCATGCCGAGTCCGCGCACTTCTCTCCCGACGGCAGCCATATCATCACGGCAGCAAAAGACGGAATGGTTCAAATTTGGAATCGGCGCTATCCAGAAGGCGCCTTGGGAATCCTGCAATCTCCAGAACCCTGGCTTGCACTCGCAGCGCTCCTCTTCTTTGCCTATTCCGCATTCCGCGACCGACGCGATTTTGTGGATGTGGGGAGACGCTTGGTGCCGCACTCCAAAGAATCGAAATTTTAAAATCCCCGCGCGCGTGCTCGGTGTAACCTTCAAAGCTTAACGGCAGTTCAAGGTTGAAAGTTCGGGGTTCAAAGTTGTTGAACCGAATTTGACTTTAACTTTGAACCCTGAAACCTAGAACTCGGAGAAAGACATGGCCATCGTCAAATGCGAAGAATGCGGACGCAGTTTTAACCTCGCGGAAGATCAGTACGGGAAAGTGAAATGCAAATGCGGGGCGATTTTGAGTGCTCCGAAAGCGACGGCCACGGCGCCGATCGGCAGCAGCTCGGGCAAAGAGATGAGCGACCTCGAGGCGGTCAAGGCGCTCAAGAGCGCTTACGATTCGCTGCGCGCCGAAATCGGAACCGTGATCGTCGGGCAGGACAAGGTCGTCGAGGAGATTCTGATCGCGATCTTCGCGCGCGGGCATTGTCTGCTTGAAGGCGTTCCCGGACTGGCGAAGACGCTGCTGATCAGCTCGCTGTCGAAATGTCTCGACCTCTCCTTTAAAAGAATCCAGTTCACGCCGGACTTGATGCCCTCCGACATCACCGGGACGGAAGTGATCCAGGACGACAAGTCGACGGGTGAGCGCGTTTTCCGGTTCATCCGCGGACCGATCTTCTGCAACATCTGTCTGGCCGACGAAATCAACCGCACGCCGCCAAAGACGCAGGCGGCGCTGCTGGAAGCGATGCAGGAAAAATCGGTGACGGTCGCAGGACAGCAGCACATGCTTTCGCTGCCGTTCTTCGTGCTCGCGACGCAGAATCCGCTCGAACAGGAAGGCACTTACCCGCTGCCCGAAGCGCAGCTCGATCGCTTCATCTTCAAGATTTTCGTGAACTACCCGAGCGACGCGGAAGAGCTGGAGATCATGAAGCGGGTCACCAGCCCCAGCAAAGCGACGATCAAGCCGGTGATCACGGGCGAGCAGATCAGCGCGCTGCAGGACATCGTGCTGCGCGTGCCGGTGGCGGATCATGTTTACAATTATGCGAAGAAGATCGTGCGCTCGACGCGCCCCGCGATGGGCGAAGCGCCGGACTTCATCAAGAACTGGGTGAGCTGGGGCGCCGGGCCGCGCGCGAGCTTGAATTTGATCCTGGCCGGCAAAGCCCGCGCGATCCTCAACGGGCAGTTCCACGTCTCGTGCGAGGACATCGAAGCGGTCGCGCCGTCGGTGCTGCGCCATCGCATCGCGTGCAACTTCACGGCGCAAGCGGAAGGGATCACCACGGACAAGGTGATCGAGAAGCTGCTGGCGGGGGTGCCGAAGACGGAGAAGCTGGGGTAGCGTAGGACAGCCTCACGCAAAGACGCAAAGTTCTGACGGAAAGAACGCAAAGAATACAAAAGTAAAAAGTACAAGGCAAACAGCTGCGTTCGTGGCAACCGCGTGTCGATTTGCGCAAAGCGTCACGATTTGAAAGCCGGAGTTTGAATGTCTCTTATTTCCTCCAACCCCACCCAAAAGCGCACGTCGCTCTCGAAGTACCTGGACCCGCGTGTTCTCAACCGCGTCGACAAGCTTGAGCTTGCGGCGAAGGCGGTTGTCGAAGGTTTCATGGCCGGCTGGCACCGCTCGCCATACCACGGCTTTTCCGTCGAATTCGCGCAGCACCGCGAGTACACGATGGGTGACGACCCGCGGCATCTGGACTGGAAAATCTTTGCGAAGGCGAACCGCTATTACATCAAGCAATACGAAGTCGAGACCAATTACACGGCGCACATTCTTCATGACTCCAGCGAATCGATGCTCTATCAGTCGCCCAAAGCGCCGTACAACAAGCTCGAATACGCGAACTTCATCACGGCGGCGCTCAGTTATCTGGTTGTCAGCCAGACGGATTCCGTCAGCCTGGGCATTTTCAATGAAGGCTTGAGGACATTCATTGAACCGAAGCAGTCGCTCGGGCATATCCATCGCATCTGCCATGAGCTTGAAGCGACGAAGCCTGAAAAGAAAACGGACGTCGGCGACATCATGCACGAATTCTCCGACCGCATCACGCGACGCGGCATCGTGGTGCTGATCAGCGATCTGCTCGACAAACCTGAGCGCATCATGGACGGGCTCAATCACCTGCGTTTCGCGCGTCACGAGGTGCTTGTGTTCCACGTGATGGATCCGTACGAGCTTGAATTTCCGTTTGATGGACAGATCAAATTCGAGGGCCTCGAAGGGTACGAGCCGATCATGTGCCAGCCGCGCATGCTGCGGAAGGCATATCTGGAGGCGCTCAACAACCACATTCTTGCCGTGAAGACTGCGTGCGAGAGAAACAAGGTCGATTATGTGCTGCTCGACACGTCGAAGCCGCTGGAATTGGCGTTGCAATCGTTTCTGCAGAGCCGGGCGTTGAGGAAGATTGGACGGTAAGATTCAAAGTTCAAGGTTTTGGAGGTACGCGCGTGAATTGAAACGAGTCAGGACAAATGAATTGACCCAAGAGACACGCCTTCGTAACGACTTTCAGCCTTGAACATTGAACCTTGAACTTTGAACCCATTGATTTGACATGTTAAATCCTTTTTACATAGGTTTCCTGGCGCTGGGCGCCGTGCCGATCATCATCCACCTGCTCAACAAGCGGCGCTATCGGCCCGTGACGTGGGCGGCGATGGAATTTTTGATGCAGGCGATCCAGAAAAACGCCCGGCGTCTGCAATTGCGCGACATCATCCTGATGCTGATCCGCACGGCGGCGGTGTGCTTTATGGCGCTGCTGATCTGCCGCCCGCATATCGCGTCAAAGAGTTTCATGGGGGGGACGAAAATCGGCGCGGTGATTCTGCTCGACAATTCGCTGTCGATGGGAGCGGAGACCGGAGCGGTCGCGGCGGGCAAACCCGAGACGCGATTCGATGTGGCGAAGAAATTGACCAAGCAGGTCCTCTCGCGGCTGGAGCCTGGTTCGTGGTGCGCGCTCTATACGTTCAACACGGACGCGAAAGCGCCAATCGGCGAACCGTCGCAGAATCTCACGTACATCGACACCGAGCTTGACAATGCCGCGGTGCTTTCGGACGGCAGCACCAATATCGAGAAGGCAATTGAGAAGGCGCAACAGGTTTTCGCGCGGCATCCGGAATTCAAGCTGGCTTCGCGCGAGGTTTACATCATCACGGACATGCAGGCGTATCCGTGGAGCTTGAAGCAGACCTCGGCGGCGTTCGGGAAGATTCTCAAGGAGCTGAGCGCCGACGCGGCCGTGTACGTCGTCCACGCCGGGGACAATGCCGTTGAAAATGTGGCCATCACGGAGCTGGCTCCGAATGACACGCTGGCGACGGTGGACATGCCGATTCAATGCACCGCGACGATCCGGAATTTCGGGCAGACGCCGGTCAAAGGCGTCACCGTCGATTTCTATGTCGACAGCATCACCGGCGACGAGAAGCCGGTGTCGCGGCAGACGGTGGACATCGGCGCGGGCGAATCGACGAGCGCCATCTTTGACACGAAATTCACCACCGGCGGCGATCACCGCATTTCCTGCAGGCTGGCATCGGACCGGGTGCCCGCTGACGGGCGGCGCTTCTGCAGCGTTGAGGTCGTCGATGAAGCGAAGATTCTTCTGGTGGACGGCAAAGACCAGCGCGTGGACGACCCCATTTATAATGAGACGGGGTTCCTGCGTTTCGCGCTGTCGCCAAAGGATCCGGAGAATCCTGAAAAACAAAGCATCATCAGCACAGATGTGATCACGCATCACCGCCTGGCCGACACGAACATTCTCAACTATCAGGCGGTGGTCCTTTCGAACGTCGCGCGCGTATCTCCCGCAACGGCCGCAGCGCTTGAAAAGCAGGTGAAGGCCGGCATGGGGCTGATGATTTTTCTGGGCGAGAATGTCGATGCCAGCGTTTACAACTCGGTGCTCGGCGAGGGCGGCGCGAAGCTGCTTCCGGGCAAAATCGGCGCTCCGTGGGGGGAAGTGCCCGTCGAATCCGAAAAGTTCCCGCCGGCCATCGCGTTCTCGATGAACAAACTTTCGCACCCGATCATGGTGGATTTCAACAACCAGGACGGCATCGAGCTGCTCAGCGCGGTCCAGACCTATCGCGCGTGGGACATCGAAGTGCCAAACGACGCGGTGGTGGCTCAATTCGCCAACGGCAAAGTCGCCGCGGCGGAGAAGCGTGTCGGCGCGGGTTTCGTGATTGTGTTCACTTCGCCGGCGACGACGGCCTGGAGCAATCTGCCGACACAGCCTTCGTTCGCGATCATGATGATCCGCGCGGCGAACATGCTCACGCTGGGCAACCGGCCGCCGAAGAACATCGCGGTCGGCTCGCAAATCCGCTCGCAGCTTGCGCTGTCGGATCAGAACACGCGCGTGCGGATCACGCCGCCGTACCCGGGTTCGCCGAAAGACACGAAGCCTGAAATCACCTCTGACAACCGCGCGGTCGTGGATATCAACGACACGGACAAGGCGGGTTTTTACGAGATTCTGCTCGACCGCGCGCCGAAGGTGACGATTGTCTATGCGGCCAATGCCGATTCATCAAACGAGTCCAATCTGAACACGGTCGCGCCGGAACAAATCCGGCGTGATTATCCGGAATTCAAATTCACTTACGTGACCAAGAATGATGATCTCGCGAACAAAATTGAATCTGAGCGAAAAGGCAGTGAGCTTTGGCCATACTGCGCGGCGATGGTCATACTTCTTTTGGCGCTGGAATCGTTTTTGGCAAACCGCTGGGCGCCGAGGGATTAGGTTTCAGGGTTTCAGGGTTTCAGGGTTTCAGGTTTCAAGGTTTCAGGTTTCAGGTTGGCGCGGTGCGCGAGATGAAAGGAGCGACGATGGCTACGATTGAAAAATTTGAAGACATCGACGCCTGGAAATTGGCGCGGACGCTTGTCAATTACGTCTACACGGCATCTAGTCGTGGAGTATTTGCCAGGGATTTCGGATTGAAAGACCAGATCCGTCGCGCTGCCGTCTCTGCAATGTCTAACATCGCAGAAGGATTTGAACGTGATGGAAACAAGGAATTCATTCAATTCCTCTCGCATGCAAAAGGCTCGTGTGGCGAGGTTCGCTCGCAACTGTATGTGGCCTTGGATCAACAATACATTACGAACGAGGAATTTGACGAAGCCCAAGAATTGTCAAGACGTGTCAGCGGTGCAGTGCAGGGTTTTATGAACTATCTGATCAGCAATCCAATTAAGGGTTTGAAATTTCGTCCTCCCCCTGCGCATGACTCGACAAATGAGGTTTTTGAAAACCTCTGAAACCTTCAACCTTGAAACCTGAAACCTGAAACCCTGAAACCTGAAACTTTGAAACGTTGATTCGAATGAACGAACTGATACTAAAACTTCTCGGCATCCAGCCCTTCAACGGCGCGTCGATGCAGTCCTATCAAATCTCTTTCGCCAACGCGAAATCGGGGTTTCAGGGGCTCATCTTTATTTTGATCGCGATCGCGCTTTCGTTTGGAATCTGGTGGGTCTACAAGCGCGAGCCTGAATACTGCTCATTGAAAAAGAAGCGCTGGATGGCGTTTTTCCGCATCATGGGCGTGTTGATTTTGCTGCTCATTATTTCCAATCCGGTGCTGGCTGTGTTCGTGAAGGGGTCGGTGCGCGGCAAAGTCGTGGTGCTGGTCGACGATTCGAAATCGATGTCGCGCGTCGACAAATACAAGAAGGGTGAAGACAAGCTCATCGCAGCGCATGTGCTCGACAAGCTTCCGCTGACCGAAAAGGATGCCACGAAAATCCCCGCAGCCGCCGAGCGGGAGATCGCGTCGACGTCGCGCATGGATTTGGTGCGCGCGATGCTCGACAACAAGAACATCGGGCTGCTGGAAAAACTTCAGAACGAATACGACGTTGAGCTTTGGAGCTTCTCCAAAGGCAGCGAATCCGAGATGCATCGGCTCGGGCAGGATTTGTCCAAGCTCGATGCCACGGCGCTCAAGGAGCTCAAGGCGGACGGGACAGTCACCGAGCTGGGCAACGCCATCCGCTCGACGCTCAAGCGTTATAAGGGGCAGGCGCTCAGCGGCATCGTCGCCATCACCGACGGCGGCAGCAACAAGGGTGAGGACCCCGCGCTTGTCGCGAACGAATCGAACGCGCGCATCTTTCCAGTGGGAATCGGAGTGCCCGAGTCGCAGGACGTGGCGTTGACCCATATTTTCATGGAGAACAAAATCTTCGTCGACGACATCGCGCCGATCACTCTGCGGCTCAAGCAGCACGGTTACAACAATGAGCAGGCTGAAGTCGTTGTGACCGCCGACGGCGTGGAAGTTGCCAAGCAGAAGATCACGCTGCGCGAGCTGGGCGAGCAGACTGAAGTGGTTTACGTGCGGCCGAAGCATCCGGGGCACTACACATATAAGGTAGAGGTCCAGCCGCTCGAACACCGCGAAGAGGACATCGAGCCGACCAACAATTACAAGTCGCGCGAAGTCGACGTGATCGACCAGAAGCTCAAGGTCCTGGTGATGGAAACGGACCCGCGCTGGGAGTATCGCTACCTGAAGAATTCGCTGCACCGCGACAAGCGCGTCGATGCGAAATTCCTGCTGCGCGTTCCGGACATGGCGGAACTCGCGAAGCCCGGCACGGAATACCTGAAGGAGTTCCCGAACCGTGAGGAGCTGTTCAAGTATCACGCGATTGTGTTCGGCAACATGCCCAATGACGGGTTCTTCACCGACCACGATTTCGACAACTTGCGCAAGTTTGTGCTCGAAGAAGGCGGGGGGATCTGGTTTATCGCCGGCAAAAACAACATGCCGGACGCCTACCGCGATTCAAAGCTGGACGTGCTGATTCCGGTGGAGCTCGAATCGTCGATTCACGCGGTCACCGCCGAAGATGAAATGACCAATCCGATGACCGACCCGTACCGCGCCCTGCTGACGGTCGAGGGGCGCAGCCATAGTCTCACGCGCCTCGACACGATCTCCGGTGAGAACAGCGAAGAGCAGAACGCGGCGCTGTGGGATTTGGTTCCAGAGATGTACTGGTTCCAGCGCGCGATTCGTCCGAAGCTGGGCGCGGCGTCGCTGCTTGTGCAGGGATTTGGGCGAGGCGGGCCGGCCGCGCGGCGCGACACGCCGGTTCCGTTGATGGTGGTCTCGCAGGTGGGCCGGGGGCGCGTGCTTTACCAGGGCTTCGCGGATTTGTGGCGCATGCGCTATCCGCTGGAGCTTGGTCCGGACGCGCTGGAGCGGTTCCACGCGCGGGTGGTTCAATACCTGGGGATGCCGAAGCTTCTGGGGCGCACGGCGCGGACTGAAATCTACACGGACCGCGATGAGTACTCGGTCGGAGACCGGGTCCGCGTGAATGCGCGCGTGCTTGAAAAGCAGACACTGGATTATTCGAAGGCAGACAAGCTGGCCGCGGTTGCGACGAACATGGAAGACGAGACGATCAAAGTCGATTTCGATCTGACGCCGGAGCCCGGCGCGCACGGTTATTTCCGCGCGGAATTCATCACGACGAATTCGACGGGACGCTTCCGCGTCACGATCAAGGATGAGCTCGATGAGGGCGCGCACGCGGATTTCAATGTCGTGATTCCGCAGATCGAGATGGAAAATCCCGACATGCGCAAAGACCTTCTGGAAGGGCTGGCGAAGACTTCGGCGAAAGGTGTTGTGGACGAGAAGACTCACGTGCGGATGTATTACGCGGATCAAGCGGGAGATATCGCCAAGGATATTAATCAGGCGCAGAAGACGACGGAGGAACGGCAGGAGAGTCCGCTGTGGTCGTCGCCGCTTCTGTTGCTCTTGTTCACGTTCTGCATGGGAATGGAATGGCTGTTAAGAAAGCGCAGTGATTTGCTGTGACGAAATTGTTCAAGGTTCAACGTTCAAGGTTCAGAGTTGGACCGCGAACAACCTTGAGCCTTGAACCCTGAACCTTGAACCTTGAACCTTGAACTATGGCCACACTTGCTGATTTAACCTCCCGTCTCGCGAAAGTGCGTTCGAAAGAGCGCAGCTTTGTCTTCATTCAAGGCATCTGCCGCGTCCTGGTGGCGCTGGTGCTGGTGGTCGTGGCGTTTTTTCTGATCGACTGGATTGCCGATCTGCCGTATGGCGCGCGGCTGCTGACGGCGGCGATCGGCTTGGCTGTGGTCGGGTATGTGGCGTATCGCAGTCTCTATCTCGAATTGAAAAAAATCCAGGATGACGATGAGATGGCGCTGCGCGTGGAAGCGCGCAATCCGGATTTGCGGGGGCGGCTGATTTCCACGCTGCAGCTTGTTCGCACGAAATCGTCGGGCGCGTACGCGGGTTCCACCGAGCTGCTCGCGGCGCTTGAAGAGGAAACCGTGCGCATGTCGGACCCGCTGGATTTTTCGCAGATCGTCAGCACGGTCATGCTCAAGCGCCTGCTGATTGCGGCGCTGATCGTGATTGTGATCAAGGCGGCGCTGCTCGTGGAATTCCCGGATCATTTCAAGGCGATGGCGGACCGGCTGGTGCATCCGGAATCGCAGTACCCCACGAAGACGCGAATCAAGGGCGAGCCGCGCGTGCCGCAATTCGTGGCGCGGGGCGACGACATTCCCGTCGAAGTCACGCTCGACACGGGCACCAGCACGATGTCACCGCGCGAGGGCAAAGCGTTTTTCATCAACACGAAATCGGGGACCAATGTGCCCGTCGAGCTGATCAAGGAAGGGAATGTCTATAAAGGAGCGATGTCGAAGGCGCTGGAAGACGTGGACGTGATCGTCGAGCTTGGGGACGTGCGCACAAAGCGAGTCCCGGTGAAAGTTCACGCGCGCCCCGAAGTCGACACCAGCCGCAGCAACGAAGGCGTGAAGTACACGTTGCCCGCGTACACGGAAGAAACCGCGCCGCCGGCGCAGAAATTCGGGGCGCTCTCTTCACTGCAGGGCTCGCTGGCGGAGATTCAATTCACCGCAACGAAGGCTTTGCGCTCAGCGGTGATCGAGCGCTCGGACGGGCGCAAATTCGAAATGAAAGCGCTTCCCGCGCCGGCTCAAACCGATCCCAACAAGCCGAAAGAACCGGAGGGCATGACCTGGAGCGTGGGGGGCTTTCCGATCGACAAGAGCGGCACGTTCCACGTCTCGCTCGTCGACACCAACGGCCTGACCAACGGGCAGCCGTCGCTTGAGTACCCGATCGACGCGAGGCCCGATCTGGCGCCGATGATCAAGCTGGTCAAGCCCACGCACGACAACACGGTCACGCCGACCGCGCGCCCGGTGTTCGAGTACAACGCGCGCGACGACTTCGGGCTGCGCACGGTCTGGATCGCCTACAAGATCATGCGCGAGAGCGACCCGGTGATCGCGCGGCCGGACGGCACCAGCGAGAAGGCGATTCCGCCCACGCAGAAAATCGAATTCCCGCTCGACAAGGACAACGGGAAGCCGCGGCGCGAGCTGCTGCATTCGAAGATCACGCTGCCTCTCGAAAAATTGAATGTGAAGGTCACCGACCAGGTCGTGGTATGGCTGGAATGCGACGACTTCTGCGACACGAACGACGAGGCGCCGCGCAAGACGCGCGACGGGGAGCTGGAAGCCGCGAAACCGGGCGAGAAAGTTTATCCGCGCACGCAGGACGTGAAGCTGACGGTCATCTCGCGCGCGGACAAGGAAGCGGAATTGCGCGCGGAACTCCAGCGGCTCTATCAGCTGGTTGAGCGGTCGGTCAAGGGCCAGGAGGAATTGAAGACGCGCGTGCTCGAAATCAAAGAACTCCTCGACAAGATGAAGGCTGAGAAATGACTTCACGCCTTTTTTTCTCGCGCAAAGACGCAAAGTTTTTAACTGAAAGAACGCCAAGAACAAACTTGGCGTCTTTGCGCGAGAGTTTTTTTACATCAGCGTGACCGCCACAATCGATCCCAGATCGTAATAGGTCACATTCACGCCCGTCTTGCTGGTGGTGATCAGCAGGTCGTCTTGAATCTCAAACGTGTGGTCGTCTACCGAGTACTTGATGAACTTGTCGCTCGACAGCGTCTTGATCGAAACCGAATTCCCGCCATAGCCTTTGATGATCTTCGCCAGCGCCAGCCAGCCTGCTCCGTTTCTATCCATGAGAGATTCTCCCGAGGGTCAGTTGCGCGGATTGCCAATCCGTCCAGACAAATCTTACCCAACATGCTACCCGCCTGATAAATTGATTTTCAAAAAATCCGGACTACCATTCAACGCATGAGTCTTGAATCCACCGCGAGCTCGTCGTCCTCCGTTGCCGCGCCCGGCGTCGAAGAAGACGTTCTTCATTTCATCGCGCCCGGTTGCACCGAAGCCCCCGAAACGATTTTCAAACGCAGTCTCGAACGCCGCGGATTGAAATACACCTCCGAACGCCGTGAAATCCTCAAAGCCGTGTTATCGACTCACGAGCATTTCGACGCCGACTGGCTGTTCATCGAAATGCGCAAAGTCGGCGCGAAGGCCTCGAAGGCCACCATCTACCGCAGTCTCGTCCTGCTTTGCGAGGTGGGCATTCTGCGCGAAGTCTTCCACGGTCCGCACGGCGCGTACTTCGAACACGTCTACGGACACCAGCATCATGAGCATATGATCTGCCTGAAGTGCGGAAAAGTGATTGAATTTATTTCAAAAAAGCTCGAACAGCTTCAAGACGACGCCTGCCGGGCGATGGGATTTCATTCGGTTCGGCATCACCTTCAGGTGTTCGGGTATTGCAGCGAATGCCATCCGTGCCGGGCGGCGTTTCCGCCGCTGCCGCCGAAGTAATTGTCGCCCCGGGAATCAGCGGCCCCCTTTGCCCTTCAGCGCGCCCCGCGTTCAGTCGAAAAATAAACTGACCGATAACGGGGGGCCGCGCAATGGAATTCAATTCTTACTCGAACAAAAAAATCACCGTCATGGGCCTGGGCCTTTTCGGCGGGGGCGTTGGCGCGGCGCGTTATTTCGCCGAGCGCGGCGCGGTTGTGACCGTCACGGACAAGCGATCCGAGACGGACCTGAAGCCTTCGATCGAGGCACTGAAAGGCCTGCCGATCCGTTACGTGCTGGGCGAACATCGGGAAGACGATTTCCGGGGCGCGGACATTGTCGTGGTCAATCCGGGAGTGGCGAACGATCACCCGCTGGTGACGATGGCGCGCGGATCGGGCGCGTTCATCGAACATGCGATGAACCTGTTGTTCAAGCTCACGCCGCGCAACCGCAAGCTCGGCATCACGGGATCGAATGGAAAATCGACGACCACGGCGATGATCGGCGAAATGGTGAAGCTCGCCGACCCGCGCACGCTTGTCGGCGGCAACATCGGGAAATGCCTGCTCAGCGAAACGCGGACGCTTGCGGCGGATGCGCCGATGGTGCTGGAGCTGTCGTCATTCATGCTGGAAAATTTCGCCGGGCCGTGCCTGAGTCCGAACGTCGCGGTGGTCACGAACATTTCGCCCAATCATCTCGACCGCCACGACAGCATGCGGAATTACATGGATGCGAAGCTGAACATCATCCGCCACCAGTCGCCGAACGACTGGGCGATTCTCAACGCGGACGATCCGATTGTCAGCGGCTGGGACGCGGAAACGCATGCGCGCGTGATGCGCTTCAGCGTGCGGGAGGAGCTTGAGGGCAACTGCGCGTTTCTCGCGGGCGACAAGCTCGTCGTGCGGATGGATGGCGTCGAAGAAGTCCTGGCCTGCCGCAAAAGCCTGCGCGTCCCCGGGCTCCACAATGTTGCGAATGCGCTTGCGGCTTCGGCCGCGGCGATGGCGTTCGGCGTGAAGCCGTGGCAGGTTGCCGAAGCGCTGCTGGGATTCAGCGGTTTGCCGCATCGGCTGGAAATGGTCGCGCGCACGGATGAGAAGGTCGCGTTCTACAACGACTCGATCGCGACGACACCCGAATCGGCGATCTGCGCCCTGGCGAGCTTCGACGCGCCGATCACGCTGATTGCTGGCGGATATGATAAGGGGTCGCCGTTCGATGAGCTGGCGGTTGCCATTGTCCGCAAAGTGCGCCGCTTGATTCTGCTGGGCGTCACCGCCGACAAAATCGAGGAGGCGGTGAACCGCGCGGCGCGGCAGTACAACCGCAAGCCGCAGGTTGTCCGGGCGGTTGATCTCGAACATGCGGCGATCATGGCGTCGTGTGCCAATGTTCCCGGGGAAATCATCCTGCTCTCGCCGGCGTGCGCGAGCTTCGATATGTTCCGGAATTTTCAGGAACGCGGGGAGCAGTTCCGGGCGCTGGCGAAGGGGCTGGCGCAAAATGGTTGAAGAACCTCGCGCGGAAATGTACATAGTTCAAGGTTCAAGGTTCAAAGTTCAAGGTTCAGACGACATTGAGCCCAAGAAATTTGTGTTTTGAGGCGTGAGCGCTTCATGCAGCGAACGTACGCTTTGGTTTTTGAATTGAACGAAGAACTTCTCGCCAGATTTATCGGGAACCCATCGAGAATGCGCAGGAGGAAATCCGGCGCGTGCTTCAACGCCACGGGTTCAAATGGCAGCAGGGTAGCGTGTATTTTAGAGCACATTTCATTTCTGTGTAGACAAATCTGCTTGCGGCGGGCACGCTGGCTCTTCGTTGCTCTCGCACGCCGTATTTCCTATCAATACGGCTTTGCTCGAGCGCCTCGATCCAGCATGCCCGGCGCGGCGCATCTTTGTCCACACAAAAATGAAATGCGCTCTAGCGACGCGCAGATCAATGCGGTGACCTGCGTGCTTGCGGCACAGGATTTGGCGCGCACGTTTCCGTGGTTTTCAAAATCGGTACGCGATATCCGCATGCTGCGCATCGAGGAGCTCAACGATCTGATGCCTGCGGTGCTGCAGGCGCTGCGTTAGCGCACTTTTTCGCCCACATAAAGATGGACCGTTCCGAAGGTCATTGAAACAGCGCGCACGTTCGTCAAGCCGACTGCGCGCATGTTTTCCGCCATCTCCTCGGGGCCGGCGAAGGCCTGGACGGACTGGGGGAGATATTTGTACGCATCGCCCGCGGCCGCGGCGATGATGCGACCGATCAGTGGCAGGATGTGCTTGAAGTAGAACATGTACAGCGGGCCGAAAAAAAATCCGCGCGGCCGGGTAAATTCGAGGACCAGGACTTTGCCGCCGGGGCGAACCACGCGCGCGAGCTCGCTCAAACCGAGATGCAAATCGGCCACGTTGCGAATGCCGAAGGCAACGCCGGCCAGGGCCGCGCTTCCTGATTTCAGCGGGAGGGCCAGCGAATCGCCGAGACCGAATTCGACGCCGGCGATTTTCTTGCGGGAGGCTTTCTTCGGCCCATAGGCCACCATTTCATAGGTGAAATCCAGCGCCATCACGCGAGCTTGGGGCGCAGCGTTGTGAAAGGCGAAGGCCAGGTCTCCGGTGCCGGTGCACAGGTCGGCGATCACGTCGCCCGCGCCGAGGCCGACGGCTTCGCGCGCGGCGCGCCTGCGCCAGAGGATGTCCAGGCCCATCGAAAGGAAATGATTGAGGAAATCGTAGCGGCGGGAGACGCGGGAGAACATCTCGCGCACTTCGTCGGCGGATTTGCCGCCGGCGTTGCGGGGTAGGGGTTCAGAAACAGTTGCTGTCATTGAAATCAAGACTTTCGCAACATCGTTCCAACGTCGATGCTCAATCGAGTTTTTCGCCCAACATTCAGCGCAAGTTTCTGATTGAGAGTCAGAATAGTGCGTGATTTATATTTCTGTAAGACAGCATCAGGCTTTTCGAAAACCTCCACTTGGTTTTCCGGCAAATTGACCAGCACATATTGCGGGATCCCTGCCACGGCATAAATGCGCATCTTCGTTGTCCGATCCGTTATGAGCGAACTGTCGGCAATCTCAAAAACGCAAAAAATATCGCCTGGTTCGAAGTGATCGTTTGGGCAATCCTCTGGGCGTCCGCGCAACACCGCTCCGTCCGGTTCGGGCAACTGATACTTGCCAAGCATGAGCGGATTCTGATTCTGCACGTGGCAGTTGTATTTCTTCAGCTTCGCATCCAGCTCCACAAGCCAGTGACAGATTATCCGGTGCCGCCGCCCAACTGTCATGGGATCTTCTCCGCGCGCGCTTCGATCTTTTAAAACGATCAATCCATCAAGCAATTCGTATGGCGCACCTTCGCGAATAATGCCGGTCTCAATCATCTTTTTGTATTGGTTGACGTCAATGCGCAGCGGAATCTGGTCGGATACGCGTGACGCTTCAATTTGAGTATTTAACATGTTCAAACTCCCGACGAGCCCAGGCAATTATCATGGGAATGAAACTTTCGAGAACCTAAATCTTATACTTCCCCATCATCCCCGCAACCCGCCGCTTCACGTCCTCGTCCATCACAATGTAGCCGGGCCAGTCGCGCGTGAAGCCTTCGTCCTTCCATTTTTTTGTGGCGTCGATGCCGAGCTTGCCGGTCCAGCCGTAGTGCTGGCTGGCGTGGTCGAGGATGTCGGTCGGGCCTTTGACCACTTCGATGTCGCGGCTGAAATCGCAGTTGGCCCCGACGTGGAAGAGGACTTCGTCCTGATTCTGCACGTTCACATTTTCGTCGACGACGACGATCATCTTTGTGAACATGATCTGCCCCAGGCCCCAGATGGCGTGCATCAGTTTTCGCGCATGCTGCGGGTACTGCTTCCTGATTGAAAAGAAGGCGCAGTTGTGGAAGACGCCGAATTCGGGCAGGCAGTAATCGACGATTTCGGGCAGCGTGAGTTTTAAAAACGGGAGAAAAATGCGCTCGGTGGCCTTGCCGAGGTACGTGTCTTCCATGGGCGGCATGCCGACGACGATCGATTGATAGATGGGATTTTTGCGATGCGTCAGCGCAGTGACGTGGAAGACCGGGTAGTCGTCGGCGAGCGAATAAAATCCGGTGTGGTCGCCGAAGGGGCCCTCGCGGCGGCGCTCGCCTGGCTCGAGGTATCCCTCGATGACGATTTCGCTTTGCGCGGGAACAAAGAGGCCAGGCTGCGAGACGCACTCGACCATCTCCACGGTCTTTTTGCGCAGGAAGCCGGCGAGGAACATCTCATCGATGCCCGGCGGCATGGGGGCGGTCGCGCTGTAAACGACCGCGGGGTCGCCGCCGATCGCGACGGCCACGGGCATGCGCTTGTTCTCTTTCTCGTGCTCGCGGAAATGCCGTGCGCCGTCGTGATGCATGTGCCAGTGCATGCCGCAGGTGTTTTTGTCGAAAATCTGCAGGCGGTACATGCCGCAGTTGGGCAGGCCCTCGAGGCTGCGCGTGAAGACATTGGTCAGCGTGAAATAGCGTCCGGCGTCCTCCGGCCAGCACTTCAGCGCCGGCAGAATCCCAAGATCGATTTTGTCGCCCCGATACACGACTTCCTGGCACGCGCCGCTGCCGACTTTCTTCGGAGGGAAGCTCGAGATTTTCATCAGCAGCGGGACCATCTTCAGTTTTTCAATCAGCGTTTCGGGCGGGCGCTGATGCAGAAGGCCATCGATTTCCGCGCCGATGTCGTTGAGGTCTTTGACGCCCAACGAGAGACATGTTCGCGCCAGCGTTCCGAAAAGATTGATGGCGACGGGCAGCGTTGAGCCCTCGACGTTCTCAAAAAGGAGGGCCGGTCCACGTGATTTGACGGCGCGATCGGCCCACTCGGTGATTTCGAGGATCGGCGAGACGCGATCCTTGACGCGCAGCAGCTCGCCGCGCTGTTCGATGGCAGTGAGGAAATCGCGGAGATTTTCGAAAGGCATGGACGGAGGTTTTATCAGAAGAATGGAGAATTCGGAATTCAGATTCATCCGCCAGCGGTCTTTTCATTTCCTCAATGTTGCAACTCCACTGTTGTACCCTAAAATAAAGTCCGAGGTTTGGAGAAATCGCCATGGCAGTGTGTATCGACGAAAACGGGCGCATCGACGGTTCGCGCACAACGGTTTATCACGTGATGGATTATTATGTGGATCACGATCTCCCGGAATACATCATCAAGTGGCTTCCGCTTACGCTTGAGCAGGTTCATGCCGCGTTTCGGTTCATTGAAGAAAATCGACATGAAGTTGATCAGCAGTATCAAAAGATGCTTGAGCGATGCGAGCGCGGCGATCCACCGGAAATCAGGGCGCGTATTGCCGAGGGACGCAATCGCTGGTTAGAAAAGCACCCGGAGGCGATGAAGCACTGGCTGGAAAAGCACAAGGCGGATTGCGTTGGTGCTGAGAATAGTCGCTGATATCAATGCCGAAGGATACTTGGCATACCTTGTTCGAAAGATTCGCCGTGATCCCCACTGGCATTATTTCGCAAGCGAATTGAACATAGAATTCCTCTCGTTCGGCGACATTGAGTTGGATAAAGACTCGAATGACAGGCAGGTTTGGCTGGCAGCGCAGCGCCATGGGGCAATTCTGTTGACGGACAATCGCAACCACGATGGCAAAGATTCGCTGCAGGCTGTCATCAACGAGCTAAATAAATCAAATTCTTATCCTGTCATCACTATTGGCGATCTTCAAAGAATAGTTGCCGACCCCGAATATGTCGAGCGTGTGATTGAGGCACTGTTTGAGCGCTTGATGTTCATCGATGGTCTGAAGGGCACCGGCCGGCTCTTCATTCCCTAGCCGCCCGTGTCATTCTTAAAGATTCATTGCGCTTTGCGCGAAAAAGTTGTATAGACGAAAACCATGATCGGAGCCAATCTCATCTTCGCTGTAGCAGGACGCGCACGCCTCGCGGCAGCGCGCATTCGAACCTGAACAGTACATGAGCGAGACTGCAAACCAGTCTCGCTTTTTTGTTTTCCGACTCACCGGACTCTCTTGAAAGGACTCACACATGTCCAAACTTTCGACTGAATACATCCGCAACGTCGCGCTTGTCGGCCACAACGGCACGGGCAAAACAACACTCGCGGAAGCCATGCTGCTTGCCGGCGGGGCGATCCGCAAAATGGGGAAGATCAGCGACAAGAACACGGTCAGCGATTTCGACCCGGACGAACATGAGCGCGGGCATTCGATCGACACGGGGATCCTGCATTTCGATCACATGGAGAAGCGCATCAACCTGCTCGACTGTCCCGGGCTGCCAGACTTCGCGGCGGGCGCGGAAGAAGGCATGGCGGCGTGTGAGACGGCGCTCATCGCTGTCAGCGCGGTCGCGGGTGTTGAAGTGATGACGCGCAAATTGTGGGGGATGGCGACGGCGCTGGAGAAGCCGAAGATTTTTGTCGTCACCAAAATGGATAATGAGCGCGCGGACTTCGACAAGTGTGTCACGCAACTGCGCGAAGTTTTCGGCAATGCGGTCGCGCCGTTGTTCCTGCCGATCGGACAGGGGCACGAATTCAAAGGCGTGGTGGACTTGATCGACGACATCCACGATTGCCCTCCGGAGCTTGAAGAGAGCGCAAAGGCCATGCACGCGACGCTGGTCGAATCGTGCGTGGCCTGCGACGAAGCGATCATGGAACGGTATCTGAGCGACGAGAAGATTTCGCACGCGGAAATCTCGCGGTGTTTCACGAAGGGGCTGCTCAACGGTTCGGTGGTGCCGGTGATGTGCGTGTCAGCGGAGAAAGGAATCGGTGTCAAGGAAATGTTGCGCATCATTGTCGAAGACGCGCCGGATCCTCTCGCCGAGCCGATTCATCTGCGACGAAAGAACGCCGAGAAGCCGGGCGGCTGGGAGGAACGTGTCATCTCCCCGAAGACGGACGGGCCGCTTTACGCGCAGGTGTTCAAGAGCAAGCGCGACCCCTTTATTGGGAAGCTGAGCTACATCCGCGTTTATTCGGGGTCGCTTGAGTCGGGGCAGCCGGTGAAAATTTCTTCGGCGGCGAAGCCGGAGAAACTCGCGCATTTCCTGGATGTCCAGGGCAAGGAGACGAAGGAGAAGCACAACGTCATCTGCGGCGAGATTATCGCGATCGCGAAAATCGAATCGCTGAATTTCGGCGAGACGCTGACCACGGATGAAGGCGGGTGGGAGCTGACACCGATCCCGATGCCGAAGCCGATGCAGTCGCTGGCGATCGTCGCGAAGAACCGCAACGATGAAGCGAAAGTCGGGCAGCGCCTGCGTAACCTCGCGGAAAGCGACCCGACATTCCACATTGAAGTTGAGCCGCAGACGCATGAGCTGGTGATCTCGGGCCTCGGGCAGACACATCTTGATTTGATGATCGGGCGCTTGAAGAAGCAGCATCTCGAAGTCATCACCAAGCCGCCGAAAATTCCGTACCGCTCGACGATCAGCGGCATCGGCGACGCCACTTATGCGCACAAAAAGCAATCCGGCGGCGCGGGGCAGTACGGCAAATGCTCCATCAAGATCGAGCCTAATTTGGGGAATGGGTTTGAATTCGTCGATGAAATTGTCGGCGGAGTCATTCCGCGGCAGTTCATTCCGTCGTGCGAAAAGGGCGTGACGACGAAGATGACCGAAGGCGTGTGGCATGGGATTCCGGTCGTGGACGTGCGCGTGCGGCTGTATGACGGCAAGGCACACGACGTCGATTCGAAGGATATTGCGTTCCAGATCGCCGCGCGCGAATGTTTCAAGGAGGCATTTGAGAAAGCGCGGCCGCAGCTGATCGAGCCCATCGTGAATCTGGAGGTGATGGTGCCGGGGCAGTACATGGGCGACATCACGGGGCATCTCAGCAGCCATCGCGGGCGCATCAAAGGCATGGACCAGCTCGGCGACATGCAGGTCGTCCACGCGTCGATTCCCGCGGCGGAAGTTCAGAATTACTCGTCTGAATTGAAAGCCATCACGGGAGGCGAAGGGTTCTACACGATCGAGTTTTCGCACTACGACATCGTGCCGCAGGGGATCGCGGCGCCGGTGATCGCGGCGGCGAAGGCGCATCAGGTGAAGGAGCCCGAATGAAGTCAGTGCGTCGTGACAATCTGCGTCGCGCGGGCGCGTGCTTTATCGCGATCGTGTTTGCGGCGTCACTTTTTGGGGCGGAGAAGTTTTCGGACTGGCCGCAGTTCCGCGGGCCGCTGGGGATGGGAGCGAGTGAGGACAGTGCGCTGCCGGTGAAGTGGGGGCCGAAGGAAAACATTGCGTGGAAGATCGACCTTCCGGCGCCGGGGGTTTCGGCGCCGGTTGTGGCGGGGCAGCGGATTTATTTGACGTGCTACAGCGGGTTCGCGCCGGGGAAGGGCGGCGGGAACATGGACGATCTCAAGCTGCACCTGCTCAGCTTGAATCGCGCCAACGGGGAGACGATCTGGAAAAAGGAAATCGCGCCGAAGCTTCCGGAATCGGTGAAGATTCGCGAGAGCCACGGTTTTGCGTCGAGCTCGCCGGTGGTGGACGGCGAGCGCGTGTATGTGTTCTTCGGCAAGAGCGGCGTTTTTGCTTTCGATCTTGAAGGCAAGCAGCAGCTTTGGCAGGCGGACGTGGGCTCGAAGCTGCATGAATGGGGCTCCGCGGCGTCGCCGCTGCTTTATGAGAATCTGCTGATCGTCAACGCCTCCGTGGAGAGTGAAACGCTGTTCGCGCTGAATAAAAAGGACGGCAAGGAAGCCTGGAAATTTCCCGGTGTGAAGGAGTCGTGGAACACGCCAATTCTGGTCAAGACTCCGGAGGGCAAAACGGAGCTTGTGTTCGCCATTCAGGGAAAGGTCATCGGTCTCGATCCGAAGACGGGCGAGCAGCTGTGGACGTGCAAAACGGAAATCACGTGGTACATGGTGCCGAGCCTGGTGGCGCACGACGGGATTGTGTACTGCCTCGGCGGGCGCAGCGGCGTGGGGCGGCTGGCGGTGCGCGCGGGCGGGAAGGGCGATGTCACGGCCACTCACCGCCTGTGGAAAAGTCCGAACGGCGCGTCGAATGTCACTTCGCCGGTGTTCCACGACGGGCATCTATATTGGATGCATCAGGACAAGGGCATCGCGTATTGCGTCGAGGGAAAATCGGGGGAGCTCGTGTACGAAAAGCCGCTTGAGCGCGCGGGGCAGGTTTACGCGTCGGCGGTGCTGGGCGATGGCAAAATTTATTATCTCGCGCGGAACGGGCGCACGTATGTTGTCGCCGCGAAGCCGCAATTTGAGCTGCTGGCGACGAACGATCTGGGCGAGCGGAGTGTGTTCGATGCGAGCCCTTCGATTGCGGGCGGGCATGTGTATATTCGCTCGGACAAGACGCTGTATTGTATTGGGAAGTGAGAGTGTGCAGTCGAATTGTGGACCCCAGAGAATGCAAAAGTGTATCTGCGTTTAATTTGAATGTCTTGAATCCACAGGGATTTTCGAATACGCATCCGGGAAGTGAGTGGGCACAAAGGCCGGCTTGACGCGGGCGGCTGTGCTGCTACGATTGATTTTTCGCAGTAACGGGACGTGGCGCAGCTTGGATTAGCGCGCTTGCTTGGGGTGCAAGAGGTCGAGGGTTCAAATCCCTCCGTCCCGATCTTTTTTACAACGAAGCCCTTCGGCAGGAGTCGAAGGGCTTTTTTGTTTGAGGTTCAAAACCGGGGAAGGCAGGTTTGTGATTTTGGGAATGGAGCTTAAAGAATGAATGTTCTTCGAATCGTTGGAGTTTGGATGGTCCTCGGCGCGGCTTGTGCGGCGGAGGGGGAAAGCAGGCTGATGCCGTACAATGCAAACGGCAAGTGGGGCTTTATTGCGCGCGATGCGGCGCGGGTGGAGTTTGTGCTGCAGCCGGCGCATGAGCTGGCATTTCCATTTGCTTCCGGGCGCGCGGCGGTGCGGCAGAACAAGCAGTGGGGATTCATCGACGAGAAGGGCGCAGTGGCGATTCCGTTTCAATTTGACGACGTTCAGCGAGGCATGTTTCAAGGCGGCGTGGCGGTGATCAAGAAGGGGAACCTGTGGGGCGTGGTCGGGCCGGACGGGAAGGAAATTCTGCCGGCTAAATTCATGTCGGTGAGCGTGGACGAAAAGGCCGCGCGCATCACGGCAGCTGTGTCGGACGGCGCCGACCCCAATAATTTTCTGGGGCTCTTCGGCCTGTACGACACGACGGGAAGGATGCTGATGCCGCATGAGTACAAAGAAATTTATGCGTGGTTCAAGAACGGCGTCACGGCGGTTGACAAGGGCGGAAAGAAGGGACTTGCCTCGGCGAACGGCGAGCTCTTGACGCCGCTGCAGTACGAACAGATCCTGCATGGGGACATCACGCATTTCATCGCCGTCAAGGATGGCGGGAAAACCAACGACGTTTACGACGAGCACGGCAAATTGCTTTTTTCCGCGCCGTATCCTTATGTGGGGGCGCTGCGCGACAACCGCTGCGTGTTCAAAGATCCGGCGACGAAGAACAACGGGTACCTCGACGCGCAGGGGAAGATTGTGCTGCCGGCGCAGTTCTTCATGGCCGGAAATTTCAGCGAAGGGCTCGCCATTGTTCAGCGCAAGCTTGGCGCGCCGATCGAGGCGATCGATGCCAATGGCAATAGCGTGGGCTCGGTGCCGAATGCATTCATCCGCCTGGACAAATTCAAAAATGGATTTTTGTGGCTCGCGGACAAGACGGACAAAAAGATTTATCTGTACAACAAGCAGCTTCAGCGCGTGACGCCGCAGGGGTTTTATTACGCGGCGGATTTCGACGCGGCGGGTTTTGCGCGCGCGCAGGCCGAGGCGAAGAAGAACGGGCTGATCAACACGAAGGGCGAATGGGTCATCCAGCCGGAGTGGACGCAGCTTGAGGCTTCAAGCATTCCAGGGCAGTACATTGTTTCGAAGGACCGCGAGAAGGGAATCGTGTCGTCGGCGGGACAGGTGCTGTTCAAGCCGCAGGCGGTGGGGATTGAAAAGTGGGACGAGCAGTTTGTGAAGATCTCGCCGCCGGGATTCATGATGGGCAACGAGTACCATTGTTTCTGGCGGCATGATGGTGTGTTTTTTTATGACAACAAAGGGCAGCCGTAGGCAGGGGGGCAGGAGTCAGGGGGATCAGGTCGAGTAGGCGGCGAACTTTTGGTGGCCGGCGGCGAAGAGGCGTCTGTGATCGTCGTCGAAGACCACGTCGTGAACGTACATGGGCGGGGCTTCGTCCTGGAGCATTTTGCGGTCTTTGGGATCGATGAAGGTGAGGAAGTTTTTGCTTCCGCCGCCGGCGCAGAGGAGCCAGTCGCCACCTGGATGATAATGAAGGTGCTCGACCATGCCGCGTTTTTCGGGGCTGAATTCGCCGAGCAATTTCTTGTTGCGCCAATCGTGGATTTCGACGCGCGGTTTTCCTTCGAGACCGTCGATGTTGCCGACCTGGCCGATGCCTCCGGCGGCGAGCTGCGCGCCATCGGGCGAGAACGCGACGCAGCGCACGCCGCCGATTGAATGCAGGCGCTGCTTCGGATCGTACGTGTAGAGTATCGGCGTCTCGATGCCGCCGGCCACCGCGCCGGTGCGCGCGTCCCAGACAACGATGTGTCCCACGCGGTCGGCGGTTGCGAGCAGAGTTCCGTCCGGCGAGAACGCACACGTGTAGAGCATCGAGCGCAGGTTCTGCGGCGTCATCGGCTCATGGCCGCGCAACTCAAGTTTGATTTCGAACGTCAGCGCGTCCCACACGCGGCAGATCATGTCGTCGCCGACGCTGGCGATGAGCGTGCCGTCGGGTGAGGACTTCACGGCGCGCACCCATTTGTTGTGAGCCTTGACGACGCGCAAGGGTTCGCGCGTGGAGCCGCGCCACCAGATCAACTGACCGTCTGAACTTCCGGAGACGACAACGCCGCCTGCGCCCGCGGCAACGCCGGTGACATAGCCGCTGTGCCCGGGCATGGCGATCATTTCGGATTTTTCGAGCGACGAATCGAGCGCGTAGAGATTGCCGTCGGAGCTGCCGATGAACAACCACGGCGAACGCGGGGCGCGCGCGATGCAGAAGAGGATGTCTTTGCGGGAGATGTCGCGAAGAAGTTTGTATCTGGGCTCGGCCGGCATTGAACGCCTCTTTTTTTAATGCATGGGCGCCAAGATGCAGAGACGCAAAGAACAAAAAGGATTGGGGTCAGGCATGATTTTGCGACTCATGGACAAGATGGACAAATAGACTTCATGGACAAGAACGCTTAAAGCAAAACCTTTGAAATTTCCCTGATGCCGGGATTGACCAAGGGGATCGGGCGCGCGCCGAATTGATATTCCTTGTGTGGGTTCACGCCGACGGCTCTGAGAATGGTGGCGAACAGCTCGCCGGCTCCGACTTCGTCTTCCACGACTTTGCGTCCGTCTGGATCGGTTTTGCCGAAGACTGCGCCGGGTTGCACGCCGCAGCCGAAAAGCGCGGCGCTCCAGGCGGCGGCGAAGTGGTCGCGGCCGAGGGCGGGGTTGATCTCGGGTGTGCGGCCGAATTCGCCCATGGTGACGACGAGCGTGTTCTCGAGCAGGCCGCGCGATTTCAGATCGTCGAGCAGCGCGGACATGACCTGGTCAAGCTCGGGCACCATCTCCTGGTGCGTCTCGAAATTCTGGCTGTGGCTGTCCCACCAGGCACGGCTGACGCGCACGAACGAGACGCCGGCTTCGACCATGCGCCGCGCCATCAGCGCCTGCTGGCCGAAGAGCGTCGGGCCGTAGCGGTCGCGGATTTTCTGCGGCTCTTTTGAAATGTCGAAGAGCTCCTCGCTGCTCATGAGGCCGCGCACGCGCGCATAGGCCTGCGCGTGGCTTTTGACCGGCGCGACGTCGTGGCCCTTGATGAAGCTGCGGCCCAGCGCTTCCTGCAATTGTGCGCGGGCGAAATGTTCCTGCTCGCTGAGCTGCTCCTGTTTCTTCAGATTCGCGGGCATCAAGTTTTCGGCGATCTTCATCGGGGCGTAACGCGCGCCGAGGAACGACGCGGAGAGTTTTGAGAAGTCGCGGCCCTCGGTGGCCGTGTAGAACGAGACGTAATCCGGGACTTTGCTGTCGGCTTGAGCGAGCTCGCGGGCGAGCACGGCGCCCATGTCGGGATAGCTGACCGCGGCTTCGTCGGTGCGACCGCGCATCATCAGCATCGCGGCGGCGCCGTGGTCGGCGTTCTTGGTGTTCAGCGAGCGGATGACGCAAATTTCTTTCATGCGCTTCGCCATTTCGGGCATGAGCTCGGAGATGTGGACGCCGGGAATCGACGTAGGAATCGCGCCGAAGGGACCGCCGGTCAGGCGGCCGGGTTTGGGGTCGAAGGTTTCGAACTGGCTCGCGCCTCCGGCCAGCCAGAGCAGGATCACGCGCTTGCCGGAGGCCTTGAGCGCGTTGGTGACCGGAACTTCGCCCAGCGCGTGCACGGCACCGGATTGACCGAGGAGCGTGAGCGCGGAGCCGGCGGCGATGCTGCTCAGGAAGGTGCGGCGGCTGACGTCGTGCTGAGAGGATTTACAATGTGAGCAGGTCATGCGGGTTCTCTGGAAATGTGTACACCTCGGTTGGAGTTCACGCTTCAGCGTGTGGGCGCGCAGCACGCTGAAGCGTGAACTCCAACACGCTGAAGCGTGAACTCCAACACGCTGAAGCGTGA
>JADMIO010897356.1_pt1 | contig 45716 bp, 41 predicted proteins | sample 8958161 | NCBI WGS metagenome assembly JADMIO01 (sample SAMN16585339, study PRJNA669376) | soil metagenome | isolation source: Crop rotation soil | place: USA: Cullars Rotation, Alabama | collected 2011
GCCGCGACTTCAAGTCACGTGAATTCCAAGCTTCGGATCCCACTGTGCTGGAAAGGCGCTCATGCACCGTCCGCGCCTGCTCATCCTCGACGAGCCGACGACCGCCCTCGATCCGCTCGTGCAGGAAACGCTCTATGACGAATTGCGCAAGTCGGCAAACCGCGGACAGACGGTGCTCTTTTCCAGCCACACGTTGAGCGAAGTCGAGCGGCTCTGCGATCGGGTGGCCATCATCCGCAAGGGAAAGATCATTGAAAACGCAACGGTCGGTGAACTCCGTCACCGCGCAACAAAGGAAATGGCCGTGCGCAAGGTGGAATTTTCGTTGCGAAACGGGCAACTTGCCGGCGCCGTGTTTCCTTCTGCCCTGACTGGCGAAATGAGTGCAGAAGGCCGGTGGTCCGGCCACTGGCGCGGACCCGTCGAGGGCCTGTTGCCGTGGCTGGCGCGGCTGGACGTGACCGACGTGATGATCGGCGCGCCCAGTCTCGAAGATCTCTTCCGCGAGTATTACCGGGATGATGGGAATGGCGATGCATCGAGGAGCGCACCATGAACCTCGCGGTCATTCGTAAGACCATCGCCGATTACGGTCTGATCTGGCTGGGCGCGCTCGTTCTGCTCACCGGGTTCGTGATCCTGTTCATGTTCGCGACCCACAGCGTGCCGATCGACAAGGGTCGCGAGTGGATCGAATTGCCCTGGGTCAGGGCGTTTCTCCAGGCCATGGTGGGCGCGGACATGGCCGAGGGTTTCACACCCAATGGCATCACGTCGTTTGCGTTCAGTCACCCGTTCACGTGGGTCGTGCTGATCACATTCATGCTGACTCTGACGAGCGGCGTGCTCGTGGGCGAGATTGATCGCGGCACGATGGACCTTCTGGCCGGGCTGCCCGTCAGCCGTGCGTCGATTTATGCGTCGGTCTCCGTTGTGATTCTGTTGATGGGTTTGCCGCTGATCTGGGCGATGTGGAGCGGGGTCGCGTTTGGGCGCCGGATGATGGGCGACGAATTGATTTCAATGGAACGGCTGCAGGCCGTCGCGTGGCACTTGTATGTGACATATGTCTATGTCGCGTGCTTCGGCATGGCGGTGTCGGCGATTTCGAAGCGGCGCGGCAATGCCATTGCCTTTGCATTCGCGGCGATTTTCGGCTCGTTCGTGCTGAACTTCCTGTGCGCTTTGTGGCCGGCCGCCCGGAAAGTCGAATGGCTTTCGTTCCTGCATTTCTACACGCCGCTACCAATTGCACGTACGGGTCTGATTGACCAACGTCAATTGACGACGCTATTGATCGGTGCCGTGGCGTGGTGGACGCTTGGGCTTATCGTGTTTCGACGGCGGGATATTCACGCGGCGTGAGGGATCTCAGTTCAAAGAGGCGATTGCGCGAGCAATCGGATTTGCTCGCATTTGGACATGCACTCCCGTTCATCACCCTCACCCCGGCCCTCTCCCTCAAGGGAGAGGGAGAATACCCCGCTCTTTCAAGTGAAGAGCGAGTAATCAAATCTCATCCCGGTCGGACTCCATCGAGTCCTTCCAGTCGGTGAGATTTTCGAGATAGACCGCCGTCCCGCGGGCGACGCAGGAGAGCGGGTCGTCGACCACCTTCACCGAAAGTCCCGTGGCGTCGGCCATGATCTTGTCCAACTCGCGGAGCAACGCCCCGCCGCCGCAGAGGTGAATACCACTATCGACCAGGTCGGCGGCGAGTTCCGGTTCAGCCTTTTCAAGGGTGTGCGTTACCGAATCGATGATCTGGCTGACCGGCTCGCGCATGGCCTCGCGGATTTCCTGGCTGGTGACCACGGTCTTGCGCGGCAGTCCGCTGATGAGGTCGCGGCCGCGGACTTCCATGGTGAGTTCCTGGGCCAGCGGCGCGGCCGAACCGATTTCGATCTTGAGCATTTCGGCTGTCTGCGGGCCGATCTGCATGTTGTAGGTACGCTTCATGTGGGCAATGATCGCGTCGTCGAGATCATCCCCCGCGACGCGCAGCGATTCTGACACGGTGATGTCAGCCAGCGACATGACCGCCACTTCGGTCGTGCCGCCGCCGATGTCGACGATCATGCTCGCACGTGCTTCGGCAATCGGCAGTCCTGCGCCGATGCCCGCGGCCATCGGCTCGTCGACGAGGAACACGCGTCGCGCGCCTGCACGCTCTGCAGATCCGTACACCGCGCGCTTCTCCACTGCGGTAATCCCCGACGGCACTGCGATAACCACGCGAGGTCGAACAAACCGCCGCGCACCGTGGACCTTGCGAATGAAATATCCCAGCATCGCCTCGGTAATGTCGAAGTCGGCGATGACGCCGTCCTTCAATGGGCGCACTGCAGTGATGGAACCCGGCGTCTTGCCAAGCATTTCCTTGGCGACGAGGCCGACTGCGTTGCCGTTCTGCAGCACCTGGTTGGTGCCCTTGCGCACCGCAACCACCGAAGGCTCGTTGAGCACGATGCCCTCACCTTTGACGCAGACAAGTGTATTGCACGTGCCCAGGTCGATTCCCATATCGACGCTGAACAGTCCTAGGAGTGAATCAAGCAGCACGTACGGCGTCCTTCCGTTGGAGATGATTCGACCAAGTTGCGATTGGCCGGCGCATTGACGCCGAATCGTCCCATCGTCCCTGTTGGGTCGGGATCATAACGAGAGTACGCCGCCGAGTCACGCGGGTTTTGACAGGCGCGATGAAATTGTGAAATGTTGGTCGGACGCGAAAGACAAAGAGCGAGGTCGCACCGGTGAAATCAATCGAAACGCGACAGGATCAGCTGCTGAAACCCGGAAACGGGGTGCCGAACAGATCGATGTCGCGGATGATTACGAAGACGACCGCGGCAAGCACGAAAACGAAGGATATGCCCAGCATGGCGGTGTACAAATCGTTGTCGGCGCGGGCCCGTGGTGCTTTGAAGCCTGAAGGTAAGCCGGCCATGTCATTTGCTCCCAATCGATGTCGCTCAGTCGCTCAAACTCGAATTCCGCCTCGATCTACTTATCGCCGCATCGCCAGGCTGGCCTCGTCGCGAGCGGTGTCGCCGGGCTGAATGGCGCCTTCAGACTGCTCGATCGTGCCGGCCGACTCATTGGCGTTCACCCGGGTGATCTTGACCGTGCCCAGGTACTGGGGCTTGGAGCCGGCCCGGCGATAAACCAGAAAGTTCATACCCGAAACCACGCCATCGGCCGAGCCGACTGATAGACTGGCGAGGTTGCCCTCCACCTTGGTGACTTCGCCGCGTACCGGAGCGGAAATCGGAGTTTCCGAGGACACGGTCACGTTGGGAACCTGGGCCTCGACGATGGCAGTGCCGCCCGGGATCTGGGTCGCTGGCGCGACGCCTGGGGCCGCAGCGCGGCGATTCTCGTCATAACCGGTGATCTGCTGCTGCAATGCCCGAACCTGAGCCGAGGCCATGGCCACATTGGTGGTCAGCTCCTTGACGCGATCGTTCAAATCGACATTTCGCTTTTCCAGCTCGCTGTTGCGGGCCGCGATCTTCTGGTTGAAGCCACGCTCATGATCAAGCGAGGCGCTGACGATCTGCAGCGAGTTGGTCAATCCCGCGACGGAACCCTGCTCCGACGCCAGCTTGTTCTGGGTCTCGGCGAGGTTGCGATCGAGTTCGCCGATCTTGCCGGTCTTGGCGGCCATTTCGGTGCGAAGGCCGTTTAACTCTTCCGAGTCGCGGCGGTGCTGATCGAGGGCCTGCTGCTGGGCGATCTTCTCGTTAGCGGCGTAGGTCCGGGCCTTGGCCTGCTCGGTCAAGGCAGCCTCCTGCCAGTGAATCGCCGACGCCCGCCAGTCTTCCTGTCGTGCAAACGCCGCGACGACGAGCATCGACAGCGCGATGGAGAAGACGACGAGCAACACCACAAATACCTTGGTCAGGACGCTCACGAGAGTAACCTCCGCTGACTTTGTGTATGCGACGGCGGCCGGGCGTGTGGTTGCGGCGCCGACTCTTTTCACCATTCCCATGGTAGGCCGTGATGCCGGCTCTCGCCGCACGGCCACGAGCGAGTCGTGACTCGCTTCACCGGAAGAGGATTCCGGCAGGTCGTTTGGGTCGAACAGCGCCGACCCGTTACCCCATTGATTATCCGCGAGCGACTGTTGATTTGCAAGGGCCTGCCGGGGGATTTCCGGCCTCCGGCAACATCATTTTCATGCCGGGTGCGTTATCGGCCGGGCCGCGAATAGAACGACGCTTTGCTGGCCCAGATCGTCCTCTTTTCCTTGACCCATCTGGTGAATGCCCCTTAAATTACAGGTGTAAAACGGGTCTGTCTCTTTGAAAGAGATTGCTCGTTCGAATGTGAATGCCCGCCCCGACCGCCAACCCGGTCGACTCAACGACGTTTGTGCCGCCGCGATTGTCAGCCACTTTGACACGCCGCATGGGCCTTCCCCAACAGCACCTGTTGCGGTCGCATGCCCAGGAAAGAGCAAGAACATGAGATCACGATTCATCCACGCCATTGCCTGTTTCGGGCTGACGCTGATGGCCTGCGTGGGCACCGCAAGTGCGGATCTTCTGCCGCGTGCCGAGTTGGAGAAGCTCGGCGCCCGTCGCTATTGGGATGGCAAGTTGTTGCTCAGACCCAATGAGATGGTCTCACGCATTTCGCTGCTCGACGAGAACGTGTATGTCCTGACCGATCAGAATCGCGTCTTCGCGGTGCACGCTCTCACAGGCGTCTTGCGCTGGAGCCGGCCACTGGCCGATCCGGAACAAACTGTCCGCGGCCCGACTCACTCACCGGATTATGTGCTCTTCAGCACGCCCGGCGATGTTCGCGTGATTGATCGCGCCACCGGAGAATCCAAAGGCGAGCCGCGCTCGATTCGCGGCGTCATCATCGACGTGCAGCACGACGACGCCGAGGTCAACGTCGGTCAATTGCATGGCCTCTTTGGAGGGGAGACTCTGCAGGTCTTCCGCGGCGAGGGCGTCCGGCCGGATTCCATTCCACTGGCCACGCTCAAGATCACGCAGGTCATGCCGCGATATTCCAAGGGCCGACTGACGCTTACCGAACAGGCCCGCCGGGCGCAAATTGGCGACAAGGTGCGGGCGGAGCTGGTGCTGCCGCTCAAGGCGGTGCGATTGCCGTTTGCTCCCAGCTCTGCCGCCGTGGCCGACGACACTCGTCTCTTCTTCGGCGCGGCGAATGCGCGATTTTACTGCATCGAAATCCTCACGGGATTTGAGCACTGGGAAGTCCGCACGCCGCGCACCGTCACCAGCACTCCCGTTCTGGTGAAGGACAACCTTTATTATGCAGGACAGGACGGCCTGGTGGTGTCGTGCACCAAGGCCGATCGAATCAAGAATTGGACCTTCCAGACTGAGGGCCCAGTCTTTGCCGACATGGAGGTCACGCCGAAGTATGTGCTTGTCGCTTCGAGCGATCGCTCGCTTTATTGCCTGGATCGCGAGACGGGAAATCGCGTGTGGCGCGAGCGCATGGACATGCCCCTGTCGGCCAAGCCGATCGCGGCGGAAAAACAGGTCTATCAGGAAGTGCCCGATTTCGGTCTCTACGCCATGGACCTCGAAACCGGCAAGATCAAATGGCATCGCCCCGAGGGCGGGCGCTATCTGATGCAAAGCGCTGACACCGCGTATCTTTGGAACGCCGCGCCCGGCGAAGTCGGACGGCTGGTGGCGATCGAGCCGGAGACCGGCAAAGAGACCGGCGTCATCTCAACAATGGTCTTTTCGTTTGCGGCTGCCTCGCGGGCCGATCAGGCGATGGTCTTTGTTTCGCGACTGGGCGACATGCTCTGTGCCCGGCCGAAATCGGCGGAGCCCTTGAAGCCGGTGCAGTTGGCCGCGGTGTTGAAGGATGATCGAGCGGCAAAGATCTATGCCAAGATGGGCGTCGACCGCAAGGAAGCGGCAAAGAAAAGGGCCGAGGAGAACGCCAAAGTTGTAGAGCGACCGTCGCGATTGGGCCGCTATAGCTATCTGATGGAAGACTGGCTGCGCAGCCCGCGCGATCGCGCCATTCCGGAGCCCTCGACTCAGCCGGCTGCCGGTGACGAAACGGACGAAAAAGCAGCGACCACAGCGCCGGCGGATGAAGATGAGGCAGCCCCCAAGGGTGCCGAGCCCGCCGCTGATGAAGACGCCGACAAATCGGCAACCTCGAAGCCCGCAGCTTCAAGCGACGACGACAATGACGACAGCGGCGATATGAAAAATGACAAGGATGAAGGTGGCTCGAGCGATGATGATGATGACGACAGTGGCGGGGGTTGATCGTCGCTGATTGCGAATTGCCGTCAAAACAGTAACCTAGCGGCCGACTCGCCATTTGTGCGATTCGGCCGCTTTCATTTGAGTCGGCCACCTCATGCCAGGATCATTCGATGCCGACGTCTCCCATTCGCCGCGCCCTTCTCGCCGTTTACGACAAGACCGGCATTGTCGAATTTGCCCGCGCCTTGGTGGACGAATTCGGCATCGAGATCATCTCCACCGGCGGCACGGCCAAGCACCTGAAGGACGCCGGCATCCCAGTCACCATGGTGGAGACCGTCACCGGCTTTCCGGAGATGCTCGACGGCCGGGTTAAGACGCTCCACCCGAAAATCCATGCCGGCATTCTCGCTGACCGCGACAATCCCGAGCACATGCGCCAGCTCGCCGAGCACGGGATCCAGCCGATCGACATGGTGGTAGTGAACCTGTACCCATTCGAGAAGACGATCGCCGATCCGAACTGCAAGTTTGAAGATGCGATCGAGATGATCGACATCGGCGGGCCGTGTTTGCTTCGTGCGGCCGCGAAGAACCACAAGCATGTCTTGGTAATACCCGGAGAACTCTGGTACGACGGCGCCTTGTTTGTAATTCGAGAGCGCGTAAAAGAAGGCGGTGAAGTGCATTGGCAAGACGCAATCGAGAGCGGCGCCTTTTGCGCCTTTGACACAACTGCCTCATACGATGGTGCAGTCGCAACCTGGCTAGGGCGACGAAGCACAAACGACCACACAGCCCCGGTTCGTTACCTTCGCCTCTGGGGTTGGGGCAAGTTGCGGTATGGTGAGAACTCGCACCAATCGGCCGAAATGTTCTCGCCCCAACCACGCAACTCCGGATTGGATCTCACAGCGGCCGAAGCGGGAGTGGATGATCAAGACGACTGGCAGAGTCGCATCTCATTCAACAATTACGTCGACGCGAACGCGGCATCGAATCTCTGCGCGGAGTTGACGCGGGCGAATGATGACTTGTGGCACCGACTATTAGTCGGTGTTCGTCGTTTTTCGGCCAAGAAACAATTGCTTCCAATTTCAGATCAATTGACCTCCCGCCGAAACCTTCCGCACATCCAACGGCCAGGGGCCACCTACTTTCTTACATTCCGCATTGAGTCCGGAACACTTACCCCGGATGAACGCGGCATCGTTATGGAATGCTGCCTGTTTCCTGACGGTAAGAAGTATTGTCTTCACGCCGCGGTCGTCATGCCCGACCATGTTCACCTGCTGATATCTCCACTTGAATCAGAACCGGGAAAATGCTATCAACTTGGTGAAATCACCAGAGGTCTCAAAGGGGCATCGGCCCGTCAAATCAATGAGATGCTTCGAACCCAAGGCTCGATCTGGATGGATGAGACGTGGGACCGGATCATTCGGGACGAGGCCGATTTTTTTCAAAAGTTTGAATACATCATTGGAAACCCATCGGCGGCAGGGCTTGAACAAGACGAGCCGTATCCCTGGTGTGTGCACGAGTCTGAACCGGGCTGGGTCAAGGAGGAAAGATCGGCGGGAGTTGATTTGCAGCACGTTTTGGTGTTTCCGAAGGAAGGTGGAGGAGTGCTTCGGTGGCAGCAAGTGCCCAAAAAAGACGAACACCGACTAATAGTCGGTGCCACAAGTCAAACTGATTCCCCGATTTATTCTGCGGTCTTCATCAAACACACGAATGCCTGCGGTGTCGGCATAGCCGACAATCCTGACGAGGCCTATCAAGTCGCATACCTTGGCGATCCCAATGCCGCAATGGGCAGCGTGCTAGCGGTGAATTTCGATGTCAAGAAAGATTTCGCCGAAGTCGTCATGGAGACCTATGACCGATTTGGCAAGGCCGCGGGGGCAGGCGGATTCTTCATCGAAGTCTGGGTGGCCCCGTCATTCGACGACGAGGCGGTAAAAATCATCCGCAGCAGGAAGAAATGGGGTGAAAACGTTCGCCTACTGGCCGTGGGCAACATGGATCAGCCGCCCGATCCAAAGGAGTTGGAATACAAAACCATCGCCGGCGGAATCCTTGTACAGACGCCCGATCTGCTCGGCCTCAACGAGGAACAATGGAAAGTCGTCACCAAGCGGGCGCCGAGCGATTCTGAGATGTCAGATCTGAGACTGGCCTGGCTCATCGCCAAGCACACCAAGAGCAACGCCATTTCGATCTGCAAAGACGGCATGCTCATCGGCAACGGCGCGGGGCAGATGTCACGGGTGATGAGTTGCCGCATCGCCACGTGGCTGGCGAGAGAAAATGGCCATGCCGACAAGCTGCCCGGCGCGGCGGCGGCAAGCGATGCTTTCTTCCCGTTCCGGGACGGGCCAGCGATCCTCATGGATGCCGGTGTCACTGCCATTATTCAGCCCGGCGGCTCGAAGCGCGATGAAGAGACCATCGCCGCCTGCGATGAGCGCGGCGTGGCCATGATTTTCACCGGCACGCGGCACTTCAAACATTGACATGGCATCACCCGCTGTGACATCGCCGCGATTCTCCAGGCCGCAGTTGCTCGGACTCGTGGTCTTGTTGATGACATTGGTGGCATTTCGAAACAGCCTTGACGGCGCGTTTCTCTTTGACGATTTCGATGCCATTCACAACAACCTCGGCGTTCACCAGCTCTGGCCGCCCTGGACCGCGCTTTCGCCCCCGCGCGATACGACCATCGCCGGACGTCCCCTGGTGAGTCTTTCGCTGGCGGTCAACTATGCAATCAATGGCGCGTACCCGCGCGGGTATCACATTTTCAATCTCGCCGTTCACTCAATTGCTGCGCTGCTGCTTTACGGATTGATTCGACGCATGCTTTCCAACCCGCGCGTGCCGGAGGCGCTCCGCCGCGACTCCGACGTCGTCGCCGCCCTCGCTGCAATGCTCTGGGCCGTCCATCCGCTGCAGACTGAGAGCGTCACGTATGTCATCCAGCGCGCCGAGTCCATGTGCGGCATGGCATATCTGCTGACCCTTTATTCATTCGTGCGCTCGGCGACCGCCATTTCGTCGCAGCGCGGCTGGTCTGTGCTTTGCGTCATCGCCTGTGCCGTCGGCATGGCCTGCAAAGAAGTCATGGTGACTGCGCCGCTGATGGTTCTCTTTATCGATCGGGCACTTTATGCCGATTCGTTCAAGCAGGGGTTGCTAACTCGATGGCGACTCTACGCCGGACTGGCAGCCACATGGCTGATCCTCGCGCTGCTGCTGGCCGGCTCGCCGCGCCCCGCTTCCACGGGTTCATCGCTTGAGTTCGGACCGCTCGATTACCTCCGCACGCAAGCCGGCGTCATTCTGCATTATCTACGGCTCTCACTCTGGCCGGATCCGCTCATGCTCGATTACAGCTGGCCGATCAGTCCGTCATGGCGCGATGCGTTGCCGGCGCTCGCTGCGATCGGGGCGATGCTGGCGGCCACAATCATTGCATGGATTCGATGGCCGTTGATCGCTCTTCCGGCCGTCGCGTTCTTTCTTCTGCTCGGGCCGTCCTCGAGCTTCTATCCCATCGCCGACATCATCTTTGAGCATCGAATGTACCTGGCCCTCGCGCCTGTCATGGTGGGCGCCACGCTGCTGATTCACACGATTGCAATACGGATACTTAAGACCGAGCCCATGCGGGCCATTCAAGTCACGTCCGTGGTTTGCGCCGCCGCTGCAGTCGCCCTAATGGTGCGGACCATCTTTCGCAATCAGCAATACGCCGACCCCATCGAACTCTGGAAAGCCAATCTGATCGACGGGGAAACCTACAACGCCCGAGCCATGTGTAACCTCGGCGGTGCGTATCTCGCCGCGGGCAGAGCGCGAGAGGCCAGCGACGCATGTCTTGCTGCTATCAAAGTTCAACCAGGCAACCCCGAGCCCTATGTCAATCTATCGGCGGCATACTTGGCGGTCGGCGAAATTGACCATGCGATCTGGGCGGGTGAGCGCAGCTTGGAAGCCAATCCGAATTTATCGGAGGCCCATTACAACCTTGGGATGGCATTCAAGGCGGCCGGCCGGCGACGCGAGGCCGAGGAACAGTTAAAGACCGCTTTGACCTTGCGGCCCTGGTCGGCCCGGATTCGCGAGTCTCTCGCACACCTCGATGAGCCAACATCAGTTCCGTCTAATTCATCCTCCGGTACTCATGGCGCGCCCTAAATGGTCCCGACAACCCCGCGATCCGCACGTTTGTCCCGGCCTCAGCTTCTCGGTTTATTCGTCACATTAGCGACACTGGTCGCTTTTCGCAACAGCCTGAATGGTACATTTGTATTCGACGATGTCAGCGCAATTCAAGACAACCCGACCATTCGACACCTTTGGCCGCCCTGGGCGGCATTGCAGCCTCCCCGCGAAACTTCTGTTGCCGGCAGACCGCTGATCAATCTTTTGCTGGCGGTAAATTACGCCATTCATGCACTGGAGCCGCGCGGCTATCACATCGTCAACCTTGCAATTCATGTGGCGGCTGCGCTGACGCTCTTTAATCTATTGCGAGCTTTGCTTCGCGCACCTGCACTGGGCGGCCGATTCAAGCTCGACGCGGACCTGCTCGCGGCCATTGTCGCTGGACTGTGGGCCATTCATCCGCTGCAGACCGAAAGCGTGACTTATGTCGTGCAGCGCGCTGAATCAATGTGCGGCCTTGTTTACCTACTTTCACTCTATTGCTTCGTGCGGAGCGTCTCTTGGCACCGGTCTTCAGTCTGGCGGATTGCGTGCATTGCTTCATGCTTCGTGGGAATGGCCTGTAAGGAAGTCATGGTGACGGCTCCCGTTTGCATGCTGCTAATTGATCGCGCGCTGTACGCTTCCTCATTCAAACAAGCCCTGAGATCCCGAGTCGGCCTCTATCTTGGCGTTGCGTCAAGCTGGCTTGCTCTCGCGACGCTGCTTTCCGGAGCTCCACGGCCCATGTCCGCGGGGAGCGCGCTGCCGTTCGGTCCCCTCGAATACCTGAGAACCGAGGCGGGCGTCATCCTGCATTACATACGCCTGTCGTTTTGGCCGCACCCCCTCATTCTGGATTATGGATGGCCGATGAGTCCCTCGTGGTTGCAGGCATTGCCGACCTTCCTTGCAGTCGCCGGCCTATTGGGGGTCACAATTCTGATATGGACGCGACGCCCTGCCGCCGCGCTTCCCGCCGCGTTGTTCTTTCTACTACTCGCCCCCACTTCAAGCTTCTATCCGATTCTCGACCCGGCCTACGAGCACCGAATGTACCTGCCGCTGGCCCCCGTCATTCTCATTGCAACTTTGGTCGTTCGGGCGATTATCCACCGCATTGCGCGCGAAACGCGACCTCGCATGATTGCACTCATTGCCTTCGCCTTCCTCGTCGCGATCCCACTCACACTCCGCACATTTCAACGCAATGCGGATTATGCGGATCCCGTCGTACTTTGGCGGTCCACGCTCAAGCACGGCGGACTCAACAACCCCCGGGCCATTAACAATCTCAGCGCCGCCTTCCTCTTGGCCGGCCAGTACGCCGAAGCACGACAGGCCGCCCTTCATGCGGTTCAACTGGCAAGTGACAACCCGGAGGCCTATTCGAACCTATGTGTGGCTGCCACTTCGCTGGGAATGGCGGAAGAGAGCATCAACATGGGACGCATTGCAGTGGCCCTGCGCAAGGACTGGCCGCAGGCCCACTATAACCTCGGTGTCGCCTATTACGCCGCGGGGCGTGAGGACGAGGCTCGAACCGAATTCCAGGCTGTGCTCGCTCTTTCCCCCGAAAACATCACCGCCGCTCGGGCGCTTGCCGCCCTTGATCACACGGCAGCCCCCAATCCTAATTCAAGGCCAAGCGTAACCCCGGCAATCCACATACCATAAAGCACCCACCAATCATGGGTTAGGTACTCGCATAAGACCTTTCGCCTCTCTGACTTGCGGCAATTGGTGTTGACAAATTTGCAATTCTCGATTCGACTGCTGGGTTCACCCTGCCGGTCGGGAGGCGGGGTGGGATGTCGTTACCTAGCCCGTCTGGCGGCCGGGTGGGCGAGAGCCCATCTTCGCCGGGAGTAGCCCATTCGTGCGGAAGCCGTTTGTTGCCGGTAACTGGAAAATGAACCTCGACCTCGCGTCCGGTCTGGCGCTGGTGTCGAGTCTTCGCGCGCTCGAACCGGATCCGGCGATCGACGTCGCGGTCATGCCTCCTTCAGTGTATCTGTTCGGCATCGTTCAGGCGGCTGCGGGCAGCGCCATTGCGGTCGGCGCGCAGAATTGCTGGCACGAGACCAAAGGCGCCTTCACCGGCGAATTGTCCCCGGAGATGATTCGCGAAACGGGATCGACCTACGTCATCCTCGGACACAGCGAGCGGCGACACACCATCGGCGGCAAGGCCAATGGTCGCGTGATCGGCGAAGATGACGCTTTGATTGCGTTGAAGTGCCGCGCCGCACTGAAGGCCGGGTTGATACCGATCGTGTGTGTGGGTGAAACGCTCACACAGCGCGACGCCGGCGAAACCGAAGCCGTGCTGGCTGCGCAGATCGCGGGGAGCCTGACAGGGCTTGATGGAACCGCGGCGCAGAAAATCGTGATCGCCTATGAGCCCGTCTGGGCCATCGGCACCGGCCGTAACGCCACGGCCGAGCAGGCGCAGTCCGCGCATTCGCATATCCGCACATTATTGGGCGAGAAGTTCGGTCAGCTCGCGGCCGACAGCGTGCGAATTCAATACGGCGGCAGCGTGAAGCCGGACAACGCATTGGAGTTGATGAAATGCCCCGATGTGGATGGGGCTTTGGTGGGAGGCGCGAGCCTCGTGGCGGCGGACTTCGCCGCGATCATTACCGCCTGCATACGGGCGAAGGCGCGGCATTGAGCCGCCGGGAAGCGTGAGAGTCTGACCATGATCCTTGCATCGTTCTGGACCGTAGGTTTGTCATTTGTCTTCATACTGGTCTCCCTGCTGCTGATCGGGCTGATTCTGCTGCAGAAGAATCGCGGAAGCGGCCTGTCGGGCGCCTTTGGCGGCGTCGGCGGCCATTCGGCCTTCGGCACGAAGACCGGTGACTTTTTGACCTGGCTAACCGTCGGATTGACCGGCGTGTTCATGCTTTTGGCCATCATCGGCAACTTTGCGTTTGCACCGGTCAAGGCGCCCAAGAGCATCCCGGCGGCGCCGCCCCCTGCGAGCGTGCCGCTGTCGCCCACTCCGGCGCCGCCGCCAGTTTCGTCAATTCCGCCACGCACGACTCCCGCGCCGGTGACACGGACGCCGGCCCCCGCATCGCCGACGCCGGCGCCCGCGCCGGCCTCGACCAATCCACCTGCAAATCCGCCGGCGCCGTCAAATCCGTCCGGCACGACGCCGTCGACGCCGTAATGAAAACGACGATGTGATTTCGCGGTGGAATGACGTTCTCTTGGAGGTCATACGGGCTTCGATTTTTCGATGGCCGGATGGTTCGGCATGATTCACAGCATGACAGGCTATGGAGATGCGCAGGCTGCCGAGAATGGCGTCACCTATCGCGTTGAAATTCGCAGCCTGAACAATCGCTATTTCAAGGCCTCGATCAAGCTGCCGGAGCAATTTCAGCTTTTTGAGACGGAGGTCGACAAGATTCTGCGCAACAAACTGGGTCGCGGCAGCGTGACCTATTCGCTGCGGACCAAGGATGAATCGCCGGCCTCGGCCTATGCGATCAATAAGGCGGCGTTGGCCCACTATGTGACCCAGTTACGCGAGGCGGCCGGGGCAGATGGCTCAATGAAAATCGATCTGGCCCCCCTGCTGGAGCTGCCTGGGGTCTGCCAGCCGCCGGACCTGGATGAATCGATGCGGGCGACCCAATGGGCCTCGATCGAGCGCTTGACGTTGCAAGCCATCGACCGGCTCAGCCGCATGCGCGAGACCGAAGGCCGGGCGCTTCTTGAAGATTTGATGGCCCAGCTCGACGTCATTCGCCGCGGTCTTGCCGCGGTGCAGGATCGTTCGCCCCGCGTGGTGAACGATTATCATGCCAAGCTGAAGTCACGCGTGCAGGAGCTGCTCTCAACGGCGAAGATCAAGATCGATGAGGACATGCTGGCCCGTGAAGTGGCCATCTTCGCCGATCGCTGCGACGTCAATGAGGAAATTGCCCGGTTGGCCAGCCATCTGCAGCAGTTCGATTCGCTGGCCAAGGCGCCTGAGGAAGCGGGCCGCAAGCTGGAATTTCTAACGCAGGAAATGCTGCGTGAGGCGAATACCATCGGAAGCAAAGCCAACGACATCGAGATCGCCAGGCACATTGTTGAGATCAAAGCGTCGATCGATCGCATCAAGGAGCAGGTGCAGAACGTGGAGTAAGACCAAAGAGGCGATTGCGCGAGCAATCGGAATCAGGGCATGACGTAAGAGCCAGAACGACCGCTCGCGCGGCCGCCTCTTATGTTGACGCGAGGATTCGTCGGTGCCATGGCGGGCGACAAGCGGACATGCGGACGTGTGATAGTGATCAGCGGGCCGAGCGGCGTGGGCAAATCCACGATCTGCCACCGGCTTTGCAAGCTGGTGAATGGCGAGTTCAGCGTATCGGTGACGACGCGCAAGCCGCGACCGGGAGAGGCGAACGCCCGGGACTATCATTACATCACCGCGGAGGAGTTCACCCGGTTGCGGGACAGCGGCGGCCTGCTGGAGTGGGCCGAGGTTTACGGAAACATGTACGGCACGCCGGCCGAGCCGGTCGACCGGGCGATTCAGAATGGCAAGACGATCATCCTGGAAATAGACATCCAGGGATGCATTCAGGTGCGAAAGAAGCGGCCCGACGCCATCACGGTGTTCGTGTTACCGCCGAGCAGTGACGAGCAGAAGCGGCGAATTGAGGGACGTAAGACCGACGCGGAGTCGGTCATCGCAGCGCGGCTGGCCAAGGCAGATGGAGAGGTGCGGTACGCGATCGAATCGGGATGCTACGACCAGTTCATCATCAATGACGATCTCGAGCGAACCGTCGAGCAAATTGCGGCGCTGTGCGCCAAGGAGCAGTAGACACGATGTTGGATGCGATTAAGGACGAAGATGTGATCAACAAGATCGGCGGACGGTTCAAGCTGACCGCGCTGATTCAGAAGCGCTGGCGCGACCTGATGTTCGGGGCGCGGCCGCTGGTTGAGCCGGGCCGGATGACGCCGCTGGAGATCGCGGTGCAGGAAGTGGTGCAGGGCAAGATCGGCATCGATTACGAGAAGTCGAAGATTGAAAAGCCGTCGAACTAGAAAGGCGGCATCCGCGGACACGGCGTCCGCGCGTGGCTCGGCTGACGACCTGCGCGGGTATGAGGTTGTCGTAGCGGTTTGCGGCGGCATCGCGGCATACAAGGTTTGCACTGTTGTCTCGCGGCTGGCTCAGCGCGGCGCCGGCGTGACCGCGGTGATGACCGAAGCGGCGACAAAGTTTGTCACTCCGCTGACATTTGAATCGCTCACGCTTCGCCGCGTATTCACTAGTGCTTGGGAATCCGAAGGCTATCACGATCCGCAGCACCTGAGGCTGACGGAAAGCGCCGATCTCTTTCTTGTCGCTCCATGCACGGCCAACATGATCGGCAAGATCGCCTGCGGAATTGCCGATGATCTTGTTTCCACCATGGTCATGTCTACGGATTGTCCGGTGCTGCTGGCACCCGCGATGAATACGCGCATGTGGGACAACCCGATCGTGCAGGACAATGTAAAAACACTGGCCAAAGCGGGCTTTGAGATCATTCCCCCTGCCGAGGGTTGGCTAGCCTGCCGCACCGTAGGCGCGGGGCGCCTTCAGGAACCCGAGGAGATTATTGAAAGAGTGATCGCGCAATTGACCAGGAAACGGCCGCGAAATCAAACATAATTCCTGACTTTATCCTGTATTGCTAATGTCTATAAGAAAGCCTGCATCACCGAAGCCGATTTCATTTATCCAAGCCTTTTCGTTAAGAGCTGTTTCAGAACCCAATACGCAAGTGGCCCGTGGTCGGCAATATGCGTACAGTTTGGTTACTCACTTAGGCTCCAGACTTGCGTCCGGGGTCCTGAAGCGGACTTTTAGCAGTCGATCGTGAACGAACAAATGAGAATGCGTAGATCACACTTTGTCTATTTGGAGTCCGAATCGGAAACCCCTGAGCGGCAGCGAGTCATAGAGTGTTTCTCGCTCGCACCGCGCGCCTATAGACATTATCAATACAGGATTGTCGTCGGCAATTTCGCAGTCACTCTTTCATGGCGGGCCGATCCATGACCGTGGATCGGCGAGCACGATTGGGGAGCCACCGTCCGCGACCTCGTGGCGGTGACCCTTTGACCATCGTCATCACCGCCGGGCCGACGCGTGAGTATCTCGATACCGTTCGATTCCTTTCCAATCCTTCGTCGGGAAAGATGGGGTACGCGATCGCCAGCGCAGCCCGTGCGCGCGGACATCGCGTCACGCTTGTGACCGGTCCGGTCGATCTGGCTGCACGCCGTAACGTGCGCACGATTCACGTTGAAACCGGCGATGAGATGCTGATTGCCGCTCGCAAGGCATTCAGGTCCGCCGACGCTGCCATATTCTGTGCGGCGGTCTGCGATTACAGACCGCGAAGGCGTTTGACGCGGAAACAGCCGAAATCGAAGACCGTACTGAGGCTCGATCTTGTTCCGACAGTCGATATTGCCGCGACCTTGGGACGCAACAAAGGTCGCCGTATCACCGTCGGGTTTGCACTCGAGGATCACAACAGCCTGGCCCACGCCCTCGACAAAATGCGGCGAAAGTGTTTCGATGCCATCGTGCTGAACGATTTGAGCAACCTCGGCGGCGAAAAGGCCTCCGCGGAATGGATCGAAGCGGGCGGCAAGAGGGAGTCATGGAATTCCATGACCAAGCGAGCCATGGGTGATCGAATCATCCGGCGAGTCGAGCGGCTCATTGACCAATTGACGCCTTCGTCGGCGGACGCCTGACCGGCCATTGGCCGGTTCCACAACAAGGCCTTTTCGGCCGACTGGACTGTGCGATGGCCAAATCCCATACGCGCTTCGTCTGCTCGCACTGCGGCGCGTTCCAATCCAAATGGATGGGCAAATGCCCGGACTGCGGCGAGTGGAACAGCCTGTCTGAACAGGTTGTGCACGATATCGCCGAGGATCGCCATCGTCCGCTGGTTTCGGCCCGCGGCGAAGATGGGCCGCTCGTTGTTCCAGTGGGCCAGATAGAACCGGACACTTCGAATCGCTGGACGACGGGATTGTCCGAGTTTGATCGCGTGCTTGGCGGCGGAATTGTCCCGGGGTCAGCGGTTTTGATCGGCGGCGACCCGGGAATTGGCAAGAGCACGCTGCTGCTGCAGGCGGGTCAGGCCATGGCCCGGCTGGGTCGCAAGACGCTTTACGTGACGAGCGAAGAATCACTGGGCCAGGTGCGCCTGCGCGCCGATCGGCTAGATGGCGACAAGCCTCCCAAGACGTCGCACGAACTTCGCGTCTCCGCGCAGGCCAACCTCGACATCATTTCGAACATTCTGTCCAAAGAGCGGCCGGATGTTGTCGTCATCGACAGCGTACAGATGGTCTATCGACCCGAGGTCGCGGCCGCCCCGGGATCCGCAGCACAATTGCGCGACGCCGCCGCGCGGCTCATCTGGCTCGCCAAGCAGATGGGCTTCGCCCTCGTGTTGGTGGGCCACGTCACCAAGGACGGAGCCATCGCCGGCCCCAAGATCCTCGAACACCTCGTCGACTGCGTCATTTACTTCGAAGGCGACCGCTACCATGCCCATCGGCTTATCCGCACCGTCAAGAACCGCTTCGGCTCGACGGACGAAATCGGCATTTTCGAAATGACTTCGACCGGCCTCCTGGGAGTCGATGACCCATCGCGTATGTTTTTGGCGACCCAGCGGGCGGCACGGCCGGGCAGTGTGGTGCTTGCGGCCTGTGAGGGCACCCGGACGTTGCTTGTGGAAGTGCAGGCATTGACATCGCAAAGCGTCTTCGGCAGCGCCAAGCGGAAAGCGACCGGGGTTGATTCCAATCGCGTCTCAATGATCCTCGCAGTGCTGGAAAAACACGGGGACATTGTGCTGGGCGACCAGGACGTGTTCGTCAACATCGTCGGCGGGGTGCGGGTAAACGAACCGGCGGCCGATCTGGCCGTAGCACTGGCGGTGCACGGCGCCTTTACCGGTCGCGGTCTGCCGGAATCGACAGTCGTATGCGGCGAACTTGGATTAGGTGGTGAATTGCGACCGGTCAACCACCAGCGGCAGCGGATGTCCGAGGCCCGACGAATAGGCTTTCAGAAAATGATCGTGCCCGCGACATCCGGCGGCGGATCGAAGGAGAAACGCGCCGCGTCCACCGACCTGGAAATTCTCACCTGCGAAACCGTAGGCCATGCCATTCGACACCTGTCCTGATCTGCTGGTTGACGAGTCGCCGGTATCGCTGCGGGTCAGTGCGGTGCTCTCGGGACTCGTGGTCGCCGGCCTGATCGGCTCGGTGTTAATTGCCTCCCCAAGCCGTTTCTCGAGCGAACACCAGGCCGACCATTCCCCGCTTCGTTGGATCATCGATGCGATTTCGCTTTACGGAAAATGGCCGACGCCCGACGGGAAGGAAATCCGCACCGGCATTTTCAATCTCACGGCTTCATTGATCCTGCTCACGGTTGGCCTGCGCCTGCTCACCCAGGCACGTCAGCCTCGCATGGCGCTGGATGATTTGCTGGACTTCAGGGCTCGGGCAGCCAGTCCGGTGACATGGGCCCTGTTTTTCCTTTTTTGCAGCGTACTTTCTTCGTCATTTGCCGACTCGCGCCGACTTGCGCTGGGTCAGTCGGCGCTGCACGCCTTTCAAATCGCGTGGCTTTTTCCGCTGGCGCTCTTCCTCGAACCAGCACATGCGCGCCGTCTTGCGCGGGCCATGATTTGGATGTTGTCCGCTGTCGCCGTGCTGGGCCTCTGGTATTACTTCGCGCGTTTATATCCGCGCTCGGGCTTTAGCACCCGCCTGAAATATCCGATGGCCAGTGAGCTGCAACTGGCCGCATGCCTTCTGCCAATGCCATTTCTCGCAATCGCCTCTATTGCACCGCCCTCGCCCTCCGAACTTTCGTCCATTCGCCGGCATGGGCTCACGCTTCTTCTTCTGATTCCCGTGTTGATTGCCCTTGCTCTAACACGCTCCCGCTCCGCCATGGTCGGCGGATTTGTCGGCGCGGCCGCGATGATGGCACTCTATCTTCGGGGTCGCGCGCGTAAGGGTGTCGTTTTGGCGTGTCTTGTCCTGATCTCAGCCGCCGCGTTCTGGTTCGCCCAGGAGCGTCAGCGGACCGATGGTTGGCTTCGATCACACTCGCTGCGCGCCCGTCTCGATTATGCCTGGCCCTACGCCATCGCCCTTTGGCGAATCAAGCCGATTCTCGGTCACGGCGACGGGACTTATGGCCTGCTGGCGGGCCAGTTGGCCCGCGATGCGCAGATAGACGATCCGAGCGTAATGGGGTTTGGCGACGAGACGAGTTGGCTCCTGCATGCCGACAGCGAACCTCTGCAACTTCTCGCGGACCTGGGCATCGTGGGGTTGCTTGCAGCCGCCGCGGGCTTGATCGCCACGATTGTTGCCGCCGTTCGTTTTTGCGACGCCGCTCGAGGGCAATCCGGCGGACGCGATCGTCGATTGATCATTGGGCTGGTAAGCGCCCTCCTCGCCATGGCGGCCGAGGAGTGCACGTCCAACGGACTTCGCCTGGAGAGTCTTCCAGCCGTATTTCTTACGACCGGTGCAATCCTCTGGACGCTGGTTCGCAGGCATCGGCCCCCGCGCGAAGTCGCACCTGCGGAGCATTGGATGCCGGCGGGCGTGCTGCGGATGTCCGGGCTCGGCCTCACCGGGGTGAGTCTGGCATTGGCCGTGGCCGCCTGTGTGGACGCGTCCGCGACGCGGAGTCAACAGCGGGCCAGTTCGTCGCTCATATCCGGCCAAAACCATGAGGCGGTGATGGAAGCAGACGCCGCCGCGCGCGGCACGCTCAATATATATCAGAATCTAAATGACCGCCTGATCGCGATCTGGGCGATGTCCCAGGAATTCGACAACCGCCTTAAGACAGACCATCGCCCGGACGACGCCGATTTGTCGGTCGCCTCGGCGGCGCTGGTCCGGCTGGCCGCCCTGCAGTCAGATGCCCCGCGCTTTCTGCGCACCGCTGCCCTGCGGGTAGAACTGTTCACCAACCTCGGGCGAGCCTGCGAGCGGCGAGGCGAAGCGGCCAGCGCCCGGGATTTCGCGCTTAAGCGAAATGACGCGCTTGCAAGACTGATCGCCGACGAGCCTTTTCGACTCGAGCCCGTGAAGGCGCTGCTTGAGGCCGATCCCGCCGTCAAAGTCCTTTCACGGATCACCTTTTTGCGGCACCTGATTCGTGCCGGCGAAATGACACAGTCATTTGTAGATTTGTTCATCTCGCAGACCGGGGTTCCCGATTTCATGCCCGCGCTGAAAGATCTCGCCACTGTCGCCGTCAACGACGCATCGCGTGACCCGGATGGCTGGAAGGATCGATTGAGCCCGGAGACGCTCCGTCTCGAGGCCTTGACTCTGGAACTGCAGGGCAAGCCCGACGAAGCCGTGCCTCTCATAGTCAGGTCGATCGCCATGTACGATGCGGCAGGAGCCCGTTTATTCGCCGCAAACGGCGCTGCCCGGCACGAGGAGGTGCACCTGCGATTCGCTGCGGACCCCACAGCTGACTTGGATTTGCAACTTCAGAGGCTGGACCAAGCGGCCCGCATCGCAGAGTACTCATTCACGCCGTCAGGACCCCTGCCCGATCCCATGGGCGCGACGCGGTTGGACATCCTGCTGGCCGCTGGGAAAGAAACCGAGGCAATCGCCCAGGCTGAATATCTCTTTCCATCGGCGCCGGCGGGGCAAGTGCTGGCCCGCGGATATCAGTCTCTCGCGTCCAATTTCGGACGTACACATCGCGAAGAGGCCATACGATGGGCCACCCGAGCTTGCGAATTGTTCCCACAATACACTGAGGCACATTCAACGCTGTTGAAACTGCTGCTGACGGCAGGACGTGAGGAGCTGGCCGCGAAGGAACTTGCTTCGACAGCCCGCGCGCTCGATTCGACGGCCCATGAGAAACTCCTGGCTGACTTGAAGAAGCAGTTCCCACAGAGCAGGCTTTGGGAGTCGGTGCATCCGACTCCAGGTCATTAAGGATGCGTCAAGGAGGCATGAAATGGCCGTTTTTATGAGGTGTTTGCGTCAGAATTGATTGCAAATCCGGGCGGAAACCGGTACGCTATTTGGAGTGGTCGTTGCCCAGGCAACGGCCGGGCTGCGGTCACGGAGGCGGCAGAATACCCCGGTGATTTCTGTCACCGGGACAACGGGAAAGAAAGATTGCAAAGCGGAGGAAGGTATGAAGGTAACGAGTTTCATTGCAGGCCTGATTTTGATTGCGGTGATCTCGCCGGCGCGCGCGGCGATCAGCTACACGACATCTGGAAATGTCGTCAATGAGAATTTTGACTCGCTCGACAGTTCCGGCACCAACGGCATCGCATGGGCGAACGATTCCACCTTACCAGGCTGGAGTCTTTTTAATTCAACCGGCGCTGCCGTTCCCACCTACAACTCCAACAATGGAGGCACGAACGCGGGTGCGTTTTACAGCTTTGGCACCACCGGCTCCGGCGAACGTGCCCTTGGCGGAACCGCTTCGGGCGGCGCTTATTTTGGCAGCCCGCCCTCAGGCGCACTCGCCGGCTGGATCACCGTCGCGATCAATAACAACACTGGCGGCGCCTTGACCGACTTTACGGTTGGTTTTGACGGTGAGCAGTGGCGCAATGGCGGGAATGCAACGGCCCAAACCATGGTGCTTGAATACGGCTTTGGTCCAAGCTTTGGCACCGTTGGGTCCTGGACCGCACCGGGTGGCAACTTCGATTGGACCTCTGTTGTAAACACGACAACGGCCGCGGCGGTTGACGGGAATGTCGCCGGATTGGTCCCGGGGCGGGGCGGCAGTGTCGGAGGCCAGACTTGGAATAACGGCGACACGCTTTGGATCCGGTGGATTGAGAATAACGACGTTGGTAATGATCACGGACTTGGCATTGACAATTTCTCGTTCAGCGCAACGCCGGAACCCGCTACGATCGGCCTGCTCGCGATCGGCGCCCTGGCCATGAATCGCCGGCGCCGCTGAATCAAACCCAGTGAACTTAATCCTCGCATGAACCGCGATCGCTCTGGCGATCGCGGTTTTTTTGCGCAATGACGCCGGGTGAGAATGGAAGCTCCGCCAGTCCTCAAACGCGGCGGTCGAGCTTGCGGTATTGAATTGCTTCAGAGAGATGTTCCGGCGCGATGGCCGGTTGGCCTTCAATATCGGCAATCGTCCGCGCCAGACGCAGGACTTTGTCATGGGCTCGCGCCGAAAGGCCCAGCTCGGTGATGGCCTGCTTGAGTATCAGCTCGCATTGTTCCGTCAATGGGCAGTATTTTCGCACCAATCGCGGTCCCATGCGGCCATTGAGCAGCGTGCTCTCCTCACCAAAGCGGTTTCGCTGGACTGTCCTGGCAGCGTCAACCCGCTCGCGCATTGCGCTTGAATCGGTCCCCACCTTCTGGCGGCGCAGATCGTCGAACGGCACGGCCGACACGCCGACATGGATGTCGATGCGATCGATCAGTGGCCCGCTGATCTTTGAAAGATATTTCTCGACCTGCGGGCCGGTGCATTTGCACTGCCGGCGCGGGTCGCCCATGTATCCGCATGGGCATGGATTCATCGCGGCCACCAGCATGAACTCTGCGGGGAAGCGAATCGCGCTGTGACTGCGCGCAATGGTGACACAACCGTCTTCGAGCGGCTGGCGCAGCGTTTCGAGGATTTGCCGTGGGAACTCGGGGAACTCATCGAGAAAAAGAATTCCATGGTGTGCCAGTGAGACTTCGCCGGCCTGCGGCACCGTGCCGCCGCCTACCAGCGCCGGTGCGCTCGCGGAATGATGCGGCGTGCGCACGGGTCGCGTGGCCATCAGTGCGGTTTTCGCCGGCAACTTTCCAGAGGCCGACCAGATTCGCGTGGTCTCCAGCGATTCGGCCCGCGACAGCGCCGGCATGATCGTCGGCAGGCACTTGGCCATGAGCGTCTTGCCGCAGCCGGGTGGACCCATGAGCAGCAGGTTGTGAGCACCCGCAGCGGCGATGGTTAGTGCTCGCTTGCAGAATTCCTGCCCGCGCACGTCTGCAAAGTCAACGTCGTATCGCGCGGCTTCTGCAAATACCGCGTCGATGTCAATGCAGGTCGGTTCGATGACAAGTTGCTCGGTGAGGAAACCGACGGCCTCCGTAAGCGAGGCTACTGCGATGACCTCAATGTCCTCGACGACAGCGGCCTCGTTGGCATTGTCGCGCGGAACGATGATGCCGCGGAACCCGAGCTTCTTTGCTAGCATCGCCATCGAAAGAACGCCGCGAACCGGCCGCACGCGTCCATCCAGGGCGAGTTCGCCCACCACGACATAGTGCGATGAGCTGTCCGGGATCGATCCGTCTTCGGCAAAGAGCATGCCCAGGGCGATGGGCAGATCGAGCGCGGGGCCTTCCTTGCGGATGTCAGCGGGGGCCAGGTTGATCAGCGTGCGTTTACTCGGCGGCGGCATGCCGCAGTTCACGATGGCCGTGCGGATGCGCTCCACACTTTCCTTCACGGCCGCATCGGGAAGCCCCACGATCTGGGTCTGTGCGAATCCTTTGCCGGCGACATTGACCTCCACCTCGCAGGCCGCGGCCTCGATTCCCACCAATGTCACGCTTTGCAATCGGACCAGCATGGTCGGGGATTGTACGGTATGGCCTGCCGGATCGCACAACTCATCGCCCGGACGTTTCCAAAATCCGCTGCCGAACCAGCCAATCGGCCAGATAGTCGGCGATTCGCGCATGGGCCGCCCGACTGGGATGATGATTGGCGGAACTGACCCGCATGGCCTCGTCATCCTGGTTGACCACGGCGGAGAGCAGATCACAAAAGGGCAGGCCGAGCCCGGTCGACATTCGTTGCACGGCCGCGTGCATGGCCGGCAGCGGATAATCGTGCAGCCGCACCAGCCACGGCACCATGCACACGACTAGTCGGCAGTTTCGCACTTTGCACAGCTCGGACAATTCGCCGACGGCCCGCGCGACGGGTCGAATGGCGTCTGGCTCGACCCCGTGTTCGGCATCGGCGCGGTAGTGGCGAACGGTCTCGTTGAACGACGCCCGCAGGCGGATCTTCCGCTCGACGTATTCACACACGCGGCTATATCGCGACGGCCACGAGAGATCGTCGCGTAGCTGGTAGATTCGATGCAGGGCCTCATCCGCCCCGCCGGCCCCGACAAAGTCATTCACGTACATGACCAGGATTACGACATCGGGATCGATCGAATCGGCCAGGCGCCGAAATCTGCCAACTTCAGCCGGCGTATCGTCGCCCAGTTTGCCCATGTTCACGACCGTCGGTACTCGGAGGTCGGAATGGTGCCCTTGCATCGCCATGATTCGCCCAGCCAGCAAGGCAGGAAATGCCTCTTGGGCCTCGACGCCCTCGCCATAGGTCATCGAATCACCCAGGACGGCGATGCGAATCTCGCCTTCGCGTCTCGGCTGTGGATAATCCCGCGGCTCGCGCAAACCAAGTTCATTGAGTTCATTCCCCACCTTGAACGCGTCGATCTGATCGGCGGGCGGCGCGGACGGCGCCTCGATTCCCAGGACGTGAAATGTCAGTTCCGCCGCGATGAGCGCACCGAACAGCCCGACAAACACAGCACCAATACGATAGATCACCTTGCGAATTCGCGGTGGCAGCATTCACAAATTGTACGGGGCCGCTGAGTTCAAAGGGGCCGCGGCGCTGTCGAAAAGCACGCAAGCCCGCTACCATGGGGGCCGGAGGGATCCATGACGATTGCACTGGATTGCATCCATGAAGGCGATTGCGTGACCGGCATGACGGCCATGGAGGCCGGCAGCGTCGATCTTGCTTTTGCCGACCCGCCCTTCAACATTGGTTACGAATACGACACCTACGACGACAAACGCGCGGCCGACGACTATCTGGCGTGGTCGAAGCAGTGGATGCAGGCGGTCGTACGCGTGCTCAAGCCGAACGGCGCATTCTGGCTGGCGATCGGCGACGAATACGCCGCGGAGCTGAAGGTGCTGGCCACGCGCGAGCTGGGCCTGCACTGTCGCAGTTGGGTGATCTGGTTCTATACCTTCGGCGTGCATTGCACGCGGAAATTCACCCGCAGTCATGCTCATTTATTTCATTTTGTCAAAGACCCTGAATCCTACACGTTCAATAACGGGCGCATTCGCGTGCCCTCCGCCCGGGAACTGGTTTACGGTGACAAGCGGGCCGCGCCCGAGGGGCGCATGCCTGACGATACCTGGATGATGGCCCCTGTGCTGCCGCCCGAGGTGCCAACTGCTGACGGCTTCGTATTGCGGCCGCAGGACATCCCCGACCGATTTCCACCCGACAGCGATACCTGGTACTTTGCGCGCGTCGCGGGGACCTTCGGCGAAAGGCGCGGCTGGCACGGATGCCAGATGCCCGAGCAATTGCTGGGGCGGATCATCAAGGCGTGCTCCGACGAAGGCGACCTGGTGCTCGATCCATTCGGCGGCAGCGGAACGACGCTGGCGGTGGCGAAAAAACTCAAGCGGCATTTCGTCGGGTTTGAGCTGTCGGCCGAATACGCAGCGAAGATCCAATCGCGGCTTGAACACATCAGCCCGGGCGATGATCTCGTGGGACCAGCCGACGCGGTGCGCAGCGCCCCATCAACAAAGTCCGGAAGAAAACTGAACCGCGCGCGTGGGGATCGCGGGGATTCCGGGGGCACTCTATTGGTCGGCCTCGAAGAATCCGCTGACTCAAAAGAGTGACCCCGTCGGCAGCGTGCGCCGCGCGACGGGGTCGAATTCCACGGCGTGCCCAGGTACGCCGCGGAAATTCAAAAATTGGACCGGCCGCTTGTCCGTCCGTGCAGAGTTGCCCCGCCGAATCGAGGGCAATTCCACCGCAACGAACCGTGCTACCTCAAATGCGATCGACCCTTTTGTGCAGGGTCAAAATAGACGGGCGACTGCGGCAGGAAAAACATGATTCGAAGCGCCACGAAGGAACGCTTCAACGGATTGCAGTCAAAACCCACGCCACCCGTCTCGATCGGAATCTGCAGCCACCCAAGCCGCAGCTTCACCTAACAAAATATTAAGGGATTGTGCGGAATTTTCGCAAGCGAATAATCATGGAAAACACATTGTGCTCATTCGCACGCCCCAGACTTGACGGGGAGCCGAAAAAGGCAAAACGTCAACCCGACCGTCCCGATTGCAGGAATTCGAGCGTCTTTTTGACGCGCGCCAGCTCCGCCTCGATGGCCTCCACTCGTTGCTCCAGCGTCGGTCTGGAATTCACATGTTCGCCGGATGCCGAAATCACCGCTGTGAATGGCTCGGTCCTCCGCTCCGGCGGACCGGCTGCGTCAGAATGGCTCCCCGCCGTCTCCAAACCCCGCTCCGCGTACAGGCAGTGGTCAAATTTGTTCGCCGCCTTGCCGGGCTGTCGGGGCAATTCGACCACACAAGGCGGCTCCCGGCGGGCCAGCCCAGCCAGGAGTTCGGAGACGTAATTCAGATCGTCCAGAGAGGACATCCGCGAGGCATTGGCCTTCAACTCTCCCGGCGTCTGGGGGCCGCGGAGGAAGAGCTCCGCCATGATGGCGCGGTCCTTGGTGTCCCAACCGAACCGCTCCTCGACGCGGTGGGCGAAGCGGTTGCTCCGGGCATTTCGATCGGGCGCTACTTGAACCAGGGCCTGCATACGCTGCAATTCATGCACGGCAGCCGACACTTGTCCCTCGGTCAGCTGCATGACCGGGTCGCGGCAGCTCAGTTGGTTGCACCCCGTAACGATGGAATTAATGGTGAGCGGATAGCTGCCGGGGGTGGTCATCGATTTCTCGATGAGCACCCCGAGGACGCGACGCTGATGGGAGTCGAGTTTGATGGCCATGTGAGCATCATACTCAGGCGACAGTGTGCTCGACCTTGTCGCCGCGATAGACGGTGCCGCGCCAGGTGGTGGTCGAGCGTCCGCGCAGCCGGCGCATGGCATTGATCGTTGCGCCGAGTCCGACAGCGGCGCCCACGGGATAGAAGACGGCATAAATGGGGCTCGAATGGCTGAGCCGGTAAAAGCGGAACATCACCGAAAGCTGTGCGGCGCAGCCTGCAGTGGCGGTCCACACTAGAGGTGATGAAAGCTGCCAGTCGTCGCTCAGCAGGAGTGCGATGCCCGCCCACGCCAGCGTCAGCCACGGCAACAGTGAGAAAATGATGACGAGCAGCGCCGACACAATCAGCCGCCGCAGCGTCCCGAAGCACCCGTAGAAAATGCGGCTCCAGCCGTTCCAGGTCTGCCGGAGTGAATTATACATTCTGACGGTATAGAGCCGCTCGTTGGAGACCACGTGCAGCCGCTGCCTCGCCGCTTTCGCCCGCCGGGCCATGTGCATGTCCTCGTTGACCTCGGCCTTGACCGGCTCGTGCCCGCCGATGGCGTCGTAGCAACTGCGCTTCATGAGCATGAAGGCCCCGTTGGCATATGCGTTCGGGCTGGCCGGGTCGTTGACCTTGAGCGGGTTGAACCAGATCATCATGATCCCGCCGCAGGCCGGCTGAATGACCCGTTCCCAAAAACTGTCATTGTCAAGATTGGGCAGGACCGAGAGAAAATCCACACGTTTCTCTGCGGCGTAGCGCAGCGCAATTGCGAGACACCGCGGAGACTCCAGCACGCAGTCGGCATCGGTGAAGCAGAGCCAGTCGGCCGTGGCCGCCTCGACGCCCTCGCGCATGGCGTTGTTCTTGCCGAACCAGCCGGCGCGAAGATCGCGAATATGAATGGCCTGCAGCCGCGGATCGCTCGCCGCCAGCCTGTCGAGTATCGCCCCGGTCGCATCGTCGCTGCGATCGTTGATTGCGATGACCTGCAGCGCCGGATGCTCCTGCCGCAGGATCGACTTCACGCACCCCTCGATGTTGCGTTCCTCATCCTTGGCGGCGACCAACATGGACAGGGGCGGAAGATCATCCGAAGGCCCGGGAAACTGCTCGGGCGTAAGCGGCGGCAGCAGCCGGCCCGCGCGATTGATCGACACATGCCGGCCCAGCCACACTGCCATGACCACCGCATTGAGTCCCAAGAATATCCAAAATGCGGCGGTCATGTGGGCGATTTCTGAAATGAGATCTTCGTCGTTGATTCAGACAAATGAATCACTCGGGGCTGTCGGGCGGATCGTCTTCCGGCGGCGCGGTCATCATGCCTTCGAATAACGCATGTCCCAGTCGCACCATGGTAGCGCCGCATTCAATGGCGGTCTCATAGTCGCTGCTCATGCCCATCGACAGCTCGGTGAAATCCGGGCCGACCATTCCCTCGTCACGCATGTCGGTGAAGACGTCGTACAGGCGTTCGAAGAACAGCCGCAATTCGCCCGGCTGGGCATCGAGCGGGGCCATGGTCATCAATCCGCGAAGGCGAATTCCCGGCCACTCTGCGAACTGCTCGGCCAGATGTGGCACGGCTCCGACCGCTACGCCGAACTTGCTCCGCTCGCCCGAGGTGTTGACCTGCAGCAATATGTCAACCACCCGCCCCACCCGTTCGCCATGCTGGTGCAGATCCTCGGCCAAGCGCAGGCTGTCCACGCTGTGGACCAATTCCGTCCACGGCAGGATGAGCTTGATCTTGTTTCGTTGTACATGACCCACCATGTGCCAGCGTGGGCGCGGCGCCAATTTGCCTTTCGTGCCCGAAAGGGTGTTTTTGCGATCGATGTGCTCGTGAATCATGCCGGCCCGCTGGCTGAGCTGCTGAGCCCGGCTTTCGCCCAGGTCCTGCAGGCCCAAATCAAGGGCCTGCCGCAGCACATCCATGTCCACATACTTGGTAATGGCGACGACCCGGACCGAATCCGGATCGCGCCTGGCACGGGTACAGGCCCCCTCTATCGCCCCCCGTACGCGCTTGAGGTTCTCGCTGAGCCGTCTCTTCACGGTGGCAACGGGACTGGTCAAATCGGCATCCTCGGACCGGTTGAACGCGAAACCGCTGGGTTCTTACCCGAAGCGGCTCTGCTTATCAATATGACCATCTCGTGGGCCCAGCACCAGCGGACCGTCATTCCTTCGCGACTCGGCCGAGCGTCAAAATCAGGCTGATGGATAGTTTGGGCTTGGCAGCCAGGATTGTTGCTTGTCGGTCCTGGTTCCTTGTATTTGGATTGTCTTTTCCAATACGATCTGCCGAATACAGTCGCCTAATTGGCGTGTGCCTTTCTGGAGGGATCAGTCAATGTCTCCTCGCCATCGTCGCCGTTGCGCGATCACTCTGATCGCCCTGATGCTCCCATCATCCACCGCTCCGGCTGCCAATATCGCCGATCTGCGCAGCGACTGGAGCAACGCGGCCAATCCGAACGCGAATCCCAACGGAACGTGGACCTACATGGAAGGGTCCAACCCGCTGCCGTTCATCTCATCATGGGCGGGGATTCCCGGCGTTCCGGGCTGGGGACCGGCGGCCAATGTCACCGGACTTTTCCTGCCCTTTTACAGCCGCGCCATGCCGGAGATCCTTTTCTCCGGCGCCGACATGTATCCCGGCGATGTCACCGTACATACAACCGACCCTTTCAACGGCGGCGGGAACGGACCGGCCGTGGTCACCTGGACCAGCGCGGTGTCCGGCACTTTTACGATTCACGGCATGTTCTGGCCGCTGCGGATGATCGGTCGAGCCAATGACGTCATTCTGTCCTTGACGCACAATGGCAACACCACCCCGCTGGCCAGCGGCTCGATCCCCGAGGATGGATCGGTCACACGGTGCAATCCACTTCGTTTCACGCTTCCCGGAGTGAGCATCGCCAGCGGCGATGTTTTGCAATTGCTCGCAGTGCGCTTTTCCGACGCCGGAGATTTCGTGGGCCTGAACCTCTCGGTTTCGACCGGCCCATGCCCCTCGGCGGCCGGTGATTTGAACAACGACGGCGCTCCCGACGGCCCGGACATTCAAGCCTTCACGAATTGCCTGCTCAACGGCGTGACGAATTGCGGCCTTTGTCCTTGCGCCGACATGGATGGCAATGGTGCAGTGAACGCGGCGGATGTGCCGCTGTTTGTCGCGGCCCTGCTATGACCTCAGGAAACAATCGCGTGAACAAACGCCGCGATATCTCTTCCGTCTGGAACACCTGTGGCATCCAGGTCGGCCCGCGTCACATGGCTGGGGTTCGTGTCGCTTCCCAGGAGCACGGACACGAAAAGTTGAAGGTCTGACGCATCAACGTGTCCATCGCCGTTGATATCGCCGGCGGTCGGGATTGTCGATGGCACGACCGTGAAAGATACAGACGTGTTCACGGCCGGCCACAGCGCATCTTCTTCGGCCATGATGCCGTAGGTCGCGACACCGCATTCCTGGCAAAGGCCCTGTCCGAAATTGAACACCAGGGTAACGTCACCGGACGCCTCGATCATCAACAGGTTCTGAGCCGCCGGCGAGATTGAATAATTGGAAACCTGGTAGCCATAAACACCGGGTGTTTGCGAAGTGAACGTGCCATTGAACAGTGTCGATCGTTCGAAGGTGTGGGGCACGAACACGTATGGATTCTGGGGGCTCGCCGGCAATCCGACGATTGCCGGCGCGTGGAAAATCAACACGCTGGCCGGATCGACCTCGGTGCCGTTGCCGTTCTGATCCAGATTCAGCCCGACCAGCCTCCCGCTGATGTATTGGCCGGAGTAGCTGATTTGGAAGTCGAAATCGACCGCGGCCGCGATGGCAATTCGGCTCGCCAGCACCGTCAACAAGACCGACGCACCCAGTTTCAAATCACGACGCTTCATCGGGCACCTCCTGATGACTTGGAGGAGAAATGAAAAGCACGCCCGCTATCCTATCGCGAAGTCGACCTGACTCAATCGAAAATTCATCGATTCATGTGGATCGGCAACTCACTGTGGAGCCTTGCACGGCGCGCTGTGTGATTTTCCAGATTGGGCACTTTCGAGTGTGCATGAACACATCATCCGCCCCACTCAGCCACCATGAAGAGATAATCGCCATGCGCATTCTCATGGGACGCGATGATGTCGTTGATGCGGCCCGAGGCAATGTCATCTGATAGCCGGCCGCAGCCCGCCTCCATTTCCGCTGGCTCGCCGAATAATGCAAACGTCGAAATGCCGGCCCGGACGCGCGGATCGAGGTACCGCTCGGGCCGGTGCTTGCCGCTCTGCAGAAAGAAATCCTGCAGGTCGGGCCGCACGGCGTACGATTCGGTGGTGACCGGCGAGAATCCAGCCGCGTGTAGCAGCTCGGCAACCTCCGGCACGTCAGGCATTTGATTCAGCGAAAGCTCAAGGGCCTTCGGAAAATAGGCATTCAGCCAGTATCCGCGAATCTGCTCATGTGACGAGGTAAAGATCGCCAGTCGCCCGCCGCGGAGGACCCGGTGGATCTCGCGAAAGGCGGCGGGACGATTCGCGAAATGATGGATCGCAAGTGTACACAGCGCGCCATCGAATGAACCATTGGCGAATGGAAGCGCCGCTGCATCGCCGAGATGCCAGGGAATTTGAGGCGACTTCTTCCGCGCCTGCGAAATCATGTACTCGGACACATCGACGCCGACCATGTTGAGACCAGCTTGGGCCAGCGCCGTGGTGTAATTGCCGGTCCCGCAGGCGACGTCGAGACACGCGCCGCCGCATGGCAAATTCACGAGTGACAACAATCGATTCGTGATGTAAGGATCAGCCCGGCGCGTCGTCTCATAGCCAACGCCAATGCGATCATACGAGGCGATCTGAGCTCTCTGTGCGGTCTTCATCGAGGAAGGCTCTGACTTTCTTTCCCTTCGTGGCGGAGTTTAGTCGCCGCGGCGACTGGCTCAGTGGCTTCGCGGCTATTTATTTCCCCATCGCCATTTGTGGCCCGCGAAACGACGCATGGCACGAATTGCAAGTATTGGTGATCTCGTTCATCTTGCCCTTGAGGGCCGCAGTCTTGCCTGACCGGGCAAGCTGCTCCAGCTCGATGCACTGCGATCGCAATTGTTTCGCCAGGTTATCAAACACGCGCCGGCTCTCGGAACTCATGCTCAGATCGCGAAACACATAGGGCATGGCCCGCGCATCTTCGGCAAGCTGCGAGGCGGCATGCGCGACGCGTTCGACGCGCTCATCGGTATTGGCGCCGCCCGCGGCATCGGCTTGCAACCGCTCCATCTCCAGCGAGCTGAGTCCGTGCATGATTTCACGGAGCCGCGCATTGTTCACTTCGTGAAGGCCATGCCCGGGGTCTTCGTCGCGACCGGTGAGATGTGCCGCCGGCTTGTCGCTCTGCTGTGAGCAGGCGACGTAGCCGATCAAGAGAATCACCACAGGCATCGCCAGGATCATCTTCCGTGAACTGGTCATGATTCGATTCCCTCTCAAATAACTCGCGTTCAACCGCGCTATCGGCCGAGGCATCGCCTGATGCCTATTGATTCTGGCTGATGAAGAAGATGATACCGGCGACCGCCGCCAAACACGCGAGGACCAGCAGCGTGATCTTCGCAGCACTCCACGGCCGCTCGCCCTGCACCTCGCCGGTGCGGGCGTTCACCATGAATCGAAACACGCGGCCGCGATAACGATAAGCGCTGATCCACACCGGCAGGAGCAGGTGCTTGAATGTGACGCGATAGTACTGGGTGGAGATCGAATCGACGCGCTGCTCATCGCCGCCAATGTCGGAACAGACATCCGCTCGGATCGGCGGCTCCATCATCTCCCGGGCTTCGTTGAAGCCCTCGGCGAGATCGACCTGATATCGCTCGGCGAGAAATCCACTCAAATAGTCATCCACATAGGGCACCAGGTCATTCAGATCCCATGGTTCGAGTTGTTCGGCGTATTTCGTGGGCAAGGATTTACTGGCCAGTACGAGCAAATCATCGAAGGCCCGCTGCACTGTGCCATTGGCCGAAGTCCAGCGCGTGTGCTGCACCTGTCGCGTGCGGGTGACGGTTTGTCCATTCTCGACAGTCGTATATGTTTGTGTGACGTAGTAATAATCGCCGCGGCTGCCGGTGTATTGGCTGGTTGTGTCGCAGTCGTAGGTCCACGCGGGCATGTACAGGCCGTCGATCTGGGTGTCGCCGCGCGCATATTGCTTCAATCCGCCCGGTGCGAACCACAGGCTGCCGATCCATGTGCGAAACAACTCGACAGCCTGTTGTCGCGTAACCTTGAATGGCAAGAGCGAGCGCGGCTTGATGGTTTGCTTTGACATCCCCTGGGTGACGATGTCGGATCCGCAGAACGGGCAACGCATGGCCGTGGCGTTGGGCGGACGCGTGATCTCCGCCGCGCATGCCGAGCATTTCACGATCGGCGCGTCGACGGTCTCGTGCTGCTGGGCGAGTTCACTGAGCTGTGCATTGAAATCGAGTTCTTCGACGGGACCGGCCGGACGCGCGATTGCGTTCTCGGCGCCGCAATGACTGCAGCGCAACCGGTTCGTGCCGGGCGCGAACTCGAGTTTCGCGCCGCACTGCTGGCACGGGAACCGGCGATCGGGAGCGACCGCGGCCGATTCTGGCTGATCCATCCTGCGCGTCCCCACGGGGAAGGAAGTTTACTTGGGCAACGGCGGAGGAACGCTACCAATGATGTTTGACAGTTCGGCAACTTTTCCTGCGGCGCTCCATTCGGCCATGCCCTGCTTCCAGACCAGGGTATCGGCCTTCAAGGAACCGGATCGCACTCGGGAAAGCAGCGCGTCCGAATCGAGCGGGCCGACCTGCTGACCCCCTTCGACGACATAAAACGACAATTTGCCGGGAAGCGGCGGCGGCGTCGCGGTTGCGCCGGCGCCACCCGCCCCGCCGGCCATTGCCTGGCCCATGGTCTGGGCCATGCCGAAGCCCATGCCCATGCCCATGCCGCCGGCGGCCATACCGCCGGGGTTTTTCGCCGCGGCTTCCATCGAGTTGGCGGCCTGGAATTGCGTGTACGCCTGAAGATTGCCAATCACGCCCATGCTGGTGCGCTTGTCCATCGCGGCTTCGACCTCGGGCGGCAGCGAGATGTTTTCGACCAGGAGCTTGGCGACTTCCAATCCATAACTGCCGAAGTCGGCGCCGATGCGCTTAGTGAGGAAGATGCTCAATTCCTCGTAATTGGCGGCCAGATCGAGCACCGGAATCTTGCTCTCCCCCACCACGTCGGCGAACTTCGACACGATCAAGTTGCGAAGTTGCTCCGAGATTTCATTCGAATCGAATCGCCCCTCGGTCCCCACGACTTCGCGAATGAACGCCGCCGGATCGGTCACCTTGATCGTGTAAGTCCCGAATGCTCGCAGGCGCACTGGGCCGAATTCCGGGTCCCGCATCATGACCGGGTTCTTGGTGCCCCACTTGAGGTCGGTAAAGCGCCGCGTGCTGACGAAATAGACTTCCGCCTTAAATGGGCTCTCGAATCCGTACTTCCAGCCGTTCAGCGTCGCAAGGATCGGCAGGTTCTGGGTGTTGAGCGTGTAGGTGCCGGGCAGAAAGACATCGGCCAGCTTGCCCTCGTTCTCAAAGACCGCTGCCTGTCCCTCGCGGACCACCAGCTTGGCGCCGTTCTTGATCTCGTTGTTGTAGCGCTCGAAGCGATAGACCATCGTATCGGGGCTGTCGGACAGCCACTCGATGATGTCGATCAATTCGCCCTTGAGTTTGTCCCAGATACCCATCACGCACCTCCAGTCAGAATGATACTTGAGAGTGGCATATGTGCTTATTCTAAAACGCGGCGTTCTTTCTAACCGCCCCTGGTCACTGGTCGCTTGTCCTTATACTCCGCCGCTCTTCTGCTGATTCAAAACGTGAAGTTCGCGCCAGGGTCGGTCGAGCCGGGAGCTACGCCGCCCGTGTTACCCAGGATGGCTGCGCCAGTGACGCCCTGGACGACGAGGCAGACGTTTCCCGCAACAATGTCCCAGTTGGCAGTGGTATTCCCTGAGCAGGTGTTTTTGATAATGATGTTTCCGGAGACGTCCACGTCGATGCCGCGGTCCGCGCCGGTGCAATTGTTGCCCTCGATGCGGTTGTCGCTCTGGGTGACATGAATGCCCGCGCCGACGCCAGCGCCGAGGCCGTTACTCGAGCATGTATTGTCGCGAATGACACTGGACCCGTTGCCGAGGATGCCATCCAGGGTGTTGAGTCGAACGGAGCAGTGAGCGACGGTTGAGCCGGTGGATATGTTGATGCCGCTACCGCTGTTTCTGTACACGGTACAACCTAAAATCACGCATCCGCTGTTCACGTGGATGCCATCGACATTGTTGTCGTACGCCGTGCAGTTCGAGATCGTGCATCCGTCGGTAGTCACGATGCCGCTGCCGGTGTTGAGCGACGCCGAGCAGTCGGTAATCACGGCGCCGTCCTGAGCAAAGATGCCACGGTCACTGTTCATCGATGCCGAGCAGTTGGTGACCGTGCCGCCGATAAAGGCAAAGATACCGATGGCGTTGCTGTTTGCCGAGCAGTTTGTGATTGTGGCATGGTCACCTGTCACGATGCCGTTGTTGGCGTTACCGCTGGCGAGCACATTGGCCACGCGACAGTTGGTCTGCCCCAGGGACGAGAGGTTCACTCCGTCCCTGCCCCAGTTGCGTACGGAGCCATTGACCACCGCGATGTTCGACTGGTCGTTGAAAATAATTCTTACGCCATCGAATGCACCCATTCCCGGGACGCCCACAAGATCAAAACCGTTGAGGTCGAGCGTCACCCCGCTGACGGCGATGCCAATCCCATGCATGCCCACTGCGCCCGTAATGTTGCCGGTCAAGTAGTACGAACCGGGCTGATTGATTTTGTAAATGTAACTGCCATCGCCGGGGGTGTTCACAGAGTTGACGGCGATGCGTGGTTCAAGGTCGGTGAGCGTCTTGTGCGTCGGCGCGACCGGTCCGGCCGGTGGATTGAGATCGCCTGCCCATGCGAACCAAACCGATGTCACGACAATCCCCGCACACATTGGAAGCGTGTATGCTGCAAATCTCCGGGTTCTTAATGTCATTTTTTCGCCTCCTTTGAAGTGAACGTACGCGGCTGTTCGTCGGTGATCGCGATGACAAACGATTCGTATCAATTGTAAGGCGCGCAGGGCAAATTCATGGCTCCTAAACGGGGCCTAACGTGAATGATTCGACTACTTCCCCTTGTACTCCGCTTTGCGCTTCTCGAAAAACGCCTTCATGCCTTCCTTCTGATCTTCCGTGGCAAAAAGCATGTAGAACAGCTTGCGCTCATATTCCAGCCCCTCGGAGAGCGGCGTCTCGAACGCCTTAAGCACCGCCTCCTTCGCCAGACGTACTGCCATCGGCGGACGCTCGGCAATCTCACGCGCCAGCTTCACGGCTTCTTCGACGAATGTCTCCACCGGCACGATCCGCGTCACCATCCCTATCGCGTGAGCCTCGTGTGCGGTCATGAACCGACCCGTCAGGATCAGCTCCATCGCACGGAACTTACCGACCGTGCGGCTGAGCCGCTGCGTCCCCCCGGCCCCGGGAATGACGCCAATATTGATCTCCGGCTGGCCGAACCGGGCGCTCTCGCTGGCGATGATGATGTCGCAGTGCATGGCCAGTTCGCAGCCGCCGCCGAGGCAGAAGCCGCTGACAGCCGCGATGATCGGCTTACGAATCCGCTTGATCTTCTCCCAGCGGGCAAATTGGTTCCGCTCGTACATGTCCACCACCGACGCCTCGGCCATGTCGCCGATGTCCGCTCCGGCGGCGAAGGCCCGATCGCCGGCCCCGTGCAGCACAATGCAGCGGATGTCGGGGTCGAGGTCGTGACGTTCGAGCGTCTCGACCAGCTGGATCATCAGGTCGAGCGACAGGGCATTCAGCACCTTGGGCCGGTTGAGGGACACGATGGCCACATGGCCTTCGGTGCGGGACAGAACGAGGTCTTCGGACATGGCTGAGGCTCCGTTTCGGGTATTTGGCGGATGCCATGTTAGCCAATGCCGCATGAAAGGGGCGATCGGCCAGAATAATCACGCAGCTCCCTCCAATACCCTCCAGACCGAACCCGGCGTTTCCAGCCGGCGGCGAATACCAGAGGGAGGTTCCCATGGACCCATACGCACCGGCTCTGCAGCACAAGTGCAAACGCGGCTTTTTCTCCACCGTGGCCTGGGGGGCATCGATGACCCTGATCACGGGCATCGTCTGCGGCACCGGCCTGGGCCTGTACGGCATGCGGATCGTAGACAATAAGTCCGACAGCATTCTGGGAACGTTCCAAAATGTGGTGAAAAATATCCCTGAGATTCAGAAGAACCTGCCGCCGGTCTTCGCCGACGCCCTGAACGACGAGCGAAGACCCGACTATGTTGGCAAGATCAAGGTCACCACTCATCTCGTGAATGGCCCCAACAAGCGGGGCGAAATCCTCCCCTCGGTGGAAATCACCAATTCCGGCGACGAGGTGGTCTCGCTACTGCCGCTTCGCATCACCCTGAACGATGCCAAGGGCGGCGGGCTTTCCCAGCGAACCCGCATGGGAGCGACTCCGATGAGCGTCTGCGACGAGGACTGGCCGGGCCCGCTGATGCCCGGGGCCACCCGGAAGATTGTCCAGCGGTTTTATCTGGATCGGGGGAGCAACCCGACAGAGGCGAGCGACTATCAGGTGGAATGCGAGGTCACCGACGTACGCATCTGGAAGCCCGCGGCCTCGGCCGCGAAGCAGACCGCCATGGCGGCAACGGGAACGGACACGGAGTAACCGCGACCGCACCGCCCCCGGCAGGGGCTCGCCAGACGCGTTCGGCGACACTAGGATTCGCTCGATCGCCGTCCGGAGTGCCCCGCCGCCCCATGTCTGACAGCTTGTTACATCGCATTGATGCCGGGGACCCGTCGGCCCTGGAGGCCTTCCTGGATCGGTATGGGGCCCTCGTCTGGGGTCTGGCCTGCCGGTTTTCGTATGACCAGTCCGATGCCCAGGATGCGGCCCAGGACGCCCTGCTGGCCATTTGGCGATCCGCCGCTCGATTCGACCCGTCTCGATCCTCTGAAGAGACCTTCGTGGCCATGATGGCCCGGCGGAAGCTGATCGAACGGATGCGGATGCAGGCCCGCTCGACGCCGCCCAATCCCGCCCCAAATGAAGTAGGAATGCCCGCGTCGGCGCTCGCCCAGCATTCCGAGGACGTCAGCCGGGCGGGGCAAATTCTTGCCGATCTTCGCCCCGACGAGCTGCGCGTGCTTCGCATGTCGGTGCTGCAAGGACTGACCCACGCGGAAATCTCCGCTCGCATCGGCATGCCCGTCGGCACCGTGAAAACCCACGTTCGCCGCAGCCTTGCCCGCGTGCGCGATGCGTTACTGGGCCGCCCACAACCCATCGTGCCCAGAAAGCAGCTCGCATGACCGACGCCACGGCGAACAATTTGCAGCGGCTGCACGATCTGCTCTCTGAGCAGGCCACGGCGGGCTTGTCTGACTCCGATCAACTCGAATTGCAGAAGCTGCTGCACGATAACGCGACGCTGCAGCGTGAGGGATATGAATTGGCCGCCGCGGCCATCGACCTTGCTTTGGCCCCACCCAACGGCACGCCCATGCCTGAAAGTGTGCGGCGAGCGGCGCTGATGAAATCGACGATGGAGGCCGAGCCGGAGCCGGAAGCCGAGGCGATGGTCTATCAGCTCACCGAAGAGAAGCCGGTCGCGCTCAAGCGTGTGGCCGCTGCCGCCTCGGCACCGCCGACAATTGATGTTCAATCGTCTGAACCAAATCTGCCGGTAGAGAAACCCGGCAAGACAGGCGTGTTAATCGCATTCGCGCTCATCGGAGTGGCATTCCTCACATACTCCGTTGGCCGCTCGGGCAATGGAAGGAAGGACACCGCGTCCGGGACGTCCAAAGTCGTACCTGCCGCTGCACGTATCTCACCAGCAACTGCTTCTCCGTGCGATATGCTGAAATCCGATGGGGATGCGCTGACGCTGCCATGGACCGCGGACAATCCCACAGTTGCCGACGTTACAGGCCAGGTTCGCTTCAGCGTCAAGACCCAGCAGGGTTGCATGCAGTTTGCGAATCTGCCGAGGCTTGAAAAAGGCAAGAACGTCTATCAGCTTTGGGTGCTGGACGCAGATCGGCAAGGGCCACCCGTGGACGGCGGCATCTTCGAAGTCACAGACAAAAGTGTTGACAGCCAGTTTGCATTCACGCCGAAACTGAATGTGACGAATCCTGTGGTCTTCGCCATTACGCGCGAGCCGCCGGGCGGTGTGGTTACGAGCGCGAATCAACCGATTATCGTGGCGAAGGTGGGGAAGTAGCGTCCCCCCTCCGTGGGGGACGGTGAATCCTACAAGTGGTCCAACATTTGATCGTTACGTCGTCCCCCACAGAGGGGGGACGCTACGTCAATCGTCGTTCTTCGTATCGCCCCGCGCGAAGATGCTGGCCACATAGTTCAATACATCCGTCGCGCTGGTCTCGTTGTAGCCGAAGTATTTGATCAGCCGCTGCTTGACCACGTCGATCTTGGCCTGGGTATCATCGTCCACAACGCCTGAAACCACGTTCTTAAGCTTGATCGTGTCGCGCTGATCCTCGAATAGCTTCAACTCCAGGGCCTTCTGCAGCCGGGCGTTGGTGTGATATTCGAACTTCTTGCCATCGAGCGCGAGGGCGCCGATGTAGTTCATGATCTCCTGGCGGAAGTCGTCCTTGCGGCTGTCGGGGATGTCGATCTTTTCTTCGATCGAGCGCATCAGCCGTTCATCCGGCTCCTCGTCCTTGCCGGTGTATTTGTTGCGAACTTTTTCACGCTGCGTGTAGGCCCTGACATTCTCGACGTAATTCGCCGCCAGACGCTGAACGGCATCCTCGTCAGCCGAAATGGCCCGCTGGACTTCGCCCTTGAGGATGTCTTCATATTCCTCGCGGACGACCGCGAGCAGATCCTTGTAAGTCTTTTTCAATTCCTCGTCGGCGATGAGCGAATGGTGCGACAGGCCGCCTTCCAGCTCGTTCATCACCATGAACGGGTTGATGGACTTCTCCTGGATGGCCTGATCGCTGACCAGGGCGTTCGAAACCTTATCCTGAATGTATCGCGGACTGATGCCCTGCATGCCTTCGCGTGGAGCCTCTTCGATCAACTCGCGCACGCTGTCCTCGGTGTAGCCGGGAATGCTCTTGCCGTTGTAAAGCTTGAGCTTCTGCATGCGCGTGAGTCCGGCCTTCTTGGGCTCCTCCAGCCGCGTCAACACGGCCCACATGGCGGCCACTTCGATCGTGTGCGGAGCAATGTGAATGCCGCGAATCTTGTCCTTGTTAAAGTCCTTCTCGTAGATCTTAATTTCGTCAGTCAAACGAATGTTGTACGGCACATCGATCTTGATGGTGCGATCGCGGAATGCCTCCATCAGCTCGTTGTTCTGCAGCTTCTTATATTCAGGCTCGTTGGTGTGCCCGATGATCACTTCGTCGATGTGCGTCTGGGCGAATTTCTTGGGCTTGATGGTGTGCTCCTGCGACGCGCCCAACAGGTCGTACAAGAATGCGACATCCAGCTTGAGCACTTCGATGAACTCGATCAACCCGCGGTTGGCGACATTTAGCTCGCCGTCGAAGTTAAACGCGCGGGGATCCGAGTCGGAGCCGTATTCGGCGATCTTTCGATAATTGATATCGCCGGTCAGCTCGGTGGAATCCTGGTTTTTTTCGTCCTTGGGCTGGAAGGTACCAATGCCGCGGCGATCTTTTTCGCTGAGTATGAGCCGCTTCACAACGACGTGGTTGATCACTTTCTTCCAATCGCCGTCGTAATGCTTCATGAGATCGTCGTAGACCCGGCGACAGAAGGGATCGAGATCGCCTTCAAGGATGACGCGGCGCTCTGGCGGCTGGCTCTCGTTCAGCATGGCCAGCACGTCTTTCCGCGCCGACGACGGAATGAGCTTCAGCGGCTCCTCGTTCATCGGACAGATGTGCGGCTCTATGTGCTGATCGCTCGCATCGGGCAGTTTCCAATAGAACGTGTACATCGCGCCCTCATCGAGCCGCGAGTAATGCTCAAGTCCCTTTTTGAGCAACCGGGCCATCGTGGATTTGGCCGAACCGACCGGCCCATGCAGCAGCAGAATGCGATGCTCGGTTCCGTACCCGCAGGAAGCGCTCTTGAGGAAATCTACGAGGTGCATCAGGGGGCGTTCGAGACCGTAAATCGCGTCGTCGCCGTTGCCGATCGGGTCGCTGAAGAACTTATAGCGAACGAAGTCCTCGCGGAACTTGGTATAGCGCTCTGATCCAAAGTGCAGGATCATGTCGTAAATACGCTGAAAGGCGTTGCGTGCGACGCGCGGGTCCTTGGTCACGATCTCGAGGTATTCCTCAAACGTGCCCTCCCAATTCTCGTCGCGGAAACTCTGGGTATCGATCTTCTTGTCGACCAGGTCGAGGATTGCATTCCGCGTCGCCATGTCTGCCTCCCGCATCAAGCAAACCGGGTTCGTTCAGCCGCTCACCCGGGTCGTCCACATCATTCATCGGCTCGGGTCGAGCCGCTTCGTCACAATCATACGCACATTGTGCTCGCCTTTCAGGCCGCGACCGCGATCCGACAGCCCGCACGCTTGGGATTATGCCGCGAGACTCGGTCGAATGCACGCGCAAAACCGCCGCGACTGTGCCGCGACCCGATTTCTCTCGCCCGGTATCTTCTGCTGGCGTGACGGACGATGTCCCTATCCGTTGAATAAGCGGGTGAATCATGGATTTCATCAAACTGGTCCTGTTTGAGAGCACATACTGGCTTGGGGCGGCCTGCTTTTGTCTATTTGCAATCGTCCTGCTCATGCGGCCGCGCATGAGCGAGAAAAACCGGTCGCGCAGCTTTCCCGCGCTGATCGCAGTCATCTTCGGCCTGATCCTGCTGCAATGGCTGGTCGAAACGGATCGGGAGAAAATCCTCGCCCAACTTGATACCTTCGTGAACGGCGTGGTCGCGGAAGACCGCGCCGCCATCGCCTCTGTCATTGATGATCAATACGATTCCGAGGGTATGAATCGCGAAGGGTTCCTGGATTTCCTGACTGAATCACTCCAGCGCGTGGATATCTTCGATACCCGGCTGCGCCGCCGCGACGTGACCGTGGACGGCGACCATGCTGAGCTTGACCTGGGAGCCATCGCCACGGTGCGGCTGAAGGCCGGCGCCGGCGAAATGCATCAGGGACGCTGGAAAATGGGATGGCGAAAGACCGATGCATGGCGGATCACGTCGTTGACGCCGGTCGAGATTGACACGATCAAGTTCACCACCCTGCAACAGGTTCGCGGGGAGATTCCCTAGAGTTGGGAGTTTCACGTCCAGCCGCGCGGCCCGCGGGCACTCGAAGGCGCAACGAACGCTACCAGAATGATGGCCAGCCCGAGCGCGACTGCGATGCCGGGGTTGGCCGCGATAAATCCGTACCCGGGAATGGTGCGTAGCGTGTCATCCGGAACGTCAAACCCGACGAAGGCATTCAGGCCGCCGAGCGCAGCCAGGATCGCCCCGAACACGATCGAACTCATCCGAAGAAAGCCAAACACGACCGCACCCCTTCGGAAGTCGCGACACCGCCCTCCGAAACCGGTCAGATTGCCCAGCCTCCGGATGAAATATACGAAATGCGGATGGCTTTTCGCGATAATCCTTAAATTTCGGACGGACCGGTATCGATTGCGATGGCATCTGAAGCCTTTGGAAACCGCCCCACGTCCGAAGATGAATCGTGTGCTGGTGCTCAGCGCGCCGATTGATGCGCTGCGCTGAAACCCATACGCTGCGCGAGTTCGATCAGCGCCAGTCGCCCCAGACAAGCATCACTCCAGGAGCTTCGCATGGCCCCTCCCTCCAGCGCCGGCTCAACTGCGGAATCCCCTACAGTAATCGATCCACCGCTGCCCGCCGGACGGCTCGCCGAAGCGCCGCGCCTGCCCGACGACGCCACCGCCGAACAGCGCGAAGCGCACTGGTACAAATATGTCTACCAGGGCGATCGCATGCCCCAGCTCACCTTCCGCGCCATCATAATGGGCGGCTTTCTCGGCATGCTCATGTCAATTTCGAATCTCTATACCACGCTGCAAGTCGGTTGGTCTTTTGGCGTGGCGATCACAGCCTGCGTTCTTTCGTTCATTATCTGGAATGCGCTTCGCGCGCTGTCCGGCGGCCGCCTCACGCCCATGTCCATTTTGGAAAACAACTGTATGCAGTCGACGGCGAGCGCGGCCGGCTATTCGACTGGATCGACCCTGGCCACGGCCTTCGGCGCGCTGCTGCTACTGACCGGAAAGCACGTAAAGTGGTATCAGTTGGCGCCCTTCATCCTGTTCACTGCTCTTATGGGCACATTCATCGCCATTCCCATGAAGCGGCAGATGATTAATATCGAGCAACTCCCATTTCCAGACGGCACGGCCGCCGCGGCGACGCTGACCAGTCTTTATGGCAAGGGCCGCGAAGCGCTGCGCAAGGCGTATGCACTCCTGGCCGCTCTCGCGACCGGTTTGATCGTTGGTTTCTTTCGTTTTGCACAGGGGTTGCTGCATTGGGCCGACCGCATTTATTCCTCGATCGGGCATATTGCTGATCTCTGGAAATTCCCCACGCAATGGACCGGGATTCATCGCGGGACCCTTGAGGGTTTTGGCTTTGAGCCGGGTGTCTTGATGATTGGCGCCGGCATGATCATGGGGCTGCGCGTCACCCTGTCGATGCTCGGAGGATCGGTATTGCTGTACTTTGTGCTCGCCCCCTGGCTGCTGGCTCACAATACGGACCCCAACTGGGGAGGCGTGGTGAATTTCAAGGTCGACCCGTTGACAGGAAACTTCGCTCCGAAAAGCTGGGGGCTATGGGGCGGCACTTCGTTGCTTGTGCTCGCCAGTCTGACTTCGCTTGCCCTGCAATGGCGAACATTTTCACGGGCCTTCAGCGTCCTGAAGCGCCGCGACAAGACCAAAGCCGATATGGGCGCCGACATCGAGGTTCCTGGCTCGTGGCTGATGATGGGAATCATTCCGCTCGGTCTGGCCACCGTGCTGACCGAGAAGCTCGCCTTTGATATTCCGCTTCATCTCGGGACCATCGCCGTGGTGATGTCGTTTGTAATTGCCCTGGTCTGCTGTCGCGCGACCGGTGAAACAAATACCACGCCCATTGGGCCAATGGGCAAGATCACGCAATTGATGTATGCCGTGCTGGCGAAGGGCAACATGACCGTGAACCTCATGTCCGCCGGCGCAACGGGCGGCGCGGGCATGCCGGCCGCGGACCTGCTGACCGACTTAAAGAGCGGCTATCTGCTGGGGGCAAACCCGCGACGCCAATTTCTTGCTCAATTGACGGGTGTCTTCTTCGGCACCGTTGCGATCGTCCCTGCCTGGTATCTCATGGTGCCGGACAGGGAAGCTCTGCAGAAATTCGCCTTGCCCGCCACGAACATGTGGATGGCTTTTGCCAAGATGTTGAACGACGGTCTGGACAGCCTGCCCACTTCCGCGAAGTATGCCATCGCCATCGGGGGCGCAATTGGCGTGGTGCTGGCCCTCATTCCAGCGCTTTGGCCGAAATCGGCCCCCTATGTGCCGTCGGCGATGGGACTGGGACTTTCATTCGCCTTTCCATTCATGAATTCGCTTTCCTTTGCGATCGGCGCGCTAATCGTCTGGGTCTGGTGCAAAATTGCCCGGCGGCATGGCGAGACATATTCCGTGCCGATTGCCGCAGGATTGATCGCCGGCGAATCAATGATCCTTGCCATGCTCGCAATTCTTGCGGCGTTGCCCAAGGCCATGGAGACCATGTTCAAGTAGCCGGAATTTCGGCATCCGGCCGGGCATAGACGGTCTTCAATCCCGCCTTCAGCCAGTCCCGCGCCAGCCACAGGCCGATCGGGCTGATTAATCCAATCATGCCGAAGATCCCCCACATGATGCGCGGATTTTGCGGACCTGTTTCCGGACAATATGCAGCAACAAGATTCCCCGCATATAGACCCGTAACGAATTTCGCAAGTAACCAGGGAACGCTCGCTGCCGCGGTATAAGACGCCACACGACCTTCGGGTGCGATTTCTCCCGCAAATTGATAAAGCCTCCTTTCCAGCACATTGGGATCCTAAGCTTAGAATTCCACGTGGACAAGTTGTCGCGGCCGCTTCTATAGTGTCACCTAAATACTAGTGACTCCAGCGTAACTGGACTGGCCACAGTTAGGCCGCAAATGTAATCACACTGGCTCACCT
>JADMIO011246876.1_pt1 | contig 45711 bp, 42 predicted proteins | sample 8958161 | NCBI WGS metagenome assembly JADMIO01 (sample SAMN16585339, study PRJNA669376) | soil metagenome | isolation source: Crop rotation soil | place: USA: Cullars Rotation, Alabama | collected 2011
GCTGTCGGCAGAGGTGTGGGGGGGGCAGCGACGCGCTGACCGCGGTAGATGGGGGCGGCGCGTTCTTCGGGCGTTAGCTGCTGGAAGGCGCGGCGGCGCGCGGGGAGCCAGGTCTTGGTGACGAAGCGTGCGCCGAGGCCGACTGCCAGGACGATGGAGACGAAAAGGAGGGCGTGGAGTTTTTGGATGGCCAGGGTAATTTCCATGGCGATCATGACGGCAGCGATGAGGCCGATGCAGAGGCGTTCCCAGGTTTTGACGGTGAGTTTGCGGTTGACGGTGCAGCAGGAGAGGTTGATAGCGATGGCGCCGACGACGCCCATGGCGTAGAGGTCGGCAAGGGTATCCAGGGTGGAGAAGATCGCCAGCAGGATGATAGGGACGAGCAGGGCGGGGATGAGGCCAACCCAAGGGACGCCGAAGAGGTTGAGCCGGGCGAACGTGTGGGGCAGTTCAGCATCGCGGGCCATGACGTAGGCGACGCTCATCATGCCGCCGATGACGGTGTTTACGGCGGAAAGGAGGAGCAGTCCGAAGACAACGCCGCAGATGACGCCGAACCAGGGGGCGACGTATTGGTCCCCCATGACGCGGAGGACGGTGAGCTTAATGGCCTCTTCATTTTCGGTGGAGTGTGGGCCGACCGTTTTGGCGAAGCGTTCATAAGCCGGGCGGCCAGAGTCGCGATCCCAATCGCGGTGCGTCTCACGGTATTGTGCGATTTCGGCATCCGCATCCTGGTAGGCGACGGCGGGCTGGGAGAATTCCGTAAGGGCGTGACGGGGTTGGGCGGCCTGGAGAACAGCCGGGAGGGCGAGCATGGCGACGCCCAGGAGGAGGTTAAAGAAGACGACTTCAAGCAGGACGGGGAAGATGCTCTGTTTGCTGGTACGGCTGACCGGCTGGACCATGATGCCGGTCATATTGGCGATGACTTCCACGCCGGACATGGCCAGGACGACACTAACGAGAGTGGACCAGCGGTGGGGGAGAGAGCCCTGCATGGGCTGGATTTTGTGAAAGCCTTCGGAGAGGTGTGGGATGGAGAAAGCGGCAAGGATAAGGGTGAGGACCAAGGTGGCCGCAGCGATGGTTAGGGCGAAGGCGCCGGCGTGTTTGGGGCCAATGTAGTTGATGAAACCCAGGATGATGATGGAGACGACGGCGCCGATTTTGACGGCGAAGCCGGCTTCCAGGCCGAAGTAGTGCATGCCGTCGAAAGCAGAGAGGGCGGCGGTGACGGCGTAGTTAGCAAAGAGCATTAATGCGCCGATGACGGAGAGGGTAGGGCTGATCTGGCGGGCGGCGGAGTAGACGCCGCCGCCATCGGGGTAGGCCCGGCAGACGACGGTATAGGCCCAGCCGACGGCGGCCACGAGGATGCCGACGCCGAGGATGTACCAGAAGGAGGCGTAGAGGGCGAAGTAGAAGGCCAGGCCCAGGACGTAGAAGCGGGAGGTGCCCCAGTCGCCGTAGAGCATGGGCCCGGCGTGGTACCATTTGAGCTCGCGTGGGCGTTCCTGATGGGAAACGAGCATGCAAAGTTCAACCGCCTCGGTGCGGGGGGTGCCGCACGGGGGCGTGTTCCTTTCAGCTTTAGCGCCTGCGAGGTTAGTTGACGGGCGCGGGTCGCTGGAACCCGGTCTCGGTAGCCGAAACTTAGCCCCCTAGGGGGAGAGTATCCCCCGCTGCCGTCATGAAGCGGCATTCGGCGCGACTCTATGAAGGGGGGCATGATACTGGTAATTGGGGAGTCTGGGGAGGAGGAATGGGGGTGGGGAATAAATGGCGGGGTTAATTCGCGTTTGTTGAATTAAGCGGCTGGACGGGGCCGAGGGGTGCCGATAAAGTTTGGGCTAAAGGCAACAGGAGTGCCGATATCCGTATGATCCGGGCCGCCGGGCGGCTTGGGTAAGCGGTTTAGCCAGGGAATGGTTTGTGCTGAAGCTATTGACGATGCTGGTGGCGTTTTTGCTCATTGCGCTGATGTTGCTGGGTTTGCGGCAGCGGCGGATGGAGCTGACGAGCGAGACGTCGGCGTTGTACGGGCAGGTGCAGGATCGGCGGGAGCGGTTGCTAAATCAGCAGGTGGAGATCACGGGGGTAACGAATCCGAAAACGTTGAATCAATCGCTGGCGAATTCCGGCATGGACCCCGGGGTGGCGCTGCATCCGCGGAACACCAATGCCCGGCCGAATGTGCCGACGGTGGAGACGGATTTGATTGCGCCGCTGCGCCACTGATGAACCTTGCGATGGACCGCCACCATGGACGCTGTGAAACGAACGCAATGGATTGCCTCGGCCTCTCTATTGGGGACGGCGGCACTGCTGGCGGGCCTGGCGGGGCGGGTGCTGTGGATCCAGAAGCATATTGATGGGGAGATGACGGAGAAACTGAACCGGCAGGTGACGGCGGTGATTCCGCTGACGCCGGAGCGCGGCCCGGTGGTGATGCGGGATGGGACGATTCTGGCGACATCGGTGCGGGTGTATAACCTGTTTGCGGATCCGGCGTTTATTATGGATCCGGACGGGAAGCTGAATCCTTTGTCGGGGGATCAGTTGCGGGAGGCGCAGCAGCGGCTGGCGGAGGCGCTGGCGCCGCTGCTCAACCGCCCGGCGGGGGCGATTCAGATTGATATTGAGAACAACGTATATTATCAGCGGGAAGTGAGCCCGGGGGTGTGGGAGCAGACGGACAAGCAGCGACGGTTCATGTGGCTGGCGAAGGAAGTGGATGATGATTTTTACAATCGGTTTATGGCGTTGAAGGAAGACCTGAAGAAGAAGAGCCAGGAAGTGGTACGTGCCGACGGCCGCAATCGCGATCCGGCGGTGCGGACGGCGGCGGCGCAAAAGGCGGCGGTGTTGTATCACACGCTGGACGGGGTGGGGTTTGTGCGGTCGATGAAGCGGGTATATCCGATGGGGGACATGGCGGGGAGCGTGATTGGGTTCGCCAATAAGTATGATGGGATTGATGGGATGGAGCATCAACTGGATCCGCTGCTCAAGGGGATACCGGGGAAGATGTTTGTGACCAAGGATGCGCAGCGGAATACGCTGCTGATACAGAATGAGAAGTTTACGCCGGCGGACAACGGGCGGACGGTGTGGCTGACGCTGGATACGGTGGTGCAGGACATTGCGGAGCAGGAACTGAAGCAGGCGGTGACGGATCACAAGGCGGCCAGCGGGACGGCGATTGTGATGGATCCGTTCAGCGGGAAGATTCTGGCCTTGGCGAATTATCCGTCGTTTGATCCGGGGCAGTATGCGCAGGCGAATGCGAATGATCGGCGCAACCGGGCGGTGACGGACCCGTATGAGCCGGGGTCGATCTGGAAGCCGTTTGTTCTGGCGTGGGCGCTGGAGAAGAAGATCGTCAAGCGGACGGACATCATTGACTGCCGGCAGGGATCTTACATTGACCCGACGGGGCGCGTGGTACGGGACACCCACGGCGTGGGGCCTGTGAGCGTGGATGATGTGCTGATTGAATCCAGCAATATCGGGATGACGCAGATTGGCTGGAAAATGGGGATTCCGGCGCTGTATGAAGGGATCACGAAGTTTGGCTTTGGGAAGCGGACGGGGGTGGAACTGCCGGGGGACCAGGCGGGGATCGTGAAGCCGGAGAGCCAGTGGAGCAAGTTCACGCTGACGTCAGCGAGCTTTGGGTATGAGGTGGCGGCGACGCCGATCCAGCTCGTGCGCGGGTTTTCGACTTTTGCCAACGGGGGATATTTGATCACGCCGCGGGTGATTCACGCGGTGGAGCTGGAGGATGGCCGGACGGTGCCCTGGACGCAGCTTGCGCCGACGCCGATTGCGCCGCAGATTATTTCGTCGCACACGGCGGCGGATATGCGGGAGATTATGCTGGGGGTGTTGGGCCCCAAGGGGACGGCCAAGAACAAGGGGAGCAAGATTTATTCGCTCTTTGGGAAGACGGGCACGGCACACGTGGCGGCGGGGGCGCATGGGACCAGCGGGCACGGCTATGGCGAGAATGACTATGATTCGAGCTTTCTGGTCGGCGGGCCGTATGCGGCGCCGAAGCTGGTGGCGATTGTGACGCTGCACCGGCCGCTGGATGGGTATTATGGGGGGACAGTGTCGGCACCGGCGGCGGTGTCGATCATGGAGCGGAGTTTGATGTACATGCAGGTGCCGGGGGATCAGCCGGTGGCGGCGACGCGTCCGGCGGTGCGGCATTAAGCGAGGCGACGACGACGAAGCACGAAGAGTTGAAGAGATGAAGGGACACGAAGAAGAATTTGGAATTTGATATTGTATGGGTCGGCGGATGCCGGCCTTTTTTGATGGGGGGACGAAGCACGAAGATTGAAGATGCGAAGGGACGCGAAGAGTTTCTTGGATAGTGATGGACGTTTGAGATGAAGTTTTCGGAGTTGATTGAGCGGGTGCGGGGGCGCGGGGTGGGGTTGATCCTGAAGTGACGGGCGTGGCCGAGGATTCCAGAAAGGTGAAAGACGGAGATATTTTTGTCGCACGGGGAGGGACCAAGACGAGCGGCGCAAATTTTATTCGAGATGCCTTGGAGCGTGGGGCGGTCGCGGTAGTTTGTTCAAATGAGATTCCGGAAGAGTCATTAAGGGCATTTGGTCGCGATCTGTTGGTGCGCGCTGAAAATGTGAATTTGGCGTGTGCGGTTTTGGCGCATGAGGTGGCGGGGAATCCGACCAGTGGGATGAAGGTGATTGGGATTACGGGGACCAAGGGGAAGACGACGGTGGCGTATTTGATGCGGAGCGTGCTGAAGGCGGCGGGGCACAAGGTGGGGATGATTGGGACGGTGGAGATTGATGATGGGAAGAATGTGGTGCCGGCGGAGATGACGACGCCGGGGAGTGTGGAACTGGTGGAGCTGTTTTGCCGGATGCGGGAGAACGGGGTGACGCATTGCGTGATGGAGGTGAGCAGCCATGCGTTGCATCAGCATCGGGTGGCGGGGGTGGATTTTGCGGTGGGGATTTTTACGAATTTGACGGGGGATCATCTGGATTATCACAAGACGATGGAGGAGTATGCGGCGGCGAAGGCGATGTTGTTTGAGGGGCTGGGGGAGGATGCGGTGGCGGTGGTGAATCGCGACGATCGATGGAGTAAGCGCATGCGGGAGAAATGTCAGGCGAGTGTATCCGATTTTAGCCTTGGAGACAGAGACGCGCGATGGACCGCTGGCATTCGTAACATGACCAGCCGTTCGATGCAGATAGCCATTGGGGGCTACGACCCCCGTCGATCCAAGGCAGTAAATGTTATCCTTGATACGCCCCTAATTGGACGTCATAACGCGTACAATATCCTCTGCGTTTTTGACGCGGCCGTTGAATTGGGCGTCGACCCGGAAGTTGTTGCCACCGAAATCAGGCATGCTCACGGCGCGCCGGGAAGACTGCAGCGAGTGTATGTGGAAGGATTTGTTCCGTCCTTCCAAACTTTTGTTGACTATGCACACACGCACGATGCCCTTGAAAACGTGCTCAAAGCGATTCGCGTGACAATGGGAAAATCGGTGGAGCTTTCCCCGGGCGAAGTGGGAGCAAGCTGGCAGACGTATATGGGAAAGCCGGAGCGGAATTGCCGGCTGATCTGCCTTTTCGGCTGCGGCGGGGATCGAGATCGGTCGAAGCGGCCGAAGATGGGGGCGGTGGCGGAGAGGCTGGCGGATGTGGTGATTGTGACGAGTGACAATCCGCGGACGGAGGAGCCGGGGGCGATTATTGAGGAGATTTGTGTCGGATTTTCGGCGGGGTGGAAGACCGCGGGCAAGGTGACGGTGGAGCCGGATCGGCGGGCGGCGATTCGGCTCGCGATTGGGATGGCGATGCCGGGGGATGTGGTTTTGCTGGCGGGGAAGGGGCATGAGAATTATCAGATTATTGGGACGACCAAGCATCATTTTGATGACGTGGAAGAGGCGGAAGCGGCGTTGCGGGGTGTGCTGGCGAAGTCCGAGGAAGGAAAGGGCTGACGCATGCTGGCATTGGAAGAGAAGTTGGGACGAGGGCTGCCGGCGGTGTACGCGGCATTTTTGCGGAGCAATGCGGAACAGATTCGTGGCGAATGTTTGATGCTGTATGCCGCGGAGGATGTGCTGGAGCGCAATGAGGCGTTTCAAGTGGCGCGGTTTGCGCCGGGCTGGCTGGCGGTGGGCGATGACAGCGGCGGGCGGCTGGTGATTATTCGGATGGACGATCCGGAGGCGGCGCCGTTTTTGGTGGATGCCGGGGCGCTACCTTTTGCAGACTTGCGGCAGCCGCTTGCCAAGAGTTGGGCGGAATGGTCTGGTTCGGGTTTTTCATTGTCAGAATGATTCCTTTTGAATAGACGATTGAGGAAATTTTGTGAAAGCCTGGGAAATTGATGAACTTCGGCGGGGATGCAAGGGGAAGTGGGCGATGCGCGGAGAGTCTGCGCGGGGGTTTAATGGGCGGATTTGCACGGATAGCCGGAAGGCAGCGGCGGGAGATTTTTTTGTGGCGATTGAGGGGGAGCGGTTTGATGCCCATGCGTTTTTGAAGGATGTGATCCGGCGGGAGGTGGCGGCGATTCTGGTGAGCCAGGCGTGGGCGGAGGGAACGGGGAAGTGGGCGGGGGGGAATATGCAGAAAGAGGTGCTGACGCAGGCGCGGGAGCGCGGGGTGGCGGTGATTGCGGTGGAGGATACGGTGGCGGGGCTGAACCGGCTGGCGGCAGCGTATCGGAGCAATGAGATCACGACCGGGTTTCGGGCCAAGGTGATTGCGGTGGGCGGGAGCAATGGAAAGACGACGACGAAGCGGATTTTGCATGCGCTCTTGGCGGAGAAGTACGGAAATGCGGGCGGGACGGCGAGTCCGAAGAGTTTCAACAACAATATTGGGATGCCGCTGACGCTGCTGGAGGTGATGCCGGGGCATGATTATGTGGTGCTCGAGATTGGGACGAATGCGCCGGGCGAGATTGCGGCATTGGGGGCGGTGTGCCGGCCGGATGTGGCGTTGATCACGTCGATTGGGCTGGAGCATTTGGAGAAGCTGACGGATTTGGCGGGGGTGGCGCGGGAGGAAGCGTCGATTGCGGGGCATGTGGCGGCGGGGGGCGCGGGGGGGATGATGATTGTGCCGGAGGTGGAGGAGTTGAAGCGGGAGTTGGCGATGGCGGCGGTGCAGAAGGTGTGGGTGGGGATGGGGAAAGATGAAAGACGAAAGACGAAAGACGAAATGGGGGGTGAGGACGAGGCGACACTGGTGTTGAGCGGGGTGGAGGAGACGGTGCAGGGGACGAGTTTTTCGGTGAATGGGCGGGGGCGGTTTTTTGTGCCGCTGTTGGGGGCGCACAATGCGATGAATGCGCTGATGGCGATTGCGGCGGCGCGGCGGATGGGGGTATCCGATGAGCAGATTGCGGCGGGGCTTTTGAAGGTGAAGCCGGCGGAGGGGCGGTTTGAACCGATGGAGATTGGGGGATGGAAGGTGATTCATGATGCGTACAATGCGAATCCCAGTTCGGTGGAGGCATCACTGCGGACGTTTGCGCGGGTGACGGCGAGTGGGGGAAGGCGGGTGGTGGTGCTGGCGGATATGCTGGAGCTGGGGGAGGCGGGGCCGGCGATGCATCGGAAGATTGGGGAGCTGGTGGGGGAGCTGAAGATGGATGTGTTTGTGGCGATTGGGTCGTTGATGGGGCTGGCGGCGGAGGAGGCGGAGATTGAGATGGCGGGGAGCGTGGTGCGGTTTGGCGATACGGCGGCGGCAGCGCGGGAACTGCGGGGGCTCTTGAAGCCGGGGGATACGATTTTGCTGAAGGGGTCGCACAGCATGGCGCTGGAGCGGTTGATTGATACACTGCGGGTGGAGGCGCCGCCGGAAGGCGGGACTACGAAGTGGCCCGCCTAAAGGCGGTACTCCGAACGACGCCGCCTGAAGGCGGGACTACGAACGAGGGTTTTCGTGTTTTACTGGTTGTTTCAACATTTCACGGGCCGCAGCGATGAGTTTGTGCTGGTGCGCGCGGCTTCGTCGATTATGTGTGGGTTTCTCATTGTGCTTTTGGCGGGGAATCGGGTGATCCGGTGGCTGCTGCGGCAGAAGGTGGGGGATCGGCCGGAGTTTTATAATGCGACGCTTAACGAGCTGACCAAGCACAAGGGGAACACGCCGACGATGGGGGGGATCATGATCATTGGGGCGATCCTGGTGACGGTGGGCCTCTTGGGGAATCTGGCCAATTTTTATGTGGATATGGCGCTGTTCTCGCTGGTGTTTCTGGGGGTGCTGGGGGGCGTGGATGACTGGCTGAAGCTGACGGCGGCACGGCGCAACCCGGGCAGCCGCGAGGGGCTGTTTGCCTGGGAGAAGTTGGTGTTTCAACTGGGACTGGGGGTGCTGCTGGCGGTGTTTATCTATCGGCACCCGGAGCGGATGCAGGCGGCGAGCAGCTTTGTGGAGAGTACATCGCAGCACGCGCATATGTTGAATTGGCCGCTGATGCCGACGGATTTGATTCTGCCGGCGTGGTTGTTTGCGATTTTGACGGTGCTGGTGGTGACGGGGTCCAGCAATGCTGTGAATCTGACGGACGGCATGGATGGGCTGGCGGCAGGGTGCATGGCGATTGTGGCGTTTGCGTTTATGGCGCTGGCGTACGTGACGGGGGACCACCGGTGGGCGATTGATATTCTGCACTTGAACTGGATTCAGGATACGGGGGAGCTGGCGATTGTGTGCGGGGCGATCACGGGGGCGTGCCTGGGGTTTCTGTGGTACAACTGCAACCCGGCACAGGTGTTCATGGGGGATACGGGGAGCCTGGCGCTGGGAGGGGTGATCGGGTATGTGGCGATTGTGATTCGGCAGGAGCCGATGCTGCTGCTCATTGGGGGGATTTTTGTGCTGGAGGCGACCAGCGTGATGATGCAGGTGACGTATTTTCGGATGACGGGGGGGAAGCGGATTTTTTTGTGCAGCCCGATTCACCATCATTTTCATTTGAAGGGGTGGAGCGAGCAGCAGGTGGTGGTGCGGTTCTGGCTGATTTCGGCGCTGTGTGCGGCGTTTGGGCTGGCGATGGTGAAGGTGCGGTGATGACGAATCACGAAGACGCGAAGAGATGAAGTGCACGAAGACGCGAGAAATTTTTAAATGGAGCTTGATATGCCGGAGCCTACTTTGGGACATGGGAAGATTTGCTATTTGGAGATTCCGGCGGTGAACGTGGAGGAATCCGCGGCATTTTATCGCAAGGTGTTTGGCTGGCAGACGCGGAAGCGGGGGGATGGGGCGCTGGCGTTTGATGATGGGGTGGGGGAGGTAAGCGGGACGTGGAAGGTGGGGCGGCCGGTGGGGACGTTGGGGATTTTGATTTACATCATGGTCAATGATGCGGTGGCGGCGTGCAAAGCGGTGCGGGAGCATGGGGGGAAGATCGTACAGGAGATTGGCGGGGATGCACCGGAGATCACGGCGCGGTTTATGGATCCGGCGGGGAATGTGATGGGGATCTATCAGGAGCGGGGGGTGGGGTGATATTGCTAGAGAAAGGAGTAGATTATGACTGCCGCAGAATTGGAAATGCGCGTGGTTGCGCTGGAGAGAAAAGTCGAAGCTCTGATGAATGATCGTGCGTCGCCAGCAAACCACGATTGGATATTTGAGATGTGGGGCTATTTTGCGGGTGACAAAGAATTCAAGAAGGCGATGTCGCTGGGTCGCAAATGGCGGAAGAAGGAGGACCGCAGGCGCCTTGAGGAAAAAGGAAACTAGAGCAATTTTCACGCGGCCGTAGCGGCATATCCGCATTTTTTGATATAGGCCTTGGCGTTGTCAGGGGTGATCGACTCGAGGGCTTCGGCAATCGCGTAGTACAAACCTGTCAGCGAACGCACGCCGCGCTTACGAAGCAGCGTCTTGATTTTTGAGATGGCCATTTCGATGGGGTTGAAGTCCGGTGAATAGGGCGGCAGACGCAGCAGCGTGCAGTCGGCTTGTGTAATCAATACGTCGATCTGTTTGGATAGGTGTGCCGGCAGATTGTCCAGCACCACGACCTGCCCGGGTGTGAGCGCCGGCACCAGGCACTGACTGACGAAGGCCACAAAGGTATCTTCATCCACCGCATGGTCAAACGTCCCTGCCGCGATGATGCCGCTGGTGCCCAAGGCGGCAATCGTGCTGAGCATCTTCCAGTGCCCGTGGGGCGTATGGCAGACGATGCGCTTTCCGACAGGTCCCCGCCCGTACAGCCGTGTCATGTTGCTGGTGGCGCCAAATTCATCGATAAACACAAGCTGATCCAGCCGCACCTGAAGGAACTGTTCCCACCAGGTTGCCCGCCGAATTTTCACATCCGGTCGCTCTTGCTCGGCGGCATGTCGCGACTTTTTTTTAAACGCAACCGGAGTTTGACGGCGGCGCGATGAACTGTTGGCACACTCACTTTGGTCGAAAGAGCGCCCATCAGTTCCTCCAAGGTCATGTCCGGCTTCTCGTCGATAAGCCGAGCCAGTTCCTTTAAATCTGCCTCTTTCAATTTGGTATTGTCGGGTTGCTTGGGCTCTCGCCATTCCAACGATCCGGTTTCGCGGCGCCTTTGAATCAGCCGCCTGACCCAGGATTCGCTACAACCAAATTCCGCAGCCACTTCCGCAGATGAACCAGAAGCGTCATATGCTGCGGCCACCACGCGCCGGTATTCCATCGAATACGTTTTCACTTTGACCTCCTTGTCGAAGTCCAAAGTATACTTACGTATTTGCGATGGCGCTAGAGACGATTGAAAGATGCTCTAACAAGCTCGTGACTAGGGGCCCATGGCTCTTCTGGTCGACCAAATGATGGTTACGATGCAGCCCACGACAATCAAGGCGGCGAAGACGTAGAGAACAACTAATCCGATCCCATAAGGAACCCAAAAATCCCAGCCAGGAGGGGCTGGGCCGTCACCAGCCGCCATAACCCCCACCATCACCATAAACATCGTAATGCCAATTGTAACGATTGGGGTAACCACCAGCAGTAAGATGGCGGGGATTAATAATAGTAGGAGGAGGGGACGTCGTTGGGCCGACGATGCTGGCATCCGGCTATCCACAATTCCTACGCCCCTAAAAAGATTTACATCCCCATGTCGGTTTTGGTGAGGATGGGTTCATAGGCGACGTGGGGGGCGGCGGCGAGGATGTTGTCTTTGCCGCCTTCGAGGCGGTCGAGCGCGACGATGACTTTGGTGACTTTGGCGCCGGCTTCGGTGATGTTTTTGATGGCTTCGATGACCTGGCCGCCGGTGGTGACGATGTCTTCGACGAGGACAACGGATTCACCGGGGAGGAGTTTGCCTTCGATGGTTTTGGATGTGCCGTAGTCTTTTTTGGCGTTGCGGACGATGAAGAAGGGGATTTTGGAGGAGAGGGAGGCGGCAGCGGCGAGGGCGACGGCACCGAGTTCCGGGCCGGCGATGCGCTGGGTGCCCGGGGGGAGGCGTTTGGCGATTTCGTCGCCCATGGCGGCGAGTACGTCAGGCTGGGTTTCAAAGAGGTATTTGTCGAAGTAGAACTTGGATTTTTTGCCGGAGCGGAGGGTGAAGTCGCCTTCGAGGAGGGCGACTTCTTTGACGCGTTTGGCGAGGGCGGCGTGGTCCATTTGATGCTCCTGAGTGGAATTTTGAACCACGAAGGACACGGAGTTCACGAAGTAAGACTTGGTGATCTTTGTGTCTTCGTGGTGAAGAACGGATGGGATTTTAGCGGCGGGTTGAGGTTGGCGAAAGACTATTCGGATTCCGCCCAGACCCGCGGCAGTTCCGGCGGGTCGAAGAATTCGACGTGGATGATGTTGGGGTGGCAGCAGACGGGGCAGTCTTCGGTGTATTGCTGGTTGGCGCCCGCGGAGGGGTCCAGGGGGATGACGATGGATTCGCCGCAGGTGGGACAGGTGTAGGCGGCTTCGTCGGAAGGGCGGCGGCGTTTTTTCTTGCGGGGTTTCATCATGAGAGTATAGCGGGGTGATCGTTACCCGTGCGGCTGTGCGACCGTTTCTGCCGCGGCTTCTTCCACGACGGATTTTTCCAGGTCGAGCATCTTGGTGCCGCCGCCTTCGCCGAGGTAATCCGTGAGGACGATGCGACGGACTTTCTTCAGTCGTTCGACGGTTTCGGTCATGCGGGCCAAGCTGGCGTGGATTTGCAGGAGGGAGCGGGCGAAGGCGGGGTTGCCGGCGTTTTGGCGTTCCAGGAGTTGGAGCTGGAGCTTGATGATGGCGCCGGCATTGTTGAGTTCATGGTTCAAGGTAACGGCAGCCTGGGCGAGGGTTTCCAGCTTGCGGCGTTCGTTGGCCTGCAGTTGTTCGGCGAGGCGGTTGTAGGCGGCGGCGAGTTCGGTGAATTCGGTGCCGGGCTCAACCTTTACGCGGCAGTCGTAATCTTCACGGCCGAGGCGGCGGCTGGCTTCGACAAGCTTGTCGACGGGCTTGAGCACCATCTGGCCCATGCGCAGCAGCATCATGACGGAAACGTTAATGACGAGGAGGAAGACGACGGCGAGCGCGAGGACGACCCAGCGGAACCAGGCGATAGCGTCGCGCTGTTCGCGCGCGGTGTGGTCGCGCATCATGCGGCCGACAGTCCAGATATCCTGGCGAAGGGAAATCGAGGCGGCGATGGCCTGATCCATGTGGGGGCGGGCGAGGTCGGCATCCTGCAGGGTGGCGACGCGGCCGACTTCCTGGGTGAAGATGGCGAGGTTTTCCAGGATCCGGGCGTAGGCGGGATTGGCCTCGGGGAGGGGGCGTGGGTATTGGGTGCCGAAGGTGGCGGTGTCTTGTTGCAGAGATTCCAGGCGATCCAGCAGGCCGTCCAGGTGGCGCTGCCGCCCGATCTGGATGGCGCGGAGCTCGAGTTCAATCTCGTTGATCTCCGTGCCCATGCGGTTGCTGGTCTCCACGATGACGGCATCTTCGCCACTGGTGTGGTCGAGCTCGCCCAGCACGCCTTGAAGCATCCAGATGGCGCCCCCGGAGGCCGCGACGAGCAATCCGACGAGCACGGTGAGGAAGATGAGCATCTTGCGGCGCAGCATCAGGGCACTCCACCCCCCCCGTTCCCCCCGCCGACTGCCTCCGGCGGGCGCTTGGGTGCGGGGCCGACATCCATGGCGAACCATGCCGGGCCGATGAGGTCGATCATGTCGTAAAGGGCGGCATATTCAGAGAGATCGGTTTTCACGAAGCGCTTGATCTCCAGGACGCGCAAGACGTTGGCGGCCTGCGGGTCCTGGTCCATGGCCAGGAGCAACTGCACCAGTTTTTCTTTGACGGGCGCGGGCAGATCATGCCGAACGACCAGGGCATTGTTGGGCATGGGGGCGCTGGTGGATAGCTTGCGAAAATGCACCTGCGGGTGGGCCTGGGTGTAGGCGGCAAAGCGCGAGTCTTTCACGGCGCCGGCGTCGAGGGTGCCCGCGGCGACCTCTGCCATGACATCATCATGGGTGCCCGTCCAGATGAGAGAGGGCACGTCGGTGGCGGCCCAGCCAAGTTGGCGGATGAGGTAGAGCGGATAGACGGCGCCGGCGGTGGTGGTTTTCACGCCGCCGATGCGCTGGCCGAGGAGGTCGGAGAATTCTTTGGCGGGGGAATCCTGGCGGACGAAGATGACCCCAGTGTAGTTGGCGGTGCCGGCGGGGGTTTCGCTTTTGAGCAGGACGTCGGCGCCGCAGCGCTCATGTGCGAGCACGGCGACGAGCGAGCCGACGAATGCGATATCGGTCTCGCCCTCTTCCAGATCTTGAAGGGCACCGGCGTAACTGCTGGAGGTGCGGAGTTCCACGGAATCCGGGCCGATGTGGTGCGTGGCCAGGTATTCGGCAAATTGCTGGTAGGCCTTGCGCTGGGTGAAGACGTCGCGCTCGGGGATGAGGCCCAGGCGGAGGGTGTTGTTGCGGAGGGGTGCGGGAAGGGTGGCCGGCGGGAGGGCGGCCGTGGCCTGCCAAGGGCCCTTGCGAAGGGTGACAAGGGCACCTACCCCGACGAGGGAAAGCGCCGCAAGAGCGAATGTGACACTTTTATTCAAACCAATCCGTCCGTTAAGTGGATAAAATGGTAGAAATATCTCTTGACAGAGTAACAAACGGCAGGCCATACTTAAGCCAAGGAGCCAAAGCCATGACAACCCTTTACTCGCCTGCCGAAGCCCCCGTGGCAGCCTTGGAACCCGAGCCCGCGCCGCGCAAAGTGGCGCTGTCGTGCCTGGCGCCCCTGCCGCCGGGCGTGAAGGCTAAACCCAATACGCCCAAGCTGTTAGAGCGTGACCTGAAGACGCTGGCGACGTTCATCCGAGTGTATTGCCATGGCAAGCATGACCGGCAATCGCTGGTGGTGATGCGGGGCTTTGACCTGCGGAAAATCCACGGAAAACCGCTGGAATTATGCCCGGAATGCACCAAGTTGCTGCAACATGCCCTGGTGAAACGCACGCACTGCCCGCGCGACCCCAAGCCGCAATGCAAACATTGCCCCACGCACTGCTATGCCAAAAATTACCGGCAGCAGATTCGGGAAGTGATGAAATACGCCGGGATGAAGCTGATGTTTTCCGGCCGGATTCATTACCTTTTCCACCTTCTCTTCTAGGGGATTCTCAACTTCAGCAGCCCTGAACCCAAACGGCCTCCCACCTGCAGGAACCAGCCAAACGACCTGCCGGAGCAAGGGCCGAAAAAGTCGATATCCAAGTCCAGTTTTCATCCGGAGCCAAGCCATGACCACGATGCATCTGCCTGCTTTCCAACCGCACAATAAGAGAGAGAAGCCCCCGGTGCCGCCGCTGCGGTTGTTGTTCTGGGAGTCGACGGTGGGGTGCAATTTGGAGTGCATCCATTGCCGGCGGCTGGAAGTCTCCAGTGAGTTGTCAAAGCGGGACTTAACGACGGAACAGGCGAAGGCATTTATCCGCACGCTGCCGGAGACGGGCAAGCCGATTCTGGTCTTCTCGGGGGGCGAGCCCTTGAAGCGGCCGGACATCTTTGAGCTGGCGGAATACACGCGCGAATTGGGGCTGCCCGCAGCTCTGGCGACCAACGGGACGCTGGTGACGTCGGACATTGCGCAGAAGATCATTGACTCGGGTATTCGGCGCGTGTCGATTTCGTTTGATGGGCCGGATCCGGAGTCGCACGATCACTTCCGCGGGGCCGGCGCCTTTGACGCGGCGATCAGCGGGTTCAAGCTGCTGCGGTCGCGGGGCGTGTCGATGCAGATCAACACCACGATCGCCCGGCACAACTATCACAAGCTGGACAAGATGTACGACTTGGCGTTAGAGCTGGGGACGGATGCGCTGCATATGTTTATGCTAGTGCCGGTGGGCTGCGGGATGGAGCTGCCGCAGTCGATCAAGCTCAACGCGGATGAGTATGAGAAGGCGCTGAACTGGATTTACGATCGCAGTCTGGAAGGCAAGATTCATATGAAGGCGACGTGCGCGCCGCACTACTTCCGCGTGATGCGGCAGCGGGCCAAGGCGGATGGGAAGGCGATGCCCGCGGCAGCGCATCCACATAAGGGGATGGCGGAAACGCAAAACGCAAATCTCCAAACGCAAAGTGGCGGGCACGCGGGCGGTCATCCCGGTGGTCATCCGGGCGGGCATCCCGGTGGTCACCCGGGTGGTGGGCATCCCGGCGGGGACATGACGGCGATGACCAAGGGGTGCCTGGCCGGGCAGGCGGTGTGCTTTGTCTCGCATGATGGCGAGGTGTTCCCGTGCGGGTATTTGCCCGTGACGTCAGGCAATGTAAAAGAGATTCCGTTCTCGCAGATCTGGCGTGACAGCCACGTGTTTGCGGACATGCGCGACGATTCGCGGCTGGAAGGCAAGTGCGGCGTGTGCGAGTACAAGAAGGTGTGCATGGGCTGCCGAGCGCGGGCGTATAGCGAGGGCGGCAACTATCTGGCCGAGGAGCCGAATTGCGAGTTTGTGCCCACGCGGATGCGCGGGTGAGTGGTCCACGACGTTCGTGGCGAAGGTTTTCAAATGGCGTGCATTGTCCCCACGGTGTGGAAGCCGTGGGCTTGGTAGAGAGCATCAAAAACATGGCACCCGTTTGTTCGGCGCATACAATGTGCGGCTATGGCGAGGATCGTGATCATTGGCGGCGGCATCGGGGGGCTTGCGGCGGCAGGGTGCCTGAAGGTGCGGGGAATTGAGTCGACGGTTTACGAGCGCACGGCGGAATTGCGGGAAGTGGGGGCGGCGCTGGGGCTTTGGCCCAATGCCACGCGGGTGCTCAGGCATATGGGGGTGCTGGAGGCGTTGGTGCAGCGGGCGCATGTGCCGCCGGTGGGGGAGTTGCGGGATACGACAGGCAAGACGCTGGTGAAGATGGCGGCACTGGAGACGGATGCGCCGACGGTGTTTGCGCATCGGGCGGAACTGCACCGGGCGATGTTGTCGATTCTGCCGAAGGAATCCGTGCATCTGAACAAGGCGTGCACGGGCGTGCAGCGGAACGGGGCGCAGGTGCGGGCGGTTTTTGTGGATGGGACGTTCTCTGAATGGGCGGATGGGCTGATCGGGGCGGATGGGATTCGGTCGGTCTTTCGGGAGGCGACGCTGCGGGATGGGAAGCCGACGTATCGGGGGTATGTGGCGTGGCGGGGCGTGGCGGAGTTTGAGCCGGGGGTGGAGATTGTGGGTGAGAGCTGGGGCCGGGGAGAGCGGTTTGGATTTATTCCGCTGGGGTGTGGGCGCGTGGGGTGGTGGGCGACGGCAAACAAGCCGGGGGACGAGGGGCAGAAGACGTGCGGGCTTTCGCAGGCGCAGTGGAAGCGGGAGCTGCTGGATCGATTTGAGGAGTGGCACGCGCCGATTGGGAAGCTTTTGCACGCCACGCCGGAGATCGCGATTTTGTGCAATGCGATCATGGATCGCACACCGCCGAAGGCGCCGCGGGCGTGGGGCGATGGGCCGCTGACGCTGCTAGGGGATGCGGCACATCCGACGACGCCCAACCTGGGGCAGGGGGCGTGCATGGCGATTGAGGACGCGGCGGTGGTGGCGCATGCGCTGGCCACCGTGCCCGACGTGGCGCAGGCGTTTCGGGCGTATGAGCGGGCGCGGTTTGCCCGGACGGCCCGGATCGTGCGCGACAGCCGGAAGATGGGCGCGATGGGCCAGTGGAGCGGGGGTTTTGCGTGCTGGATGCGGAACCTGATGGTGCGCATGATGCCCGAGGGTGGCATGCGGAAGCAGTTCAGGGAGTTGTGGAATTATGATGCGTGGAATGTGGCGGTGAATTGAGAGGGGTCAGGGGGAGCCGGTGGGTTGAACCTGTACATGCGGGGCTTTTGCGACGGGCGCCAATTCGTCGCGCTGCGGCCAAATCGAAATAGCCAATAGCCAGTTGATGACCAAGCCGGCGATCAAGGCTGCGGCAATTCCTTTGGTCCACGGCCGGGAAAGGATCGTGCGGCCGGGCCGGGCCAGTGCCGCAATGCGGTAGGGAAATTGCGCCAGGATTGCCAGCCCAAAGATCAGGCCCATGCGATTCATTTCCAGGGAGCCGCCCAGGTTGCCATGGGCCAGCAGAATGATGCTCCGCGTGAGACCGCATCCCGGGCAGGGAATACCGAGCATGGCATGCATGGGGCACGTGGGTGGGACGACCCAGGTTGGGAGATATGCCAGCGCGACGTGCTGATCGGGAAGGACCTGCATGCAGGCCGCCGCCACCGAGATGAAGCCAGCCGCGGCGAGCATTTCCCAATGGCGCTGGCGCGTGGGCGGCGCGTTATTGCCGCCAAAGCCGGCCAGATGCCAGAGACGCGCAAGAATACGCATGGGACCGCCAAGGGCTCAGTGAGGCCCCATCGAGCGAACCACAAATCCGATTATATTCCACACGACAATCATGGCGATCGAGATGCCGATCATCATCTTACCCTTGGGTTTGCCTTGCACGGCATAGACGATTCCGACAATGCAACCGATGCCCGAGCAAAGAATGCAAAGAACCCAGTCCAGTGCACCCATGGTGTCATCGCCGCCGGTTTGCTGAGTCATGAATCGATCCTCTCTAAACGGACAAAAAAGTGCCAGTTCCCACAGAAGAGCCTTCACGGCCAAGGATAAGGAAATGTGCCGCAAAGCCTAATCGTTTCTGTGGAAATGTCAACGAGTCAACTCAACGGGAGTTCGTGGGATTCGATTAAACCGGTGCCAGTGGCAGCACGCCAGTGATGCGCACCGCCCACAGGAGCATAAAGGCGATTAAGAGGATCGTGGTGATGCCGGTGGTGGATTCCAACTTCTCGAAGCGGTTGAGGAACCAGATACGCCAAGTCCTGGGGGCCACACCGCAAAACAGGCAAGCCAAGAGTCCAGCGACCATCAAGTACCCGAAGGGATGTAAGCTGAAGGAGTAGCCGAATTGTCCATGACCCATCGCCATGACGGAACGCGTAAGGCCGCAGCCAGGGCAGGGGATATGAAGCGTCTCATGAAACGCGCACGGAAGGCCGAGGTGGAGGAACATGCTGGAAAGGACCTGGGCGGCGGCGATGCCGACGAGGGAAAGGGCCAGGCCGCGGGAACGCATCATTTCCGTCATCATGGGGAAGCGGAATTTGTCGACCCAGGATGCCATGGCTGCTCCGGTCAAATCTTGCTGACGGTGGCGCCTTCGGAGGCGACGGTGCTGAAGGTGGTGGCCTGTTTGCCCTTGGCTTTGGCGGGATATTGCTGGGCGATGGCGGTGGTGAGGGGGTCGACAGCGGAGGCTTTGCACAGGGCGACGATGCAGCCGCCGAAGCCGCCGCCGGTCATGCGGGCGCCGTAGACGCCGGGAACGCCGCGGGCGATTTCCACCAGGGCGTCAAGTTCCACGCAGGAGACGGCATAGTCATCGCGAAGCGAGGCGTGCGAGCCGTACATGAGCTCGCCGCAGAGCTCGTACTGCCTTTTCTCCAGGGCGGCGGCAAAGTCGGTGGTGCGTTTGATCTCGCCGATGACGTGGCGGGCGCGGCGGAAGACCGTGGGGTCCATGCCCAGGCGCGAGTCTTCCAGCGTGTTCATGGTGACATCGCGCAGCGAGTTGATTTGCGGGCTCTTCCTTTTGATGAAATTGACGGCCGTTTCGCACTGGTGGCGGCGGGCGGCATATTCGCCGGCGACCAGTTCGTGCTTCACGTTGGAGTTGCTGATCACGACGCGCAGGTCCGGGTCATCCAGCGGGACCTGCTTGGTGGAGCGGTCCCGGCAGTCAAGAAGGAGAGCGTGGCCCTTCTGGCCCATCACGGAGATGAATTGATCCATGATGCCGCAGGGCATGCCCGGGTAATTGTGCTCCGCCCACTGGCAGGCCAGGGCGGTGTCGACCTGGTTCAAGTGCTGATGATTGGTGTAGAGGACGGCATTGGCCGTGGCGACCTCGAAGGCGGCGGAGGAGGAAAGGCCGCCGCCCAAGGGAACGTTGGAATCGACCACGGCATCAAAGCCGCGGGTGATTTTCGTTTTGGTGCGGATGGCCTCGGCAGCGCCGCGCGGATAGAGGGACCAGGCGGGGCCCTCTTTGGGAACGGTGCGGTCGATGGGGAATTCCACGGTTTGGCGGGTGCCCAGGGAGTGCATGCGGATCATGCCGTCGGAGCGCGGGGCGGCGAGGATGGCGGTGAAGCGGTCCAGTGCCATGGGGCAGACGAAGCCATCGTTGTAGTCGGTGTGCTCGCCGATGAGGTTGACGCGGCCGGGGGCGCGGGAGAGGAAGAGATGATCGGCTTTGACGCCCGGGAAAAGGGCGATGAGCTGCTGACGAAGGGTTGCGACATCCACGGCTGATTTCCTCGGGGACAAAGAATACGCCAACTTGGCACCATACGGGGATGATTGGGGGAGTGCAAGTTGAGGTGGACGAGAAGGGATGGGAGAGATGGCGAAGGCGGGGACGGTGCACATGGCGCGGTTTGAGATTGGGAATTATGGGAACACTGGGAAGGCTGGGAATTTTGGGAGTGGGAGCGGGCGGCGCGCATTACAAGGATTAGAGGTAGAAGAAACATAGACCACAAGCAGTGGATTTTGTGCACGTTTGAGAGATGCGTTGCGTCCTCTAAAGTGTCCCCTATCAAGGTAAATTTCGCGGATTTATTGCTCAGGCGAAAATGAAATTCGACCGATGAAGTAGGGTCAACTTGGCGCGGCAGCGGGATGAATTTTTCGGAGACGAGATGGCTCGCAATAAAGATGTTCTGACGACCGGAGAAGTGGCGCGGATATGCAAGGTGGCGCCGCGCACGGTCACCAAGTGGTTTGATTCCGGGCAGTTGCACGGGTATCGGATTCCCGGCTCCAAGGACCGGCGGATTCCCATTACGCAGCTCATTCGGTTCATGCGGCAGAACAACATGCCGCTGGATGGGATGATGAACTTCACCAAGACGCGCATCCTGATTGTGGATGATGAGGAAGAGATTGTGGAGATGCTGCGGGATTTGTTGTCGCAGCAGACGACCTATGACGTGCAGATCGCGCGGAACGGGTTTGAGGCGGGGCTGGCGGCGGAGAAGTTCCGGCCGCACGTGATCCTGCTGGATATCAACTTGGGCGACATCAACGGCAAGGACGTGTGCAAGACAGTGCGCATGAATCCGGAGCTGCAGATGACCAAGGTGGTGGCGATGAGCGGGGCGCTCAGCGATGAGGAGGGGAAGGCGCTGCTGTCGCAGGGGTTTGAGGGGTTCATCAAGAAGCCGTTCACCATTCAGCAGGTGATACAGGCGATTGAGGATGCGGTGGCGGTGGTGTATTGAGCCGCCGGGCGCTTGTTACATCCTGGTTGAAGTCATTTGGCGGGCCAATCGTTGGGCAAGCCGGAAGGTTATTCCGCCGACCCGCCCCATTCGCACTTGGCAGATTCTATTTAAACGAATAATAATAAATATTAGGAATTATCAATGGGATGGGGTATGATGCACCTCACATTGATGCATTTTTTACGGCAAAGGATCTTATGAAAACCCGCGCACCCCGCAAGACCCCCCGGGTAGAGGCTCCGCGTGAGCCCCGTATTTCCTGTTACCAGACCAACTATAGCGCCGCCGCCCTGGCGACGATGGATTTGGCGACGGGCCAGCGCACTGTGCAATCGGCGCCGACGACGCCGAAGGTTCCCGTGCAGGCCGTGGACGCCGACTGATCCGCGATCTCAGAATGCAAACCCCTGAATGTCGCGTTGGCGGCGTCAGGGGTTTTCTGCGCGCGGGGCTGGTGAAGTTGCGCAGTAGTATGGGACCAGTCGATAGGGGGGATTCTCATTGGCGGAGCGTGTGGAGGGAGAGATCGCGGTTGTTGGGTTCGGGTTGGAGGTAGAGGTCGTATTCGAAGACGGGTTTGCCGCCGCGGATGGCCCAGGAGAAGGTGGCTTTGCCGTAGTAGGTGCCGGCGCGGAAGAAAAAGTATTCATGGGCTTCGATGATGTTGGCGGCATCGGCGGAGCGCATGGCCTTTAAGCGGGCGCGGGTGAAGGTGAGTTCGTGCTGGTAGCCGGCATCGGGGGCGAGGTCCGTGGTGAGCATGGGGACCAGGCCGGTTTGCGGCTTGATGGGGATGAAGCCGGAGTCTTTGCCGGGGAGGTGGAGGGTGACGTGGTGGGGGATGTCCAGCTCGGCGACGTCGATGTCGCCTTTGGCGTTGAGGGGTTGGGGTGGTTCTTTGTCCAAAGTGGCGTAGAGGGTGCCGATGGGGAAGACGGTAGGGTCTTCCGCGTCTTTGTTTCTGTAGATCAGGTCGCCGGTGGCGCCCTGGGTGGCGACGTTGAGAAGGGCGATGGCGTCCGACTTGGGGTAGTTGGCGTAGTCGATGGACAGTTTGGTATGGATGAGCTGCGCGGTGGGAGTGCGGCTGTGTGGCAGGACGACGGTGAAGTTTTCCTGGTTGTGCCAGATGCCATTGCCGGTGGTGATGAGGTCGGGGTGGTCGGCATTGAAACGGTAGGAGGCGTCGTAGTAGCCGTCTTTGGAGAAGGTGAAGTCGCAGGAGCTGCCGCGGGTGGTGAAGTCGAACTTGCCATCGACGCGGCGGGTGACGGGCTCGGCGACTTCTTTGTAGCCGGAGAGCGGGGCCCAGAGGAAGTGGTTGTTGGAGACGACGCAGACGACGCCGTCGAGGGTTTTGCCGTTCTCATCGATGATGCGGCCGTTGAAGTGGTAGGTGGCGTTTTCGGAGACGGCCTTGGGGAGGGAGATGGGTGCGGTGAGGATGCCGCAGTTGGCCAAAGTGAGGGAGGTGAGGAGGATTCCGGTGAGTGTGAGGAATTTTCGCATGTGCTTCTCCGTGGAGGTGCGCGGGTATTGTATGCGAAAGGGGATTTTTAACCACAGAGGACACAGAGAACACAGAGGTGACGACGGGTTGAAGATTTGAGGGATGGGGTATACTGGGGGCGACTTTTTTGTGGGAGTTCTTTATGCAGATGGTGACTGGTGTGGCGGCGGTAGTAATGGGATTGGCGGTGGTGGGCGTGGTGCGCGGGGCGGAGCCGATTGGTGCGGGGAGTGTGGGTGGCGAGGTGCGGGATTGGCGGTATGTTTTGACGATACAGGAGATTGCGGCGGCGGATGATGAGGAGCGGCTGGGGAAACTGGTGGGGGATAATCCGGATCGGATTTTGTCGCGGCTGTCGGATGGGCGGACGGTGGTGCATGTGGCGGGGGAGGCGGGGGCGCTGAAGAGTCTGCGGGTGTTGGCCAAGGCGGGGGCGGATTTGAATGTGGCGGACAACAAGGGGCATACGGCGCTGATGACGGCGATTGGGATGCATTATTCGACGACGGTGAAGACCTTGGTGGAACTGGGGGCGGATGTGAACAAGCAGGGGACGTATGCGGAGGGGCCGGTGATGCCGCCGCTGACCCTGGCGATGCAGCTTGGGCATGCGGACATTGTGGCGACGTTATTGTCGGCGAAGGTGAGTTTTGATCAGGTGGGGCCGGATGGGCAGACGCCGCTGACGGCGGGGGCGGGGAATGGGCGGCTGGAGGCGGTGAAGTTTGCGCTGGCGCATGGGGCGACGGCGGATGTGAAGAACCGGGAGGGATACACGGCGCTGCAGTTGGCGGTGCGCGGGGGATATAACGATGTGGTGAAGGCGCTGATCGATGCGAAGGCGGATCCGAATATGGCGTTGCCTGGCGGGGGGGTGCCGCTGATCGAGGCGGTGCGGGGGCGGCATGAGGATGTGGCGGAGACGCTTTTGGCGGCGGGGGCGAAGGTGAACGCGCAGGATGCCGGCGGGACGACGGCGCTGTTGGTGGCGGCGGGGCAGGAGGATGAGGGGGCCGTGAAGATGCTACTGGAGAAAGGGGCGGATCCGAAGATTGCGGATAAGCAGAAGCGGCAGGCGCTGGGGCTGACGAAGAATCCGACGCTGTGGGCGCTGATGGTGGCAAAGGGGGCGGATGTGGACGCGACGGTGCAGGGCGCCGGGGGTGGGACGGCGTTGCAGCAGTTGATCGCGCGGGGGGATGCGGGGCTGGTGAAGACGTGGCTGACGTATAAGCCGAACCCGATGGTGCCGAACCGGGAGGGGCTGACGGCGAAGGAGTTGGCGGCGCGGGCGCTGGAAAGTGGCGGAGGGACGTCGGCAGTGGTGGCGGAACGGAAGGAGATTGCCAAGGTGGTGGAGGCGTATCAGGAGGCGTATTTTGCGGCGCATGGGGAGTGAGGACGGGTGGTCAGGGTGAAAAGGAGGAGTGAGAGGGGGGGAAGACCGCCAAGACCGCCAGGTGTGTGGTGGGGGGGTTGGCGGTCTTGGAAAAAATCTTACCCAGAGTGCCGGAATGAGGGGTTTTTGGAGGGTCGTGCGGCAGGATGGGGAAGATGGCAAGAAGTCAGAAGACAGGATACAGAAGTCAGAGGTTTTTTCGGGATGCCGTAGTGTGAATGTGGGAAGGGAATCAGGGTGATGGGGGTGGGGCAGATGAGTCGGGCGGGTCATCCCTTTGGGGGAGAGATTTGGGGGATTCGTCGGGAGGGGCAGAGGGATGTTGGGCGACCACATCCACTACGGAGCTGTTGTTGGGATTTTCCATGCGGCCCATGCGCGCCATGTAGCGGAGGGAGTAGCCGAGGTGGCCGAGGTCGCGTTTGAGGCCCTTTACGAAGCGCGCGAGAAGCACGGCGGCCAGGAGGAGAAGGGTGGCGGCGAGCAGGGCGATGCCGCCGGCGATGGTGAGGAGGACGGCGAGGAGTTTGGTGATGGGGGCGGAGGCGCTCCAGCCTTGCAGAAGCCAGATGCCGGCAGAGAGGGAGAGGACAGCGAGGAGGAGGGGGAGGGTGAGGCAACCGAGCCAGGAGGGGGGTCTTTGGGAGGACGGCTCAGTCATGGCTGCGGCCACTTTTTGCAGGGGGAGATTCGAAAGGCGAAAGCACACCGTGCCCACGGCGTGGAAGCCGTGGGCTTGAGGTCGCCGTTGACATGGGTTTATTGGGTTTTCATGGCGTTGATGAATTTGTTGGATTCGTCGATGGATTTCTGCATGTCGGCGATGAGTTTGTCGACGTCACCCTGGAGGGTGACTTTGGTGCCTTCGAGGCTGGCGATGGCCTGGGCGTTGAGGTTGTGCTTGAGGAAGAGGACCTGGTCGTGGAAGGCGGCCAGGACGGGTTTCATTTTGGATTCGGCGGCACGCATGGCGGCCAGGAGCTGGTTGTAGCGGGCCCGGGTGGACTCGAGCTCGGCGGTGGATTTGGCTTTCAAGTCGGGGCTTTGATACTGGGAGAGTTCGTCGTTCCATTCCTTGAAGAGGGCCTGGGCGACGGAATCCACGGACTCAATCTGGCCGGTCACGGCATTGGCGCGTTTCTCGCAGACGTCATATTGGGCGGAAAGCTCGTTGTACTTGGCTTCCAGGTCGCCGCCGTTGAAGCCGGTGACGCTTTTGAATTTGTCGAGGGTGGTTTGGAATTGTTGTTTGGCGGCTTCCTGGCCGTCGCGGGCCTTGCCGACGCGTTCGACGAGGATGTCGCGTTTGTGGTAGCCGAGTTTTTCCCACATGTTGTAGTAGGCGCCCTGGCAGCCGGCGAGGGAGAAGAGTGCTGCCGCCAGGAGCGTGGCGGGGATGAGACGGGGGGTGGAGAGTTGACGCATGGGACACCTCGTGAGAATAAGGGGATGATAGCCGGTGGCGGGAAGTGTGTCGTTGGTGGGGCGGGGACGCAAGGAGGGGCGGGCCTAGGTGGGCAGTTTGTGGTTTCTCGGTTTCAACACCAAGACATGGAGACACCAAGAACACCAAGGGGGCGATCGGTGGGGGAGGATATGCGGAGTCCGTCGTGTCGACGGAGGATTTTGTGGGTGGGGGTTGTGCGGGAGAGGCGGATTTTCCGGGGGTGGTCGCCGCTGTCGCGGCTGGGCTGATTGGGCGGGCCTGGCAACCCACAGATGCGCCTGCGGGCTTGCTGTGGGCTATCTCCTGGTCGCGTCTGTCGCGGCTTGAGCGTTGCTGGGAGCGTGCACAGGTTTGAATGACTTCTTACCGCGTGCGCGGGGAGGCCAAGCGGCGGGGGAGCGGGTGCTACACCTCGCTTACGCTCCGGGTTCTGTTGCGCTAGGGCTTGGGCTGCGGGTCCATGGTCATGGCCCAGGCGGCCCAGATGAAGGCGGCTTGGCCGTGGAAGTCGCCGGTGGCTTTTTCGCGGGTGAGGTAGTAGTTGAGCATTTGGGGGCCGGGGCCGGAGCGGATAGTTTGGGCGGCTTTGTTGGTGCCGACGCAGACATCGCGGACTTTGCCGTCGGGGCTCAAGTGGGTGGCGAGGGTTTGCCAGGCGCGTTTGGTGGGTTCTTTGTAGGTGGGTTCATCGAGCCAGCCGTAACGGACGCCCATGGCCATGGCGAAGACGAACATGCCGGTGCCAGAGGTTTCATCCCAGTTTTGGGGGCTGTCGACGTCGATGAGTTGGCGCCACATGCCGTCTTTGTTTTGGAATTTGAGGAGGCCTGCCATCATTTTTTTGTAGCCATCGAGGATGGCGGGGCGGTCGGGATGATCATCGGGGAGGATGGAGAGGAGTTCGGCCATGCCGACGGCGAACCAGCCGTTGCCGCGGCCCCAGTAGTAGGGGGAGTCGGCGGCATGGAAGAAGAGGCCGTTGGGCTGCTGGAGGGCTTTGAGGTAGGCGAGGACTTCTTTGGCGTCGCGATCGCGGTAGGTTTTGTCGCCGGTGACGCGGTAGGTTTGAGCCTGGAGCGCGGTGACCATGAACATGTCATCGACCCAGTAACGGTTGAAGGAGGTGAGGCCGTCGGCGCCGAGGCGGGACCATTCGGTGTCGGCGGATTTTTTGCCGAGGTCGAGCCAGCGTTTGTCTTCGGGCTTGGAGCCGTTTTGGCGGTAGAGTTCCATGGGGAGGATGCCGAAGACGGAGTTATCGACGTTGTTGGCGGGGGGGACGAGATTGGAGCCGGTGGAGAAGAAGATTTCGTAGCGTTTGGTGAGTTTGTTGAGGCGGTCCTGGTCTTGGATTTGGCCGGCGAAGCGGGCGCTGCCGTAGGCGGTGCAGACCTCGCGGTAGTCCATGCCGCCGCGGGTGATGTAGGATTGGGGGAATTCACGGGGGAGGAGGTCATCGACGACTTTTTTGCCGAGGGCGACGGGGTCGGTTTTTTCGTCCCATTTGCCCCAGTAGGTGGAGATGCCGCGGGTGGGGGGGACGGCGGTGGTGGGGGCAGGGTCTGCGGCGAGCGCGGGTTGGGCGGCGGCACCGAGGGCGAGGGGGAGGATGGCGCGGGCGAGGAGGCGCGGGAGAGGGGTTGTCACGGGGACCTCCGGGGGTTCTGTGGGTTTGTCGTGTTCGCGGCGCGGCGAAAAGTTGTGCCGCGGTGCGCGATGGGGCGTCGTGGCCCATACTGGCAACGCCTGCATGGATGTGGTATTGCGGGCAATAGGGTTGTGCGCCATGCGTTTTTCAGGAAGTGCCGCTGAGGGATTTGTTCATGATGCGACTGGGAAGAATCAGATTGATGGTGGCGGTTTTTTGCGTGGCGAGCGCGGCGCCGGCGCTGGGGCGGGATGTTTACATGGCGCCGGATGGGAAGGACACGAACGAGGGGACGGTGGAGAAGCCGTTTTTGTCGATCACGCGGGCGCAGATGGCGGTGGGGCCGGGGGAGACGGTGTATATGCGCGGGGGGAAGTACAACGTGACGGCGGATCAGATTGTGAATCCGCGGGCGGGGGTGGCGGTGCATGTGTTTGAGATTGCCAAGAGCGGGCGCGAGGGGGCGATGATCACGTATCAGAATTATAAAGATGAAGTGCCGGTGTTTGATTTTTCGAGCGTGAAACCGAATGCGCGGGTATATGCGTTTTATGTGTCAGCGAACTGGGTGCATTTTCAGGGGTTTGAGGTGACAGGGATCCAGGTGACGCAGACGGGGCACACGCAGAGCGAGTGTTTTGAGAATCATGGGAGCAACAATGTTTACGATCGGTTGAAGATGCATGATGGGATGGCGATTGGGTATTACGCGCTGGAGGGGTCAAACAATCTGGTGATCAATTGCGATGCGTGGAATAATTATGACACGGTGTCGGAGAATGGGCGCGGGGGGAACACGGATGGGTTTGGGTGTCATGTGAAGGCGGGGGGGACGGGGAATGTGTTTCGGTATTGCCGGGCGTGGTACAACAGCGATGACGGGTATGACTGCATCAACTGCATGGAGAGCGTGCTGTTTGATCATTGCTGGGCGATGTACAACGGGAAGAGCGAGAAAGGGCCGACGCCGGGGGATGGGAATGGGTTCAAGGCGGGGGGGTATGGGAAGCCGCCGACGCGGTCTCCAATGCCTGTGCCGCGGAATCGGGTGGAGTTTTGCCTGGCGGTGGGGAATAAGTCGTCGGGATTTTATGCGAACCATCACACGGGGGGCGCGGATTGGATTAACAATACGGCATATGGGAATGCGAACAACTTTAATATGCTGGAGTGTTTGCTGACCAATGTGGATATACCGGGGCCGAATGCGTTTATGCGGAATAATCTGGGGTACAAGGCGAAGAACGAGCTGGCGAGTTTGGATTTTTTGAAGAGCGACTTGGTGGGGAATTATTTTAAGGTGGTGGAGGGGAAGCCGGTGTTTATGGTGGTGGGGGATGGGGATTTTGTGAGTTTGGATGAGAAGCAGTTGGTGGGGCCGCGGAAGGCGGATGGGAGCTTGCCGGAGGTGACGTTTATGCGTTTGAAGGGGGGGAGCAAGTTGATTGATGCGGGGGCAGAGGTGAAGGATAAGGAGGGGAAGGTGCGGTTTGAGTCTAAGGGGGCGGGGCCGGATATGGGGTGTTTTGAGGTGGGAGGGGAGTATGGGGCGGGGGCGGAGAAACAACCCTAATCCTTGTCTGATGTCTTCAAGACGCGTAGTGCTCGGGTTCATCTAATTCCACGATGTATCCAAAAAAGCCGAAGTAAACGATTTTTCCGCCACCGCCGAATTGAGGCTCGGCGCACCAATCCCACTTTCCGCTAATTTGAAATGGACCTTCAATCTGCACGTCACCAACGTCTCCCCAGGGGAAGCAATTCTCAACTGTTGCGGGGATTACTGTATAACCACCGCTGCGAAAAACCCGCTCACCTCCCCACCCGCCGACGTCATTGATCACCTTGAATGGTTTTCTCCGATACACGTCGACTGCGACCTTCTTAGCCAGGGCCTGTTCGACCGCACGTTTTGACATCGTCGCTGATAAGTACCCCCCTCCAACAAGTAAGAGCATCAGAGATCCCGACAGGACCCACACGCATAAATGTCGGCGATGGAGGAAGGGAAGAGTGCCTTCGCCTTCGCGTGGCTGTCCGCAAGCGCAGAGGCCCGCAATGAACGACACGGCAATGGGCAAAACAATGAACCAGGAGAGGACAGTCCAGAAAAGAAGGAACCCGCAAGACGCGCCGAAAATTCCGGCGCAAAAGGGACCACGGAAGTGTACTGGCCCATTACGCTGGCGGAGCCAGATCGCAAGCGTGAGCCCAAATGTTTCCGGGAGCATGACTACCGCGCCCATCCCACAAGACAAAATGATGCTCGAAGGCGGCGGTACCGTACTCAGGTAGCGCATGACAAGTTCAATTGCTGCGAGGGCCGACATTGTGCCAAGGGCGCTTCCGAGCAAGAAGGTTCGCAAAACAGCCTTGGCACGCAGTTCATTGCGTGTGTGATGGGCAGCGTACGGCAGAATGTTTACGGCATCACTCATAGGGTGTCCGAAATGATGCCGACAAGTTTAACATTTCGCCATGCTGGCGCATTCAAAAAAATGTCCATGCAAGTGTTGCCAAGAGGTTGAGCGTTGAGGTGGAAGGGAGCTGTGACGCTCGCATGCTCATGCGCCGTTGGTGAAGGTTTCCATCATTTTGATGATGGGCAGAAAGAGTGCCAGCACGATGGTGCCGACGATGCCGCCGAGGACGATGACCATGATGGGTTCGAGGAGGCTGACGAGGGAGGCGATGAGGACGTCGATTTGGTCGTCGTAGTTGTCGGCGATTTTGAGGAGCATTTTGTCGAGCTCGCCGGTTTCTTCGCCGACGTCGATCATGTTGGTGACAATGGGGTCGCAGACGCGGGCGGCACGGAGTGGAGCGGCGAAGGGCTCGCCTTCGCGGATGGCGTCGTGGACGCGTTGCAGGGCGCGGCGGTAGACGCCGCTGCCGACGGTGTCGCGGGCGATTTGCAGGGCCTGGAGGATGGGGACGCCGGCGGAGAGGAGTGTGCCCAAGGTGCGGCAGAAGCGGGAGACGGCGGTTTTGCGGAGGATTTTGCCGAGGATGGGGGTGTGGAGTTTGAGGTTGTCGAGGAGGAAGCGGCCGGCTTCTGAGGAGTTTAAGGCTTTGACGAGGAGGCAAAGGAGGAGGGGCGAGCCGAGGACGAGGGCCCAGCCGTAGTCATGCACAAGAAGTTAGCGATGGAGAGGAGGGCGACGGTGAGGCCGGGCATGGTGGTGCGGAAGTCGCGGAAGATTTCCTGAAATTTGGGGACGACGAACATCATGATGCCCAGCACGATGACGCCGGCGAAGAAGATGACGGCGGAGGGGTAGATCATGGCGCCGATGACGCGGCGGCGGAGTTTTTGGGCCTTTTCGAGGAATTCGGCGAGGCGCTGCAGGATGACATCCAGCACGCCGCCGGTTTCGCCGGCCTGGACCATGTTGACGTAGAGGGTGTTGAAGGCGCGGGGGTGGTGGGCCATGGCTTCCGAGAGGGTGGCGCCGTCTTCGACTTCCTGGGCGAGGGCGGCGAGGGAGGTTTTGAGGATGCCGGGCTTTTCCTGTTGCCAGAGGATTTTGAGAGAGCGCACCAGCGGGAGGCCGGCATCCTGGAGGGTGGAGAGCTGGCGTGTGAACTCCGCCAGGACCGTGGTGGAGACCCTGCCAAACGAGATGCCGGCCAGACCGCCGGTGCTTTTCCTCTGCCCTCCAGAGCCTTGTGGTGTGGCTTTGGTTGTTTTGCTTGCCGCTTCGCGGACGCGCGTGGGGTAGTAGCCCTGAGTGCGGATTTTGGTGAGGGCGTCGGCGGCGGAAGGGGCCTGGAGGCGATCCTTCACGGCTTGACCGGCGGCATTGATGGCTTCGTATTCAAAGACTGGCATGCGCGCAACCTCCACGTGTCCCGCAGGTCGCGGCTCCGCAGAGGGAGTGGGCGCGGACTGCGGGTGTGCGGGTTCTGAGCCCGCGATATCGCATGGTGCGCGGAATTTCCGAGCCGGTCACGACGACCTACCGGGGGCACCATGCAGGGATGCACAAATTTTTGAGGCGCGTCCAGGGTGGGTTCACTGCCATCAACACGCGCCCGCCGAAGGTATGTACGGGCGGGCCAAGTGTCCGGGAAGGGCTCTGCAAACCTGTTCGCGCCGCGGCACGGAGGTGCTATGCTGCGGGGCTTGTGGCGTATCAGGGTGCTGCGGCGAGTGCGCGGCACGCTGAAGCGTGAACTCCGTTTGAAGAGGTTTTTTCATGTACGTTCCCACGCAGACTTCCACGCCTGATCTGGTTCCGGTTCGTCGGGCGCTGATTTCGGTTTCGGATAAGACGGGGGTGTTGGAGTTTGCCGCGGCTCTGCAGAAGGAATTTGGGGTGGAGCTGGTGTCCACTGGGGGGACGTCCAAGGTGCTGCGTGAGGCGGGGCTGAAGGTGAGTGATATTTCGGATCTCACGGGGTTTCCGGAGATGATGGATGGGCGGGTGAAGACGCTGCATCCCAAGGTGCACGGGGGGTTTTTGGCGCTGCGGGATAATGCGGAGCATCTGGCGGCGATGGAGAAGCACGGGATTGTGCCGATCGATTTGATTTGCGTGAATTTGTATCCGTTTGAGGCGACGGTGGCCAAACCGGGCTGCACGTTTGCGGAGGCGATTGAGAATATTGATATTGGGGGGCCGGCGATGATTCGGTCGGCATCCAAGAATCACCGGTCGATTGTGGTGGTGACGGATGCGGTGCAATATGAGAAGGTGCTCAAGCACATGCGAGCGAACAAGACGGCGGAGGGGCAGGGACAGACGCCGTATTTGTTCCGGCTGGATCTGGCGATGTGGGCGTATACGCGGACGGCACAGTATGACGCGGCGATTTACCCGTATCTGGCGGAGGCGTATTTTAAGCAGAAGGCGGAAGTCAGCAGTCAGAAGTCAGAAGGGGTGGAGAAGCCGGAAGGAGAGAAGTTTGCGGCGGAGCTTGCGGGGCTTTTGCCGGCGTTGACGCCGCGGCTCAAGAAGGTGGAGGATCTGCGGTATGGGGAGAATCCGCATCAGGCGGCGGCGTTTTTTGTGCCGGCGGGAGGGAGCGGTGGGGCGTCGATTGCGACGGCCAAGCAGTTGCATGGCAAGGCGCTATCGTACATCAATTTGCTGGATGCGGATGCGGCGATTGAGCTGGTGCGGGAGTTTGCGGCACCCGCGGCGGCGGTGATCAAGCATGCCAACCCGTGCGGGTGTGCGATTGGGGTGACGCTGACGCAGGCGTTTGATAAGGCGTATGCCGGCGACCCGGTGGCGGCGTTTGGCGGCATTGTGGCGCTGAACCGGGAGGTGGATGTGGAGACGGCGGAGGCGATTGTTTCGGGGAAGCGGTTTTTGGAGGTGGTGATTGCGCCGGGGTATCAGCCTGCGGCGCTGGAGATGCTGAAGGATCGGTGGAAGGATTGCCGGATATTGGCGACGGGGGAATTGGGCGGTGCGGGAGGCGGCGCGGGTAAGCCGCAGTTGATGCTGCGGTCGCTGGCGGGCGGGGTGTTGGTGCAGCAGGCGGATGTGGCGGGTTTCTATAAGGAGAAGTGCACGGTGACGAGCGTGCGACGGCCGACGGAGCAGGAGTGGGTAGATTTGGAGTTCATGTGGCTGGTGACCAAGCATGTGAAGTCCAACGCGGTGGCGGTGGGGAAGGGCGGGCAGCTTTTGGGCGCGGGGGCGGGACAGATGTCGCGGCCGATGTCGGCGAAGATTGCGATTGAGCTGGCGCGGAAGAATGGCCATGCGGAGCGGCTGGCGGGGAGCGTGGCGGGGTCGGATGCGTTTTTTCCGTTTCCGGATGGGCCGGAGTTGCTCATCAATGCGGGGGTGACGGCGATCATTCATCCGGGCGGGAGCAAGAAGGATCAGGAGACAATTGATTTGTGCAATCGGCATAATGTGGCGCTGGTGGCAACGGGGCAGCGGCATTTTGCACATTGATTTTCTAGACATGGTGAAAAAGTTCTTGCATTGATCGCACTTGCATACCCGGGGGCGATCACTGCAATTGCAATGCAAATCGAGCGATTGATCGATAGTCGATGTGGTGCGCGTTGCGCTGGTGTTTCCAAAGCGAGCAGACGCTCTCTATTTCTCTTAAGAAGTCTCCGAGAAAATTTATTCGATTTTCATAGGCATTTGGTGACAGGGTGGCTATAAATATATCGACACCTCACCTCTTGTCTTGACAAGCGAATTGAAGATGAAGTCTCGAAGCGGGCCGAGTCCTGCGCTCCTGGAGTTTCTGGAGCCGCGATTGATGCTGAGTGCCGTGGCAGTGCGGCACTGGGATGGGGCAGTGCATCATCGAACGCATGCGGAAGTTGCCGGGCGCGTGCGGGCATTCATCGCTGCGCCGCACCGGGCCGCGCAGCCGCGGCTCCTGCAACCTTTGATTCCGGCGACGCGGCCACCCGCGGTTAAGGCGCCGGATGCGGTATCTGCTGGAATTGTGGTTTCTGCGGCCAGCGCTACGCCATTGGTGGCGCCGGTGGCGGTTCTGGCAGGCGCCACCGATGCACAGGTTTCGCTTTCGGCGTCGGCGGCGGTGGGGGGATCGGGCACTTATGCCTATCAGTGGTATCGCGGCACCAGTGCGGGGTTTGTGCCTTCGGCGGCGACACTGCTGGCCCAGGCGACCGCGCTGGCGCTGAGGGATCCCGCGGCTACCGGGGGTGCGGCGGGATTGCTTCCGGACGTTCCGTATTTTTACGTACTGGCGGCGAGCGACGGACAAGCCACGGTTTACTCCAACCAGGTGATAGGTGGCCTGGCGGTGCCCACCACGCCGATTGCGGTGGACCCGCAAAGCGGGCCGGTGCTGCTGGCGTATATTGGCTCGTCGACGTGGGCCATCAATCAGGGGTCGGGACAGGTGCCCTCTTTGATTGATGGCGATCTGCATGCGGCTTGGCCGGCGGCGAATGAGGCGACCTTCAATGGTGCTGTCAGCGGCACAACGACGGCCAGTTTTCTTCCCGGGCAGCCGCTCAATAACGCGGTGAAAGCGGCGGTGCAGAATTTTGCCGGGTACAAGGTATTGCGATTGATGATTGGGAGCAATGATGCGGCGACGGGCCAGCCACTGGCGACTTGGCTTTCGAACATGCAGGCCATCATTCAGGATGCGTTTTCCTGGCCGGTGGATGTGATCGTGCTGGAGGAGATCGGGCTGCGGCTGGATGGGGGGAATGCGACGGTGGAATTGATTCGCCAATACAATGCCGCCAGGGCGAGCCTTTTGCAGGCGCATGTGGTGCTGGGGACGGCAAACACATTTGAGAATCAGGCGCTGCACCTGGCGACGCTTTCCGGCGACCGCATCCATCAGACCGATGCGGGGCAGGCTGACCTGGCCGCGAATCAGACGGCAGAGCTGGCAGGGCTGTTTACGCCGCCGACGACGTTCAACTTATCCAGCGATGGTGCGACATGTCATGTATCCATGGATCCGACGCAGACGCGTGTGCTGGTGTCCCTGGGGGACGGGAGGCCGGCATGGGCGTACCCGGCAAGCGCGCTGCCGGCGTTGACGTTTAACGTAACGGGGAAGAATGATGCGGTTTATTTCGATTGGGTGCCGACGTCAGCGGTGACGGTTACGGGGGCGAGCGATGCGGGAGTTCGGCTTTTTGTGGCGAACACGTCGCCGAGTCAGGTGGCTATTAACGACACGCTGATCACGGGGGGAGCCGGGGGCATCACGTGTCAAGGGGTATCGGAACTGCACCTGGTGCAGGGGGCGTTTAGTTGTTCGGGGAGTTTTGCACAATTGAGCCTGCTGGACGTTGGCGGCGGGGTGGTTTTGTATTGGGTTTAGGACAGCAATCGGGGGGATTTTATAGGACCGTTTGAATCGCGAACGCGAAGGTGATGACATTAATAGGTGAATTGCGAAAATCGCGAAGGTTTTGCTGGCCTCTGTTGCACATGAGCTTAGTATAAGAGTATCGGGTCGCAATTTCGGGAGGAGGTCCCATTACCACCATTGACGTCACCAGATTGAGCTCGGAATCTTACGCGAACGTGTTGCCAGTGCCCCGCTCTTGCAACTTGCGGGGCGCTTCGGCGGCGCTGAATCGCCTGCCCACGGCGGATGTGATCCGATTCCTGTGTGCGGCGTGGGTGATGTGGATCCATATTCCCCAGTCAACTGAATTGGCGAGCACCGCGGACTTTGCGCGGTTTCGTCTGTCGACGTTTGTGATTCTCTCGATCTTTTTTCTGGCATCCTCGCAGCATGCACATCCGGGGCGGGGGTTTAAAGAGTATGCCCTGGCCCGGCTGAGAATCCTGTACCTGCCGTTTCTTGCCTGGGCGGGTGTGTACTTCTTATGGGCGGCGGCCCTGGCGTGGTTTTTCCACACGGGGCAAATGCCGCGAATCACACTGCAGTTTCCCGTCACGGGTCAGACATGGCATCTTTGGTTTCTGCCCTTCATCCTGGTTGCGGGTCTGGTGACATTTCCGGTAGCGCAGCGATGGCACGGGGCGCGGCGGAACCTGGGATGGATCATTGCGGGTTTGATGCTGGTAGGCCTGGCGGCGGCGGGCGCTGCGACACCGCTGGCTGCGTACTGTTCAGCGAACTTTCCCGTGGAGGCGCAGTCGGCGCGGAGCATGGTGGAGCACACCATTACGCTTGCGCCGTGCCTGCCGCTGGGGCTGGCGGTGTATTATTTGTTTCGGCGGACGCGGGAGCATTCTGGGTCCGGGCGGAAGTGGATGTCCGGGGCGGGCGTGCTGCTGCTGGCGGGGTGTGCCGGTTACAACCTTGCGCGGCCCACCAATGCTTTACTGGAGGCGGTTGCGGGGATGGGTTTGGTGCTGATTGCGTTTTGGCCGGCCCGGTCTTGGATTGCCGTTCAGTTGGGGAGGCTCGGGCGGTATTCCTACGGCATGTACCTGGTGCACATCATTTTTGTCACATTATTCAGGGACATGCGGGAATATGGCCTGGGCATGGCTCCCACATGGTGGTATGACCTGCTGACGTGGGTGATGTGCGTGCTGCTGAGCCTGGGCACGGCGATGGTGCTGGCGCGTTTTCGTGCGACGCGGTGGTTGATTGCGGCGCCGCCGGTGGCGAAGAGGGAGAAACACCCCGGGTCGTGAGTTTCGTGGCAAACGCATTCGCGCTTTGCAGGCGGGCGCGGCGGGGCAGTAGCCGGGGGGCAGTTGGGAACGCACGCGGGGTTCCTGCGGCGGAGGACGTTGGGCGGACGGCCGTGCGAGGTCACATCGGTTTGTGGCAGTTGACCATCCAGGGGATGCCGAAGCGGTCGGTGCACATGCCGAAGCGTTTGGCCCAGAAGGTTTCCTGGATGGGCATTTCGGTTTTGCCCCCGTCGGCGAGTGCGGCGAAGATACGGTCGGCTTCTTCGGGGGTGTCGAGGTTGAGGGAGATGGAGAAGCCGCCGACTTTTTCGAAGCGATCGGGGGTGCCGTCGGAGCCCATGAGGACCTGGCCATTTGCGATGAGGCTGGTGTGCATGATTTTGTTGTGCCAGTCGGCGGGGACCTGTCCGGCCATGGGGGATTGGCCGAAGCGGTGGCTGGCAGCGATTTTGCCGCCGAGGGTTTGGGCGTAGAAGTTGAAGGCTTCTTCGCAGGTGCCGGGGAAGTTGAGGTAGGGGTTGATTTGCATGGGTGGCTCCTTGATGAGGTCGATGTGCGGGGAGGATTGTAGGCGGTAGGCAGAACGATGCCAAGGAAGAACTGTTTGAGGCCTTTCTCGCCGCGCCTTAGACTCTACGACGAATGAACGTTGCGACGGAGCACAGAGTCGTGGATGAATCCCAACTTGAACGCATAAGGAAGAAACTCGCACAAAAGAGCATTGTGCTTGGCGCTTGCCTCTCAGAAAGCGAGATTGTGCAGTTTGAATCGAAGTGGGACATTAGACTGCCCGATGAGTACCGGGATTTTCTGCAACAAGTTGGCAACGGTGGCCGAGGGCCGCCTGACTACGATATGTACAGGTTGGGAGTGGTTCCTCACTATGAAAGAGATGAAGCTGAGCGTCTTTTTGAAACGATGAAATTGCCGTTCCCACTGAATGAATACTGGGTATGGGAAGGCGATCCGGAGGCGCGCGAAGCTGATATCAATCGCGTTTTTCAAGGCCAGTTGCGATTGGGAACTGATGGGTGTGGCATGTACTGGGTTCTCATTCTGACGGGGGACCAGCGCGGGCGGATATGGTACGTTTCAGGGGGAGGCGCACAACCCTGCGTGCCAAAGCGCGGGTTTTTAAGTTGGTACGAGTACTGGCTCGACGGAGGAAAGGACTATTTCGCGAAATCCAAAGCGGATGCGTGATGGCGGGCAACGTTCGCTGGGCCCTGCGGCCCGCACAGCTCCTTGGGGGGATTAGAGGCGCCGGCGGATGCTGGCGCCTTGATTGATGCGCTGCGGCGGTTTCGGCGGTTCGGGCTTTTTCATGGGTTCTTTGGGTGCATTGGGGTTGAGCAAATTCCGCAGCACATTCACCAGCGTCTCGGGTTCCAGGTAGGTGGCGGGCAGGCGCAGGTGAATCGTTTTTTCGTCGGCAATGCGGACAGAGCCGGCGCCGCCGCCGACGCCTTTGCCCAGGAGGGGGCCGAGTTTGCTGAGGTCTTCGATGGTGAAGATGACGTCGGGGGTTTTGGTGATGATGGTGGTGATGGCCCACTGCTGGGCGAGGATTTTGATTTCCTGAAGGCCAAAGAGGACGGTGACGGCTTTGGGCATGGGGCCGAAGGCGTCGGTGATGTCTTTCGACAAGGCTTCGAGGGCTTCGAGGGATTGGGCGCGGGAGAGGCGGCGGTAGAGGTCCATACGTTGTTTTTCGGAGTCGACGTAGGATTTGGGGAGTGTGCCGGAGATGCCGATGTCGACGTTGACTTCCTTGGGTTTGTGGATGGGTTCGTTCTTGATGCGTTTGACGGCTTCTTCCAGGAGCTGGCAGTACATTTCGTAGCCGACGGCGGCGATGTGGCCGGATTGTTCAGGGCCGAGGATGTTGCCGCTGCCGCGGATTTCCAGGTCGCGGAGAGCGATTTTGAAGCCGGCGCCGAGGGAGGCGTATTCCTCCATAGCCTTGAGGCGTTTGGCGGCCTGGTCGCGGATGGTTTTGTTGGGGGAGAGGAGGAGGTAGCAATAGGCGCGGTGCTTGTAGCGGCCGACGCGGCCGCGGAGCTGGTGGAGGTCGGAGAGGCCGAAGTTTTCGGCTTCGTTGATGAACATGGTGTTGGCGTTGGGGATGTCGATGCCGGACTCAATGATGGTGGTGGAGACGAGGATGTCCGCTTCATGGCGGATGAACTTGTGCATGACATCTTCGAGTTCGTGCTCGTTCATCTGGCCGTGGCCGATGAGGATGCGGGCGTCGGGGACCATCTGGCGGATTTCGTCGGCGACGGACTCGATGTTGTAGACCTTGTTGTGGACGAAGAAGACCTGGCCGTTGCGTGCGAGCTCGCGCTGCAAGGCCTGCTTGATGCGGGTTTTGTCATGCGTAATGACTTCCGTGACCACACTGCGGCGGTCACTCGGCGGCGTGGCGAGGTTGGAGATGTCGCGGATGCCCAGGAGCGACATATGGAGCGTGCGCGGGATGGGTGTGGCGGTCATCGTGAGGAGGTCGACGGTGAGGCGGAGCTTTTTGAGGCGCTCTTTGTGTTCCACGCCGAAGCGTTGTTCCTCATCGATGACCACCAGGCCAAGGTCGGCGAATTGCACGTCTTTGGAGAGGATGCGGTGCGTGCCGACGAGGATATCGACCTGGCCGGCGCGGGTGCGTTCGATGATTTTTTTGACCTGGCCGGCGGTTTTGAAGCGGGAGATGGACTCGATGATGAAGGGGTAGCCGGCCATGCGGGCGCGCATGGTTTCCTCGTGTTGTTCGCAGAGGACGGTGGTGGGGACGAGGATAGCGACCTGCTTGCCGAACTCGGCGACTTTGAAGGCGGCGCGCATGGCGACTTCGGTTTTGCCGTAGCCGACGTCGCCGCAGAGGAGGCGGTCCATGGGGCGCGGGCGGCCGAGATCGAGCTTGATTTCATCGGCGGCGCGGGCCTGGTCCTCAGTGGGGGGGTAGGGGAAGGCATTTTCGAATTCCTTCTGCCAGACGGTATCGGCGGGGAAGGCGGTGCCGGGGGTGTGTTCGCGGGCGGCCTGGACTTCGAGCATTTCGGCGGCGAGTTTTTCGACGGCTTCGGCGACTTTTTCTTTTTGCTTGTTCCAGCTGGTGCCGCCGAGGACCGAAAGCGGCGGCCTGCCGTGGGCGCTGCCGACGTACTTTTGCACCATGTGGATTTGCGTGACGGGGACATGGAGGGTGGCGCCGGCGGCAAAGGTGAGGGTGAGGAATTCCGCGCTGCGTCCATCGCGGGTGATGGAGGTCATGTTTTCGAATTTGGCGATGCCGTGGTGGATGTGGACGACGAAGTCGCCGGGCTGGAGGTCGAGGAATGAGTCGATGGGGCGGGCGCCCTGCACGGCGCGGAGGCGGCGGCGGGTGTGGTAGCGGTGGAAGATTTCGTGGTGGCCGATGAGAATCAGTGCAGAATTCAGAGTGCTTAATTCAGAATGGGACTGAGGTGATTCTGAATTCTGCAGTCCGAATTCCGCATTCGTCTCGCGTGTTGCCCCCCAGTCTTGTTCGTTCCATTCGAAGCCGAGGTTGAGTACGCCTGTCGGCATTTCGATTCTTTCGCGGATGCCGGGGTGTTTGACGTCCAGGAGGTCAGAGAGGCGGGTGCATTCGGATTTGGAATCGCAGACGACCACGACTTTGGCGCGTTCGGTGAGTTCGGCGAGTTCCTTGATGGCTTCTTCGGCCTTGGTGTCGAAGCGCTGGATCGATTTGCAGGGGAGGCGAATGGTTTGTTCGGTTTCGCTGCCGAACTGGTGGATTTCGGCCCAGGCGAATTGCTGGATGTTCTTGAGGACGGCGTTGGGCGGATAGATGCCGCGGGCGTCCTGCAGGCGGTCGAAGTAGCTTTTGGCTTGCTCCTGGATTTCGGCAGGTTCGATGAGCCAGACGACGGCGTCGGCGGGGAGGTAGTTGAGGAGGCTGGTGGTTTTATCGATGGGCCAGTTGGTGCGGTCGCCGAGCGCGACAAGGCGTGCCTCGCCGGTTTTGCCGCCACTGACGGGGCCGAGGGTTTCGATATCGAAGGCGTGGATGGATTCGATGTCATCGCCGAAGAAGTCAACGCGGACGGGGTAGGCTTCGCCGGGGGCCCAGACGTCGACAATTTCGCCGCGGACGGCGAAGTCGCCGGCATCTTCCACGGCATCCAGGCGGGTGTAGCCGTGGTCGGTGAGCCACTGCACGAGGAGGTCGCGGCCGATGGAGGGGCCGGTTTTCAAGGGGAGGACCAGGTCGCCGAGGAGTTCGCGGCCGGGGGAAGGTTGCATGAGGGATTGAATGGGGGCGACGATGAAATGGGGATTTTCAATTTTTGATTTTTGATTTTTGATTGTTTCAGCTTGAGCATTGTTGGCAGCTAAATCGACAAGTAGTTCCATGCGCTGGGCAGCAAGTTCGTGGGAGACGTTGGACTCGCCGGGGAGCACCTCAAAGGCGGGGTAGATGCGGGCATCGCAGCCGGGGTGGAAGAACAGGAGTTGATCGACAGCATCGTCGGCTTCATCGAGGTGGGCCGTAACGACGAGCATGGGGCGGTTGAGTTGTTTTTGGACCGCGGCGGCGATGACGAGGGCGGCAGAGCCCCACTGGCCGGTGGCCGCGACGTGACGGGCCGTGGCGAGCTGCCGCGCGATTTCCGCGACGATGGGCGACTGGCGGATGGGTTCCAAAAATGGCTGTAAATCGGGCACAGGAAATCCTACGCGCATGGTTAGCGGCACCGAGCCCGGAAGGGGGCTGGTGCGTCAAGAGCATCATCGTAGGGAGGCGGTGAGGCGGCGTCAAAGTGTGCTTGTGGCGTTTCCTGGTGAATTCTCTGTCCGAACTTAGAGCAATTTTCACGCGGCCGTAGCGGCATATCCGCATTTTTTGATATAGGCCTTGGCGTTGTCAGGGGTGATCGACTCGAGGGCTTCGGCAATCGCGTAGTACAAACCTGTCAGCGAACGCACGCCGCGCTTACGAAGCAGCGTCTTGATTTTTGAGATGGCCATTTCGATGGGGTTGAAGTCCGGTGAATAGGGCGGCAGACGCAGCAGCGTGCAGTCGGCTTGTGTAATCAATACGTCGATCTGTTTGGATAGGTGTGCCGGCAGATTGTCCAGCACCACGACCTGCCCGGGTGTGAGCGCCGGCACCAGGCACTGACTGACGAAGGCCACAAAGGTATCTTCATCCACCGCATGGTCAAACGTCCCTGCCGCGATGATGCCGCTGGTGCCCAAGGCGGCAATCGTGCTGAGCATCTTCCAGTGCCCGTGGGGCGTATGGCAGACGATGCGCTTTCCGACAGGTCCCCGCCCGTACAGCCGTGTCATGTTGCTGGTGGCGCCAAATTCATCGATAAACACAAGCTGATCCAGCCGCACCTGAAGGAACTGTTCCCACCAGGTTGCCCGCCGAATTTTCACATCCGGTCGCTCTTGCTCGGCGGCATGTCGCGACTTTTTTTTAAACGCAACCGGAGTTTGACGGCGGCGCGATGAACTGTTGGCACACTCACTTTGGTCGAAAGAGCGCCCATCAGTTCCTCCAAGGTCATGTCCGGCTTCTCGTCGATAAGCCGAGCCAGTTCCTTTAAATCTGCCTCTTTCAATTTGGTATTGTCGGGTTGCTTGGGCTCTCGCCATTCCAACGATCCGGTTTCGCGGCGCCTTTGAATCAGCCGCCTGACCCAGGATTCGCTACAACCAAATTCCGCAGCCACTTCCGCAGATGAACCAGAAGCGTCATATGCTGCGGCCACCACGCGCCGGTATTCCATCGAATACGTTTTCACTTTGACCTCCTTGTCGAAGTCCAAAGTATACTTACGTATTCGCGATGGCGCTAGAGACGATTGAAAGATGCTCTAGTGCCGGCGAGTGAGTAGGGAGGACGTGCAAGCCCGCATTGGCTAGCGCGCCTTGGAGCCCGGCGGTGCTTGCTATTTTTGGCGCGGGGGGTAGTGTGGGCGGACATATCTTTGATGCGGAGCCACACATGAAGAAGCGGAATTTGCAGGTGAGCCGGCGGAGTTTCCTGGGGGCTTCGACTGCGGCGGCTGCGGCGGCGGTGGGGGCGATGGCTGCGCGGCCGCTCTTTGCGGCGGCGACGCCGGTGCCGGCGGCGGCGGAGCCGGTGAAGAAGCTGGGGTGGGCGATGGTGGGGGTGGGGTCGCTGACGATGAATCAGATTTTGCCGGCGATTGCCAAGAGCAAGTATGTGAAGCTGGCGGGGCTGGTGAGCGGGCATCCGGACAAGGCCAAGGCGCAGGCGCAGAAGTATGGGCTGGACCCGAAGTTCATTTACAGCTATGAGAACTATGAGAGCATCAAGGACAACCCGGATATTGATGTGATGTACATCGTGCTGCCCAACGGCATGCATGCGGAGTACACGATTCGGGCGGCCAAGGCGGGCAAGCATGTGTTGTGCGAGAAGCCGATGGCCAACACGGTGGAAGAATGCCAGGCGATGATCGATGCGTGCAAGGCGGCGGGGAAAAAGCTGATGGTGGCGTACCGGATGCAGTATGAGCCGATGACGCTCAAGGCGATTGATATTGCGCGGAACCAGTTGGGGGGCATCAACCAGATCTCTTCCGAGTCGGGTTTCAGCGCGGTGAACAATCGGAAGGAGACGTGGTGGCGGCTGGATAAGAAGCTTGCCGGCGGCGGGCCGCTGATGGACATGGGGATTTACGGGTTGCAGGCGACGCGGTTTTTGTCCGGGGAGGAGCCGAGCCTGGTGAGTGCGACAATGTATCAGCCGGCGAACAGCCCGGCGTTTGCAGAGGTGGAGGAGACGATGCAGATCCAGATGCAGTTTCCCTCGGGGATGATGGCATCGCTGCTGACGACGTACGGGTTTGGATGCAACCGCGTGCGGGCGTACGGGAAGCGGGGGACGATGGAGATGGAGCCGATGCAGCAATACTCCAACAACCATCTGTACTACCCGGTGCGGGGAAGTAACCGCACGGAAGTGCCCTATGATGTCGTGGACCATTTTGCGCTGGAGATGGATGATTTCTGCAAATGCATACAGGCCAATAAGGAGAGCAAGACGCCGGGGGAGGAAGGGTTGCGGGATATGAAGGTGATGATGGCGGCGTATGAGTCGGCGCGAAGCGGGAAGGCTGTGAAACTGGCGTGATGCCAGGGACTCTGCGCCGACAAACCCGGCCAAAGGTGCCCCGAGTGCGGCACGCGCTCCATATCGTCGTGATGCCACGACGGCAAGCCTGAAGGGCGGCATTGTATATCTACAAGTCTAGTTTCGTGATTGATTTTAAGGCTACGGCGCGATAGACACTTGTAGCGTGAGAACCATCATGACGGAAGAAACTGTCCCTGTCCCTTGTCCCCTTTTGCCCTCTGCGAGGTAAACTAATCGCCATTCGGCGCTCGTTTTGTAAAGCAGCGAACAGCGCACCGTCATCCCGGGAGGATTGGAAATGGCGATTCCCGTCGAACATGATTTTTCGCCCTACGCTGCCCTTCTTCCAGTAATTGCTCTCATTGGGGCAGCAGCACCTTTCTTCTTCCTGAAGGGCAGGAGGTTGGGCTATCTGGCCACTCTGTCGGTAATCGGAATTCTTGCAGTATCGGCGGCACTGGTGACGAGCTATTATCGCTGGACTCTCGTTTGCTATGCCGATTACCGGCTCGGGCCCGATTATGTCGACAACCACCTCTGGGAGATCCGGCTTGATCGCGGAACGCTGAAGTTTCATCGCGATATTTCTCGAAATAACCAACAAATTGACCGAGTGTATGTCACCGGCATTAAGGTCGATGGATGGCGCACCGAGGCCGAAAAGTTCAAAAAGAAGCGGCCCTTTCTCTATCTGGTCTCCAGCCAAGACATGAATACATTTTCGCTGCCATTGCCGCCTACTTGGAGTGTCCTGGCGGACTGGCGCCTGCGGCGCCCCGTACTTACGGGTAAGGAACCCACGTCCGTGGTGGCGCCGGTCTTGGACTTCTTCGTAGTTGTAAGGCTCTGGCTCCTGTTCATCCCGTTGGCGATCTTTCCGCTCTGGTGGATGATCCGACGTATTCGTCGCGGCAAATTTGGTCCAGGATGTTGCCGTAAGTGCGGCTACGATTTGCGCGCTCATAAATCTGGCGCCGCTTGCCCTGAGTGCGGAACCGTTATTCCGCCCCGTACCGCCAAAGCCAGCGCGGAGACCGCCGCCGCCATATCCGATCCGCCGGCATCCTGAAACAATTGACGCCTTCCCTGTCCATTCTGCCCCAGCCATCTTCTAGCCTTCCGTTGTTGTGTGATCCTTCCGCATCGCCCCAGTTATCAGGCCATGTTCAATGCATGTCAATCTATATTGTGGGGATTTCTCTATAAGACTTCATGAGTTGTATGTATACGAACTATCTATATGTGGAGGCTTAGTAACAGGCTAAAAAGGCCTGTACTCCGTGCGGCTTGGGGTACCGGCAGGGCTGGCGCTGGGAGACGGAGCGTCCAGGCCGAATTGCTGGAGGAGGGCGACGACGTCGGGGCGGCAGTGGGCGTAGGCGTCCCAGACGGAGGCGCACCAGTTTTCGATGGCTTGGTCGCGCTGTGGGCCTTCGGGGGCAGAGAGGACATCTTGGACGCGGATTGTGCCGCGGGTGGTGGGGAGGGGGAATTGGGGCCATTGGCGTTTGAAGCGGGCGAGGTCCATGTGGGCGCGTTGGACTTGTCTGCCGGTGAAGCGGCGTTCGACATGGAGGTAGAGGCCGATGAGAGCGAAGGCGAGGGCGAGGGTTTTGGTGGAGGCGTCGGCGGTTTGGGCGGTGTAGGCGCAGACGATGTGCTGATGGATGAATTCGGGATCGCCCCGGGTGAGGGCGGCAGCGTCGAGTTCGTAGTAGGCGGGTTCGAAGGTGGGCATGGGGGTAATTTAAGGCTGGCCGTAGACGGGGGAAAGTGGATGCCGCGGAAAGGCCGGACGGCCAACACGGGTGCTGGCTTGGGGCGTTGTGCTATTGGGGGGGCTGTTGCTGCCGGTGCTTAGTCGCCTCCGCCCTCCCCATCGTGCGGGGGCATGGTGCCTTTGCGGCCGTCGGTATGGCAGATGTTGCAGGCGTTGTATCCGATGGGCTTGCTGCTGTGTTGGAGGGCCAGGGGTTGAGCGTTGTCGTCGGCGCGGAGGGACGTGTACCAGGCGTGGGGGCTGTTGTGGCAGGCGACGCAGGGGACGTTGCCGTGGCCGCGGGCGTTGCGGTAGAGGGTGGTGCCGGTGGAGTATTGGGCGTGGCAATCGACGCAACCGGGCTCCTGAACCCAGGGCGTGCGGCCGGCCTGGAGGCCCGCGGCGAGTTTTGTGAGTGTGCCGTGGCAGTTTACGCAGGTGGAGGCGCCGGGCTGGGGGCCCATGCTTTTGATGGCGCTGCGGTTGCACTGGGTCTTGGCGCCGGGGTGGCAATCCTCGCATTGGGGCTGATTGGAGAGCGAGGCATGTTTGACGTGCATGGCCTGGGAGAGTGATTCAACGCCTGGTGTGCCGGTCTTTCCCAGGGCGGGATCGGCGTGACAGGAGGAACAAAGGACGGGGCGCTGGGCCATGAGGGTGGTGTTATCGTGCTGGTCATGGAGGGTGAGAATGTTTCCTTCAATGGTGGGCGTGGAAATGGTTTGTGCGGCGGGGCCTCCGGTCTCATGGCATTTCTGACAGTTGAGTTCATCAGAGACTGGGACAACCATGTGTGCGGTCATGACGGTGCGGTTGGCCTTGGTGTCTCCTTTCCAGCACAGTGGGATCCGAAGCTTGGAATTCACGTGACTTGAAGTCGCGGC